>FWWL01006437.1_pt1 | contig 17066 bp, 14 predicted proteins | sample 2228331 | NCBI WGS metagenome assembly FWWL01 (sample SAMEA103939775, study PRJEB20133) | metagenome
GATTCCTCGCCTTCGGCTCGGAATGACAGGAAAAATAGTGGGAGAGGGGCTGGGGGTGAGGGCTGAAAAAGAATCGCCCGTGCTACGACTGTCCACTGCCCCATACACGGGTGAGACGCCCCTGCTACGGTTTCTCTACTCCCCATTCCCTACTCCCCACTCCCCTTACTTGGACAGGATGCCCAAACCACGAGTCGGTTTCACGAACACCCTGACTGAGAGCGATTATACACCGAGCAAGTGAGGTAAAATCTTCTATCGTGCGAAATGCGCTGGTTCTGTGGTGGATGGCGGTTCTGGTGGCTTGGGGAGTGGCACAGCCCGCGCCCAGCCAACCCGACTGGACGCGCCCGCCCGATGTGATTGTGATGCTGTTCGTCCAGCCCGAAGGCAACTATGTGATGACCTGGACCTACAGCAAGCGCGTGCCCCACGACCAAGTGCGCCAGCGCGTGGAGTCGTTCACCCAATGGACCGGGCGCACGATTGCGAACTTAGAAATCGGGGACGACAGCCTCAAGCGCAACGCCAAACCCGACGAGCTGATGACCGTCGTGAGTTTCGCTTCGGGCGGGCTGGTGAACCTGTTGGAGGGGACAATTGACCTCAACCCGATTGTGCGCACCTTCGCCGATATGAACACGCTTCACATCTATGTCGCGCTCCCACGCGCGGTGGAGTATGCAGGCTACGAGTCGTTTTCCAGCCCCCACTTGGAGATGTGGACGACCGCCGAGCCGACGATGTGGCGCACGGTGATTGTGCTAAAAAGCCCGAATGTCGCCCTCACCGAAATCCCACTCAAGCGTCCGCCAGACCCTCAACCCGAAGTGGCAAACGCACCGAAAGAGAATTCGCGCCCGTTGGGCTGGCTGATTGCGCTCTGGATTCTGCTGGCGTTGGGAGTGGGGGCAGGAATCTTTTGGTTCACGACGAATCTGCTTCGGCGACAATCGGAGCGTACCCCCGTCAAAAACGATACACTCTGATGGAGGACAGTGAAGATGAATTACGAGTTGAACGACCTGCTCAAAAAGGCTTTTGAACTGCGTGCCTCGGATGTGTTCATCAAGGCAGGCGCGCGCCCTGTGATGCGCTTGCACGGCAAGATTACCCCATTCGAAGAGGTGCTGGAACCGCTCACACCCAGCCAAGCGCGCGACCTCTGCTTTACCCCGATGTCGCACGAACAGGTGGCGAAGTTCGAACATCGCCTCTCTATCGACCTTGCTTTTACGGTTGAAGATGTGTGCCGTATCCGCGCAAATGTCTACCAACAGCGCCAGACCGTTGCGGGCGTGTTTCGTCTCATCCCGCTCCAACACTACAAACTGGAAGAGCTCTGGCCCGAAGAGCCCGATATTCCCCGCGTCTTGGCAGGGCTGACTCAATATCGACAGGGGCTGATTCTGGTCACGGGTCCCACAGGCTCGGGTAAGTCCACCACGCTTGCTGCGATGATTGACCTCATCAACCGCACTCGGCGCGGGCACATCGTGACGATTGAAGACCCGATCGAGTTCGTGCACCAAGATATTGAGTGCATCGTGAGCCAGCGTGAGGTCGGGATTGATACCGAGTCGTTCATCGATGCGATGCGTGCTGTTGTGCGTGAAAGCCCCGACATTATCTTGATTGGTGAGATGCGCGATGTGGAAACAATGCAGGCGTGTATGCAGGCAGCGGAGACGGGGCACTTGGTGTTTTCCACCGTTCACACGCCCAGTGCATACGAGACGATGGACCGTATCGTGAACATGTTCCCGCCCGCCGATAAAAAACACATCCTCCAACGCTTGGCGAACACCCTGCGCGGGATTATCGCTCAGAAGCTGGTTCCACGCGTGGGAGGCAAAGGGCGTATCGCCGCGCTGGAGATTATGATTAACACGCCCACCGTCGAGAAGATGATCGAAGACGGGCACATCGGCGAGATTTACCACGCCATTCGCGAAGGCGGACACTGGGGCATGATGACGATGAACCAGTGTTTGTTCCGCTATGTGCAAAAGCAACTCATCACGCCCGACGAGGCGATGAACTACGCTGGCGTCCACTCCGAACTGCGCCAGATGCTGAGACGAATGTAGTAGGAGTGCGCACTGCGCAACCGAATAGAAAACAGGAGGCAAACCGATGCAAAAAGGTGTTGACCCGATAGGGATTGGCGTAATCGCTCTGGGCGTCGTGGTGCTGATTATCTTAGTGGTGGTCAGCAACAACATGATGCCCCAACCGCTCAATCCGCCCTCGATGCCCGATTTGGCGGGCGTTCAGCGCAAGATTGAAGACCCGCTCTCTGCGGCGGTAGGAGGCGGAATGACTGGTGCCCCTCAGATGGGCGGTTTCGGTGCAGGTCCGATGGGTGGACCGGGTCCGATGGGCGGTCCACCAGCACCGCCAGCAGGTGGTGGACGCGCAGGCGGGCGCGGGGGCGATATGATGCCCGAAGATTACTGAAAATTCCCCCAATTCATCGGAACACTGGCAGAGAGCCTTCGTCAAAGAGCATAGCAAGGGTCGTCCTGCTCTCGACCAGAGAGCATCTCTGCCAAGGGCTCGATATCGAGCCCTATTTTTTTTCGGTGAGTGGCTTGGGCTTCCAGCCCATTCAGCACGAATGTCTGTGCCACATCGTAGCACGGGCGTCTCGTCCGTGTGAATCCCCCCCCTCAGTAGGCTGATAGGGGTACAGACTTCTGGTTCACTTTTGGGGTGAACGCCAGAGTTTTCCATCGGTTTTAGCCCTCACCCCCTGCCCCTCTCCCACGCTGTGGGAGAGGGGAGCGAACCTCACCCCCTTGCCCCCTCTCCGTAAACCTTACTGCACGACACTTTTTTGAGGGAGTCTACAAAAGGGGTTTGAGGGAGCCTAGATAAAGGGCGCACACGGGGGTGCGCCCCTACTCAACCACCTCGCCTGTAGGGGCAGACCCCCGTGTCTGCCCCTGACAGGGGTACACCTCTCAAGTTCATTTTTGGAGAGAACCCCAAACTGTTCCACACTGGTATCCCCCCTCCGTGCGGTTCCCCCCGCAAGCGGCTGACAGGGGTACACGGTTTGAGTTCAACTTCCAACGCCTTTGCATATTTTTTCAGGGCGAAAACCCCTATTCCTCAGCCTCACGAAGCCCTCACCCACCCTTGCCCTCCCTCTCCCGACGCTTCGGGAGAGGGAGGGAGTGCGACTCCCCTCTCCCACAGCGTGGGAGAGGGGCAGGGGGTGAGGGCTGAAATCACAGGAGAAATCTGCCGTTCGTCCCAAAAGTGAACTGAAAGGTTGTACCCCTCTCAGCCCTTACTAACAGGGGCAAGGGGGATGGGCAAGATGCCCAACCCACTTTATTAGCATTTCCACTGAACCTTTTGGGTTGGGCGGTGTATATTAAGATGGAGGCGAGTATGCAATCTGGACTACGCGAGCGACTGGCACACCTCCTGCGTCGGGCAGGATTGAGCGCACACCAGACCGAAATCGAACGGCTCCTGCCACTCGGCATCGAGGGAGCGGTAGACTACCTTCTGGACTATGATAAGCAGGAAGACCCAATTGACGATGCAGAAGTGATTGCATTTCTGCAGGGCGAATCGCCACGCTTGCAACCTCCGATGGTCGCCAACTGGTGGCTCTATCGGATGCTGGTTACGCGTCGTCCCCTGCAAGAGCGAATGGCGTTCTTCTGGCATAACCACTTCGCCACCTCCGCTGGCAAAGTGGGCGATGGACGCCTGATGCTGATGCAAATCCAACTGTTCCAACGGCTTGCGCTCGCCGATTTCAAGACGCTTGTGCTGGAGGTCAGCAAAGACCCCGCAATGCTTGTGTGGCTCGATGGCGTGCGCAATGTAAAAGGCAGACCGAATGAGAACTTCGCCCGCGAGCTGATGGAACTGTTCACGATGGGCATCGGCAACTACACCGAGCGCGACATTCAAGAAGCGGCGCGCGCCTTCACAGGGTGGGCGTTCAGCCGAGTCACGGGGAGCTTCGTGTTCAATCGCAACCAGCACGACGACGGTGAGAAAGAGGTGCTGGGCAAGCGAGGCAAGTTTCGAGGCGAGGACATCGTCGAGATAGTCGTGGAACATCCCGCAACCGCCCAACATATGGCACGCAAGTTCTATACCCACTTCATCAACGATGTCGACCCGCCCGATGAGCGTGCGATTCAAGACCTTGCGCGTACTTTCACCGAGTCGGGCTACAGTGTGCGCGCCCTGATGAGGCGTCTGCTACTTTCCCAAGCCTTCTGGTCGCATTCGAACTATCGCCGTCGCATCAAAAGCCCGGTGGAGTTCGTGGTGGGCACTCTGCGCCAAATCGGTGTTGGCGAGCGATTGCGGGAAGTCTCGCTTTCGGACGGGGCAGGGCGTCGACTTGTAGCGAACTACCTGCGCCTTGCCTCCCAGTGGACGCGCCGTATCGGGCAGAGCCTGCTCTACCCGCCCGATGTCGCAGGCTGGGAGTGGGGCACAGCGTGGATTAGCTCGACCACGATGCTGGAGCGAATGAAGTTTGCAGAGTTCACTGTGCCCGAACGCGGTCCGCTTGGTTTCCGCACCATTCAAGAGCTCATCGGAGGCTCTGCCACGACCACCGAGCAACTGGTCGAACGATTAGAACAGGTGCTGGACACCAAGCTACAACCTAACACGCGCGCCAAGCTCAAGGGATACCTCGAGGCGAATGGGGGCGTGGGCGTCTTGGGCAACCGTCGGCGCGAGGTCGTGCAGGGCGCACTCCAGATTATCTTCTCAAGCCCTGAATTCCAGATGATGTAAAAAAATGAGCGACGCTGTCGAAAGGAGGATCAAAGCCCAGCGCCGCTGATATCGTCTTAATTCGCCCTGTGGAACTCCCCTGCTGGGGACTTCCACCCTTAATAGACTCAAAAACGCGCCAAAACCGGACAGCCTTCAGGGCGAAATTGGGGCAAATTCGCAAAAATCGGCAGGATTCTCCTGTGGGGGCGTCGAAATCGACCGACTGAGGAAACGACTCGTACATGGAGGTTTATTGAATGATGAAACGATGGCTTCGATGGAGTGTGCTAAGCGCGTCTCTTGCGCTCTGCTTTATGGCGTCTCACGCTCAGTCAGCATTTGACGATGGGAACCTGCGCCTGCGATTGGGCGCCTACTTCCCCACCGAAGACGAGCTGAGCAGTTACAATAAGTACTGGTTTGCCGTTGGTGTGACCTATCAAACGATGGGCATTCCCTTCTTTGGAGGTTCAGCGACCGAAATCAGCGCCGACCTGTTCACCCACCAGACGGGCGGTTCGCGGGGAACCGTCACGGCTCTGCTCGCTTCCCAAGTGTACGAGCAACCGATGGGCGATACCGATGCAACGCTCCAGTTCCGCCTCGGTGTCGGCTTGTATGTGGTTGATACGACAGGTCCTAGCAAGAACCTCTTCGGTGGGCGCGTGGGGCTGACCCTCCAGTTCAACGACACCTATAGCGTGGAACTGAACTACGACATCACCGACAAGTTCGGACCGACAGGAGCGCGTGCGAACGGATTCTCGCTCACGGTCGGCTATCAGTTCTAACGATACAGGGGGAGCCACGCCTCCCCCTGCGACGATTTGAAAACGAAACAGCGCGTCCTGGTCACAGGCGCAACGGGCTATGTTGGGGGGCGATTGGTGCCCCGTCTGATTCAGCAGGGGTACACCGTTCGGGTGCTGGTGCGCGACCCCGAACGACTCGTCTATCGCGACTGGTATGACCTTGTGGAAATCTGCAAAGGCGACCTCGCTCAGCCCGAAACGCTGGCACCTGCGCTGGAAGGGGTACAGGTTGCGTACTATCTGGTTCACTCGATGGGTGCGGGAGCCGATTTCCACGAGCGCGACCGCCACTATGCGCTGAATTTCGCTCAGCAGGCTCAACGCGCCCAACTCCAGCACTGTATCTATCTGGGTGGCTTAGTGCCCCGTTCAGGCAAACCCAGCAAGCATTTAGCCAGCCGTGCTGAAGTAGGGCAGATTCTGCGCGACCACCTGCCTTGCACCGAGTTTCGTGCAGGACCGATTATCGGCTCTGGCTCCGCCTCGTTCGAGATGGTGCGCTACCTCACCGAGCGGTTGCCCCTCATGATTACGCCCCGCTGGATCGACCGAATGGTCAGTCCCATCGGCATACGCGATGTGCTGAACTATCTGATTCAATCTGCCGAGCGTGAGCCGATGGGGATTGTAGAGATTGGCGCGGAACCGCTCACCTTTCGGGAGATGATGACCTGCTATGCGGAGGAGCGGGGGCTGAAGCGAGTCATCTTGCGGACGCCTGTGCTTGCCCCACGCCTCGCCGCGTTGTGGGTGGGGCTGGTGACGCCCATCCCCAATCGATTAGCCGTGCCGTTGGTGGAAGGGATTGTCCACTCGCTGGTGGCGGACACCACACGGGCACGCGAACTGTTCCCTGAACTTGAGCCGATGCCCTATCGAAATGCTGTGCGCCTTGCCCTACTCCGAATGCAAGAACAGATGGTGGAGACCCACTGGAGCGGTGCGCTCGGTAGCGCGGAGACCTATCGTCTGGAAGATTGGGCAGGCTTGATCTGCGAAGAGCGCACGGTCTGGACGCCCTACACACCTGAGGCAGTATTCAAAGCGTTCTGCTCGTTGGGTGGCGAGACGGGCTGGCTGGTGTGGAACTGGGCGTGGCGACTGCGCGGCGCCATCGATAAACTGGTTGGCGGTCCAGGGCTGCGACGCGGACGACGCCACCCGCTGGAAGTGTTGCCCGGCGAAGCGATCGATTTCTGGCGTGTGGAGCAGGTGGTGCCCAATCGGCTTCTGCGCCTGCGTGCCGAGATGAAAGTGCCCGGCAAAGCGTGGCTGGAGTTCGAGGCACTGCGCGAAAGCGAAGGCACACGCCTCTTCCAACGCGCATGGTTCGAGCCGAAGGGCTTGGCGGGAACCGCCTATTGGTATCTGCTCTACCCGATTCATCGCATCATTTTCAGCCAAATGGCGCGCGCAGTGGCAAAGCGGGCAGAGCGGTTTGCCTTGCCTCCCTCCGAGCCTCAACCATACAGCGGACCGAAAGCCTGACACGCACGGTAATCGGCAGACTCAGCGTCCGCCGTGCCGAACATACCCCACTGGTGCGGTCGGAAGACCCGTTCAGGCTCCACATTGTGCATCGCAACAGGGATACGCAACATCGAGCAGAGCGTGATGAGTTCGTGCCCAATATGCCCGTAGCTTAGCACGCAGTGGTTCGCGCCCCAGTGCGCCATCACCGTGTAGACATCGCGGAACGCGCCGTGTCCTGTGGTGCGTGGCACGAACCAAGTGGTGGGCCAAGTGGGGTTCGTGCGCTCATCCAGAATCGTATGCACCTCGTCGGGCAGTTCAATCGTTGTGCCCTCCGCAATCTGCATCACAGGACCGACCCCCTCCACGATATTCAGGCGGAACATCGTGGCGGGCATGCCCCCACGCGTACGGAATCGGGTACTCCAGCCACCGCCACGGAAATACTCCAACATCCCACAGTGCCAAGTGGTCGCCTGCAGACAGCGGTCAACTTCCTCGCTGGTGACATACCACCACGGCTTCATCGCAGGTTTGCCGTCCAACTCCTGTTGCCCCGTGCCGTCGAGTGCGGCGGGACCACTATTGATAAGGTGCAGGAATCCGCCTTCTGCCTCGCCTGTGAGTGTGTAGCCTGCCACTCGCCGAATCGCTTCGGGCGACCAGTAGGTGCGCACATCGGCGAAGATTTGCGCACTACCCGTCAGCAAGTGCCCAAACAGCATACAGACGCCGTTCAGATAGTCGTTCTCGGTCGCCAAGATATAGGGCTGGCGAATACCGTTCCAGTCGAAGCTGGAGCAGAGAATCGCTTCCATAAAGTCGCCGTTGGGCAGGTGGTCGGTCCACTGGCGTTGCCCCTGAAAGCCCCCTGCGATGCCGTTGAAGCCGAGCGACTCTTCCTCATAGCCCATCTCGGCGAGTTTCGGGTTGCCCACCAGTAGGTCGCGCGCAATCAGCGCCATCTGGACACTCTGCTCCCAAGTGCGGTCTTTCTGTTCGCGTGTGAGTTGCTTGTCGGGCGGGTTGTAGTCCTTGCCCTCCTTGCAATATTCCTTCACCCAAGCGAGCGCGCGCCGATACTCGTCGTGGTCATAAATCCCGCGCTCCATTCGTCGGACGAACTCGACCATATCGACCGTCATCGTGCGCATACCGAGATATTTCTGCAGGAAATCTTGGTCGACCAGCGAGCCGACAATCCCCATCGAGACATTGCCCATCGAGACATAGGTCTTTTCGCGCATCTGTGCCACAGCGAGTCCTGCGTTCACGAACTGGAGGATGCGCACTACGACTTCGTCGGGGATAGAAAGGTCGTCGGCGTCTTGCACATCGCGCCCATAGATGCTGAAGGCGGGCAGTCCCTTGTTGGCGTGGCTCGCCATGACCGCAGCGAGGTAGACCGCTCCTGGACGCTCCGTACCGTTGAAACCCCAGACCGCTTTGGGGCGGGTGGGGTGGATGTCCATCGTCTCGTAGCCGTAGCACCAGCTGCGCGAGACCGTCAGGCTCACGCCCACGCCTTCACGCTCGAACTTCTGCTCACAGGCGACTGCTTCTGCGATTCCGCCGATACAGGTGTCGGCGATCACACATTCCACAGGTAGTCCGCATGCGTGGCGCAGGCGTTCTTGGATAAGGTTCGCCACGGCTTGCGCCATCGCCATCGTCTGGTTCTCTAAACTCTCGCGCACACCTTGCCGTCGTCCGTCGATAGTGGGGCGTATCCCCACTTTGGGCAGTGCCCCGCGCAGGCGATTCGTCGGTGGGTTCATCGGGTGCATCGTTGAGCCTCCCGACAAGTGATTTCGCCGTATGGTTCTCGATTCCTACCGCTTAGTTCCAGACAACTTTGAGCAGCTCTTGAACGGTTTTGGTGAGCAGATGAAAACTCCCCCCGACCAGAAAGCCCAACACCAGCGCGATGAGGTTGCCCGCTAAGATAAGATAGCTGTCATGGTTAATAAGCCCCACCCCGATGAGCAGTACCCCCAGCGCAGGGAGGGTGTTCAAAAACGGCAAGGGCGATGAGAGCACCAACGCCATAAAGATAACCACGAGGGCGTTCCAACGTAAGAGAATCCCGTTTCGCACGAGCCAGCGCCCGCGCGGGTAGGAGAACCGTTCCAGCTTGCGCAAGAGTGCCACGCCCTGATTCTGGAGACGCTTCACGGTATCGGGCGCTAACCGTCGGTTGCGCAGTCGGGCTGGAAGCCAAGGCTGGGGGCGACCGATGAGCATCTGAAGCGCGACCAGACACATCAACAGCCCAAACACCCCCGAAGTGCCCGGAGGCAACACGGGAATGAACGCAGGGATTGCTAACAGAATAAGTAGGAAGCCGAAGCCTCGGTCGCCTGCTCGGTCTAATACCTCCCAAACAGAGACAGTTCCATCAGCGTCCGTATCCAACACCCCTGAAAACAGTTCTGACAGGCGGGCTTCTGAATCAACCTTCATACCTGAATTCTACCTCGTATCGGACAAAAAGGGCAGATTCGTCCCACAAAGTAGCAGGAATCGGATGGAGGCGGTCGTATAATAAAAAAAGGGGACGACAGGCAAAGGAGAGCAAAACCTGCCGCCCCAAGAGAGGTGTTTAGTTGCTTGCTACTATTAAAGACGGAGAATGCGCTCAAAAAGTTCCCGATTTTCGGGTAGAATCGGGAGCGTATGGGCAGAACAACAGCACTCAGGCAAATCGTCGAGCCAATCCTCCACGCCGATACCTTTGCGATTGTTGCCCACCTCCATCCTGACGGCGACGCGCTGGGCAGTGCGCTCGCCCTCTACCACGCTCTGAACTCCCTCAAGAAGCACACGGTGCATGTGTTCTGCCACGACCCCGTACCCGAAATTTACCGTTTCCTGCCCGGAAGCGAGGTGGTCTGTTCTGAAGACCAACCACGCACCACCTATGATGTGGCGATTGTATGCGATATGAGTCAACTCAGTCGCGCAGGCAAGTTCGAACCGCTGATTCGTTCGGCGCGGACAATTGTCCAAGTCGACCACCATGTGCCGTTGGAGCGGTTCACCGATTTGCGTCTTGTGGATACCCGCGCTGCGGCCACTGCCGAACTGGCATACAAACTGATTCGTGCGCTCAAAGTGCCTCTCACCCCCGAAATCGCCACCTGTCTGATGACGGGCATTGTGACGGATACCTTCTCATTCAAGTTCCCGAACACCACGCCCCAGACCCTTCGGATAGCGAGCGTGCTCCAAGCGCACGGGGCGAACCTCAGCGCCATTAACGAAGAGGTGTTCGAGACGCGCTCCTTTGCATCGGTCAAGCTCTTGGGGCTTGCGCTCTCTACTATCCAGCGCACACCTGACGGACGCATCGCTTGGGTCTCGGTCTCGCGCAAGGCGTTTGAAGAGGCGGGCGCAAAAGAGGACGAGACGGAGGGCATCGTGAACTTCGCACGTTCGGTGCGCGGGGTGGAAGTGGCGATGTTCCTGCGCGAAACGCCTAACAACAAAGTGCGCGTGAGCCTGCGCAGTCGGGGCAAGGTGAATGTCGCCGAGATTGCCAATCGGTTCGGTGGGGGCGGACACGAGAACGCCGCGGGCTGTACACTGGAGACCAGCCTCGCCGAAGCGGAGCAACTCCTGCTGGACGAGGTGCGAAAATGGATGGCGTGATTAATCTTTTCAAGCCGAGCGGGCTGACCTCCCACGATTTGGTCGACCGTATCCGTGCTGTCGCCCGCCAGAAAGAGGTGGGGCACGCGGGCACGCTCGACCCGATGGCGGAGGGTGTGATGGTCTGCTTGCTGGGGCGCGCCACCCGACTCACGCCGTACCTCAATCCCCTGCACAAGCACTATCAAGGCACGATGACACTGGGCGTGCGCACGACCACCCAAGACGCCGAAGGTGAGGTCATCTACGCGACCGATGCCAGCCACATCACACTGGAGCAGGTGCAGGAAGTTACCAAAGCGTTTATCGGCACGATTGAGCAAATCCCACCGATGTACTCTGCAGTCAAGATTGGGGGGCAGAAACTGCACGAACTCGCGCGACAAGGCATCGAGGTGGAGCGCAAACCGCGCAAGGTTCATATCTATTCGTTGGAGATTCTCGGCTTCCACGAGGGCGAACATCCACGCGTGGAGTTTCGGGTGGAGTGTGGCAGCGGCACCTATATTCGCACGCTGGCGTCCGACATTGGCGACAAGTTGGGCGTGGGCGCACACCTGAGCCAACTCACGCGCACAGCGGTTGGGCATTTTCGGTTAGAAGATTCGCATACGCTGGAGGAACTGACCGACGCCGAGACCCTGCAGAAACGGCTCATCAAGCCTGCCGACGCGCTCTATTTTATGCCTCGCTGGAAGCCGACCCCAGCCGTGCTGGAACGGCTGATGCACGGCAACTATGTGCAGGCGGAACATCCGCTTTGGACGCCGGGCGACCATATCCTCGTGATGGAAGATGAGACGACGGTCGCCCTGATTGCGCGCTGGCTCCCACCGCTCCTGCGCCCAGTGCGGGTGATACGCGCATGAGCTGGGTTCTCGATGTCGCCACCATCGAAGGTCGCCTGCCCGATGGCTGTGCGGTGACGATTGGTGTCTACGATGGCGTTCATCGCGGTCATCAAGCCCTTCTGAAAGCGACGGTGGCATCAGCCAAAGCGCGTGGTCTGCCTGCGGTCGTGCTGACCTTTGTGCCACACCCGACGGCGGTTCTGCGCCCCGAACACGCGCCCCGAATGCTTTGCTCACTGGCGCATCGGGTGGCGCGCCTGAAAGCGTTCGGAGCAGATGTGGTGGTGCTTCAGCCGTTCACGCACGATTTCGCACGGCTCAGCCCCGACGCCTTCATTCAGCGGTTGCTGATAGACAAGCTCAACGCAAAGGCGGTGGTGGTGGGCGACGACTTTCGGTTCGGACACCAGCGTACAGGCACGGTGGAGACTCTGCGCCAGTGTTCTGCGTTCGAGGTGATTCCTGTGCCCCCTGTGTTGGATGAGGAAGGCGAGCGCATCTCGTCCACACGCCTGCGCCAGTGGGTTTCGGAAGGGGAGTTGGAGCGGGTGCGCGATGCGCTCGGTGAACCGTTCACTTGGAGCGGGGTGGTGGTGCAGGGCGAACGGCGCGGACGCGAACTGGGCTATCCGACTGCCAACCTGCGTGCGCTGGAGCCTCTGCTGTTGCCTCCGCCGGGCGTCTACGCCTGCCGTGCGCTTTTGGAAGGCACAACCTACCCCAGTGCGGTGAGTGTCGGGACACCGCCGATGTTCCCCAACGCGCCGGGCGTTGTGGAAGCCTATCTGATTGGCTATGCGGGCGCGGAGTTCTATGGAAGCGAGATGGAACTGCAGTTCCTTTCGCGCCTGCGTCCCCAGCAGAAGTTCGAGAGTATCGATGCGCTCAAGGCACAGATGGCGCAGGATGTCGCCCGCGCCCAAGCGATTGTAGATTAGGGCAGTGGGTAGTCGTAGCACAGGCGTCCCGCCCGTGTGCTTTATGGGTAAGATGCCCTAGCCACTTTTTTCGAACACCCTCAGCAGGTAGAATCCTACTGCGAGGAGGCAGATGATGAACGCAAACTTCCAAAACTGGCTTCGGCAGAGCATCGAAGAACTCAAGGCACAGAACCTCTACAAGCAACCGCCGATTTTGGAAAGCCCTCAAGGAGGGCGGGTCAAGATGGGCGGTCGCTGGCTGATTAACTTAGCCTCGAACAACTACTTAGGTCTGGCGAACGACCCCCGCCTCAAGCAAGCGGCGCTCGAAGCCGTCCAGCAGTGGGGCGCAGGGGCAGGAGCCGTGCGCTGGCTCGGTGGCACGAACACTCTCTACGAGCAACTGGAGCAGAAACTCGCCGAGTTTAAAAAGACCGAAGCGGTGCTGGTGTTCCAGTCGGGGTTCAACGCCAACTCGGGTACCATTCCCTCCTGTTTCGTGGACGGCGATGTGATTATCTCGGACGAGCTAAACCACGCCAGCATTATCGACGGAGTGCGCCTCAGCTCGGCACGCTACAAAAAAAGTGAAGGCTATGTGTACGAACACGCCAATATGAACCATTTGGAAGACATTCTCAAGCGCACTCAGAACTTCAAGAAGCGTCTCATTGTCACCGATGGCGTGTTCAGCATGGACGGTGATATTGCGCCCCTGCCCCAGATTGTGGAACTGGCAGAGAAGTATGACGCCGTCGTGATGGTCGACGATGCGCACGCTTCGGGCGTGTTGGGCGAGAACGGAAGCGGAACCACAAGCCACTTCGGACTATATGGGCGCGTCGATATCCAGCTCGGCACGCTCTCAAAGGCGATTGGCGTGATTGGTGGCTACATCGCAGGGAGCCAACTACTGAAAGAGTGGCTCATCAATCGCGGGCGACCCTATCTGTTCAGCACTGCCTTGCCTCCTGCTGCGGTGGGCGCGATTATCAAGGCGGTGGAGATTTTGCAGACCGACCCCGAACCGATGCGCAAACTGTGGGACAACACACGCTATTGGAAAGAGAAACTCAAGGAGCTGGGCTTCGACACGATGGGGTCAGAAACGCCAATCACACCTGTCTATTGTGGGGACGAGGCGATTGCCCAAAAGATGGAGGCGCGCTTGAAAGAGGAGGGTGTCTTCACAATCGCGATTGTCTATCCAACCGTGCCACGCGGAAAAGCGCGCGTGCGCACAATGCCCAACGCCACCCACACCCGCGAAGACCTCGACGAAGCGCTCTCGGCGTTCGAGAAAGTCGGCAAGGAACTCGGTGTGATTGCGCGCTGGGTGTAGGGTAGAATCTTTACAATAATGGCATTTACACTCACTGAACTGGAAGAGATGATGCGCCTCTTGCAAGAGAATCCGAGCAAGAGGGAGGCACTCCGCTACATTCTCTTGGGTGAGGAGCTCCTACGACTACCTGAGCAGCTCGCTCAGCTCACTACTGTCGTAGCAGAGTTGGTCGAGAGCTTTCGTCGCCTCGAATATCAAACTGCCGAGCATACTCGAATCCTGCAGAGCGTTCTCGAGGTTCAGCAAGAGCACTCTCAGAAGTTAGACCAACACTCACGGATACTGGAGCAACATTCGCAGGAGTTGCGCGAGATTCGGGAGGTTCAGCAAGAGCATTCCCAAAAGCTAGACCAACACTCGCAGAAGCTTGACCAACACTCGCAGATACTGGAACAGCACACCCAGATATTAGAACAGCATACTCAAGAGTTGCGTGAGATTCGGGAGGTTCAGCAAGAGCATTCCCAAAAGCTAGACCAACACTCGCAGATTCTGGAACAGCACACTCAGATACTGGAACAGCACACTCAGATACTGGAACAGCACACTCAGGAGTTGCGTGAGATTCGGGAGGTTCAGCAAGAGCATACCCAGAAGTTAGACCAACACTCGCAGATACTGGAACAGCACACCCAGAAGTTAGACCAACACACACAGATACTGGAACAACATACCCAGAAGCATGACCAACATACTCAGAAACTGGATCAGCACACGGAAGAGCTGCGTGAGATACGACAAGAGCTCCAAGAGTTTCGGCAACAGCATTCGCGGGAAATTGCAGAGATACGCCAATACATCGAACAAGTCGCCAATGCCTACGGGCTTACTTTGGAAGGTGAGGCAGAGGAAGCGCTTGCCTACTTGGCTCAACAGAAGGGATGGCGTTTTGTCCGAGAGCCACATAACTTGCGATATAATGGTTATGAAATAGACCTAATTGCCGTCTGTGAAGATGAGCAAGGTCAGCAGTTCACGGTTCTCGTGGAAGTTAAGGCGCGTCTTGTTTCGCGAGTGGTGCGTGAATGGGCAAATCGCTCGCGCTCGGCAAACTTCCGCAAGCGCTTGCAGGCTCTGGGCTACCCCTCCCCCTACTATATGTACATCATGGCGTTTCGTTTTGACCCCCGCGCAGAGGAGACGGCACGCAAGCACAAAGTCGGTCTCTTCACAGGGCGGGGCGAGCGCGTCGAACCCGAACCCCTCTCTGCCTGAACGAAACTGCCCACCCAAGAGTCCCCAAACTCTTGAGTGGGCTTCTCCAACCCCCCTAAGGATTACAGGTGGCTCTGCCGATAATAGTTAACAGCGACAGGGTACAGGTTGACCTTGAGAACCTCCTGCTAAACTTGGTCGCACCTCCCCTACCCCAGGAGAGGCGGGTTCCTCCCCACCCGCCTCTCGGCATTTTAAAAAACCCCCTGCGAAACCGAGTCGCAGGGGGTGTGGCGGTGGCGCTGGACGGTGCTGATGAGAGTCGTTCAATTCCTTAGCCACCTCAGCTCTGTCCTGCCACTGCCGGGGTTGTCCCCGCGCCTCTGATGAGATTTTGCCATCTCGCCCTGAAACGCGCTTCTGAACTAATACGGGGTTCCTCAAAAACCCGTATTCTCAAGGGTATAATCCATCCTGCTATGGCGGAGCTTCGGCTGTACAATACGCTCACACGCAAAGAGGAGGTCTTTCAACCACGCGAACCGGGCAAGGTGACGATGTATGCCTGCGGACTCACGCCCCAAGCCCCCGCTCATGTGGGGCATATGCGCGGAGTCGTGGTGATGGATGTCGTGCGCCGATGGTTCGAACAGCTGGGCTATCAAGTGCAGTTCGTGCAAAATTTCACCGATATCGATGACAAGATTATTCGGCGCGCGAACGAAGAAGGCATCTCCACCACCGAGGTCGCCGAGAAGTACAGCAAAATGTACATCGAGGACGCGGAGGCACTCGGCGTGAAACTGCCCCAGTTCGTCAAAGTTACCGAGAATATGCAGGAGATTATTGCGATGGTGCAACGGCTCATCGAACTGGGCTACGCCTACGAAGTGGAGGGCGATGTCTACTTCTCGGTGGAAAAGTTTCCCGAATATGGCAAACTTTCGGGACGGTCGGTAGAGGAGTTGCAAGCAGGAGCGCGCATCGAGGTCGACGAGCGCAAGCGTCGTCCCGAAGATTTCGCCCTCTGGAAGTCCGCCAAGCCCGGCGAACCCGCGTGGGATAGCCCGTGGGGTCCAGGACGACCGGGATGGCACATCGAATGCTCCGCTCTGAGCCTGAAGTACCTCCAGCCCAGTTTCGATATCCACGCAGGCGGGATGGACCTTATCTTCCCCCACCACGAGAACGAGATTGCGCAGTCCGAAGCCTATTTAGATTGCCAGCAGGTGTTTGCGCGCTACTGGCTCCACTGGGGTCCCGTGCGCCTCAAGCAGGAGAAGATGTCTAAGTCAACGGGCGTGGTGGTGCCGATACGCGAACTGCGCCAGCAGTACGAGCCAGCGGTGATACGCTTCTTCTTGCTCACGGTTCACTATCGCACGCCGTTGGAGTTTTCCTATGAGCGGTTGGACGAAGCGAAGTCGGCGCTGGAGCGCATCCGCACCGCTTATGAGCGCGCGCGTGCCTTTCTGAAAACGGCGGGTGAACCGAGCGAAGCCGAGAGCGCGGTCGCTGAGCCGTTTCGCACCCAGTTTTCTGATGCGATGAACAACGACTTCAACACCGCCCAAGCGATTGCCGTGGTGTTCGAGGTTGTGCGCGAAATCAATCACCGCTTGAACACGCCCGAACTTGCCAGCCAACCCCAAACGCCTGCTGAGCTGAAAGCGCTGCTGAACGCCCTTGAATGGATGATGGAGACGGTGCTGGGCGTGTCGCTCCAGAGTAATGCTGGCGCGCAGAGTGAAACCTTAGACCAGCTGATGCACTGCGTGATTGCGTGGCGTCAAGAACTGCGTCAGCGCAAGCTCTATGACCTCGCCGACCGCATCCGCGACGACCTCAAGGCGTTGGGCATCGTGCTGGAAGATAGCCCCCAAGGTACCACTTGGCGGATAGGATAGCGGAAACGGGAACACCTCGCGCTTCGTGCAGGGCACAGGGCGGTGTGCAAGAACTACCCCTTCTGCTGGAGTTTCACCACACCCAATACGACACAAGTACCGATACTCCTGCTGGTTCAGATAGTCCCGCTTCCACACTTTCCCACCGTCGCTATTATACCCATACTCGTATGCCACCTGTTTGTTCC
>FWWL01006439.1_pt1 | contig 17059 bp, 15 predicted proteins | sample 2228331 | NCBI WGS metagenome assembly FWWL01 (sample SAMEA103939775, study PRJEB20133) | metagenome
TGGCCCTCCAATATTCGGTTTGAATGGAACGGCGCGTGGGCCTTCACAACCCGCATGTTGCGACGGGGGGTGTCAGGTTTCGCGCGGCCACGACGGCGCGTGGGCATCCAATATTTGGTTTGAATGGAACGGCGCGTGGGCCTTCAATATTTCGTTTGAACGTCAAGGCGTGGGACCGTCCAACGCATCGTGCACACTCGTCAACCTCGCGAGCCGCCCGCGTAAGCTGGCGGTGGGTTAGCGTGGACAACCGCTCTGCCAACGGACAACCATCCCGCTGGGCAACGGTCGTCCGCCGCTGCTGGGGATCGTCATCATCCGCAGGGTGATGCGGCCCCGCTGCCAAAGTTCCGGTCGCAGATCGTGAAACAGGCGTGTCAACTTCTGCGTGCCGTAGCCGGGCGTGTGACACGTCATGACAAGGAATCCTCGGTCCCAATCGAGCAGGGCAAAAACCGCCTCGAGAAGTCCCCCGATGTCCTTTTCCAATTGGAACGACTCACCCCGGGGACCATGGCCATACGTCGGCGGGTCGAGGATGATCCCCCAATACCGTCGTTCGCGGCGGACCTCTCGACGGAGAAACTTGCGGGCATCCTCAACAATCCAGTGGATCGGTCGATTGTCCAGTCCGGAAAGCACGGCATTTCGCTTCGCCCAAGCGACCACATTGCGGGCGGCATCGACGTGAACGACCTCGGCCCCTGCCAAGGCCGCCGCCAAGGTGCTCCCGCCCGTGTATGCGAACAGATTCAGCACCGGTCCCGGCTTTTCACGCTCGGACTGGGAAATGTGGTGATAAAGCCAGCTCCAGTTGACCACTTGTTCCGGGAAAAGCCCGACATGTCCCGATTCATTCCGCTTGAGCTCGAAGAGGAGCGGTCCCCAGCGGATCGTCCATCGCTCCGGCAGCTCGCGACGGTCCAGCCACCGGCCACGGTCACCGCGGGTGCGTTCAAATCGGGCATCGGCCTGGGACCACCAGTCGGGACAAAGGGGCGCACCATCTGCCGCCGGGCTGGGTCGATCGAGGATCACACCCCCGAAGCGCTCCAGCCGCCGACCGTGGCCGAAATCGATCAATTCGTAATCATCCGTGACAAAGGGCTCGAAGGATGGGCTATCCGAAGCATCCAACACCGTTCCGTCCACAATCGCTCCTCGAGCTGGCCAATCATTCCTCGGGCACGACTTTATAGACCACATCATGCTCCCGCGCGTGCTCAACCACTTTTAGGCCGACGGACTGTCCGGCCTGGGCCTGTGTGACCGTTTGATGTTCGATCTGCATGGAGGTCACCGGCTGATAGAAATCGCTGGTATGCCCCTTGATGTGGATGGTGTCCCCCACCGAGAGCGTTCCATGAGTGATTTCGATGGCGGCCACACCCAGATGGCTGAAGTAGTGCGTCACACGTCCGACGGGGATTTCGGCCATGGCAAAGGCTCCTTTCTGCAAAGACGGCGCCCGTTCCGTGTGACCGGATTGGAGGTCCACCCAACAACCGCAATCACACGCCACGGATCGCCCAAACGCGAACAACGTCACATCCAAAGCCGCTCCGCAACGCGGGCAGAGAATCGCCATGGCGCAAACCCTTTGGTTTCCAGTATGGCGGATGCCGGGTCGAAAGACAAGCGTACGGGGTAACCCGGGGGCCTCCACCGGGCAATCGAAATACACATGGTTATGGAGGACCCGCGCCGTTAACATTCACACCAAATGCTGCACGGCCGCGTGCCGCTACATTCAAACCCAATGTCGGAAAGCCACGCGCCGTCGTGGCCGCGAATCACCATGGGTCATCCACCGGCACGTCGGCGGACGCGACGGCGCGCGTCCCTCCAGATTTGATGGAAAACGTTATGTCGTTCCAGATTTGATGGATCGCCGCGCGCAATAAAACGGGCAACCCCAAGGGTCGCCCCTACCGGTCGTCGGCAAATCTCATGATTTGGAGGGCCAACGGATGGATCGGCCGGAGTCGTAACGGGGGCAATCACCTAAATGCGGCCAAGCTGGACCAACTTCGCAAAATGCTCAAAAGAGCGGTCATAGGTCGCCTCGGCATCGCGGGGGAAGCAACACCCCGGCAATTGCCGATTCTTGAGGTGGTATTGAAGGCAGTCGCAACACACCCCTTTTCGGGAACAAGGCTCATAGGAACAGGTGCAAAACGTCAGGTTCCGTTCTTTCTTGCATTCCATGGGAGAACTCCTCCTTTATCACGTCATGGCGTTACCATACAAACGGTTTCCTCTTTTCTTACGTTGCTGCTTGCCGATGATCAAGGGGCTTGTGACGCCGCGTCACCTGGAAATCTTGTCTCGGAGAACGGTGCTGCGAGCTGTCACCCACCATGTTTCTGCCACCACGCGATCGACCTTCTCAGGAAGGCCCGGAACGGTGAGTCACCAACCTCGTGGCAATTGCCCATCACTTGTGGGCTCGTCTATCGGGCGCGAGGATGGGCCTTTTCGTAAACGGCCTTGAGGTTGGCCGTGGTTAGGTGCGTGTAAATCTGTGTCGTCACCAGGCTCTTATGACCGAGGAGCTCTTGGACACTGCGGATATCGGCCCCGGCGTTAAGCAAATGCGTGGCGAAGCTATGTCGGAGAGAGTGCGGTGTTGTCCTCTGGTCGAGGCCGGTCTGCTTGAGGTATTTTTCCAGCATTCGGGCAACACTCCGCGTGGTCAGGCGGAGTTTGAAGCGATTGACGAAAAGGGGTCGGTCGGGATTATCGACAAACGAGGGGTGAACCTCTCGCACGGCCAGCCAACGACGGATGGCGCGCACGGCGTGGGACCCCAGCGGGGCCAGCCGCTCCCTTCGCCCTTTTCCCCGGACACGGACGACTTCCGCCCGCAAATCGAGATCGGAATCGTTCAGCCCTACCAGTTCACTGATCCGCAGACCGGCAGAGTAGAGGGTTTCTAGGATGGCGCGATCCCGGAGGCCCATCGGATCATTGGCGGGCGGGGCCTCCAGGAGTTGTCGCACCTCTTCGGTGGAAAGGACGTGTGGCAAATGGCGGGGCTTGCGGGGATTGCGGAGGGGCTTGGCCGGGTTGTCCTTTACCCAACCTTCCCGCATCCCAAAGCGGAAGAAACTCCTCAAACTGGCCAGACGCCGTGCCACCGTGGCAAAGGAGTAATTGGCCTCGTGCATGGCCGCCACATAACCGCGGAGATCGAGCGTGGTGATTTGAGCGGGAGAAGGACAACGCCCCTGGTAGGCCTCGGTCAGGTACTCCAGCAAGGCTGTGAGGTCTTCTCGGTAACTCTTGATCGTCAGGGGCGAGGCGTTTTTCTCAACCGCAAGGAAGCGGAGAAACCTCGCCATGGCCGCCTGCATCGTTAGCTCGCCCGATGAGCCTTGCGGTGCTCTGTGGTGATGACTGTCCATCGAAAAGGCACGGCGTTAATGTCTCTGGCCGACTAAAAGAGGTCCTCCGGATCGGCAGGTTGTGGGGCCTTGAAGCGGTTTTGCAGGGCACGTCGTCGGGCCTCTTGACGGACCTTCTGGCTCAGGACCGCGGCATCGTACCAACTGAAACTCAACTCCGGATTGGCCGCATAACGTCCGAGCGTGCGGATCATCTCCAGACGGTTGTCATCGTCATAAAGAAAGATGTACCGCTCCTGGCCTTTGATCAATGCGATGACGTTAATTTCTCGGCTCACGATCAGGCGTCTCCTGCGGTCAATGGCTGCGAGCTTGAGTTCCTGCCTGCACCAACTCTACCCAAATTGAATGCCTTGTTCTTTTTATCGGCCAGATGTCGTGCTCCAAACTAGTTCACTTTCGTCGGCCCCACCCCTGGCCGTTAACATCTCCCAAATGTGAACTCGGCAGCAAAACCGGAGAAACTCTTCGCTTTTTGTCAAGTATGACTGCCACCCCCCCAATCGGGCATCGTCCCGAAACTTCGCATAGTCCTGAAGCAATTTGACCAGTTGGGTATCCCCCGCGTTGTAAACCCGGGTGTGCTTTAAGAACGGTTCGTCGTTACCTCGGCAACCCGAATCCGCTGCCTGGGCCAGTTTGGGGATCAGTCCATCAGGCGAGAGCACATCCTGGCTAACAGCCTTCTCGGTTTCTCGACTTCCGGGACCGGGCTGCGTGGCGGTGCCTGTGCCAGAAGCTTCCGCGGCCCCGGGCGACTGGTTTCGCAAGGCCTCGCGGGCATAGGCCAATTGCGCCTCCAAGACCAACCGCTGGGGGAACCCTTTTTCCTCCTTGGTTCCCCACGGCAAACCGTAACCTGGGGGAACCGGGCAAAAGGCGGGGTTCGCGGCGTACCATTCCACCTGAAGCCCACATCGCGGGGGATAGTACGGGGAGTACTCAGTGACGGCCCCAACCACAACGGCGTCGGCCCCCAGCAATTGGGCAAGACGGCGGACATCTTGCGGATTGTTCATGCTAAGGCGATGCTGGAACATCGCCCGCTCCACCACCCCCACGGGGATGACCTCAAAGCCGGGCACCTCTTGGAGCTCGTTGTAGTAGGCAATGGCTACCTTGCGCCCATCCAAGGTGGGGTCTGTCGAAAGATTGAAAAACGGCGCCACGGCTACCTTGTGGATCTGGGGAAATGGATTGTGAACAAGCGGCCGCCACTCCGGCTTGTGGAGTAGGGAACAACCTGCGGGAAACACGAGGGTTGCCAAAATCAATGTCAAGCGGTGGACCAGCGTTTCAGTGGCCGGATGGGTCCTTCTCCACCGGGTGGGACGCGGAGGCGTGTCGGCCATTCTTGGGAGTGGATCAACCATGTTTGACATTGTGAACCGGGCTGGTCCGACCTCGATTGTTCCCGCAAACGCGATAGATTTACCGCCCTCGACAGGAAAGATGTCACCGGCATAAGCTGCCCTATCGAACGCGATTGACTTATCGGCAATGTCCCCGCAGATTCTCCAAACATTTTTATCGACAGAATCCACCAAGGAGGCTGTTTTGGATCAATCCGAGCTCCCTTGAACTTCCTATATTGTGCATTTTGACGAACCGAGTTTGACGTACGCTTTCCTGGAGACAATGTCTTGCTCAATGCACATGGCCGGAGTGGTCGATGTCAAAAAAGGCGGACTTTGCCAACAGGTGAAATTGTGCGCGAGGACTTCGCATGGGCCGAATTCAGACAAATGTCGGTTTGATTACGGGTGTTCCCATCGGGGACACCGTCAATCAACTCATGTCAGTTGAGTCGCGCCCAAAGGACAACCTCGAGGCGGCCAACAAGAAGATTGACGCCGAACGGACGGCCATCACGGAGCTTTCGGTACTCTTTTTGGCGGCCCAGTTCCCCATCAAGAATCTTCTCAAAGACGCCGTTTACACCAAGCGTTCCGCCACGAGCAGCAATCCCTCGGCTTTGAATGTCCGCGTCACCGGCAGCCCGAGCGTCGGGAATTACGTGTTCACACCGATCCGGGCAGCCCAAGTCGATCATTGGTTATCCAGCGGCGTGCGGGAGAGCACAGGCCCCCTGGGGGGCGGGGTGTTGTCGTTTCGCTTTGGCCCCAGTGTTGATCGGCCGTTGGCCTTGGATGAAATCCGCGGTGGCCTGGGTTTTGAACGCGGTGTCATCCGCATCACGGACCGAAGTGGGGCCTCGGCGGAAATCGACCTGACCACCGTGCAAACGCTCGACGATGTGATTGAGGCCATCAACAGTAACACGCGGATCAACGTCTGGGCCGAGGTGGTGGGCGACCACATTCGGCTTACCGACCGCACGGGGATGACGGTCTCCAATCTCCGCGTGCAGGACTTGGGCAACGGTCGCGCGGCGGCATCCTTGGGGCTGGCGGGGATCGACGTGGCCGCCTCCACCGCCGACGGAAGTGACATTGTGTGGCTGACCACCGACACGTTGCTGAGCGACCTCAACGACGGGCTGGGGATCTCCGCCAGTTCCACGTTGCCCGACATTTCCTTCCAATTGCGAGATGGGACGACGGGGACGATCGACTTCGACCCCAAGCCGGCAAGTGGAGAGGAGCGACAAACAGAAAAGACCCTGGGGGACATTATTGCCCGAATCAACGAGGCGGCCCCGGGCAAACTTCAGGCGGAGCTATCGGCCGACGGAAAACGACTAGTGCTCCGCGATCTCACGGAAGGGAGTAACGAGTTCAAGCTAGAGGCCCTCTATGGTTCTCAGGCCCTTCACGAATTGGGGCTTGATGTCTCGGCGAACGACGGCACCATTACCGGGCGGCGGCTGATCGGTTCGCTCAAATCCCCGGCCCTGTCGCAACTCAACGGCGGTCAGGGAATGGGGACCTTGGGAGTCATTCGGTTGACCGACCGCTTGGGACAGCAGGCCGAGGTCGATCTCTCCACCGCCGACACCCTTGAAGACGTCATCCGGGCGATCAATACCGCGGGGATCGGTGTTACGGCCAGCGTGAATTCGGCCCGCAACGGCATCGTGATCCAGGATACCACCGGCGGTTCGGGGAATCTGATCATCGCAAGCCTTGATGACACCCAATCGGCAGAGAAATTACAGATTGCCGTCAACGATGCGGTGTCGTCCAAGGACAGCGGTGACCTTCATCTGCGGGTCATTTCCGTCAATTCCCGGCTGGCCGATTGGAATGGTGGGCAAGGTGTCTCCCTGGGGCGTTTTACGATCACCGACAGCAAGGGTGTTACCGGGACGATCGATCTGGCGGCGATCCAGGCCCAGACGGTGGGCGACGTCATCGCGGCCATCAATCGCACGGCGGCCAATGTCATTGCCAGCATTAACGAGACGGGCGACGGCATCCTCATCCGTGATCTGGCCAACGGTTCGGGAAAGCTGGTGATTAACGACCTCGGAGGAACCACGGCCAGGGATTTGGGGCTGCTTCGTGAAAGTACGCTCCGCGACTTCGACGGTGAGAGCGATTACGTTATCGACGGTTCCCTAACGTACCGCATTGAACTGGATGAAAACGATAGCCTGACGACGCTCGCCGACAAGATCAACTCCCTCAACGCCGGTGTCAAGGCGAGTATCCTCTACGATGGATCAACCCGACCGTACCGTCTCTCCTTGGTCGGTGAGCGCGGCGGGAATGTGGCCCAACTTGTCCTGGATGATTCGCAGTTGGGGATCGACCTCCAACAGATCACCCAGGCGCGGGACGCCCAACTGGCCTTGGGATATGTCGGTACCGCCGGGACGGTTATGCTTTCTTCACGGACAAATACCTTCTCGGGGATTGTGCCGGGGTTGGAATTGGAGGTGTTGCAGGGGACTAATACGCCGGTGACCGTCCAGGTTCAAACGAGCGATGCCGATCTCGTCGCGAGTGTGCAGACGTTCGTCGATAACTTCAACAAGTTTTGGAATCGTTACAAGGAACTGACGAGGTACGACACCGAGACGCAAAAAGGCGAGGTCTTGGCCTCGGACCCGACGGCCATCCGGCTAGGAAGCGAGGTCTCGTACCTCCTCAGTTCGCGTTTTGCCGGCGCCGGGAAGATTCAGTCGCTGGCCGAGATCGGCATTTCCATCAATCAAGACGGCACCCTGAGCTTTGATAGCTCGGTCTTGCAGGCCAAATATGCCGAGGATCCGGAGGCCATCAAGAAGTTTTTCACAGACGCGACATTTGGCTTTGCAAAAAAATACGACAAATTGGTCGAGAGCCTGGCCGGTGAAAATGTATCGCTCATTTCGCAGCGACTCAACGCCCTTTCGCAAAAATACGAAGACAATTTAGAGAAGATCAATTGGTGGAATGAGAAGCTGGAACGCCGGCGACAGCAACTCCTGCTGTACTTTTATCGGTTGGAGAATACGATCGCCAAGCTGAAGGCTAATATGGACACGCTGTCGGCGCTCCAGCCCATTTCATACGATTGGCTCCGTAAATCCAGTTGAGATTGAAGGAGCCCATCAAAACCAGCATCAATCCCGCATCGTAGCCTTGGCGATTTGCCGGAAGGGATTCTGCCTATGTCTGCTTCAGTGGGTGATAGTTACCGCGAAGGCGAGATTCTCACGGCGCCACCCCAACGGCTGCACCTGATGCTCATCGAAGGCGCCATCCGTTATGCCGAGCGGACACGGCACTTTTGGCGAGAGAATCAAAATGACGCGGCCTTTGAGTCGCTCCTTCGTGCCCAGCAAATCGTTAGCGAAATCCTCGCCGGTATCAAGATCACGGACGATTTCCCCCTCGCCCGAAAAGTTGCGGCCATTTACACCTTCATCTATCGCGCCCTCGTCCAGGCCGGTCTGACCCGCGAAGAAAAGTACCTCGACGACGCCCTCCGGGTTCTTCACATCCAGCGTGAAACCTGGGAAGAGGTGTGCCGTCGCCTTGGCGGGTCTTCCCCTTCGGCGGACGATCTCCGGATCAGTGAGGAAGCGGCCTCCGGATCGGCAGAGGAAACGATCAGGAGTGCCCCGGCCGCCCCTTATGTCCGCCCGCCCTTGACAAGCCTCGGTACGCCGGATTATCCCCAGGAGTATGCGACGGGGTTTTCCTGGGAGGCCTAACAGGCCGCACCTCCTGCCGAGTGAGAGGATCTCCTGATGCCGGAAGAAGCCACACTGATTCGGGTCGGACACAGTCCCGATCCGGATGATGCGTTCATGTTTTACGCCCTGGCGAAAGAGAAGATTCCCACCGGGCGTTACCGTTTTAGGCACGAGTTGGTTGACATCGAGACACTCAACCGCCGGGCACTGCAGGGCGAGCTGGAATTGACTGCGATCAGTTTCCACGCTTACGCCTTTGTTCGCAAGCATTACATCCTTTGTCATTGCGGGGCAAGCATGGGGGATGGCTACGGGCCTATCGTGGTGGCCCGATCCCCGATGAATGGAAACGATCTGCGGCAAACCCCGATCGCTGTGCCCGGGCGCCGGACGAGCGCCTTCCTCGCCCTTCGAATCTTCCTCCGCGATGAATTCCCCTTTGTGATCGTCCCGTTTGATGAGATTCCCCAGGCCGTGGCAAGCGGTGTTTACCAGGGACAACCGATCGGTGCGGGACTGCTTATCCACGAAGGCCAACTAACCTTTGGGCGACAGGGGCTGAAACTGATCGTCGATCTCGGGGCCTGGTGGAAGGAGCAAACCGGATTGCCGTTGCCGCTCGGTGGGAATGCGATCCGCCGCGATCTTGGGCCACAGGTGATTGCCGATGTCCATCGCTTGCTCCGCGAAAGCATCGACTATGCCTTGTCCCACCGCGACGAGGCACTCGCTTACGCCCTCAATTTTGCCCGCGACCTGGACACACCTCTTGCCGATCGCTTTGTCGGCATGTATGTGAACGAGTGGACCCGGGACCTCGGTGAGGCGGGACGTCAATCGGTGACGCTCTTTCTGGAAAAGGCCTACGAACTGGGAGTCATCCCGGAGCCGGTTGTCCCGGAGTTCGTGCCGACGTGACGCGGTGTTTGGAGAGGCCGTCGCGCAAAAAAACAGGGAGCCTTCGCTCCCTGTTTTCGTCATGTCTCGACGAAGAAACTCCAGCTTACTGCTCGACGTCAAGCTAGATGTCATCTGCCCAACTGATCCCGAGTTTTACACGAGCGGATGCGACGGGGCAGCCGAGAAAAAAGTGAAGCCGCCAAAGGCTTACACAGCGTCTCACGTGGAGACTAAGGACTACTTAGGTCGCACGGAGACTGCCCGGGGGCCTTTTCCCCGACCCGGATTCGGAGCGTCCGAGCTCAATTCGTACTCAACGCTTTGACCTTCGTGAAGATCTTCAAAGCGGGCACCTTCCACTGCTGAAAAGTGGAAAAACACATCGGACTTCCGGATGCCGCTGGTTTGGATGAAACCAAAACCGCGATCCACGACCAACTTCTTAATAACACCCTCGGCCATTAAAGCCACTCCTCAAAAACGTTACGAGCGGAGCTGCCTCCGCACACACCGAACAACTCGGACTGTCTCATGTCCTGAGCAACCCGCTCGTTGGCCCTTCGACCAAGGAGTGGCTCAGCAAACACAAAACGATCCGAACTCCCAAAGAATGTCCCGGATCGATCTTGGGGCCCACCGGTCCATTCTCACGACAACTAAAACTCTAGCCTAAAGACGGCCTTCAGGCAAGAGGCATCTTTCGATTTTATCGGAATCTTTTCCTTTTTTCCGAACCCCTCTTTTGTGGGTTTTTCCCATAAAATCCGATGAGCTCGTCGTTTTCGCGTGCTTGCGGATCATCTCGACGATTGATTTCCACCTCATCAAATGCGCTCAACGGGACAAGATCACACGCCAAGAAGTCTTTCCCGAATGAAGCGGATCACCAGCAATAGCAAGGCCAGTAGGACCAGGCAGGCCGCCGCCAAGAGCAGGAGGATAAACCCCAACTCAAAGACCCGCGAGGCAAACGCCCAGATCGGCCGCCACAGCACGATTGTCACGAGCGCCCCGAGGCACAAAAACGGCCCATATGGGATTTCTGTTTCTTGTCGCAGGATGAGGATGATGATGGCCACGACCAACCCGGCAAAAGGAGCCAGGAAAAACAGGATGATCCCCGGTTGCCAACCGAGATAGGCCCCCAGCATCGCCATGAGCGTCACATCGCCGAAGCCGAGGGCCTCACGATCCAGGACCATGGAACCAACCAGGCGGACCACCCAGGCCAAGAGGGCACTGGCGGCCATCCCCACCAAGGCCGACAAAAGGGCCTGCCAATGGGACCCGCCCACAATCCAGGCGAAGAGAATCCCTGCCGAGCCAATCAGCCCCATCACCACTAGGCCGCCCGTCACACGCGACCGGTACAGCCGGGCACACATCATTTTGAGGCCCTTCCAGAAGCCCTTCCGCCGATACCAACGCCGTGGCATGAGGGCAAAACACCATAGCCACCAGCAGGCCAGCCCTAACGAAAGGCCATGTCCGTGGGGCTGCCCACCAAAGGCCTTGGGCCATGCATAAGGGGCACTCAAGGTAAGGTAACTATACTCAGGCTTGCCGAACTCCCTGACGTCATCGCCCAGGAAGATTGCGCGGTGCACAATCCCGTGGGGAAGCTGTGATGCCGGTAGGCTGGCCGCCACAATCAAGGCGAGCAACGTCCCGGGGATGGTCACGGAGTCCGGAATCAGCTTTTCGTCCCAATCGATCAGGGAGGCCACCAGCATGAAGAAGATCAGTAAGAGGTGCCTCACAAAAATGACATGCAGGACACCCTCGGCCGGGCGTGGCACACCGGCGGGGACCAATCCCGCTTCGATCACTTCCCACCAGTACAACAGGGGCACGGCAACAGCGCAGAGAAGCTCCACCGCCAGCGGGCGGACCCAAAAAAAGTGACCGTGGCGATCACCATCGGCCAGGCGGAAGAGCCAGCCCAGGATGGGCAAATATTCGATCGGCTTGCGGCGGCGTCCGGATCCCGTTGGGAAGAACGGTGAGATGCGGCGAGGTTGCCAAGCCAAGGCGTCGGCAAGCCAATTGGCGGCGGCCCCAAAGAAAGCCCCTCCGATCACCAGAAGGGCCCAGCACATCCAATTTGGCAAGCCAGGCCACATCACGGGTTGACTCCCACCTGATCCATGACGGGCCGGAGGTGATCCAGAATCTCCTGGACCACGGCATCCGGTGATTTTCCTTCGGTATCCACGATCCAGTCGGCCGTCTCCCGGTAGATGGGCTCACGCTTGCTGAGGAGATGGATGATTTCTTCGATCCCTCCCTGGGTCGTCAGATTGGGACGTCGCGCACCGGTTGTCGGATCGGTGGTCATACGGCGGTGAATCGTCTCCGGGGAGGCCGTCAGCCACACGACCCGTCCGTTGGCCCGCATCGCTTGGCGATTCTCTTCGCGAAGCGGTGCACCGCCCCCGGCAGCAATGACCCAACCGGTGCGTCCGCAGTATTCCGCCACGACGCGGCTTTCCCAATCGCGAAAGACAGGTTCGCCATCCTCGGCAAAGATTTGGGCGATGGACTTTCCGGCCTGCCGTTCAATTTCCACGTCCAAATCGACCCATTGCCAACCCAATCGCTGGGCGAGGAGCCGAGCAACCGTACTTTTCCCCGTGGCGCGATACCCGATGAGAACGATGTTCATGACTTGGGCAATAGCAGGAAAGCCAGGTTCTCTCACGTCACAATCATTTCCCTAGTGCTTTCATGATACCGGTTGCAGGGGATTTGCGAAAGATTCGTTTTTCAACACCTCTGAGACATTTACGAACCGAGAAGCGGCAGATTATGCTCGCTTCAATTGGGTGTAAAAACCTCGAACACGATCGACAAGGTGCTCCAGTTACGACCATGGGGCATGGACAACTTAGGCAAGAATCACCATGAGACGACAATGTTGACAAACTTCGCATTTTGTGCCACCGAATGAATATTTCTTATCGGCCACGATAGCAAGTTACTAAGGAGACACTCGCGGTAACTGGGAGAAAGCCCAGGGCTAGCAAACTCCAGTCCTCAATCGGTTGTCGCCGTATCCTAGCGGCGGTATGATAACGACAGTGGCCACGTATGAAGCTGCAAAGAACGAGGGATGTCGCAGAAAAGCCAATCGCAAACCTGAGTTGGCGATGATAGTCATCCTAAGGTCGTGGTTTTGGGCCGGTCCGGTCAACTTTTTGGTTGTGTCTTCGGTTTTGGGAATTTAGGCGTGGCGTGTCGCACTAATGAAGCAGAAAATGCGGTCATCCAAGGTGCCTGCTAACGGTACGGTGAACAGGCTTGCTCCGGAGGACAGCGTTGCGCACGACTGGTACCGTTTCGTCCTTTCGTTTCCACCCCATTTGGTGCGACAATATCTTCAGTCATTCGGGGTTGGTTCAGACCACGTTGTTCTAGACCCGTTCTGTGGCACAGGAACAACGATCGTTGAATGTAAGAAACTCGGCATTCCGAGTATTGGTGTCGAGGCAATGCCGTGGGCTCATTTTGTCACAACAGTCAAAACCGATTGGACCCCGGATCCCGATGGACTCCTAAGACACGCACGAGAAGTTGCCGAGTTGGCAAGACAGCAACTGCATTTGGAGGGAATTGAAGATGAACCTCCATTGCCCTTGTTTAGGAGTACCAACAGCGATTCTGCCAAACGCGGGGTGCTACGTAGGCTTCCACCAGAAAAAGAAAAGCTTCTCTTGACGAATTCAATCAGCCCACTGCCGTTGCACAAGACTCTCGTACTGCTTGACTGTCTCGATCAGCACCGTGACGAGCGATTTCGAAATCATGAACTTTTGGCATTGGGCAAAGCCTTGGTGTTTTCCATTAGCAACCTCACTTTTGGTCCCGAAGTCGGTATTGGACCTATCAAGTCCGACAGCCCGGTCGTTGCACCTTGGCTGGCTTTGGTGGAGAGAATTGCTGCTGATCTGCGGTACTTGCAAACGATCGATGGGACGCCAGCCGTTGTACATAATGCTGACGCCCGGCGAATTTCGGAGATTCTCGCTGGAAAGAGAATTGATGCCGTCGTTACTTCCCCACCGTATCCTAACGAGAAGGACTACACTCGCACAACACGGCTAGAGTCTGTTTTGCTCGGGTTCATCAAGGACAAATCTGACTTGCAGGCTATGAAGCGAGGTTTGATCCGATCTAATACTCGAGGCGTTTATAAGGGTGACGATGATGATCGATGGGTATCACACTGCGTTGAAATCGAGCGCATCGCGAAAGAGATCGAAACTCGCAGACTCCAGCTTGGGAAAACATCGGGTTTTGAGCGAATGTATCACAGAGTGACGAAGCTCTATTTCGGTGGTATGGCCCGTCATTTGGCAGATCTTCGCGCAGTTTTACGGCCGGGCGCAAAGCTAGCATACGTCGTTGGCGACCAGGCGTCTTACTTACAGGTCATGATTCGCACGGGACAACTGCTGGCAAATATTGCTGATTCGCTTGGATACGATGTTATAAATATCGACTTGTTTCGCACCCGCTTGGCAACCGCGACGAAGGAGCAGTTACGCGAAGAAGTCGTGGTATTGCAATGGCCTGGCTTCAGACGTCGTCGAATTGTAAACACAAAAGGCAATAAAGTCTCCCACTGATGAAATGGCCAAGCGAGATATATATTCGGAACTGATCGAGAAAATATTCTTCTCCCGGTTTGAACCGGGTATGGAGGAGGTTCCCTTTCAAAGAGAGGATTTTCTCCGGGTGGCCCAGGAACTAGGGGTTGACCCACCTAAGAATCTCGGGGACGTGATCTATAGCTTTCGTTTTCGGAGGCGGCTGCCAAAAACGATTCGCAAGAAGGCCCCAAAAGGAAAGCAATGGACCATCCGCCTGACGGGGCACGGAAAGTATTCTTTTGTTGCTATTGAGCAGTGTATCATCGAGCCCAGCAAGATGCTGGGGGAGACAAAAGTCCCTGACGCAACGCCGGGTATGGTAGCAAAATACGCTCTGAGCGATGAACAAGCCTTACTTGCCAGGCTTCGCTATAATCGCTTGATTGACATCTTTACGGGTGTGACGTGCTATTCGCTTCAGAGTCATCTTCGCACGACGGTTCCTAACGTTGGTCAGATCGAAACCGATGAACTTTACGTCGGAGTCGATAAGAAAGGAGTTCACTATGTATTTCCGGTACAGGCAAAAGCTGGTAATGATTGTTTGACTGCGCCACAAATTGAACAAGACATAGCAATGTGCAAGCACAAGTTTCCGTTGCTGGTCTGTCGAGCTATCGGCGCAAAGTTCATCGAAGATGATCTTATCGCACTTTTCGAGTTCGAACAAACCGAAAACGGGATTAGGATTGTCTCGGAGAAGCACTACCGTCTTGTGCCCGGAGAAAACGTTACGGACGCAGATTTAAAGTCGTATCGGGAACGTTTGCAAGATAATTCCTAAGCAAAAACCGGGCGACCACAAGGGTTGTCCCTACCCGTCGTGATCAAATTTCACCATTTGGAAAGCCACGCGGCCTTACATTCAAACCAAATTTTGGAGGGCCACGCGCCGTCGTGGCCGCGAATCGCCATGGATCATCAACCGGCACTCCAACGGACGCGACGGCGCGCGTCCCTCCAGACTTCTCGCGATACGCCTCTTGTCGCTTTGGATTCAAGAACGGGAAACTACAAGGTTTACCCCTACCCAACTACGTCCTGGTATTGGAGGGCCACGCGCCGTCGTGGCCGCATGAAACCCCGCATTGACCGCGTCACCATTTCGCGGCAGACGTCGCCCGTTTGAGGACCTCCCGCATCAAGTCTGCCGGGCCATCCCGACCAGTGAACAGCTTGAACTGCATGCAGGCCTGCCGCACAAACATTTCCACGCCGGTGACGACCTTGCAATTCCGTGCCCGGGCATCCTTGATGAGCAGTGTGTTCTCGGGATTATAGACCGCGTCGAAGACCAGCATGTGGCTCCGCAAGTACTTGGCATCAAACGGTGATTCATCCACGTTGGGATGCATTCCCACCGGCGTGCAGTTGGCCAGGATGTCGCACGCCACAGAGTGTCGATCGTCCCAAGGCACATAAGCGCAGTCCAGTTTTTCCGCGAGCAATCGGGCCTTTTCGGCGTCTCCATCGGTCAGTGTGACGGTGGCCCCGGCGCGGAGCAACCCAAACGCCACCGCCTTGCCCGCCCCACCTGCCCCCAAGACCAACGCTTGCTTGCCGTGGATGGGGCTTCGCCCACCGACGGGCGTCCCCAAGGCCACCTCGATCGCCTCGATGGCGGCCCGGCAATCGGTATTGAACCCCAATCGTTCCTTGCCGTCGAAGATGACCGTATTGGCCGCCCCAATGCCGCGGACGATACTGTCGGCCTTCGTCAACTTGGCGAGAATAGCTTCTTTATGGGGAATGGTCACGCTCAACCCCTTGATACCCCACTCCGGCGCCTGATCGATGAACTCGTAAAGGTCCTCTCGCGGCACACGAATGGGGACATAAACCTTGTTCATCCCGAACTTCTGGAAGGCCGCATTGTGGATAATCGGGCTGAGGCTGTGGCCAACGGGATCGGCGATCACGGCGAAGACCTCCGTATCGTGCCGGACGTCTTCGTAGCGATAGACCTGTTTCATCTCCTCAAAGCTGAGTTGGCCCGGGGCAATGGCCCGATCCGAGTGAAACGCCGCATAAGTGAACGGCGAACCGAACTTGCCAGCCAGAATCCGCGACGGGATGCCCATATCACCCATGCAAATGCCCACGGTGGGGATGCGACTTTGGGCGACAAGGCGGAACATACGCAGATTGTCCTGGGGATGATTGGCGAGCGTGGCAATTTTGATGATATCGGGGTCGAGCCGACTCATCCGCTCGTGAAGGGCCTGCAAGTCTGCCGGAGTCTCACGAAAGTTGTGGTAACTAATGATCCGTTTCGTCTGTCCAAACCGGGGAATCTCTCCCGCAATATCCTCTTCCAGGTCGATATAATCGACTCCCTCGGCGATGGCCGTCCGCAGGATGAGTTGCCGTTGTTGTTCCGACCCGTTGAATCGTCCACCATCTCGCTCCCGGCGACACGTCATAATGACGGGGCACGGCCTTTCGGCGAGCAGCCGCTTAACATTGACCTGGCCGTTAATGTAATCCAGCCGAATTTCAACCAGTTTCGCCCCTTGCTCCGCCAGGTAACGATGTTCCGCAATGACGTGGCGATGACGGCCCCGGGCGATGGTGACACAAATGATACTCCGGCGATCTTGTTGTTCCATAACAGGCCCTCATGCGATCAGTTGACCATAACCTGGACCGCGCAAGTCCCTCGTTGGCTTTGATCCGTCGCTTCTGCCCGTGCGTGTTGCGACGCTTGTGTCTATTTAGCCTCTCCGATGGCCGTGGTCTTTTCTCGCCCAACAACCGGCGAACGGCCCATCTCATCTATGGTACACTTCGCGCAGACCGTTCACCACCTGACGCGCGCCCGGCGTCAAAACGGGCGACGCATGCATTGTCCCTACCGTTGTTGGAACATCGTGCGAAGTAACCGGGCGACCACGAAGGTTGTCCCTGCCGTCGATCGAATGCCGTACGCAAAAAACGGGCGACCACAAGGGTCGCCCCTAGTGCGCGTCCGAGCGCACCGAGTCAGCGGGGTGGAAGTCCCCGTCGGGGTCTGG
>FWWL01006442.1_pt1 | contig 17054 bp, 15 predicted proteins | sample 2228331 | NCBI WGS metagenome assembly FWWL01 (sample SAMEA103939775, study PRJEB20133) | metagenome
CGGTTTCAGGGCGTGGCGCGTGGGGGCGCACCGATGGGGTGCAGCGTGGCTCTTTTCGGGTGCAGCGCCGGCAAGAAGCTTATCCGAATCGCGGCGGCACCGCGAACCTCAACTGAGGTCACGGTGATCCGGGTGGGTTTATTCCGCCCCGCCGCTACCCGTAGATCCGCTGTGCCCGAAGGTAGGCATCCACGGCTTCGGGCAACAGATAGCGGGCGCTGCGATCACTGGCGAGCAAACGTCGGATGTGCGTCGAGGAAATCGCCAGCGGTGTGATCGGCAACTCGATCACCGCGCCGGCGGGTCGGGTGCGCCAGAAAGGCAGCTCGTTTGCGGTGGCAGCAAAGGAGGGGGGCGATGCCGATGGCGTTGCGCCAGCGGTCGTGGTGGGCGCCGTGTCGGCGAAATGAGTCGTCGTGCGCGCCGTGTCGCCGCAAGGTGTTGGTTCTGCGACCTGCCAGCGCTTTTGCCACAGCCGCGCCAACGGCTCGGGAAGGCGCTCGGCGCGCAGCTCTGTGCCGGGGCGAGTGGCGACCACCAGATGCGCCAGCTCGAGCAACCGTTCCCACTCATGCCAGCTCGTCAGACCGGCAAACGCATCCGCCCCCATCAGTAGCGCCAACGGCGGATCAGCTCCCAACGAAGCGCGCAGCGCCGTCAGCGTGCGCACCGTGTAGCTCGGCGCAGGGAGCATGGCTTCAATGGCATCGAGCACGAACCCCGGCGCGTCGGCTAGCGCCAGCTTGAGCATCGCGCAGCGCGCCTCGAACGTCGCCACCGGTGGTGCGCGATGCGGCGGCGCGGCGACGGGGATGAAACGCACTTCCTGTAGGCCGAGCACCTCTTGGGCCTCCAGCGCCAGGCGCAGGTGTCCGAAATGGACGGGATCGAACGTGCCGCCGAGAATGCCGATCACCGTGCTGATCTCTGACAAAAGCGAATAGGCTGCCTCGCGGGCGATCGAAATTCAGCGTCAGAGGCGACCTTGCCTGCAAATAGCACTTTCTTCCTGCACAAAGCCTCGTGCTGCCGCCGAGCCGTCGGCTGAGCTCACCGCGTGAAGCAATCGCGTGTTTGCAGGTAATACCCGGCAAAGAGCACCGGCACGAGCACCATCGGTACCACGAAAAGCGCCACGAGTCCTAGGATCGGTAACGCTGCGTAGAGCACCGCGATTCCCAGGGCTACCCCGACGATCAACGCGCCCATTGCCAAAGACCACACCAGCAACGCCCCCCAATTGCGCAAACAGGTGTAGAGGCTAAAAAACAGCGCCTTCGGCCACGCAACGCCGTACCAGGCGATCAACGGCGGCGCGAACCAGTATGCTGCGGTGATCGGCAGCGACAGCAACAAAAACACCAGCAGCGGCAGCGTCGGTAGCGGCGTCACCGGTAGCTCGCCTGCCGCGCCGGTGTCGAGGGTATCCAACACCGAAAACGCATCGCCCCACAGCGCGCGCACGAGCAATAGCACCAACAGGTTGGCGAGGAGATTGAGCACGCCGACGGTCGCAAGAGCCTGCCAAGGCCCCTGAAAGCCCGAAAAGAGGATCTCCGGGCCCGGCTTGTCGCTGCGCGCGGCGGCGCGCATTCCGTTGAGCATGCCGACTTGCAGGATGGGCATGACCGCGGCAGCAAGGAACTGTCCGATGAGTGGTACGGCAGAAGCCAGCAGCGCGCCCAGCAGATAGCCGAACGCCAGATAGGCGGTCAGCGCCGGGGCTTTTTTCCATAACGCGAGACTCTCGCCCACCCAGCGCGCGCCGTCGGCAAAACGGTTGATGTGCACACGCATGGGAGCGAGTATAACCGAAGAGACCCGCAACGCCGATCGCGTGCCAAGACGCCGCATCCCCGCTCAAAACGGCCAGAACCGGGGAATCACCGCGGCGGCAACCAGCGTCGCGAGTAAATTGAGCGGCAGACCCAAGCGCAGAAAATCGCTAAAGCGATAATTGCCGGCGGTAAAGACCATCGTGTTGGTCTGATAACCGATCGGGGTGGCGAAACTGAAGCTTGCGGCAAACATCACGCCAACGACGAACGGGCGCGCGTCGACACTCAGCTGCTGCGCCAAACCGATCGCCACGGGCGTCATCAACGCCGCGACACCGTTGTTGCTGAGCACTTCGGTCAGTAGCGAAGTCAGCAGCATCATCCCCAGCAACATGCCCCACGGTCCGACCGTAACGCAAAAAGCGTTCAATAGCGCTGCCGCTTCGCTCGCCAGTCCCGAGCGTTGTACCGCGGTGCTGATCGTCAGCATCCCGAAAATCATCACCAGCAGCGGCCAGTCGACGGCGCGATACGCCGCTTCGCGCTCCAGCGCGCCGCTGGCGATCAGCGCTGCTGCGCCGATGAGCGCCGCCACCGCGATTGGCAACCACCCCGCAGCGCTCACCACGATCACCGCGGCAAAGATCGCCAGGGTCACCAGCGCCCGGCAGGGGCGGGCGGCAGGGGTCGGTTCGCCGATCGTCAGTAAGTCGCCGTTGGCGCAAAAGCGCGCGATTTCACGCCCCGGGCCTTCCACCAAAATCACGTCCCCGGCTTCGAGCTGAAACTCGGCGCTGGGGGAGGCGAATTCCTTGCCGCGCCGTTCCACGGTTGCCAAACGGATGCCATAGCGCGCCGTCAAATCCAGGTCCGCAAGCGGCCGCGCGCAGTAGCGTGAGCTTGCGGTCACCAGCGCTTCGATGCGCACCACCTCGTCGCGCTGCGACCAGTCGGGCAGCATGTCCGCTTGTTCCGCGAGCGTTGTTCGCTCCGGCAACACCCGCGGCGCAAACGCGTACAGGAACGCCAGCGCCGGTACGACGACGCACGCCGCGGCGGCAGTGATCTCAAAGAGCGCAAACGGCGCCAGACCATGCGCCTGCGCGATGCCATCGACGATGAGATTGGTCGAGGTGCCGATGAGGGTGAGCATCCCCCCCAGGATCGTCGCGTACGACAAGGGGATGAGGTAGCGTGATGCCGAATGCCCCGCCCGCCGCGCCGCCGCGATGACCATTGGGGTGGCGATCATCACGATCGGCGTGTTGTTGAGAAACGCGCTCGCCGCTAGCGGCAGGGCCAGCACCGCAGCCAGTAAGCGCCGCTCGCCGCGCGCGGCGCTTGCCGCCAGCCACCGCCATAGCCAGACGAGGGCCCCACTGCGCTGTAACCCGGCGGCAAGTACGAATAACCCCGCGATGGCAATCGGTGCGGGGTTGCTGAATACCGCCAGCACCTCGTGGGGTTCGAGCGCACCGACGAGCACCAACGCGCTGACGGCGAGCATCACCGCCACATCGGGTTTGAGACGCTCACTGACCAGCACGAGCAAAAGCGCGACGACGGTCGCTAAAACTACTGCGCTCACTGCCGCCTCCACCGAGGTCTTGGCGCTTGATGGCGTCGCGGGGTACGCAAAACCCAGTCAAGCGACGAGAGGTGGTGGATTGGCTTGCGCTTCATGGTCGCGCTATTCTTCCCAGCCGCGAATCATGCCACCAGCCAGCGTATCGCCGGTGGCGGGATCCACGAGCAGGAACGCCCCCAGCGGCCGCTCGTCTTCATAACGCGCCGCGGCGATGGGGCTGGATAGCCGCAAGCGCACGCGCGCGATGTCGTTGGGCCCCAAAGTGTGGGCGGTGACCTGTGCCAAAGTGGTGACGTCGAGCCGGTAAGCGATCGCTTCGACTTTGGCCTTGACTTCGCGCGTGGTGTGGCGCAGCCCATAGACCCGTTGCGGCGCCAGCGGCTCGTTGGCAAGCCAGGCCAAATCGGCTTCCAGCATTCTCGTGAGCACCGGCCCCGGTTCGTCGGCGCGCACGATCATGTCACCGCGCGAGACATCGAGGTCGTCGGCTAAAAGCAGCATCACCGAATCATCCGCTAGCGCCTGCTGCCGTGCCGTGCCCCCAAGCTCGATTCCCACCACCTGCGTCGTGTGGCCCGCCGGCAAGACACGCACCACATCGCCCACGCTCAGCGAACCCGACAGCACTTGTCCAGCGTAGCCGCGGTAGTCGTGCAGCCGCGGGTCATCGGCGGCCTGCGGCCGGCATACCCACTGCACCGGAAAACGAAACGCCTCGGCGCGCGCTTCGTGTTGCGTTGGCGCCGCTTCGAGCGCCGCTAGGAGCGTTGGCCCGTCGTACCAGGTAAGCCGCTCGCCGCGCTCGACCACCATGTCGCCCATCAACGCCGAAATCGGCACGTATTGCCGCGGCGCGCGCAGGAAAGCCTGCGTGGCGAAGGATTCGAACGCCTCGCGCACCGCGGCAAACGGCGCGGCGGCGTAATCGACCAAGTCCATTTTGTTGACCGCAACGAACAACGCCCGCACGCCCAAGAGGTCACACAAAATCGCGTGGCGGCGCGTTTGTGCGGTCAGTCCCTGGCGCACGTCCACCAGCAGCACCGCGACATCGGCGGTGCTGGCGGCGGTAACCATGTTGCGCGTGTATTGCTCATGACCGGGCGCGTCGGCGATGATGAACGAGCGGCGCCCGGTGCTGAAATAGCGGTACGCCACATCGATGGTGATGCCTTGCTCGCGCTCTGCCGTCAGCCCGTCGGTCAAAAGCGACAGATCAAGCTGCGTCAACCCGCGCTGCCGGCTGCTGCGCTCGATGCCTTCCAGCGTATCGACAAGCACCGCGCGCGTGTCGTACAGCAGCCGTCCAATCAGCGTGCTTTTGCCGTCATCCACACTGCCGCACGCGACGAAACGAAGCAGATCCATTCTTTTCTCCTTCAAAAGTATCCTTCGCGCTTGCGCAGTTCCATCGCCGCCTCGTGTGTCTGGTCATCGAGCCGGGTGGCGCCGCGCTCGGAGATCATCGTCTCGGCGGTTTCGCGGATGATTGCTTCGACCGTGCGCGCGCGGCTTTCCACCGGTGCGGTGCAGGTGATGTCGCCGACGGTGCGAAAGCGCACCGACAACACTTCCACCGTTTCGCCGTCGCGGGGTGGGGTGAGCGGTGTCACCGGCGCGATCAGTCGGCCGCGGCGCACGCACGGCCGCTCATGCGCGAAATAGATACTGGGTAGCGCGATGCCTTCGCGCGCAATGTAGCGCCACACGTCCAGTTCCGTCCAGTTGCTGAGCGGAAACGCGCGCACGTGCCAGCCGGGGGGAAGGCGGCCGTTATAAAGGTTCCACAGCTCTGGGCGCTGGTTTTTGGGGTCCCACTGTCCGAATTCGTCGCGCAGGCTAAAGACGCGCTCCTTGGCGCGCGCTTTTTCCTCGTCGCGCCGCGCACCGCCCACCAGGCAATCGAAACCGAACTCCTCGATCGCCTCGAGCAATGTCACCGACTGATGCCGGTTGCGCGATTCTTGAGGATGCGCCAACCGCACCGTGCCGCGGCGAATCGAGTCTTCCACCGAACGCACGATCAAGCGTTCCCCGAGCTGCGCGGCGCGCTGGTCGCGAAACGCGATCACCTCGGGGTAGTTGTGCCCCGTGTCGATGTGCAGCAGCGGCATCGGAAAGCGCGCCGGACGGAAGGCTTTTTCCGCGAGCCGCAGCAGGCACGCCGAGTCTTTGCCACCGGAAAAGAGCAGCGCCGGGCGCTGAAACTGCGCCGCCACCTCGCGCAAAATCATGATCGCTTCGGCTTCCAGCCAGTCCAAAAGATCGCGTCCGCTCATCGTGGGCTTTCCTCCGGGTTAGGATTTGACGTAGGCGAAAAGCGCTGGTGCAAACCGCACTCGCGCGCGCTGGCCTCTTCCCACCACCACCGGCCAGCACGGGCATCCTCGCCAACACTCACCGCGCGCGTGCACGGGGCGCAACCGATGCTCGGGTAAAAGGCATCGTGCAGCGGGTGGTACGGCACCTCGTGTAAGCGGATGTAAGCCCAGACGTCTTCGTGCTGCCACTCTACCAGCGGGCTGAATTTCCATAGCCCGTGCGTTTCGTCCCAGACCTGTGCCGTCACCGAGGTGCGGGTGACGCTTTGTTGGCGCCTGAGCCCCGTCAGCCACGCTTTTTTGCCCGCAAGTGCCCGCGCCAGCGGCAGCACCTTGCGCGCGTGGCAGCACGCCAGGCGCGCTTCCTTGGACTGGTAAAAGCCGTTGATGCCATAGCGTTTGACGACCGCTTCCACGTCGCTGGCCTGGGGGTAATACACCTCGAAACGCACGCCATAATGCGCTTCAGTGCGTGCCAAAAGCGCGTACGTCTCTTCGTGCAGCCGACCGGTGTCGAGCAGAAACGGTAGGATCTGCGCTTTGTGGCGGCTGCGCATCACCAGATCCAGGAGCACTTGGTCCTCTGCGCCGAGGCTTGAGGCCAACACCAGCGGCGAAAACTCGGTCGCGGCGCGTTCGATGAGCGCGATTGCCTCTTGCGCCAGCGTCGCCACGCGGGCACGCCGTGTGGGGTCGTTCAGATCCGGATGCATGTAGGGGTGCGACATGCTCAACCTCCTTGTGCGCGCAGATTTCGTGTCGAAGATTCGCTCGAACGCCTTGCCGTTTCGCTGTCCGCAGCCGGGACACTGCGTTGCACCCGCCGCCACAGCGGCAGCGGCTCGGCGGCGCAGGCCTGGTAGGGGTGCGAATACACGCGCAGCAACCGCCGGCCGTCGCGCTCCAGCGCCGCACGGTCAAAGCGCGCCGGATCGGGGGCAAAGGCGTCAAAACCGCAGCGGCGCAGTAAATCGAGCTGATCGAGCAAAAAATACCCGGCGGCGATGAGTGGGCCGTGCCAACCGCGGCGGCGCAGCACTGTGGCGACCGAAAAACCGCGCCCATCGGTAGGCTTGGCAAAGGCCACCGCAATCGCTGCCAAGTGCGCCAGCGCCTCGTCTGGCAAATGCTCCCAGTCGCGCTGCGCCGGATCGATCCACAGGTAGGGGCTTGGGGTGTCGATTGGCTGAAAACGCTCGCGGGCAAACGGCGTGATCCTGCCTGCGACATCGAGTTGCCACCATAAGCTCTGAGCGTGGGTCATGATGCGTTTCCTTCAGCTGACTGCCGCTACCGTTGGGCGAGATTCGGTGGGTGCCAGCGATGCTGGCGTCTTTGAGTCATAGGCGGTTTCCTTGAGCGGCCCCGTCCCGGTCGCAGAGCCGTAGACGGCCCCTTTGAACGGCGCCAGCCCAACGCGCGCCAGAGTGTGCAAAAAACTTTCCCCTTCTTGCCGCAATGTCAAATAGCACTGCAAGAGGCGGCGCACCGCGGCAGGGACTGCCGCTGCGGGCAACGACGGGCCGATGATCTGGCCAATTCGCAGTTCATTGCCTTGGCGCCCGCCCAAAGTGATCTGGAACCACTCTTCGCCATTTTTATCCACCCCCAGCAGGCCGATCGCGCCGATGTGGTGATGCCCGCAGGCGTTCATGCAGCCAGAGACGTTGACCTCGAGAGCCCCCAATGCCTCGAGTTCATCCCAGGTAAGTTGCGCCATCAGCGCGCGCGCCACCGGAATCGAGCGGGCGTTGGCGAGCGCGCAGTAGTCCCCGCCGGGGCAAGCAACGACGTCAGCGGCCAGGCGAAACGACGGCCGTCCTAACCCCAGGCGCCGCACTTGCTGCCAAAGCGCCACGAGCGCCGCTTCTGGGACCCAACCGAGCACCAGGTTTTGCTCGTGGGTGACGCGAATCTCCCCATCGCCGTAGCCCTCGGCCCAGTCGGCAATCGCGCGCATTTGCGCGGCAGTCACGTCTCCCGGGGCGCGCTCGGGGCATTTGGTTACCAGCACGACCGCATAAAACCCCTCTTGCCGTTGTGCCCGCACGTTGCGCGCGCGCCAGCGAGCAAAAGCCTCGCGTTCGGCGGGGGTGAGTGCCGATTCGGCGCCATGGTTCGCCAAACCGGGGCGCTTGGCGGCGCGCGCACGGTCGTCGTCGGCGGCAAAATGCGCCGCGATGCGCGCCAGTTCCTCGCGCCAACCTTCGGCGTAGGGGTTGCCCGCGGCAAGGATCGCGTCGCGCTCGGCAAGCACTTCGGCGCGAAACGCTTCAGCACCCAATGCCTGCACCAGGATCTTGATGCGCGCCTTGTACAGGTTGTCGCGACGGCCATAGCGGTTATAGACGCGCAGAATCGCTTCGAGCGTCGGCAACAACCGTTCGGCCGGCACGCGTTCCAATAGTCGCACCCCGACCATCGGCGTGCGGCCCAGCCCGCCGCCGACATAGACATCCACTTCTGGTGCCAAGGGATCGTCGGTCGGAAACAGCTCGAGCCCGATGTCGTGCGCGCGGATCGCCGCCCGGTCTTCTTCGGCGGCATTGATAGCGATTTTGAACTTGCGCGGCAGAAACGCGAATTCCGGATGTACCGCCGCCCATTGCCGCAAAAACTCGCACCACGGACGTGGGTCGAGCCGTTCGTCCGGCGCGATGCCCGCTAGCGCGTCGGTGGTGAGGTTGCGGATGCCATTGCCGGAGGTCTGGATCGCGTGCATCTCGTGCTCGGCAAGAAACGCCAGCACGTCGGCGGTGTCTTCCATGCGCAGCCAGTTGAACTGGAGGTTCTGGCGCGTGGTCAGATGCCCGTAGCCGCGGTCCCACCGTTCGGCCACGCTTGCCAGCGCGCGCAGCTGCTCGGCGCGCAACAACCCATAGGGGATCGCCACGCGCATCATCGGCGCATGACGTTCCACGTAGATGCCGTTTTGCAATCGCAAAGGGCGAAATTCGTCTTCGCTCAGCTCCCCGGCAAGAAAGCGGCGCAACTGGTCGCGGTAAAGTGCGACGCGTTCTTGCACCAGAGCGTGGTCGTAGCGGTCGTAACGGTACATCGGTGTTCCGTATCTAGCGAGGTATTGCAAGTGTAGGGGAGCGGAGTAAGAACTTGAAGCTATTAAAAGTGCTTTATTTATAACTTATGAAAATAAATCCAGCTCCGAGGCGTTTGGAAACCACGGATGGGTGTCATGGTGCCGCATTGCCATTGCCAGGGTTCTTGCTCGCCCGTCACTGAGTCCCCAGCGTTAGGCGCGCCCGCCTGCTGACCCTGTCGTTTTGCTCTTGCCCTACCCACGCGGCGCCTCTACAATTCGCCCTTTTTGGAACGATCACGCCCATGTCGGACCTGACTCAGGAAATCGCCCGTCGGCGCACCTTTGCGATCATCTCGCACCCGGACGCCGGCAAAACCACGCTGACCGAAAAGCTCCTGCTCTTTGGCGGCGCGATCCAGCTGGCCGGCGCGGTCAAGGCGCGCAAAGCGTCGCGGCACGCCACTTCCGACTGGATGGAAGTGGAAAAAGCGCGCGGCATTTCGGTGACCACCTCGGTGATGCAGTTCGAATACGGCGGCTGTGTGATCAACCTGCTGGATACCCCGGGTCACCAGGATTTTTCCGAGGACACCTATCGCGTGCTCACCGCGGTGGATGCGGCGGTGATGGTCATCGATGCCGCCAAAGGGGTGGAGGCGCAGACGATCAAGCTTCTTGAGGTGTGTCGGATGCGCGCCACACCGATCATCACCTTCATCAACAAAATGGACCGCGAAGTGCGCGACGGCTTCGATCTCCTTGCCGAGATCGAGGACATCCTCAAGATTTCTTGCGCTCCAGTTACCTGGCCGATGGGCATGGGCAAGGCGTTTCGCGGCGTATTTCATTTGCTCGAAGACCGGATGTACCTTTTCGCCCCGGGGCAGGAACGGCGGGCAGACTTGGAAACGCTCGTCGGGCTGATGAACCCGGAGCTCGACGCGCGTTTCCCCGGCGAGGTGGCCAAACTGCGAGAAGACGTGGCGCTGGCGCGCGAGGCACTGCCAGCGTTTGCGCTCGGGGAGTTTCTCACCGGCAAGCAAACGCCGGTGTTTTTCGGTTCGGCGATCAACAACTTCGGCGTGCAGGACGTGCTGGATGCGCTGGTAGCGTGGGCGCCGCCGCCGCAACCGCGCCCTACCACCACCCGTTTGGTCGCCCCCGATGAGCCGCGCTTTTCCGGTTTCGTGTTCAAGATCCAGGCCAACCTTGACCCCAAGCACCGCGACCGCATGGCGTTTCTGCGCGTCTGTTCCGGGCGTTATCGCAACGGCATGCGCGCTTGGCACGTGCGTGCGGGGCGGGAAATGCGCCTGGCGAACGCGGTGACTTTTTTCGCCAACCGACGCGAGATCGAGGAAGAAGCTTATCCTGGCGACATCATCGGCATTCCCAACCACGGGCAGTTGCAAATCGGCGATACGCTCACCGAGGGCGAAGCGCTCAGTTTCACCGGCATTCCCTATTTTGCGCCGGAGCTGTTTCGCGCCGCGCGCTTGCGCGATCCGCTGCGTGCCAAGCAGCTGCGCAAAGGCTTGCAGGAACTGGGCGAAGAAGGAGCGATCCAGGTGTTCGAGCGCGAAGGCGGTGAGCTGATCCTGGGCGCGGTGGGTGCGCTGCAGTTCGAGATCGTCGCCGAGCGGCTGAAAAGCGAATATGGGGTCGACGCGATTTTCGAACCGGTGGAACTCTACACCGTGCGTTGGTTGACGTTCGACGACGACGCGGCGCGGTCGCGTTTCTTGCGCGAACAGGCGCTGCGCATTGGCCGCGATGGGGATGGCAATCTGGTGTATTTGGCCAGCTCCCGCTACAACCTGGAAGTGGTGATGGAACAATCGTCGGGGGTGCATTTCCACGCCACGCGTGAACACCGGCAGGTGCTGGCACAGTAGGAGGCAACGGCTATCGCAAAAAAGAAACCCCCTGGCGGCGAACCGACAGGGGGCCATGAGGAGAACCCAAGAATCAGTATATCAGAATTACTTCATTTTCGCAACTTCGGCGTAAGTGCCTTTTTTCACGCTAAAAAGCGCGTAGCTTCCGGGTACATCCCCAGCTTTGTCGAACTCGTGATCCCCAGCCGCGCCCTTGTAGTCGATGTCCTTGCCTTGGGCTAGGAGCTTACGGGCTTTTTCCCATTCGCCCGGCAGGATCGGCTCGCCCGGAGCGGTGGCTACCTGGCGCAGCGCTTGTGGCAGTTTGGCTTTGTCGCCTTTGGCGGCTTCGATCGCCAGCGCCACAAGGAACGCCGCGTCGTAGCTGGTGGCGGCAAAGGTGGCGTTCGGATCACCGCCGGCAGCGCGGAACGCCGCGGCGAACTTCTGGAACGCTTCGCCCTCTTCTCCCACCGGTGCCGAGACGAAGAAGTTCTTCAGGTTCGCCTCGCCAAGCGTTTTGATGAGGTTCTCGTCGCGCATGCCATCAGCGCCGACGTAGTTTTTGAAAAAGCTGTTTTCGATTGCCTGGCGCAACACCGTTAAACCGGAGCTATTGGCGTAGTCAAAGATCACCAACGTTTCGGCGCCACCTTTGGCCAGCTCCGCCAGATCCGAACGGTACGACGGTTTTTTGTCCTCATGACCGCGGAACTGCGTGACTTTGCCGCCGCGCTTTTCGAATTCGTCTTTGAACGCCTCGGCCAGGCCTTTACCGTAGTCGTTGTTGATGAACGCCACCGCCACCGTCTTCATGCCGCGCTCCAGGAGCGTACGCGCCAGCGCTCGTCCCTGGAAGTCGTCCGACGGCACGGTGCGAAACACCAGGTCTTTGTCTTCGAGTGTCGTGATCTTCGGCGAAGTGGCAGAAGAGGACACCGTCATCACGCCGGCCGGGATGGAAACGGAATTGACGGAGGCGAGCAACGCACCCGAGCACGCGGGACCGACGGTGGCGATCGCACCAAAAACGTTGACCGCTTTGGTCATCGCGTCGGTGGCCACTTGCGGATTGCACCCGTCGTCGAATTCCTGATAGACGATCTTGCCCCCGGTGGACAGGCCACCCTGGGTATTGACCTGGTCGAGTGCCGCTTTCATCGCCCCGATCATTGCCGGGGCCATACCGGCGATCGGTCCGGTGATGCCTCCCAGGAGCGCCACTTTGGCGTCTTGCGCGGCGGCGATGCCGGTCGAACCGATGAGACCGGCAGCGGAGAGTGCAACGACGAACGATTTGAGTTTCATACGACTTCCTCCTTCAGGGTAAAACAAACGTTGGCATCTTCGCAAAAACCCATGCGCTGTGTCAATAGCCCTGAGTCAATAGCCGATTTTCCCCGTTTTCATCCGAAAAACGAGATCGAACCTTCCGGTAAAACGGTGACATCCGGGGTTGCGAGCGGTCAGGCATGAGTGCCAGGGCAAGAGCCTCATGGCTTGACCGCGGCAACCGGTTGGCGGGGCACGGGGTCCCTTTCTGGCAGCAATCCCTCCGGGCGCAGTCTGAGCACGATCTGCAACATCAAGCCGATCGCGAACACGCGCACGTATTTGGCCTGGGTGGCGTATTCCGCGGGCAGGCGGTCGGTGAGCAGTTCCGAGGCCGACCAGATCAGCCAGATGATCGCGGTCCCCAGGATCGCGCCGCGGTTGTTGCCCGAGCCGCCCAGAATCAGCATGATCCACACCAGAAACGTCACCATCATCGGGTCGATCGCTTCAGGGGTGATCGCGCGCATGAAGTGCACATACACCGCGCCGGCCAGACCCATGATCGCCGCGCCGAGCATGAACGCTTCCAGCCGCCGCGCTTCGACGTGCTTGCCCATTGCCGCGGCGGCGACTTCGTTGTCGCGGATCGCGCGCATCATGCGCCCCCACGGGGCGTTGAGTTGCCGCTCTAGTGCCCAATATACGGCCAGCACCAACGCCCAGGTCAGCAGCAAATACGCGAGCTGTGACCATTCATAGGTCAGCTCCCCGAAGGGCCGAGGGATGCCGGTGATACCGCGCACGCCGCCGGAGAGTTGATCCTCGCTGCGCAGCACCAGGCGGATGACTTCCGCAACGCCAATGGTGGCGATCGCCAGGTAATCGGAGCGAAACTTGAGCGTGGCTTTGCCGATCGGCCATGCGATCAACGCGGCGACCGCCATCGCCGCGACCCAACCCAGCGCTGCCGGCCACTCCAGCCCGAGCCAGCGGTCGGGCGCCGGCGGGGCAGTGAGCAGCGCTGAGGTATAAGCGCCGATCGCAAAGAACCCGGCGATGCCGGCGTTGAACAGCCCGGTCAACCCCCACTGCACGTTAAGCCCGAGCGCCAGTAGGGCATAGATGCCAATGAGCACCCCCATGAAAACCGCGTAGTTGAGAATGGTCAAGTCCATCGTGTCGTCCTTTTTGCTGGGTCTAACGCCAATGCCTTCCTCGGGCTCCTGATGCCTTTGCGGAGCGAAAGCCAGACGCCCCACCCATAGGAATCGAGTCACGGCGCCGCTTGTCTTGCCTACAACACCTTGCCGCGGAAGATCCCTTGCGGCCGCAGCCACAGGATCGCCAGTAGGATCACAAACGCCGTGGCCATCTTGTATTGGCTGGGCAACATCACCACCGACAGTTCTTCCGCCAGGCCGATCACCAGCCCGCCGACCACCGCCCCTTCGATGCGCCCCACGCCGCCGAGGATCGCCGCCGCGAACATCGCCAGCAGCGCCGACCAGCCCATCAGCGGGTTGAGCTCGGTGTTGATGCCAATGCCAAAACCGGCCGCGGCAGCCAACGCCCCAGCGATCATCCAGGTCAGCCGGGTCACCGCTTCGGTGTTGACCCCGCACAGGCGCGCCAACTCCGGATTGTCAGACATCGCGCGCATCGCTTTGCCCCAGCGGGTGAAACGCAAAAAGGCCATCAGCGCCACCACCAGCGCGGCGGTGAGCGCAAAAATGGCGATCTCGCGAGACCGCAACATTAGGCCACCGTAGGATTCGGCGCGCACGATGCCGGTGGTGTAGACCTGTGGGTCTACGCCCCAGACGACCTGTACCACGGCGCGCAGCATCAACGCCACCCCTAGCGAAGCCATCACGGTGAGGATCTTCGGCCGCGCTTCCAAGTGACGATAGAACAGCCGATCGAGGAGGATTGCCAGCGCCGCCGTCGCGGCCATCGCCACCGGTAGCGCCATCCACGGCGATACCGCCAAGCCTCCCACCAGGGCCAGCGCCAGATACGCGCCGAGCGTGGCCATGTCGCCGTGCGCGAAATGCGCATAGCGCAAGATGCCGAAGATCAAGGTGATGCCGATCGCTCCCAGCGCATAGATGCTGCCGGAAATGAGGCCCGGAACGACGTAGAAATTGATGAAATCCAGTGCGGTCATCGTATTGGTTTCCTCGCAATGCTCCAGTGCCGTGCGCTCGTGCCTTTGGCGTGGCACTCAGGGAATCGACGTCGCTTTGCGTATGAACCCATCTCGCCAGCGGCTACCGTTCGGTGCTCAGCCGCCCAGGAACATCTGGGCGATTTCCGGGTCGTTCAAAAGCGCTTGCCCGGTGCCCTCGTGCCGGTTGGCGCCGGTGGCGAGCACATAGCCGCGGTCGCAAAAGGCCAGCGCCTGCTTGGCGTGTTGTTCCACCAGGAGGATCGCCACCCCGGTGTCGCGCACGTCGCGGCAGATCTGAAAGATTTGCTCCATGTACTTGGGCGATAGCCCCGCAGTCGGTTCATCGAGCAGCAACAGGCGCGGCTCGAGCATCAGCGCACGTGCCATCGCCACCATCTGACGCTGTCCGCCGGAAAGACTGCCGGCAAGCGCCTTGCGTTTGCGTTTGAGGTCGGGAAAGAGCGCGTAAGCACGCTCGATGCCGTCGGCGACGCGCCTGGGTTCCAGGAACGCCCCCATTTCCAGGTTTTCCTCGACGGTCATTTCGGCAAAGACGTTCTTGACCTGCGGCACGTACGACACGCCGCGGCGGGCGATCGCCTCCGGCGGCCAGTGGGTGATGTCTTCCCCGGCGAAAATGATTTCGCCGCTGCGTACCCGGACCAGCCCGAAAATTGCCTTCATCGCCGTGGATTTGCCGGCCCCGTTCGGTCCAACGATCACGACGATCTCGCGCGGAGCCACAGTGATCGAAACGTCGTGCAAAATGTCCGCGTCGGTATAGCCACCGCGCACGTGGCGCATTTCCAGAAGCGGCGAGGCAACGCCGGGTGCCGATACGCCTGGTGCCGCAACGCCGGTTGCCGACTGCGTCATGCATCGCCTCCTTCCACGATTGCCTCTTCGATCGCTTCGATCGCCGCTTCGGTCTCAGGATGCGCCGTTTCGCCCAAGTACGCTTCGAGCACCCGCGGGTCGTGGCGCACGGTGGCAAAATCGCCTTCGATGAGCACGCGCCCTTCGGCCATGCACACCACCGGGTCGCAGAGCTTTTCGATCATCTCCATGTCGTGTTCGATCAAGATGAACGTGTAGCCCCATTCGCGGTGCAGGATCTGGATCTTTTCCTCGAGCTTGCGCAGCAGCGTGCGGTTGACCCCCGCCGCCGGTTCGTCCAGCAGCACCAGCTTGGCTGGGGTCATCATCGTGCGCCCGAGCTCGAGCAGTTTCTTTTGCCCGCCCGAGAGGTTGCCGGCGCGCTCGTACATCACGTGCGTCAATTCCAGAAACGCCAGCACTTCGGTGGCTTTTTGCCGTACTTCGTCTTCCTGGGCGCGCACCGCGGCGGGGGTGAGCCAGTTGGCCCACAGCGACTCGCCGCGCTGCTGCGGCGCGACCACCATCAGGTTTTCCAGTACCGTCAGGCGCGCAAATTCGTGCGGGATCTGGAACGTGCGCACCAGACCGCGATGAAAACGCTCATCGGGCCGTAGCGCGGTGATGTCCTCATCGGCAAAGAGGATCTGTCCGCTCGTGGGCCGGTACGCACCGGCGATCACGTTGAAGAGCGTGGTCTTGCCCGCGCCGTTGGGGCCGATCAAACCGAGGATTTTGCCTTGCGGCACACTCAGCGAAACCCCATCCACGGCACGAAAGCCGCCGAAGGACATCACGATGTCGCGAAGTTCCAATAACGCCGCCATGGCGGTTGTCCGACAGATAAAACGTCGCTAGGATAGCAGAAAACAAACGAATGTTGGTGTTGTGGCCTGGGATTTTTTTGTTTTGTGGTCCGTAGCCCCGTCATGGCGCGCCCGGGGTGGTCTATAATCGCGTCGTCGGACAAAGAGATTGTGTCGCTGGCCATTTTCACCGGCACCCGAGGAGGTGTCCGAGTACCGGCATTGAAGCCGCAGTTCCTGTGGCGCAAAAAAGTCTGGTGCGCCCATCATGCCGTATCCGCCGGACAAAGTCGGGCACTGTGAGCCGTTTCTGTGGCCAAAAGCTTGGTGCGTTTCTCATGAGTGAGCATTGCGCTACCTCAAACCCCTGCGTACCGATCCGCCGCTGGCGCGAACGCGCGCTGCAGGTGGGGCTGTTCGAGCTGGGCGGCTTGGTGCTGATCACGCCGCTCTTTTCCTCCGCCTCGGGCGAACGCTGGCAATCGTCGCTGGGATTGCTCGTGCTGCTGTCGGTGATCGCGACGACTTGGAACGCGCTGTACAACACCGCGTTCGACCGTTGGGAAGCGCGGGTGTTTCGTCGACCCGCGCACGCGCGGCCGCTCGCCTGGCGCATCGTCCATGCGGTGGGATTCGAGGCGACGCTCTTTCTCCTCACCTGGCCGGTGATCGTCGCGTGGACCGGCTGGTCGTGGTGGGCGGCGGCGCTGGCCGACGTGGGCCTGATGATCGCTTATACCGCTTATGCGTTCGTGTTCCACTGGCTTTTCGACCGCTGGCGGCCGGTGAGGGCATCCTCTTGAGCCAGAAACCGATGCCAACGCGGCCAATGCCAGTACGAACGCCAGAGGCAAACCGAAGCCAACGAGAATGCCGTCGTACTGAGACCCGCGTCGCTCACGCTGCCCCAGAGCCGAAACTGGAATCAGACAGTCAGAAACGAGATCATCCGTCAAACACTGCGGCCGTCATCCCCCCAGCCCCGCGCTCTGAGATGTACGCAACACTCAGGGTTGCTTCCGGCCAAGAGGGCGAACTGTCGTCGTGCCATGCTCGACCTTCGTTGCAGGACCACCACACCTTTCGCCTGCCGGTGACCGCAGAGTCTGTCTTGACCGTGCGCAGCGATGCGGATTGGGCTCGGTGGCAGGAAAGCCGACAGGCGCGGCCGCTGCCGGAACTGATCCTCGGAGGGGGCAGCAACGTGGTATTTTTCTGCGATCACTTCGCCGGGCGCGTCGTGCGCCTTGCCACGCGCGGCTGGCAGGTGGTGCGCGAAGACGCGCGTTACCGCTGGATCGAAGCGCTGGCCGGCGAACCGTG
>FWWL01006444.1_pt1 | contig 17051 bp, 14 predicted proteins | sample 2228331 | NCBI WGS metagenome assembly FWWL01 (sample SAMEA103939775, study PRJEB20133) | metagenome
TCCGCGCCGTTGCCGATTGGTCGAAGAGGCTGCGAGGGCAAAAGTGAGTAACCCGCTTGACAGCAGCAAGTGTGGTGGTGTCCATCACAGTTTCCCTTCCGCCGCCTCAAGGAGAGCATGGAAAAGTTTGGCGACCCAGCCAGCGAATAGCCCAAACAACAGCCACCAACCCACATGTTTCGCCGTGATGGGCACACCCGAACTCAGCAAAATGAGCGCACTCACCGCTGCAACGAAAGGGGTCAAGAGCAAGGTGTAAATCGCCCACCAGCGCAAACAGCCAACCAAGCCGTGCTTGGCAAGGAAGCGCGCATTAAGTTGGCGATAAGCCAAAATATAGATGGCGAAAAGGAGCAGCAAACCAAAATGGCGCAACGGCTCAAAAGGCACTTGCACAAACACCCACACAGCAATCAACGCTATGGATAACTGCCCACGCAGACTGGTGGCAACCCTCTTAAGGGGCTGCAGCAGATTCCCTGCCCCTGACAGCAACTTTCGCCATCCCTGCCACCCACTTGTTTGCCAACGGAACATCACCTCATCCTCCCGTTGCAACGGTATGACCCAATTGAGCAGTCCAAGCAAATTTTGCTGCCAACGAAGGTCATTTAGCCTTTACACTGCTTGTGGCATAATTGCACCAACGATGTCAGGAGGGTAGGAGCAATGCCTTACCGTTTGCGTGGGCAAGCCTTGGTAGAATTTGCGCTGGTAGCCAGCGTGCTCATCCTGTTGGTGGTGGGGACGCTCATGTTCGGGCAACTGTTGGGTTGGTATCACACCCTCAACAACGCCACCCGCGACGCTGCCCGCATGGGCGCGGTTTGTTATGACCCCGATAACGACAACGATTTGAACGAGCACATCGTTGCCATTGTCCAGCAGCGCACCAGCCATCTGCCGAATGCCCAAAGCGTTGTGGTGCTTATCACCTCCTACGCGCCTAATGGCACGCCCTTTGCCAACCCTCAAAAACGCCAACGAGGCGGTCAGTTGCGGGTGGAGGTCACTTACGATGCGCCTGTTGTTCCCATCCCTGGCATCCTCGCCAGCCCCCGTCGCTTGCGCGCCGTGAGCATTTTCCGTGTAGAGTGTGACCGAAACTGATGCTTCCTTCCCGTTCGGTCAGCGGGGACAAGGTGCAGGGAGGTGCAAGGGCATGGTGCAGGATTGGTTAGCCCATTTGCAGCAGTGGTGGGTGTCTTTGTCGGCGAAAGCCCAAACGCTCTTGACTGATGCTGCCCTCCTTTTGCTCGCTCTGGTAGCGGGGAAGTTCGTTGGGATAGTGGTGAAAAACTGGCTGCGGGGATGGGGAGTGGACCGATGGTTGCGCTCGCCTTGGGCATCTGTCGCCTCCCAGCCGAAACAGAAGACATCCGCTGATGCTATCGGCTACCTCTGCGTTGGCACCGTTTGGGCAGGAGCCCTGTGGGGCATTGCTACCCAACACGCGCTGACAGACATCGCGAGGACCATCGGTTTTGTCACGGGGCGAGTTTGGACGCTGGCGCTCATCATCAGTCTGACGATGGGAGTAAGTCATTGGTTGAGCCAGACGGTTGCCCAAGCGCTGCGCGCTGTCCCCTTCAAAAGTTGGCTGGAAGCCCACCTTCCGCCTTCCCGCGAGTCCCCAGCAGAAGCCACAACGCGCCTTCTGGGGTTTGCCATCTACGGCTTCTTTTCCCTGCTGTTGTTGATGGTGGTGGCAGAGTTGTTTGGGCTGAATGCGACCGCTCAAGCGATAGGAACAATGTGGGAACTTTTGCTGCGCTTGGTGCTGGCAGCCCTCATCTTGGGAGTAGGCTGGTGGGGAGTGCAGCAGATGCAAAAAGCCGACCTTATCCCGACACAATTACTGCCCGTCTCCCCTGAGTCCGCCGCTCAAACCATTCGGCTCGGATTTCTCGCCGTCGTCCTCCTCTTCGCTCTCGCTATCTTGACAGGGAGTGGCAGCGAGTTTGTGGCGTCTTTGCTATGGTTGGCATTCTTTAGCGTGCTTCTCTTGGCGCTCGCACCAGTGCGGAAGTATCTCCCAGACTTGTGGGCGGGTGTTGCTTTGAAGATGCACAAGGTGGAACGAGTCTTCATAGACGGCGTTGCAGCACGGGTCCTTCACATTGGTGTGCTGGCAACCAGACTGTTGGTGGGCGGTGCTGAAACGGTGCGCCCCAATCAAGAGGTCTTGGAAGCCTTCTTGCACCAGCGCTCGCCCTTGCCACCGCAAGGGACGGAGGGCAGCGAGTAAACCTTGATGCCCCCACCTACTCGGAAGGGACGAACACGGTCAACGCTTTGGGCATCACTTGAACTTCCGCAGGCGTGGTGCCCACCGGTTCGCCGTCAGCGAATAAGGGGAGCGGTTCCGCGCTTTCCAAGCGCACCCGTTTAACTGCGTGGAGGCTCACTTCGGGTTCCAACACATGCCGTCCCGTGAACACGGTCGGCAGCAGGAGCAAGATGCGCAACTTGGAAGTGCGGCGGACGATGCAAACATGGAGCAGCCCATCGTCCAACTCGGCAGTAGGTGCAATCCACATCCCGCCGCCGTAGGAAGGGCAATTCGCCGTTGCCGTTAGTAGCACTTCGCCTTCAAAGTCAACCCCTTCCCCTTGCACCCGCACGCGGGGGAACCGAAACTGCGCCAGCATCACCAAAGCGGCGCCAAAGTAGCCAACCCAGCCCCCGGGAATCACGCGGTGCCGATGGGCGAAATCAGCAACAACGCTGTCAAACCCACAAGTCAGGATGCCGCAGTAGTAGCGAGGCTCAGGGAGATGGGTAGCACTGACATAGCCCAGGTCAATCTTGGTTTGCTTCCCCACAGCGATAACTTCAGCGGCTTGTTCAGGGGCATGGGGAACTTTCAGCGCCCGCACCAAATCGTTACCCCTTCCGCAAGGAATGATGCCCAACGGGATATCCGTGTAGGCTAACACCTGAGCGGCTTGGTGGATGGTGCCGTCGCCACCAGCAATGATGACAGCGTCAACTTTTTGCGCCACCGCCTCGCTGGTCAACTGGCGAACATGTTCACCGCTCTCGCTCACTATCACCGAACACTCCCAGCCGAGTTGCTGCAATCGCTGCTGAGCGCGGATAGCCGCGAGGACGGCGCGCCCCCGCTTGGAGACGGGGTTGACAATAATCACACCTCTCATGCCACCCTCACTTCCTTGCCCAACTCGCGCCGACGAACGAGAGCCAACGAACGCTCTTCAACATACGAACGACAGACACCACCACGCTGCACAATGTGGCTCGTTCCGAGCGAGCGAATGTTGCGACAATCCTTTCTCCGTTTACCGTCAATTGCCTGCGTTCCCATGTGCTGACACCACGCGACCTTCCTGAATTTTCTCAGAAATCGTGCTGGAATTGCGACCGCCTTCCCCGCCGCCAATTTTAGCGCGATGGGCAACTTGGAACTTGGTTCAGTGTTTCGGGGCAAAGGGAAATGCTTCACCTTTCACCCGAAGAAAGGACGCCCTAAAATTTGCCCCAGACTTTCCAACCTGTTGTTGTGAGGTGTTGTGCCGATGGGCATGACGATGACGGAGAAAATTTTGGCGGCTCACGCCGGCAAATCGGAAGTCAAGCCTGGCGAGTTAATCACTTGCAAGGTGGACTTGTGCATGGCGAACGATGTGACGGCGCCGCTTGCCATCAAGGAATTTCGCAAAATCGGGGTCAACCGCGTTTTTGACCCCGACAAGATAGTGCTGGTGCCCAGCCATTACGCACCCAACAAAGACATCATGGCGGCAGCGCAAGTCAAAATCATGCGCGATTTCGCCCGCGAGATGAACATCACCCACTACTACGAAGTCGGGCGCGGTGGCATTGAGCATGCTCTGGTGCCCGATGAAGGGTTGGCTTACCCTGGCATGGTTTATGTCGGCGCGGACTCCCACACCTGCACGCTGGGTGCGTTGGGGTGCTTCGCTACGGGCGTCGGTTCCACCGACTTGGCAGCGGTTTGGGCGACAGGCGAAATCTGGCTTCGGGTGCCCGAAACGATGAAGTTCGTCTATACGGGCAAGTTGCCCAAATGGGTGACGGGCAAAGACCTCATCCTTGCCACCATCGGCAAAATCACCGTCTCAGGCGCTCTCTACCGCGCAATGGAGTTCACTGGTCCCGTGATTCACGAGTTACCCATGAGCGACCGCTTCACGATGACCAACATGGTCATTGAGGCAGGGGGCAAAAACGGCATCATGCCTGTGGACGAAGTGACACTGGCTTACCTTCGCCAACGCGCCCCGCACACGGAAGACAAGTGGCTCATTGTGGAAAGTGACCCTGATGCCCACTACCACAGCGTTTGGGAGATTGATTGCTCATCTTTAGAGCCGTTGGTGGCGTTCCCCCACTCGCCTGACAATGTGCACCCTGTCTCAGAAGCCGCTTCTTTGAACATCGCCCTTGACCAAGTCTTCATTGGTTCGTGCACCAACGGGCGAATTGAAGACTTGCGAATTGCGGCTCGGTTGCTGAAGGGGCGAAAGGTTCACCCGCATGTTCGGCTCATCGTTATCCCCGCAACGCAAAAAATCGCCTTGCAGGCGATGCAAGAGGGGCTTTTGGAAATCTTGGCGGAAGCGGGCGCCACGATTGCGGTGGGCACTTGCGGTCCGTGCTTGGGCGGCTACTTTGGCGTGTTGGCTGCTGGGGAACGGTGTTTGTCCACCAGCAACCGCAACTTTATCGGTCGGATGGGTTCGCCTCAAGGCGAAATTTTCTTGGCGAACTCCGCCGTTGCGGCTGCCAGTGCCGTCTTGGGGCGCATCGCTCACCCGGAAGAGTTGGATGGTGTGCCACAAGAGTGGTCGCTCCATGAGTTTGCCCGAACGGCTTAAAGCATGGAGCACAGAGCGCGGAGCACGGAGTTGCGGCAATTTCTCTTGAACAGCCATTGTTGGCAAATTTGTCGTGCCTCACGGCGCTCCTACAGGGTGCTGCTTTTCCCTGCAGGTTACTGTAGGAGCAGTGTCAGCCACGACCATGGAAATGAGGCGCGGGATGAGGGACGCGGGACGAGAAGAGAGGAAACGGGAAAACGAAGAAGTGGGGATACAGGGACGCGAGGAGCAAGAATTGCGGTTGTTTCTCCCTTGACCTACCCGTTGTTCTGGTGTAAACTTTTCGGCGAAGGAGGGTTGGAGAATGCACCGAAAAATCACCGTCAGCCTGCCAGAAGAAACTCTTCAGCGGTTAGACCGAGTGGCGGGAAAAGGGCAACGGAGCCACCTCATTGACCGCGCCATCCGCTACTATCTTGAAACCCTCGGTAAAGCGAACCTGCGGCAAAGGCTGAAAGAAGGCGCTATCCGCCGCAGTAAGAGAGACTTACAGTTGGCAGAGGAGTGGTTCTTTCTGGAGGAAGAGGCATGGGAAAGGTTGTGAGTTTCCCGAAGCGAGGCGAAGTGTATCTGGTCAACTTTGACCCATCTGTCGGGGCGGAAATCAAAAAGACCCGACCAGCCCTTATCATCCAGAACGATATTGCAAACCGGTACAGCCCTGTCACTATTGTGGCAGCGATAACCTCAAAGTTTGAGGAGCCCCTGTATCCGACAGAGGTCTTGGTGAGGGCAGGTGAAGGCGGTCTGACAGTGGACTCGGCAGTGCTGCTCAACCAGATACGGACGATAGACAAGCGTCGGCTGATCAAACGCTTGGGAACCTTGAAACCCGAAACGATGGAGAAAGTGGACAGGGCTTTGAAAATCAGCCTGGGCTTGGTGAAGGTGTAACGGGAAGTCCTGGTCGGGCGATGATCGCCGAATGGTAGCGAAAAAGTTGTGCCTCACGGCGCTCCTACAGGGTGCTGCTTTTCCCTGCAGGTTACTGTAGGAGCAGTGTCAGCCACGACCATGAAAATGAGGCGCGGGGCTCAAAACTCCACGCTCCATGCTTCTCGCTAAGGTTTTTGCTCTATCGGCTCTAACCGCAAGCGGCGATGCATCACTTGCGAAACGATGGTGGGTTCGCCCCACGATGCCCAATCGGCAGTGGAGTTATCGTTGGGACCGACATCCGCCAGTAGCCGCAGGAGAATGCGCTGCCCTGCGAAAGGGGCGAGGTCTGCCACCAACTCCCGCCACTCCTTTTGAACGCCCAAGCGTTCCGCCACCTTGTGTTTTTGCCCGCGTTCGTCTATCACTTCCACGATGAAAAGGGCACCATCGCTGGGGTCGCCACCATCCATCAAGCCCACCCATGCACGAAACTGGCACGGCTCTGTTGGCAGTTTAATGGGACCGAATTGCGCCCAGACATAGCCGACGCCGCCGATGTAAGGTGGGTGGCTGAAAAAGCCGGCTTTCACGACACCGCCGACGGGCATCCTGTCGTGGGGATGGAAAGTGGCGCCGCTTTTGCCATCATCGGGTTGCTCCCCCCTGCCCCGTCGGCAAATGCCCCACGCAAAGGGGAGTGCCATTTTGTCAAGGCGCCAATGCAAAGTTGGCTCAAGCGTCACACGCACCCGCCACTTTTGCGTTGCTTGCCATTGACCGATGCGGACAGCAACTTGCACTTCGCCGCTCGCCTCCCTCTCCTGCTGAACGCTCAAGCGAACGCGCAACTGCGTTGGCGGTTTGTCAGCAGAGAAAGACCAACTCGTGGCAGAAGCCAAAAGCCACGCGGGAACTTGAAGCGTAATGGCGCCTTGCGTTTCTGCCAACCCTGTCAAGCACCAACGAGGGCGCAAGGTCAAATCCGCTTCACCATCGCCCAACGGGCGCAAAGTCACTTGCCATCGCACGATAGGTGTAACCGTCACATCCCACCAACGCGTTTCGCCCCGCCAAGTTGCCTTCACCCAAATGCGCTCACCAATTTGCGCATCTGTGGGGACAACAAGGGTGGTGCCTTCCGCAACGCTGCCAATGCTTTCCAGTTGCACTTCCTTTGAAAGAGCACCGACGATGCGCAGGGGCACTCGCGCGCCCGCTGGTGCTTCGTACCCTCCTGCTTGCAAGTGCCACTCTCGCTGCTTGACAGTTTTTCGCGGCGCATAAGTGAGCACATAACGGTGCCCGTTGGGTTTGCCGATAACCCACGCGTAATCGGCGGTGTGCCGAATTTCTGCTTCGCCCAAGAAGTTGCCGTCAAGGTCAAAAACTTCGCAGCGAACAGGCACACCCTTGATGCCGAGGGGTTGGTTCAATCCGAATTCGCCCGTGCGGGAGATATCCAACACTTCCAGCGTGCGGTCGGAAAGTTTGCGGATAGCCAGCGCGCCCTTCGTTGCCACTTCGCCGAAGCGAACCAACTGCCCACGCCCGTCGGCGTAAAGCAACGGTTCCTCTCCCATTGTGCGTCCCACATCCCGCAAGAAATCCACCTTGTGCCCATCCATTAGAGCGGAAAAAGTCACGAACTCTCGCCCTTGCACTGCAAGCCAACCTGTAGGTGGGATGTCATAGGTTTTGCCATTGACAGTCACTTGCCAGACAGCCGCTTCCGCGTCACTCGTTTCCGAGTTCCAGTCGTTCAGCCAAATTTGCAACCCGTTTGGATAAGCGATGAACAGTTGCCGTCGGGTGCGGGGCAAGTCGCGGGCTAAGGCTTCGGTGGTGCTCACCAACTTTTTGCCGTCCCAGTAAGCGATTTGCTTTGGCGGCAGGAGCCCATAGCGCGCCTGCAGGCGCTGGAGCAGGTAGTAACTGCGGCACACCCGCTCCATACCGAACCGCTCTTCTACCAACCAGCCAATGTTGCCGTAAGCGATGGTGTGCAACAGGAAGCGGTCAATCGCGGTGTCCACATCTTGTCGCCAATTGGGCACCCCTTGCAGGAACCAGTCAGTCCAAGCCATTCCGATGCCGCACTCTTTCGTGTGGATTTCCCGCAGGTAGAAGAGCGGCAGCAAAGGCTCGCGGGCGATGGGGCGGTTGTTGTAAGTGAGGGCATAGTTGCCGTCGGCTAAGCCCGCGTAAAGCCACTGATAGGTGCCTTCGGAGAAAATCGGTCCGCCATAAATGCGGCTATCGTTGCGCAGCAGTTCGCCGTAGCAGTAGAAAGTTTGAGCGAAAGTGCCCGCACCGGGCACTCGCGCATCGTAGTCGCAGTATCCCCAAGGCGCAACGGCGGTGTGGACATCGGTGTAAGCCGAGATTTGCTTCCCGTCGGGGTGAAACTTGCGCTTGATGACAGGCGCCAACCGCTCGTGAAACATCACAGCGGCAGCAGGCTTAAGAGCGTAGCAGCGCGGCCACGCTGGACGCCAATTTCCGTCCGGCGTCCGCTGCACGAAGTCAGGGTTCCAGTGTTCGTTCACGGGGGCGAAGTCGCAGTAGTTGGTGTAAAGCCCGGCAAACCAACCCAAATTTTTCTGGTGCGCCAAGTAGCGTTGCAGGGCTTCGTCGCCACCTTTCCCAGGGGCAGCGCGGGTGCGCAGGGTGAAACTTTCGCCTCCGTCGCGCCAAGTCAGTTCGTGATTGCACTGGATTAACTTGACGATGCCGTAAGCGCGCAAGCGGCGGCTCCGCTCCATCTCCTGCTCGTAGTTCGCTGGTCCCCAACTCTCCTGCCACAAGCGGTCAACCGCCAAATGCGCGTGCAGCCCGCGCGGGTTGGGGATGACGGGCAAAACTTCGTCAAACACCGGCGAAACGGTCACAAACACGCGTTCAAACACATCGTTGCGCTTCCCGTCCGTCTTTGGGTGGTAGCGGACGCCGCCGCTGATGCGAATGCCTGTGGCGGTGATTTGTCCGTTGGGGAAGGCATAAGGCTCGCTGCCGTTGCTGCGATACCAATCCAACCAGACCGAAACGAAAAGAACTTGCCGCTCATTGCCCAAACCGTCGCCCATTGCCACGACAGGGTTGCTGGCACCGTAAGTGATGAAGGGCACATAAACGGGACGGGGATTGACAAGCCCTTGCACTTCACCAAAGTCCAACGCAACGGCTTCATGTTCTGGTGGTCGGTCTTTGTTGGGGCACAGGACATCCAGCACCAGCGATTTTTGCCAGAGCCGCAAACGGTAGGTGACGCCATTGCTGTAACGGGCAGTAACTACGCCGTTGCGCAACTCCACCCGCACCAGTTGTCCTTCATCCCGACCGTCGGCAAACCGAACGCCGGCTGCTGCCATCGGTCGCAGCAGTTGGCTCTTTTCCCCTGCCCGTTCCACAACGGCGGTAATGCCCGACAACTTTTGCGTTGGGTCAAAGCGGTAAGTGATGGTCGCGTCGCGCCCGCTGTAGCGGAACATGAAAACTTTGCCGTCCCGTTGCACTTGAGTGCGGAAGGCTTTTGTCAAATTGAGCGGCAGGATGGTTTCCTCGCGAGTGGGAAACTCCAGCCGTTCCGAGCCTGTGTTCAGCCCCGGCGATTGCCCTTCAAAAAGGGTCAAATTGCGGCGCGGACGCGATGGGAAGGACAAAGGCGGGAGTTGCTCTGCGTAAAAGGTGAGGCTGTCAAAGTAGAGGGTGCGTTCCTCAGGTTGCCAACCGCCAGCGATTTCCAACGCAACGAAGCGCCACCCTTGCGTTCGTCGCTGCTCTGTCAAAGGGAACAACCGTTGGTGCGCCAGCCACCATTCCTTCCAGTTCACCGTCGTCAAGTGGATGCGATGCCGTTGCCCTTTTTCGTCCTGCAGATGAACGAAGATGCTTACGGGCGGGGTGTCAGGTGGGTTTTCCCAACCCCAGCGGTTGCCGTAAATCCACGCCGCCATGCAGTCCCTGCCGTCAGGAATGGGCACGGGTTGCGGCGGGAACAGCAAGATGACGGGACGCGAGTTGGGGTTGCCGTTGCCTTTGTAGGTCAATTTGCCCACAGGTCGCTCCCAGACATTTTGCTCGCGGCTGGGGCGAAAAGTTGCCACCGCGCCGCCGTTGACTTCCATGCGCCACCCGTGCAAAGTTGCGAAGGTCACGGTTGGTGGGACGGGTTCTTGGCGGTTCGCCCAAACCATCTCATAGGGGCGTTGCCCGATAGGCTCTTGCGGCTCCACATCGCCCAAAACCCACTGTGCCATTGCCATCATCCCCCAAAGCAGTAAGTGCCACTGCACCATTTCCATCCCCTCCACTGCGAAGGCAGGAGGCATGGAGCACAAAACCTTCTCGGAACGCGCATCTTGATGCGCTGCATCTCACTTTGCGGTTTGTTGAAGGGCGCACTTCCCGATGCGTCAAATTTGTTCGCGATGCATTAGGAGACGCACCTTCCGACAGCGATTTTTGCAATTCGCCAGAAGGCGAACCCTCCAACACCACTGTTGAAAACCTTGCCAATAGGCGTCAAGATTATAGCGTCGCCGGCGTGCAAGGAGGCGGTTTTGTGATGGAAAGTTTGGGCAAGAAGATGCGATGGGGACGCGTTGTGAACCCCTCCAGCGGCAATTGCATCATCGTGGCGATGGATCATGGCTTGTTCCTCGGACCCATTGCGGGTGTGGAACGCATCGTGGAAGCAGTTGAGCGAGTGGTGGCGGGCGAACCCGATGCACTGCAAGTGACCGCTGGTGTAGCGCAAGCCGTTGCCCCGTTGCTGATGGGCAAAAAAGCGCCCGCTTTTGTCCTGCGCGTGGATGCGACCAACATCTGGCGCTCACTCCCAGAGCCAAAGGAGGGCTACCATGTCTTGGTGGCTTCGGTGGAAGACGCCGTCCGCTTAGGGGCGGACGCCATTGTGGCATTCTTCTTTGTCGGCTACGAAACTGACCAGCAGGAAGCCGCCAACTTGGAGCGATTAGCGCAATTAGCCACTGCCTGTCGGGCATGGGGAATGCCCCTCATCATAGAGCCGCTGGCGATTGAGAAGGGCAAGCACGCTGTTCGCGACCCTGAACGCATCAAGTTGGCGGTCCGTATCGCCAGTGAACTGGGCGCTGATGCGCTGAAGGTAGATTACACGGGCGACCAAAAAAGTTTTGCTGCCATCGTAGAAGCCGCGACCGCGCCCATCTTGGTTCGGGGCGGTCCGAAGATGGAGACGGACGAAGCGGTGTTGCAAATGGTAAAGGAAGCAATGGAAGCAGGGGCGCGCGGGTTGGTGTTTGGGCGCAACATCTGGCAGCATCCCAACCCCAGCGCTATCCTGTCAGCGCTGCGCGCGATTGTGCACGAAGGGGCAACAGTGGCAGATGCCCTCAAACGCTTGCAAGCAGCGGAGCAACGGAGGTGACCGAAAAGATGGGTTGGCTGCCGTGTCTTTATCCGCCCAAGCGTCACATCACTGTGCACTCTTTACGGCTTTTAGACGAATCTTTGCAACCCGACGAACAACCCATTTGGCGCTTCTGCGCTGACTGTCGCGATAACCCGCCTTTAGGTGGGCTTAAGCGGTGGTGGATGGAGTTGCTCACTTTCTGGCTGTATTGGCTTTGGGATGTCGCTGCATGGGGCGAGCCCCGCATGGTTCAACTGACTGACCGGCGCCTGCTCATCGCCGTCGGGTTGGACTTGCAAGAAATTCCCTTCGCTGCCATTGAGAGCATAGAGTTTCGCCCCACCCCTTTCCTAAAACGCCTCACTTGGGACAAAGTGGGAGCAGAAGTTGGCGAAATCGTCATCACTTACGAGGGCGGGCAACGATTGCACCTTTGCGTCTATCGCCCCCAACTGGTTATGGAGCGGTTGCAGCAGGCGTGGGAAAATTGGAAACAAAAGCAAGCCCTTCTCATCAGCCAGCCAGCGGAAGAAGCATCCAGCGAAAGCAACTGAGCGCTCTGACAAACACCCATCCCACTCAAATTTGTGCGCAGTTGAGGGCAAGTTTCTCAAAACTTTCCATGCCACTGGCTTCAACCAACGGAAACCCAAGTTTCCTCAGCGGGTGGACAGCAACTCATCAACAAGCACGGAACACCCGCGTAGTTCACTCCCTTGCGCTCGTCCTACCAACACGAACTGGTTGCCCACTTTGATGCCCACATCTTCCGTCAAGATAGCGAAAGCGGAGCCTCGGTTAGCAAGGTCGTAGTGGCACAGCAACCCTCGTTCGCCATCCTCAACTTCTTGCAGCGTTTCGGGGTGCAGCACCCTTGTCCTCATCCACGGTGGTGGCGAATGGTAGCGAACTTTCGTCCCATCCGCAAGCACTGTTTCATGCGGTTCACCGACGACGCCGTCGTAAAACTGCGAACTCAGTTCCGCCATTCCATACTCGTTGACGCACCAGGAAGCAGGGATGCCGAAGATTTGCTCCAACAGCCGATACAATTCCTCTCGCTTCACCTCTCGCGAGCGCCCTTTGAACCCACCCGTGTCCATCAGCCGGCTACCTTCGGGGAGGCGGAAAGTGACACGCTGGTCGTGACACCAATCCAGAAAGTGCACGAAGGAGAAGGAGGTGCCCATCAAAAGCACGGGCTCGTTGGTTGCTTCCGCCTTTCGCAACCATGCTGTCAATCGCTCTACTTGCAATTGCCCGTTGCGGATGAACCAATCGCTGTCTTCCTTTCCCCAAACCCGCAAGATGGTCGCCAGCATATGCCCCAGCGACGAGTTGGGGAGTTCATCTGGCGGTGGGAAAAGCACTGCCATCCGCATCGGCTTCCTTTCTGGCAACAGGTGCGGCTCAAACCAATGCAACACGGACGCTTCGTAAAGGGCTAAGTTGAAGATGTAGTGCTTGCTGCGGAGCAATTCTCCTCGTGTGGTGCCACTGGAAAGGAAGACGGCTTGAGCGGTCTCAATCGGTTCGCAGGCGATGGGCATCACTTTGAACGCATGGATGGGCACAGGCGGTATCTGTGACCAGTGCGTAACGGTAGCGGGAGTAGCGTTGCGGCTCTCGCACAACCTTCGGTAGGCGGCATTTCGCTCAAACTGGTAAGCGAACAGTTGCAGCGCCAATGCGTTGAAAGCCGCCTCATCGTTCGTTCCAGTGCGGATGAAGGAGAGAATGGCTGCGTCCAACATCTCCGCCGTCATCACTGCTTTGTTCTCCCTCGTTTTGTCCTCTCACCTCGCTGGAGGACGCCTCTTCTGAGACACCGAGTTAGAGCACACCCCTTCCAAAAAGCGCCTGTATCCCAAACAGTTGTCTGGGCTCATAAGCCCGCACATAAGGTTGGGACAAGGGCGCCAAGAAAGCAAGGGGATCATTGAGATGGGCTTTGCTTCCCCTTTTCTCCCTCTTCGTCCCGCGTCCCTTGTCCTACGCTCCATTTTCAGAGCGGATGCTAAAATTCGGTGCGGGTGCGTTTTGTGCTCGTTTATCCTTCAGTGCCCCGAAGGAACCGAAGGAGGGTTGGGAAAGATGGCGAAGAGGAAGGTGATGGCAGAAGATTTGCTGGCGATTAAACTGGTGGGAGACCCGCAGGTAAGCCCTGACGGTTCAAAATGCGTGTTCACGGTGAAAACCATTGACAGCGAGAAGAACCGCTACCTCTCCCACCTTTGGCTGGCAGACTTGCGCACGGGCGAAGTGCGCCAGTTTACCTTCGGCGAAGTCAGCGATGCTGCCCCGCGTTGGTCACCCGATGGGAGCCAAATTGCCTTTATCCGCACCGACTGGCGAGAGAAGCGGTCACAAATTTGGCTTATCCGCACCGATGGTGGCGAAGCGTGGCAACTAACGAAAATGGAGGAAGGCAGCATCGGTGAACCCATGTGGTCGCCCGACGGTCGTAAACTTGCGTTCACTTTCCGTCCTGTTCATCCCGACTGGACGCAAGAAGCCCGCAAGAAGCGGCAGGAGAGCGGCAAGTCTAACCCGCCCCGCGTCATCACGAGGTTGTTTTACCGCTTGGACGGTTACGGCTTTTTGGACATGCGCCAACACATTTGGGTTTGCGATGCGCAAACGGGCGAAGCAAAGCAAATCACCGACGGCGATTACGACGACTCCTCGCCCGCCTGGTCGCCCGATGGCAGCAAAATCGCCTTTGTGTCCAACCGCAGTGATGACCCTGAAGAGAAGCCTTACGAAGTGGACATTTGGTTGGTTTCGCCCGAGGGCGGGGAACTGACGAAGGTGCCAACACCGACCGGCTACAAGGGCAACATCACTTGGTCGCCCAACAGCGAGTGGATTGCTTACATCGGGCACGAAAGCAAAGACGACCCGTGGGTGCCTCGCAACGATAGAGTGTGGATTGTCAATCCGCACACCCACGAGGTCCGCTGCTTGACGGAGACGCTGGATCGTGATGTCGGCAACGCCACCCTGTCTGACATGAGGGAAGCCTTCACGGGTGGTGGGCGACCCATTTGGAGCGCCCAAAGCGACCGCGTGTTTTTTACCGTCAGCGACCGAGGCAACTGCCACCTTTACACTGCTGATGTTTACGGCAACTGGCAACCGCTCACAAATGGAACGATGGACATCTACGCTTTCAGCGCTGACAAAAATGCGTCGGTGTTCGTGCTGGCGCTGAGCACACCCACGATGCCGGGCGAACTGTTCACGCTCCAACTGCAAGCCACCAGCGTCGCCGTCGCAACGGAGTTGCGGCAACTGACGCAACTGAACGGCGAATGGTTGGACAAGGTGCAACTGAGCGAACCCGAAGAAGTGTGGTTTGAGAGTTTTGACGGGACGAAGGTTCAGGGTTGGTTGCTCAAGCCCCCTGACTTTGACCCTACGAAAAAATACCCGCTGCTGCTTTACATTCACGGCGGTCCCCACGCCCAATACGGCAACACCTTCTTCCATGAGTTTCAGTGGCACGCTGCCCGAGGCTACATCGTGTTTTACACCAACCCGCGCGGGAGCATGGGTTACGAAGAAAACTTCGCTGCCATCATTCGGGGCAACTGGGGCGATGTGGACTATAAGGACATCATGGCAGCGGCGGATTTTGCCGCTTCCCTGCCCTATGTGGACGCAAAGCGCATGGCAGTGGCAGGTGGCAGTTACGGTGGCTACATGACCAACTGGATAGTCACCCACACGGACCGCTTCCGCTGCGCCGTCACCGACCGCAGTGTCGTGGACTTGGTGAGCATGGCAGGCACCAGCGACTTCCCCTTCAAACCCGACGGCTACTGGGAGGGTAACTTTTGGGATCGTCCCGAAAAGTTGTGGGAGCAATCGCCGCTACGGTATGTGGCGAATGTCAAGACGCCGCTGCTCATCATCCACAGCGAAGGCGATTTGCGCTGCCCCATCGGGCAAGCGGAGGAGTTGTTTGCAGCGCTCAAGCGGCTCAAAAAAGAGGTCGTCTTCGTCCGCTACCCTCAAGAAACCAGTCACGGTCTCAGCCGAACCGGTCCCCCTGATTTGCGCATAGACCGTTTGAACCGCATCGCCGAGTGGCTGGACAAGTGGTGCCAACCGCATTGAGCACACTTCAGCCACGGATTGCCTTTTGCAAAGAGCGGTCGTTAGATTGAGGGTTTGCCCGCTGCGAACCGCAAATTCAGCATTGGTGGAGGGCAGACCCTCCGATGCACCGATTTTTTCGTCTTTGCAATTCGCTGGAAAGCGTCTCTCCCCAAGCACCGAATGGGGTGCGTCAGGAAACGCTCCAGTTACCACACCTCTTCAAACAGCAGCAGTCCACCGAGGAGGGAAACACCTGCGTAGGCGACGAGAAGGTGAAGGGGAACGAGGCTGATGTTCGTTGCGTTGCTGAAGAGCGCGATGGTCAACCGCAGCGCTGCGACCAACGCGGGGAAGAAGAGGGGGAAGGCTGCTACCGCCAAAAGGGCAACCCGACTTTGAACCTTCGCCAACATCGCTCCCAAGAGGGTGCCCAAAGCGGACATGGCAACAAGTGCCAACGCCACCGTAAGTGCAAATAAGTCAAGGCGGGCAACGGAAACGCCCATCAGCGAAACGAACGGGGGAACCGTGAGCACCGCTACCACTGAAAGGAGCGCGAAGTTGAACAGCCACTTGCCCAAGAACACGGCGGTCGGTTCAGCGTTCAAGCGCAGGAAAGTATCGGTGTGGGCATCCGCTTCTTTCGTAAAGGTGCGCCCCAAAGCGACAATGGTGGCGAAAAAGAGGATGACCCACAGCAACCCCGCCGCCAATGCGGGCTCGCTTCGCAACGAACCGACGCTCAGGCTCACAAGGCTAAGGGCGATGAAAGCGAAAGCGAAAGTGGTGACAATAGCGTGACGGGTGCGTCCTTCGCTGCGGAAGTCTTTGAGCGCAATAGCAACGACTTGCCGCAGCCACGAAGGGGACGGGCGTGTCGCAACAGAAAGGGCTTCAGCCGTTCGCTCCCAAGACGATTTGTTGTTCGCCATAAGCGATGTCCCTCTCGTCGTTGGTGGCAATGATGACGAGACCGCGCCGCTTTTGCTCAGCGATAAGTTCGGCAACCAAAGAGCGCCCCTGCTCGTCCAGCATAGCGGTCGGTTCGTCCAGCAACAGCGCCAGCGGTTCCGCCAGCAGAGCAAGGGCGAATTTGAGCCGCACTTTCATCCCCGACGAAAACTCCCGCACTTGTTGGTGTCGGGCATGGTCCAGTTGAACCCGCTCCAACCATTCCCCTGCGCGAGCGGGAGGGATACCCCGCAGTTCCGCCACGAAGCGCAAGTTCTCCTCTGCGGTCAACTCCTCATAAGGCTCGCAATCGGGCAGCACAACGCCCAGCAGAGAGCGCGCATAAGCAGGCGCAAGGGTCGTTTCGTTCCAACGCCAAAAAATTTGCCCCTCAGTGGGCAGCAGCAATCCACACAATAGCCGCAGCAAGGTTGTTTTGCCCGAACCGTTCGGACCCAAGATGACCAATCCTGTCCCGTGTGGCACAGTAAAGGAGAGCCCTCGGAACAGCCATCGGCGACCGAAGGCTTTGCCTAAGTTGTGGCATTCTAAAGCGACCATGCCTTTGTCCACTCCTTCAACGCTCACTGCGCCGAGAAAAAGTTTCGCATGAGGGAGAGGGGATTGCTATGCGGCTTTATACGAAACGGGGCGACAAAGGCGAAACGGACTTGATGGGTGGACGGGTGCGCAAAGACCATCCACGGGTCGCCGCCTACGGAACAGTGGACGAACTGAACGCGGTCTTGGGCATCGTCCGCACTTTGCTAACGGATGGCGACTTGCAGCGAAAGGTGGAACAAGTGCAGCGGGATTTGTTTGCTTTAGGCGCGGAGTTGGCAACAGCACCATCGCTCAAA
>FWWL01006449.1_pt1 | contig 17035 bp, 6 predicted proteins | sample 2228331 | NCBI WGS metagenome assembly FWWL01 (sample SAMEA103939775, study PRJEB20133) | metagenome
AACCAGCATTGTTAAATTCCGAACCAGTCTCCCATACAAGCGTAACTTTTGAATCACCTGTAAATGCAGAAAGCGAAACAAACTGCACAGGGAGTGGCTGATCATTAAGAAACTCAATACTAACAGCGTAATCTAATCTGCCCTTATTATTCGTGCCACCATCATAGTTAAACCCTATTAAAGCATTATATGTATTACCTCCAGTTACTGTAACATAATCCAAGCAATTACCCTTCGTATTATCTCCCCCTATATCAAAAACCTCATCCGAAGTATTTGCTCGATAAAGTGAAATAGTCATAATAAAAGTTCCACTTCCCGGACTCCCTCCTAAACTCGACCAAGGCACAGAACCCTCATACACTCCGTCAGTAGTGTTCCATGCAAATTGACCAACATTAGAAGAATTACCAAAATTAGTCGTCCAGACAATATGATTATTATTCGAGCTTCCAGCTCTAGTTATGATTAAGAAATCCCACCTTGCATCAGGAACAGAACCACCGGGCTCAGATTGATTTGGAACCTTTGTCTCCGCTCCTGGAATACCTCCTCCTAACCATTCCTCAGTAGCCGTAGAACCTGGTCTTCTTATTGAAATTTGAATTTGGAGGGAACCGTTACCAGGAGTTTTATCAATATTAGATGGAAATTTAACAAGGTAATATAGGTTGTCTGCGTTACTTGCTATTCTAACTTCTAAGATATCTTGCTTAGATCCATCAACAAATCCAAAATTATCTGTCCTGTTGTCTTCTTGCGCATCCTTCCATATCCACTCGTTTAATCCACCGGCTGTTCCCGCGCTATATCTCCAAGAGTTATCAGTTGTGGGTGGCGTTCCCGTCCATTCACTTGGGTCGCCATTCACGGTTATTTGCGAAAAAGCAAGATTCCAAGTTGCTGTCCCGAAAACGACAGCAACCGCCAATAGTATTGCTATCTTTCTCATAGCTTTTCCCTCCTTAAGTTTGTTTTTTATCTTTGCTTTTCCCGCTCTTCCACCCAAATCATTCACCCTACATCCACTTTACGCAACATAAAACTTAAAAATAAAAAGTTAAATCATTCACCTGAACAATCAGCCTTCAAAACAAATATAAAAAAATCATTTCACTTGTCAAGAGGGTCAAAGCCTTAAACCTCTCTATCGCAAACTTAATTCAAAAACCGGGGGCTTTCGCCCCCGGAAAAATTACTTCAACAACACCATCTTCTTTACATCGACGAACTTACCCGCTTGTAACCTGTAGAAGTAAACACCACTTGCGAGATTCGAAGCATCAAACTTCAACTCATAAACACCAGGTCTCTGCTCCTCATCGATCAAAGTCATAACTTCTTGACCGAGGATGTTGTAAATCTTCAATATGACACGCTCAGAGTTTGGAATGCTATACTTAATCGTCGTCGTTGGGTTGAACGGGTTCGGATAGTTCTGATACAACGCATATGTCAAAGGAACTTCAGCAACTTCTTTAATACCGGTAAACTTATTCACTATCTTAACCGTGTCCTTAAATGGTCCCAAACCTCTCTGTCTTCCGAACTTAACAACTTCAAGTTCGTTTATCGCCTTTGCTCCCGCTTGATTCGGTAAATCATCAAGGAACAACAAGTGGTCTTCCTGGAACCCAGCCTCATTGTCAACTATTCCATTTGCTGCAAACTTAAACTGAATCGGACCCTTTGAGGTCCACTTTGGGAATGTGATCGCAATTGACCAGATGGTATCACCGGCAACTTTATCTGGATAAATTCCACTATCGTTCAACTTGAGCATAGAACGATCTCTATCTGGCTCATCCCATATCCAGAACAACGGCGGCTGGCTTCCGGCGACAAAGAGTGAATCAACCTTTGTGATTGGATCTCCATTATTATCCGTTGCACCTCTCATATCGCAATAGATCCAGACCTCAACACCCTCTTCTTTCTGAACAAATCCTTCGGGACCAGAACCTGCAAAGTATCTTCTTGGAACTTCTTGGGTATCCGCCTCAGTGAAAGTATAAACATAGTTTGCACCGGGTTCCCAACCATCGTTCGGCACACGCGCTTGATTGTCGTTTCCGGTTTTGATGTAGTATTTATATTCAATGAAATCACCAGGTGATGCAACAATAGGTATAAATCCTTCCCAAATTCCGGGCTCAAGAGATGAAGGCGTCAAAGCATTTTGCTCTCCCCAACCGTTAAATGTACCGCGAACCAAAACAACATCTCCACTATCTGGCTTGAAATATCCAATCATTTGATACACGCTCATATCGACGCTGAAGTAAAGCTGAACCGTCTTAGCTGGAGCAATTCTCTTCTTGTTAAATGTATCCCATTTCAATGTCGTGTCAGAGCCTAAAACAAAAGTTCTATTCGGTATAGCATCTTCCCATTTCTTCGGTTCTGAACCGATGACAAACTTATATTCAACTGTTTGTCCAACTGCGGATGGCGCAAACCTAACAACACCCGACCACATATTCGGATTGCCCGGTTCTTTCGTCAAGAAATATGTCTTACCCCAATCTAACGGAGCTACACCGCCACGAATTCCAACAGTATCACCTTCGGCATATTCAGGGATGTTGTAGATATAAACCCTGAACCAAACATCAATTGAATCGGTTGGAGTATACGGCGGATTTGGTCCCCAACCTTGCTTGCGGAAGAAAACAAGCGGTAAAACTGTATCAGATGCAGGTATCTGAAGAGTGTAATTTGGTCCATCTTCCCAATCTTCAGCGTAAAACTTGTACTCTAAAGTTTGTCCAATCATTGAATCCGGAAAATCAAGCGCAAGTTTCCAATAATCTCCACTAACATTCGTCATCCTATTCGTCACTGCACTCCCCCAAGGTCCAAGCAATGGATGTGAACCACGAACTTCAACAAGTGAAGTGTCGGTGAGTAATTTTGGCGAAGTCGCCGTGTTAACATTAAATGTGATTTGGTATGTCAACGGGAACGAAGCAACATAGTTATTCGTCGCAAGCGCAATCATTCTGTGTCTGACTGGATCATAAACAGCCCTACCTGTTGCGTTTGTGTTTGAATTTCCAGTTATGCTATCGGTTATAGCAATTAACTTCGCCCCAGTTGGACCATCCGTCACATCAAGAACAGCGAACTTAAAGTATGGGTTTGTCACACCAGCTCCCGTGATCAAACTAAAGAATAACTTCCTACCTGATTTTGTCTTTGCCAAGTCTGCGGTTGCTCCATAGATTCCAAGAACCTCCCCGGGAATTTCACCAATCAAATTACCATTTTGATCCCAAACTCCAGCAAGCGTCCCTGCACCATTGCCCCAAATGTAACCATTCTCATCAACATCAACACCAAGTCTCGCTCGACCCGAACCAACTGTAACTAATTTCTCAAAATTAAAGTTAACCCCATCCGTCGTGTTAAACACCGCAACTTTACTATTTGCTGGGGTTCCACCACCACTTGCATAAATCTTTGTATTTGTACCCGAACCAACAACAGCAAATGCATCTCCATATCTTGCAGTAGTATTATCATCATTCGATGGAACAGTCCATTGAACAGCAACAGTTGGTTGAGCGTTCTCATTTTCCCAACGATATACCTTAAACACAGCATTAGCAGCGGTAACTAAATTACACGCATAAATAACACCGTCATCAGCAACATCAATCAAGTTTAACGGAAACGTCCCTCCGCTTATACCAGTCACATCTAACGCTCCAACGCTATCTCCCGTCGCAGGATTAAGTATCACAACCTTTAAACCTCCAGTTCTCGAAACAACATAAACATGATCCGTAACCGGATTATAAGCTATACCACGAGTAGCGTGATCTGTTGTAGCCAACCATGAAACTTGATCCGCTTTAATAGCCCAAGCAGGTTTAATTGTCAACTGTGCAAAGGAAAGTGATGAAATTACCAGTGTTAAAATCAAGATAATCCCCAAATTTTTAAATGCCCTCGTCATTGTACTTCCTCCTGTTTATTTTTGTTTGCACTTTGAAATTAAAAGAACGATGTTAAAAAGTCAAGTAAAATTTTTAATTCTTCTAGTTTGTTTCAAAAATTCTCACCTCCATCTTTTGTTTTTAAAATTGAATTGAAAGCGAAAAACTTTGAATCTCCTTCAAAATCCCAAACTCCTGATACGCATAATCAAACTTGAACCCAATCCCACCGATTTTGTAATTCAATCCAACGCCTGCGGTAAATCCCTCTTGTGAATCTTTTTGGAAAAGTGACTTATACCCAGCCCTGAGAAAGACGATATTTCTAAAACTATACTCAAAGCCAAGATTTAAACTCTCCGTGTTGTCATTCGGATGAAGAGCATCGATCGCAAATGTGAAGTAATTTGCCTCGGTTCTAAAAATATCGATCGACGCACCAACTCTAAAATGAAGCGGAAGTGGCCAATCGTCTGTTTTCAATTTTGCGCTTATCGCAGGATTATTTCCCGTGATATTTGGATCAAGGTCGTAAATTACGAACAAATCTTTCCCATCAAGTCGCATCTCGGTACCAAAGTTCGAAATGCTCGCTCCCAACTTAAGACCTTTGAACTCGGTTATAAACAAAACCCCAACATCAAGAGCAAATCCCGTGGCTCTCTCATTCCATAACTTTTGCTGAATGAACTTAACAGTTCCACCAACCGAAAATCTATCCGTCAAATTCCTCGCATAACTTAAACCAATAGCGATATCGCTTGCATCCCACCTTTCACCCGTTCCCTCCGGATAATCGATTGTTGTAACTTCCTCTTCCCCATAATCAAGTCGCGTTATCGAAAGACCAACGGAATTGTTTCTATCAATAGCAACCGAGACACCAATCCAATCGAAACTCGTTCCAAAAATCCACCTCGTATGCGAAATCATCAATTCGTTATTTTTAATTCGTGATGCACCCGCAGGATTCCAATAAAGCGTGCTTACATCCCCAGCAAAAGCTGTAAACGCTCCACCCATTCCAATTGCCCTTGGTCCAACCGCTATTCCAAGAAATGGCGCTGCAGTTGTTCCGACCTTCGATTGAGAAAAAGCTAAAGCGCCCAAAACCAAAATTAAACCCACGATTTTGATAAACTTTCTGGATCTCATCTCTTCCTCAAATACTTTATTTGATAATTGCAAATTTCCCTGTCTTCTGCCCAATTCCCGGGGCATCGACAACATAGAAATAAACTCCATACGCAACGTCAAGATTTTCCTTCGTCTTCAAATTCCACGATACCGTCCCATCGGATATATCTTTATCGTGCTTCAAAGTCGCAACAAGTTCACCTCTTACAGTGAATATATAAATTGTCGCGCCAGCAGGAACATTTGTAAAATCGATCTTTTGAGGTCCACGCCCGCTTGAAATTCCAGGTGGAAGCGGCTGTTCCCATCTCTCAGCGACAACATATGGATTTGGAACAACTCTAATCTTGTCAAGTTGAGATTTAGCAAGTTCTGGGTCAACTCTATTTGCCCTGACTTTGAATTCATAAACATCCCCTTCTCTAAACGGTTTGTTCAATTTGAAAATCATTCTATTCCCAGCCCCCGGCAACGAAAAAGCAGAGTCTCCTTGAAAGATTACAGCCCATGTGAAAGATTTTGTGTCCCCATATTCTTCCCAGAAACCAATGCTTATCTGCCTTACCTTTGTAAAGGCATTATAGACATTGACATAAACAAATTTGATGTATTTGTCATCTGTTAAATTTTTCACCCTGAACTTAACCGGCGTCGCAGGTATCCTCAAAGGCGAATAAGCCATCGATGTATCAACAATTTCATCATAACATTCAATTGCATAATCAGCCGGATATTCTTTCCCTCTAACAGCACCTGCGCTAAAAATTGAAAATGTCGTCGACCTTGGCGGTGTAACCCAACTCCAATTCGATGTGTCAATTGAGGTCAACTTGATGTTCCAATGATTATCAAAAATTATCCTCATACCATCGAACAGCTCCGTCTCCCCCTCAAATATCCTGCTCCATTTCACAACTGTATCTGGATTTGCTGGATCAGTGACATCGATAACCGAGTAAGCAGATGTTATCCTGCTAAATGTCGAATCTTTGAAGACAACATTATAAACATGATTATCTTTGACCTTAAACGGATCAAGGACATAAAGATAGATATTCCCAGTTGCCGGACCTTGCTTGTGAACTATCGTATCTGTACCAGCAGGCACAAAACCAGCGGAAGGAGCATTTGGAGTCACCATAACTGTGTTTTTATCAAAAATTAATTCTCCAGTGGTCGTCATTTGTATAAACTTTGAATTTTCAGACGGGAAAACGCCAAGTTCCGCATCCCCTCTATCGTAGGCAACAACCGCATAATAATATGTCACACCATTCTTAACATCTGTATCGATAAACTGATGCTGGATTCCCGTATCATCGCCAAGCCAGAACTTAACTCCGTTTATATCAAGTGGGAACCATCCAAATACGCTATCTTTAAGATCAAACTGCGCTACAGGCTTATAGAATATCGGATTGCCGAAACCGTCGGTTATAACCCTTGCGTCGTTAAAGTTTGGATCTGTTGCTTTGTAAATTTTATATCCTTCAAAGTCATATGCTTTATCAATATCCTCCCCCTTATTCTTGTAAATCTCTGCGAGAGCCCTATCAAAAGATCTTTCAGCGATATCATCCCAGTAAAGTATAACTTTTCTATCTCCCGCAACCACTTTCAAAGTTGGTTTCTCAGGCGGTCTTGGGAAATTGTAATTTGCATCGTAAATACCCTGCATAACTCTTTTGTTGTTATACAAATCCTTCAAATTTTCACCCATGAAAAGTATAAGTGAAAATCTTTCCGTTTGTTTAGAAGTCAACGGGAAGTAACCAGAACCAGCGTCAAAATCCGGACCCTCAACATAACCCGCTAAATATTGCTCCGGCACCTGCCAATTACCCGGAGCGATACGACGCCACATCTCCTCGTCATTTGCCATATTTATAGCTCCAGCCGGAACAAAGAAATCAAAACTTGTCAAACCAATCTGATCCGACTCGTTAACATCCGTTGCATCAAAGTGTGATTCACCCGGAGTTGGAACTTTATCGCCCTCACCTTCATCACCTGAATTTGATACACCATCCTTGCCAACATCATCCCAATTCGGATCCCAATCCCCATCGTTATCAATCCCATCGTCCCTTCTCTCGTCAATCATCGGATCATTCAATCCTCTTCCTGTGAAATAATTTTTGTATGCGAGCGGATTCAACTTATCAAAAATAACTCTGCCATCCGCGGTTTTCCTTATCTGCCTGTAATGTAGATCGAAATTTTCATCAACCAAACCATCAAGGTCATCATCAATTGCGTTGTTTGGGATCTCAACCAGTTCCTTTCCAACCCATATCTTAAATGGAATATTCAAAGAATAAACCGTGACCGTATCTGCATCACTTCTCAAAAGCGTATCAAGCGCGACAACTCTTCTTTCATAATAAGTTTGATAAACTTGATAAATCGGCGACCAACGCTTTACAATATCTATCAAGACAATTTTATTATTTGGAAAGTCGGGATTAGGTCCGGGGTCAGTTCGTGATAAGATTCTCTGAGTTCCTTCAGGATTTAACGACGACGGTGGGAAATCTTGACCTTTAAACTTAGGACTTGTGGGATCCTTGCTATCGCCATCATTATCTATTCCATCAAACGGATTCCCGGGAGTTTCAAGAAATCCATAACCAAGATAACCAACATTTCCTATCCATTTAGGATTAGAACTTCGATCGATATAATTGTCCGCATCCCATGAATATGTCAAGTCCTCCATAGCGTCGAAAAATGAGAGATCATCTTTCCATTCGGTATTTCCACTTGTATTACCAGCGCCAGCTCCAACCCATGTTCCAACGAGAAAACCAAAGACAACCCTTTGATAATCTACCGTCCCTTCGTTTGTTATATCATAAATCCAAAATATGCCATCTTCTGCAAGAACATTTGACCATTGCATTCCTCTCGCTTTCACCACAAGCCCATGTCCCATACGCGTTGGGTCTGTTGAGTCAGGTCTAAAACCATATCTTCTGTTATACTTTTCATCGTTGTTATCATCCATCACGAAATAACTTTCTTGATCCGCGTTTGTAATCCCTTTACCAAAATATCCATTCCAGAAAGGTCTTCCTGTTGCGGTATCAATCCAATCTGGATGATCAGGCCAAAACGGAGGCCAAGTCTCGGGCAAATGACTCATCGCTACTCCTTTTCCCGGTGCCTGCAGAGTTGGATTTGCATAACCAGGCACAGGCTCAAATCCCCAAAACTTGCCACCACTTCCAGTCTCACCACCAGAGGCGCCCCCGGGTCTATCAACCGGACAAATCACAACCGAATGAACTGTGTCTACAACCGTTCTCCCAAGCACTGAATCATATCTCGGAAAATATAGTTCAAGCCCAACAAGTATGCTTACATCCCCCGCATATCCATTGTCATCGTATTTCCAAGCAAGAGGTGGACCTTGAGTTGGAGGTTGCGCAATCACACCGTAATTACCAAAAATCGTTTTAACCAGATTTCCGTTGTGTATCCCAATCTTTCTAAAAGTTCTATCGCCCCTCAATTTTTGAGAAAATAAAAACTGCCCGAAAATTATCGTGAGTATTAAAACCACAAAGGTTAAATTTAAAATTTTCCGCATGCCATGATTCTAAATTTTGTTTCAATTTTAAAATTACTGACCGAAGAAAATCGTCAAGCCTAATTCAATCCTTCGAGGCTCTGAATAAAATGTTGGATTCGTAAACCACTCGCCAAGTGGATTCACAAGTTGAACTGGTTGTTGCCTCAAAGCGCTCAAATAATCAAGCGTAAAATCGGGTCTTCCTGTGTCATTGTAAACTCCATACGCATTCTTTGTATCAAACAAGTTGTAAATCCTCGCAAAAAGCGAAAATGTGAAGAACTTAAATTTGATATCCTTGTAAAGCCTAAGGTCGACGTTAAATGTCGATGGTTTCTTCTCCGAATTGATCAAAAGCGTTCCAATGTTCTTCGACTGCCTCGGTGTATAAGGCGTCCCACTTCCATATTGCATAACTACACTTAAACCCCAATTGCCCGGAACGGAATACGACGCAGTCACATTTAAAGTATGTCTCTGATCCCAATCCAGAGGAATTATCTTTATTTCAGGCCATTGCCCACCGAGACGAAGATTTCGCGTCTGTGCTGGATCTGAAGCATTCCCCTTCGCAACTTGGAAAGTGTAATCAATTGTCAAAGCCCAATTATTTGAAAATCTTTTGTCAAGTGAAAAAACAATCCCTCTGACAAATCCAAAATCTGTATTTTGATACTGGTTATACCAAGCTGAACCTCCAAATATAAATATCTCATCCGCTCTCGTCCCAGTTAGATTTCTTATATCCCTGAAATAACCCGTCAACTCTATCGCTATATCATTGGTTATCGCCTGCTGAACCCCAATTTCACCACTTACAGTTTGCTCAGGCTTTAAATCCGCGTTCCCAACCAACCCTATATTCCCAGTCCCGGAGCCAAGTTTGAACTCAGGATTTGTGTAAAGATATTCAAACGGTGGAATCTGGAAGAAATGACCATACGAAAAATGAATTACGCCGCGATCGGTTATCGGAAATGCTATGCCTATCCTTGGACTAAATTGTCTCTTCGGCTTTGCTTTAATATACCAATACGCTCTTCTATCATCGACCGTCTTCGGGATATCCCCTTCGTCTCCGTAAATCCCATTGTTGTTTGTGTCGAAAAATCTATTTTGCGGTTTTAACGGCTGATAAATGTTTGGATCCGATGGATCAGCCAAAATATGCCAATCTGGATCAAACCAATCAAATCTAACACCAACGTTTAAAATTATCTCATTGAACTCCATCTTGTCTTGAATATATGCTGAAAATTCCTTGGGATGATTTCTAAAAAATGTGTGAGATGGTTCCGATATATCTGGAATTCTCGTCTTAACATATGGATTTTTATCAAGTATCGGGTCACGTGCCCTATCCTCATCAGAGAGGTCAAGGTAAAAACCTTCGAAATAAATCGTGTGATACCTAAATTCAACGCCTGTTTTAACTTGATGAACTTTTGTAATCTGCGATGTGAGGTCAAACTTACCAACATATGTTCCCGTGTTTCTGTAAAAATGATCCATCTTCATTCCACCAGCGATGAAGCTGTAAGGTCCCGGTCGAAGCAAAAGCTTGGGGTGAACATATCTCGGGTCGTGGGGATCTTCAAACACATAATGTCTGTAATCTTTGAAGAAGTATGAAAAACTTGCTTGATAAAAAGTCGAATTACTCAATGTGTGGTTTATCGTGAAGATGTTCGTTATCCCTTTTCTAAATCTATTGAGGTCACCGTCTGGATTATATTTGAATGTGAAATCGAAATCGCGATATTTCATAAACTCGTTCATATAGTTATATGAAATCTTCAAAGTCGGCAAAATTTGAAATGTGAGTTTGCCCTGCAAGAAAATTTTCCTGTTCCAATTCATCGGGACGAAAGCGCTATCACCAAAACCTTGCTCAGGATTGATGCTTATCACCCATTTGTTCGGATCAGGATCACGATTATCGACGATGTTTTCCGGTTTAAACTTTCTAATCCCGTAAAGCCAACCGCCGAAATAAATCCATCGCGCGTTCAAATAGAAGAAAATTTTATTCTTCAAAATCGGACCGCTTAAATTCCCCTCAAAATTTCTGATCGATAAAACATTGAACTTGTTAAGCCCGGTGAAGATATTCGTATGGCTTGTCGCATGACCACCGAAATAACTCGTGAAACTTCCATTAAATTTATTATCCCCATCCTTCGTCGCAATGTTAATTATCCCCGACATAGCTTGACCATATTCAGCATTGAACGCACCGCTCACAAGTTGAAGTTCTTGAATCGATTTTCTATCAACATCTATCACAGTGCTTCTATCATAAACATCAGTCACTGGGACGCCATCAATCCAATAAGCCACTTCTCCACTTCTTCCACCGCGTATATGCCCAGCGACTACTCCAGCTTGAAGTCTTATAACCTCTTGAAATTCTGTTATAGGCAAAGCCTGTATAAGTTCACTTCCAATTATAGCAGTTGAAGCGGTCAAATCCCTTTGAACGAGTGGTCTTTCCGCAACGACTACAACTTCCTCCCCAAGTTCAATGACCGTTGGCTCAAGTTGAAAGTTAAGAGTTGTTGTAAGGTCGATTGAAACTTTAACATTCTCTTTGATAACAGTTTTATATCCAACCGCAGATGCTTTTACTTTGTAAACCCCGGGCGGGACATTAATTATCACATAATTTCCATTTACATCGCTTGCTGCGCCAAGATAAGTTCCCTCAATGATCACATTAGCTCCAATTATCGGTTCCCCAGTTTGTGCGTCTGTAACTTTCCCCGCAATTTTTCCCGTATTGCCTGCGAGAACTAAAGTCGGCAGTAAAACCAGAAGGAGAAGTTTTTTAAAATTCATAACAAACCTCTTTTTTCTTTAAGGACAAGTTTTTCTTATCACTAACTCTGGAATAAACTTGATATGCCTTGGGCTTATTTTCTTATCGTTCATACGTTCGAAAAGTTTTTCAACCGCAACCACTCCCATCTCATACATCGGCTGTCTTACCGTCGTAAGCCCGAAATCTTTCGCAAGTTCAATATCATCAAAACCAATTACAGAAATATCATCCGGAACTTTGATGCCTTTTTCACTCAACGCTTCAATTACTCCAATCGCCTGAATATCGCTTGACACAAAAATAGCGGATGGAAGTTTTGCTCCACGATTTAAAAGTTCTTTACAAGCATGATAACCGGCTTCGCGATTAAATCCATCATGTCGCGTATCTTTCGTCTCAACAAAAAATTCATCATAAAATTTTCTCCCGTGATCAAGAAGTGCTTGTTTAAATCCGTCAAATCTTTGTTTTGCTGGAACGCTTTCAAGTCGCGCTGTTATAATCCCGATTTTTTCATGACCAAGTTCGATCAAATGTTTCGTTGCAAGATAAGCGCCACGGAAATTGTCAACTGTGATGGAGTCAAATTTAGGATGATATGTATCAACAAGGACGATTGGAATTCCCCTTTGAATGAAATATCTAACATAGGATTCTGGAAACTTCATAGAGAAGAAAAGGACTCCATCAACTTTTCCTCGATGTGTGCTTTTTTGTATATAATGTTCAACTTGTGTTGATGGGTCGTTCACGCCATAAAGGACGAGGTCGAAACCAAGTTCTGAAATTTTGCTTTGAACCCCACGAAGGACTTCGATGAAGAAGTAGTTTATAAAGAATGGGATTAATGCTGAAATCGCGTATGCTTTTTGTTTTGCTAACCTTTGAGCATATGTATGAGGTTGGTAATTTAAACGCCTCGCTACTTCCAAAACCTTTCGTCTCGTCTCCTCCGAAACATGTGGATTTCCATTCAAAACCCTCGACACAGTTCCTATTCCAACCTTTGCCTCGCGCGCTATGTCGTAGATCGTTATCCCATAGGAAAAACCTTTAATTTTGGAAGTGCTTCCATAAGATAATAAAAAAATTTTTCGTTGTCAAGTTTTCGATCCCCCTTAAAAATAATCTCCACTGTGTTTTAGGAGTGCACCAATCAGAATAGAGCTCCGCAATTCCTTCACTCACACCACTTTATCTTTTCAAAGAGATTTAATTTTGAGGAAAGACGATTTTAACAAGGTTTTGGAGATCCCTTCCCCAGATTATTCAGAAAATCCCCCAGGGGCAGTTCCCCCGGGGTTTAAGAATTTACTTTAGGATTATCATCTTTTTCATATCCACAAACTTACCCGCAACAATTCGATAGAAGTAAACTCCACTTGACAAGTTAACCGCATCGAATTTAACTTTACTGCGTCAAAGCTCTTCGTTAACAAGTTTTTCGATTTCACTTTCCTAAAACATCATATCTTTTAGTGATTCATTTGCAAATATAATTGAGATACCAAAGCAATTATTTCTTTTTTGAGTCCCAACCAAGCACATATATTAGGTAAAAAAGTTTCCTCTATAGTTTGCTCAGACAATTTAGATTAATTCATTACTGGCTCTGCTTCTGTATGGTGTTTTTAATTTCAGTTAGGGTTTCATTCATACGAAAGAATAAAATCAACGATTCACAAAACAGTCTAATAACAAGTGGTCCAACAAAAATCAGTAGAATACCAATTAAGAATTCACTACCACTACTTTTTCCATAATATTCATCATATCTAGAACCAGATGCCCCTGATCCAATCATGATGAAACCAGCTATAACACAAACAATAACGCCAACCCAAAATATAAATTGGATGATTAATGGTGTAATCATTCTGCGAAATAAAAGAAAATCTTTGAAAGGGATAGAGGCCCCGACGGTAGAAACTTTGAAATGGACAGGGGCCCTGACGGCAGAAACTATCAACCCCACTATAGGAACGAGAAAAAGGATAATTGTGCCTGCCATCAAAAAAAAGGAATCGCTTAGTAGTGGGCTTAAAAAAACAACATTCATAAAACAAATAACCAAAGTTGCAATGCTAAATATTTTGTCTCCAGCTAACACCGCTATGGTGGTTAAAATTAAAGCAAGCCAAACAATAGAGAGGGCTTCAAAGATTCCAAATAAGTGGGAAAAGATTGATAATATGCTGATTACGAATGCTGTTATCCCCAAGCCTTTACCCATAGTTTATTCCTCCTTGATAAGTTTGAAAATTAGTTTATAATATAAAGACAATTATTTCCAAGATATCGTGATAGACTTCTTTCACCTTATACAATTTTATTTTCAACAAAGGGTGGGCAAAACATAAGCCCACCCCAAAAATTACGGGCGACTTTCAATTCGTCCCCTACTTCACCAATATCATCTTCTTTACCGCTCTAAACTTACTTGCATCAAGAACATAGAAATAAACTCCGCTTGACAAATTACTCGCGTCGAAATTAACCTCATACTTCCCCGCATCAAGTTCTTCATTTACAAGTCTTTCAATCTCCCTTCCTAAAACATCGTAAACAACAAGCTTTACACTACTTCTCTCTGGCAAATCAAATTCAATAGTTGTCGCTGGGTTAAACGGATTTGGATAGTTTTGATAAAGTGCAAATTCCTTTGGTATTATATCCCCTCCACCACTTACACCTGTTACAACATCAACCCTGAACACCCTCTCCTCATTTGCCTGTGCATTATACCTATACTCAGAAACTTGCCTCATATTCACACTCGCTCCACTTGAAACATCAACCAAAACTAATGCAACTCCATCTGGAACCTCACTCATATCCCAACCAAGCCTGACCTCCGACGGTGTCGAACCACTATATTTGACAACAAATTCCCATCTCCTTGAACCATGCCCCTTAACATCAGAAATAAACCTCGTCCCAAGCGGGAAATTCCACTCAGGATGCCTAAAGTAAACCTGAATTGGATAATCCCTCAGTGGAACAGGTGGCTCTGGATAATCATACCTCAAATCAAGTGAATCTGTTGCATCATCCCTTACACCAAAAAATGCAGACCTATTTGAATATCCACCAGCAGATGCAGATAAATAAACATTCCATCCATCTGAACTCATCGCCTTACTTGCAAAAAGAACTTTTGGCGATGGCGAAGTTGATTGTGGGACATAAATCAAGTTCAAACTATCAACCAAAGAACCAAGCCAATAACCTTGCCATGGTTTAAGTGTATCACTTACAAAATATGAACCACCACTATATCCATACAAAGGATAAGTTATCCATCCAAGTGAAACAGCACTATCAAAATTAACCACAAACCCACCCCTTTCTATCAACAACGAACCCTTGTGAACATCAAATAGATATGGGCTTGAAATTATTGTCCATAATTTATTGAGTCCAACCCTTAATGTATCAGCAAACTCCACGCCTTGCACATCTATCAAAGTATCGTTCAACAACCCAAGCCAGAATCCTTTCCCAATTTGAAAATCATCCGTAAGATAATATCCAACATCAGGTGAAAAAGTATAGACATAGTAAAGATTTACATCATCGCCGATAATCGAACTAAACTTTGATGAATCGGGCAATAAAGGTATGCCAGCGAGATTCCAACCACCTGAAAAAGTGTTAGAGACAAAGTATTTTCCAACCGTTAATCTGAAATGCCTTACTCCACCAGAACCAGAATTGTAAACATATCGATTATTTTCATTCACAATGACTTTAACTCCAATGTCAATATCTTCAAGAACTATCCAGTAATCTTTTGGAACAAGGCTATCTGGTGTCACAACAATTGTAATATCTGTATTTGCAAGGTCTGTTTTAACTTCAAAATCCCAAATTATTGTTTGATTTCTTAAATCCCTTGCAAGTCGAATGTCTTTTGAAAAGTATGGACCAAGGATGTGGTTCCATTCTGGATGTGGGAAATAAAGCATAAGATAGTTTGAACTTGGAGCTGGTGGCTTAGGGACATCATAAACATCAAGCGAATCAGAAGCATTTGGATGAACCCCAGCAAAATTTTGAGTGTCTAATAAACTATCTGATATAGCTGAAATCTGAATATTCCAACCTCTTTCTTCTGATGTTATTCCCACACTAATAGGTATATCAGCTGTTCCGAAGTAACTACTTACTCCTAAGTCGTCTGTAGCTTTCAAGTAATATTCGACACCATCGATAGTAACATAGGACTCGGGTATAACTCCTTCATAGTTGTTATCCCCTACGTGGATCATATCAACAGATTGATATATCAACTGTCCGGTTTTCCGGTAATATAACTTCGCTGAGGCAACAAAGTTGGTATTATCAACAATGTTAGCTATAATAGTTATTGGTATACCAGGTGTTAGAATCGTAACTGGCGTATGGGTAATAACAGGCGCCAAATTTGGTAAAATAGCAATCTGATACGGATTGTTCGCAGGATCTACAGAAGGATCTGAAGTTGTAATTTGCCCGTCCGTTGCTGTGATGTAATAATCCAAACCTGGATAGGATACACTATCTCCAGGGATTATTCCTCTATAAATATTTCCTGAATATAAACTCATATCGGTATAGTTATAAGTTGACGTTCCAGTTGTTCGATAATAAAGTCTAACATTTTGCACATAAGGCGCAGCATTGTCAATAACTTCCGCTTCAATGGTGAATGTAGTACCGTCTGCCCATGCCTGATTGTGTAAATTAAGTGTCGCTTCGGTCCTTTGAATTTTAGGTGCCGAGCCCGGAATATAAGAACCTTCAGTTGTATCTACATTACCAGCATAAGAAACGATAACCTTAACATTACGCAAGGTCCCATCAAAAACGGGGTTGCTGGATTTGTATCTGATTTGGTAAGTGTTAGCAATCGTAGCCCCAATTTCATTGATGATATTATTAAAGTTGTCATATATATGATAATAAGTGCCACGTGGATTTGTGGCTTCAGCAATAGGAATATATTGTGCTCTTTGCTCAGAGTCAGTAACATCAAAAATAGGAAAAACCGTGATATTGGATGATTTCAAAAGATCTATTAGAGCTTCGACCGTCCAACTAGTTATCCAATCTGACTCATGAGCAGGAGCGTCAGTAAGCAAAATCTGGATCCTCTGAGCACCAGGTCGATAATTCATAAGCGATGCTTGGGCCATAGCTTCTAGTTGGTTTTCAGGAGTATCCTCACCAGAACCAATTCCATGTTCTCCCAATCGAATATTGTTAATTATCGAAAGAATTTCTGACTGATCGAAATACATATTTCCATTATTGTAGGTATAAGTAACATCACCAAAAACAACAAATCCGATCCCATAATCAATTCCACTGCTATTTAACGCGTTAACAAAGCTTAGCATATTTTGTCTCACGGACTCAATTTCTTCATACATACTTCCAGTAACGTCCAATACGAAAACAATATCTGCTAACCTAACCCCTCCACCTGTTTCCGGTGGTGTTACTTCAAAATAATCCGTTTGTAGAACTCCATTTTCGTATACCTGAAAATTTGATTGCGTTAACCCGGGAAATCCAACT
>FWWL01006452.1_pt1 | contig 17025 bp, 14 predicted proteins | sample 2228331 | NCBI WGS metagenome assembly FWWL01 (sample SAMEA103939775, study PRJEB20133) | metagenome
AGAAGAATCGCTTGAAAGAGTATGTAAACGACTTGCTGGAAAATGGGCAAATTTTTGTATTTATGGGGCATATTCGGAGAAAAATCAAAATTAAAATAATGAAGCAAAGAAGTTTCAAAATTGTTTTGATAATATTGGTTTTTGTAGCAGTAACCATTTTTTTGATGATGCTGCCCAATACCTTTTTTGTTCCTCCTCCTATTGCAGATGTTAAGGTTACAAAAAATTACAACGCAGACGGCACAATTGATCTTACGGTAAAAATGACCAATCTCGGAGGTGCCACCTTTAAATCTAGGAAATATTATTGGAATCTAAATAGCGGGCTTCATTTAGAAGTTGAGAATGCCGAGATTCTGGAATTTGCAGCAAGTTCTCCTTTAAAAGATTATGAATGGTATCACTATCATGTTTATCCTTATATTCGCCTTGGCAATATTCAGTTTCTGGAAACTCGCTATGATCAATTGAAAAAAGGAGAAAGCGGAGATGCTCGTATAAAAATTAAGCCAACTGGAGAAGGCCCTGTTATATTTTATTGGCGCGGCTGGATGACAGGAATCACTTGTATGCGCAATCTCATAAAAACAAGGATTAAAGACCAAGCTTTACCAGACTATGAACCATGTGTTGTTAGAATTCCAAGAACTAGAGAGCCGGGTTCTGTATTGTGCCCAATTGATATTGCTACTCGCAAAAGATCTCCTGAAGGCAAACTTTTAGATTATGATCTTAAGCCCCTTTCTTGTATGAAATTGGAACTTTAGCAATAGTTATTTGGAAGTTCTACTGCTATCTTCATCGAAGAGTTATTTATAGAGAAACTTCAGATTATCAAGAAAGTTTAGAATTCTGTATTGTCAAACGATTTATTTTTTAGTATTTTTTAGGGGAGAAGACTTTCTATATTTTAAAAGCTATGCAAATTATGGTTTGTGGTAGGGCGGCGAAAGAAATATTGAAAGATGATCCAAAAATACATCGCACAGAAGATGGGTTTGTTTCATGGCGTCTTGAGGATAAAGCACTTTATTTTATTGAAAATTCTTCAAGAGCTTGGAGAAACACATTAGAGACCGGAGCTGGTGTAAGCACTATACTTTTTGCTGCACTCGGGGTGAAACATATTTGTATAAATCCTAACTTAGAAGAAAATCAGCGGATAATTGACTACTGTCAATCAAGAGGTATTGCGACAAAGAATGTAGAATTTATTTGCGATAAATCTGAATACGTTCTTCCTATTCTTAAGATAAATAATTTAGATTTTTGCCTTATAGATGGTGATCATAAGTTTCCCGTGCCCTTTATAGATTGGTATTATTTAGCAGAAAAACTTAAAGTTGGAGGTTTAGTTATGATTGACGATCTTCAACACTGGACTTGTTATAGTTTGCGGGAATTTTTAGAAGAAGAACCGGGATGGAAAATTGTTAAAATATTCCATCGCTCCGTTGTTTTCCAGAAGACAAATAAATATAGAACTGCAACATGGTGGGGAGAACAACCTTTTATGCTTAAGCGACGCAGATTAAGAAAAGCGGAAATAATGAGGCAACTTTTACAAAGATTTTTAAAGATAAATCAAATATGCACACTACAATTACTAAAAAAAGAATTGCTGTAATTGGGATAGGTCGTATTGGTTTGCCTTTCGCTTTGTTTTTTGCAAAAAAGGGGTTTCTTGTATTTGGAATAGACAAAAATCTTAAATTAGTCCGGAAGTGCAAACTTGGTGTACCTCCTTTTAAGCTAGAATTGTCAAACAAACAGTTTCGCGCAATAGTGGGCAAAAATTTTTTTCCTACTACAGACTACAGCTTTTGTAGGGGTGCCTCTTATCTAATAATTGCTGTTGGCAGTTCTTCCGGAGGGAATAAAGGAGATGTTTTTGCTGTCCGCAAGGCTATGTTTTCTCTTATTCCATTTTTGCAAGCCGGCCAGACAATTTTAATTAGAAGCACTTTGTCTCCTGGAACTACAAAAAAAATTTCTGGTTTGATCCAAAAAAAAACCCACTGGAAAATCGGGAGGGATATTTTTCTTGCCTATTGTCCGGAAAGGGGCCTAGAAGGGAAAATTATGCATGAACTTCCGTTGATCCCACAACTTATTGGAGCTGATGATCCTATGAGTATAAAAAAGGCAAAAGATTTTTTCCGTTATACTGGTGCAAAGCTTCTGGTATCAAATTCTATAGCTGTTGCGTTGGCAAAAATATTTTCAAATATTTATCGGTATGCGGATTTTGCCGTATCTAATACCTGTATGATGATTGCTGAAGAAAGCAAACAAAATATACATGAAATAATCAAGTTAGTTAATAGTGGATATAACAGAGCTCTATTGAAGCCGCCCGGATTTACCGGAGGACCTTGTTTGCCTAAAGCACCATTCTTATTGCCCTCTGTATTTCCTGCATCTCAATTTCTATATTCTATGCATAGCATACATAAACATATGCCATACTTTATTGTTAGGCAACTTAAAAAAATAGTTGGTAAAAATTTAAATGGCTTAAAAATTGCAGTACTTGGTGTAACATTTAAAGGTGATACTGATGATATGCGTGCATCTCTCGCCTTAAAGCTTGTGGAATTATTAAAGCAAAACCATTGCCGAGTTTATATGCATGATCCTTTTGTTTTTCCTAAAACTAAACTGGGCAACATATTACGAAAGGTGGATGCTATTGTGATTTGTGCTCCTCATAAATTTTATTCTAACCTTACACCTCATAAGTTGAAGCAGTTAACAAGTAAGGAAGTTATAATATGCGATCCAATGGGGATCGTGGCTCCAGCAGGACTTATTTATAAAATCTAATATGAGAAGCAACATAATATTTTGTAGAAAAATATTTGTGCTCCTTTATCCGGATGTAAATACTAGTTTCTCTAATCCATATATTGCAATGTTAGCAAAATACCTTTCGCTTCGGGAAGACATAGTGGGAGTGGGGACTTTATCTTTTAAGACCATATTTTCTCATCTTCGTTCTAATTGTATTATTCATTTTCAATGGATTCCGGTTCCTGAATATCCGAAGATTAAAGGTTTTAGCGTGCGCGAGCGTGTTCGATTGTTCTATATTCATATAGCATATCTTACTCTTTTGTTTTTAGTGTATATAAGAAAACTGATCTTCCCAACGCGCGTTATTTGGACTCTTCATGATAGAGCAAAAGGTTATTATATCAGACCCGCCCTGATGGGAGTATTTCGTATTCTGCATTTTCATATTGCTGATGGCTATATAATGCATGCAGATGAGGCACGAAATGATATCCCGATTCTTTATAAAAAGAAGCCAATGCTTTTTTGTGATAGACCAAATTTTATTGGTCAGTATGGCCCTATTGCTTTACCAGAAGAACTTAGTGGTTTGCGGCAAAAATTAGGCGTAGAGGAAGATGCGGTGTTATTTTTATTATTTGGTAGGATCCGTAGATATAAGAATATTGAAAAAATCATCCAGGCATTTTGCTCAGCTCGTTTTTCTAAGAAGGCACGATTACTTATCGTAGGTGCTATTCATGATAAAGACGCATTTGAAAGTATAAAAAAGCTAATCGAAAAAAAGCGCGATATTGTCTTGCTTCCCGAAATAGTACCAGCTGCTTACATAAGATTACTTTTTGGAATTGCAGACTATGTTTTAATTGCTCAGGAACGCGGTTATACTTCTGGTGTAATGTTTACTGCGATGTCATATGCTAAACCAGTTATTATTCTGAGATGGGCTGCTGCTTTGCAATATGTGAGGCATGGTAAAAATGGTTTTCTTTTTGACTGGAAGGATCTACCAAGAGTTCTTGAGATAGCCTCCCAGCACCGGAATGACATAGATAGATATAACAGAATGTGTAAAGCGGCTCTTGAGACTATGAAGCCTCTTACTTGGGAAAAAACCGTAGAAAAGATTACTAGTTTCTATCATTCTTTATGGCAAATGCGATAAATACTAAAAAATGAAATCTAGAATGAAATAAGAGAGTCAAAATCTTCCCCCATTATTTTGAGTCTTTCTTTCCAAGTTGAAGGATGTGTATCTCCTAAACGAGTGATCTGCCATCCGATCCAACGACCGCAGAATAAAACAATATAATAGAGAATAGAAGCAGCTTCATAGCCATAGTATTTCCATGGCAGAAGCATTAAGCGGTCGAATCTATAGGCCCATTGTTTAGTGACTGGCAGAATGGTTTCATCAGAAAATTTCTCGAACTGGAATCGCATTGCACTGCCGCGAGTTTTTGCAAGATAAAATAAGTCAACTAAAGATTTAAACTCCTTTAGATGCCAGACCGGCAGCGGCGTATAGTACATTAACCAGCCGCGTTCTTGTATCCGTTTCTTCAAGTCAGCGTCAGCTCCTGTAGTATTTTGAGCTTGTTCATCAAATTTGCCAACCTCCAGAATTATATCTCTACGATATGCAATATTAGCTGTTACTAGGACTGCCACACTGTGATGGAAGCTTGAAGAATAAAATTTATATGGCGGGTGTTTTAAAATCTGGTGTTGAAATAATTCGTAGTAACGGTTGATAGCATTCTCGGCTAGGATCGTGGGTGCGGTCAGAAGCGGTCCCCCTACTGCAACGATGTCGGAGTATTTTTGAAATATATTTAAAAAATGTTCTATCCAATTTGGAGGCACCACACAATCATCATCGGTAAAAAAAATATATTTGCCAGAGGATTTCTCAATTCCTAAATTTCTTCCACGCGATTCTCCTGCATTATTTTCATTGAGCTTTCTGGTAAGGCGATAATAAGAAATATTATATTGTTGGTGGGCTTTAATAAATTCATGAGCGACTGCTTCGGTATTATCCTTAGATTCATCATCTACAATTATAATTTCATATTGATCCGGTGGAACTGTTTGTTCGACAAGAGAGCGGAGCGTCAATGGAAGTAGGCGAGCTCTATTATGAGTTGGAATGATAACAGAAGATTTTATTCTATCGGACATATTTTATATTTTATCAAAAGTTATTCGAGTTATTCTGCTATGGATATTCTTTTTAGAGCTTACAGCCACTAAATATATCAGCCTCTAGTGTTCTTGTTAAAAATTTTTCATCTGGACGAGGACCAGAAGACTCTTCCTGAATAGAATCTATCATCTTTTCCAACTGATTATCAGTTAAAAATTTTTCTTTCAACAAATTAAGATTTTTTTTGTAGTAGTCTTTTTTCTGATTTATCAGGTCAAGCGCAATAGGCAAGTTCTGTATTTTTTGTAAAGTGACTCCGATATCAAATGGTTGGGGGTCGCGAAATGCGAAATCTCTGTAGTTACTAATTTCCCACAATTTTCTACCACCTGCAATGTTCTTTTGAAAAAATCTCTCAAATAATATTACAGGAATTTTATACTGAAGGACATCAAAAAGAAAATATCCATTCTCTAACATAAGTATATCTGCTTGTGCAACTGCTTGATAAGGATTATCGTTTTCATGCAGTATTTCTACATCCACTTGGCTTAGAATATGGATCAGTTTTTGGTATCTACGTATCTGATCTTGCCTTAGATTGTTGCCATGCGGTAAGGCAGGAAGGATGACTGTAGCTTTATATTCAGCAAGTTGCCTTGCAAGCTTTATCTGACACCAAAAAGTGGCGAACTGTTCTGCTCCATAAAGATCAAGCGGTATATATAATAGTTGAGTGTTGTTTTTTTGATTATTACTGCTATTTTGTGGGATAGCAAATCTCGGTATTCCTAGAATTCTTGTCTTTGCATAATGACGAAATGGGTACTCTTCATCCGGACCGGGGAGAAGAAATGTATCAGCCCCCTTTGTCGCATAGGCAGCTGTTAAGAGAATCGATAGACTAGAATCCAGAAGAAAAATTTTTTTTAGCGGGATAAGCTGGGGTAGGCTGAAAAATTGGGAGGGTCTTCGCGTAATAAGGGTAGTGTATTGTCTGACGAAGAAATCATCAACATTATAATTGGGAAAGAACATTCTCCATGCAATTTTATCTTTATTAATAGCTCTAATAAGGACATTATAATAGAATCTTAATTGCAAATTTTTAGCGTCATATTGCATCGGCAACAAAACCAACTCTGCTTGTTTGATCTTGCACACGATATCTTTGAGAGCAAAGTAATCTAAGAAGTCATGGCAAAAAAATGCAATAGTGGCTTCAAAATTTGGTTCATCTTTTATTAAGCGAAGATCTAAAAAATATTTTGGATCTTCATTTAGTTCCGCTAGTTCAGCATAGAGAGATTTTTTATTTTCGATAGAGATTTCACTCATAGTTTTTAATTATTTTTCGAGAATATTATTCTATATTTTTTTGTAGACTAATAGCGTTTTTTTAGCAATGGAATCCCAATTTAATTCTGTTTCTTCCATAATTTTTTTTGAATTATCGCGCATACGCATATATTTATTATTATCATATTTTATAGTTTCTATTGCCATTTTCAAGATTTGTATAATGTCATCTTTAAATAAAAATCCGTTTATTCCATGTTTAATTATCGAAGATGCACATCCCCAATTGAGTTGTATTACTGGTAGACCATACGAGAGTGCGGCGATTGTAATGCCAGAGACATAACCGCGCTTCTGATTATTCACAAGAAAATCAGCTGCCGCAAAAAGCAATGGCATTTCAGAATCCTCAATATATCTGAGAAGAAATATAAAGCGCTTATCTTTAGTGTAGAGTTTGCACAGTTGCAGAGTTTTTTTATCCAGAGGCTCACCTGCAATAAAGAATCTAACATTTTGTTCAGATAATGCAGCAAATTTTTCGAAAAGCCAATTGAGCTGTTTTGATCTTCGCAGATTCCCAAGAATAAGAAAAATAGTAGAGTCGATTGGCAGGCCAAAAATCTGTTTTGCTTTTTGTCGGTCTATTTCCTGATTACCATATATACCTATGAAATTTCCATGTGGTATGACAAAAGAGGGTTTAGGAGTGTAAGAATTAAATCTGCAATGAAAGATATATGCGTCTGTTAGAATAGAAAACCACCATCCAAATATAGTAGTAAAAAAGGGTCTAAGATGAAAAACATTTTCATTATGAACTGTCCATATAACTTTGGCACCTTTTAAATATTTCATTATAGTAATAACAACCATCTGAAGAAACAGTTTTGCATACTTCAGAAAGGAAAATAACTGATACATCCAGCGAAGTTTGATTTTAAGTCGCGGATAAAACTCTGGTACCCAATGAAGATGAATTATAGTTTTTCTTCCAATATATTTTTTAAAGCAAATCGGGCTAAGTTCTTCTATTGCATTAGAAAAAATCCTAATATCATCTCCTGATTTTTGGAGTGCATCTTCTAGAAGCCGAATATAAGGATTACTCTGCTTTCCTCCAGGAAAGAAAAATACATCAATTCCTTTTATTTCTGATTGTATCACAATTCAAGTTTGAAACATCTAAAATTTTGAAGTTCTGTTCGTGCTGCATTAACTCTAACGGGACAGATTGGATTAGAAACTTCAGTATTTTTGGGTGTACGGATAATACATGGTTCACCTTCGCTCTGAATCAATTCTTGTTCTTCTTCTGTTTCTCCGGAGGCGTTTTTATATTTTATTATGCAGGAAGTTTCTGCCATCCAGCCTCGATAATAAAGCAAAGGTTGAATTTTGGTATTGATTGGTTTGATTGTAAATTTAGCCTCTCCCCATTGATTTTTACTAAATTGTTTAAATTTTATTTCTACAAAATAGCAATCGCCCCAGCGTGCAAAAGGATATACTGCAAAGTGTCGCCAAGTATATTCCGAAGTAGGAGAATATGCTTCAGAAGATAAGATTTCTGCCCCGCATATTTCGATATGCATTCCAGAATTTAAGCCATACCATAATCTATCTGAGTAGAAAGTAGTGCCGCCGCGGTTTCTAATCTGGATCATAAGATCTATTGTATCATCAGAATTTTTTTGGCTTGAAACTAAAATTTCTGGTCTGGGCGGAAAGTAGTTTGTAATTACTGCAATTCCCTCAGGGACTTTTGTAAAAAAATACCAGCCGCCAGAAAGTGCTATTGTCAAAGCAATAAATAGGATATTTTTCGGAAAAAATCTACTATGTTTTAAGTTCAAAAAAAATCTGGATACATCTTGTCCAAAATCTTCTTCAAAAATTGACTCTATCGCGAATAAGACAGGTAATAAAAATAATCCCAATGCTAAATTTTTCTCTTTTTCAAATTGAAATACCATAACTGCTCCAATGAAAGCAGCAAGTAGCGCAATTTGGTATTTAATTTCTTTAATACGGTTAAGCGCAATAAGTATTCCAATAATCAAAAGTCCAAGCACCAACGGACCGTAGAAATTATATAGCGTATAAAAAGAGGTGTGCTTCCAGTTTCCTCTCACCATTGCAGTAAGGAATTCAGGATCTTTTAGAGAACCCAACCATAATCCATATATAAAATCCCAACTCATCAGGAAAACTGAATAGTTACTTTTGATAAAGATTTTCATAATAAGTTCCGAGCCGATGAGAGAAATTGCTAACAATTTTATAAGGCGCGCTGCCTCTTGAAATTTATGTCTAAAGCATAGGACTATAATGATCGGAATTAGTACAAAATAGAGAATCGGAAACTGCTGCCATGTTAGCATCAGAAGTATTAGAGTTAGGATGGTGACTATAGAGTGAACCAATTTTTCGAAATTAAAGGTAGAGATAAAATATAAAGATAAAAAAAGTAGAAATGTTCCTATGGTTTCTTGCGTATAGTTTGCAAAAGATGTGAGAGAGATCGCGGCAGGAGAAAAAGTAATGGTAGCTAAAAATATAATACCTGCGTCAATATCCTTTTTTTGCAGTTTCCATATAGTAAGAATAACAGAGCACCAAATAAGAAATGCAAAAATCGGAAATAAATTTGCAAAGTCAAGTAGCTTGAACTTTGGTGATATAAATTTTAAGAGTTTGAAAGTAGCAAGGGAAATATAAGCAATTCCTGGAGGAGCATTTTCGGAATGAATGTTCGGTGCCCACTGCCAAATATCATTGGCAGGAAATCTACCGGTCTGGGCTAGGCGTTGAAATTTATCAAAATAATATGGCGTCAGAGTATCTTCTGCAATGGTGGGCTTACCGGAAAGATACCGTAAAGTAATTCCACCCATTATAATTGCAAATAGTAGTAGAGCGGTTAAGATTTTTTCTATCCTTATCATAGGCATTTTAGTTAGGAGGCTGATTGAGTAGTAATAATCCTATATAAGCAATATATGCATCAAGCTGTGGTGCATTTTCATTCTGTTTCAGCAGCAATAAGAATGCGTGGATCACTTGTTCTCTATAAAGCTCTGGTGCAGTTTCCAAAAGGAAAGCAGCTGCCTTTGCGGTGATAATTGGCGATGGAGTATTTGCAGAGGCATTTTCTTTAAATGCTCCTCCAAATTTTGGTATGTTGGCTGCATATTGATGTTCTAAAATCCATCTGCTTATTCCTGCTGTAAATTCTTTGTCTTCTGGTGATATTCTGGCAAGCCAGATACCTACATCTAATGACGGTGCTCCAATATTGTTTCTGAAGCTTGATGATATTCTTTCCATAAGAAAATCGTCTTTGAGCTTTATAATTATTTTATTAGTTTTTCCTATAAGCTCTTCATCTTTGGTCATTTGGGCATATTTATTGATAGCATAGATAACAAGGACATTTTCTGTATTGCTTTTAGTTATTGAAATGTTTTCCTGTGCAAATGCATTTAGTTGTTCAACATATGATTTTGCTTCGGTTAAATAACCAGAATTCCCAGTAATTTTCCAAAGTTCAAGAGCGGTTAGGGTTTTATCTGCCAACTGTATAGGATCTTTTGCTTCCTTTGTTTTGAATAGCAGTATTATTTGACTAAGCAAGTTTGACCCGAGTAATTTAAGAACATAATCATTAGTTCCATTTATTAACTTGTAAGAAGCGAGTAGAACAGGTAATGTTCCGAATGCTTTGGGGGTATAAAGATTAGCATTCACTTTTTCAAGCGAAGTCTCTATACGGCTTTTAATCAACTCACTGCTAAGAGTAATGGGTGCAATAGGCGAAGGGTTCGGTTTAATTTCAAAAATGAGATAGCCGGAGCTCGTATGAATAAGCGGAAATTCGGGAATGATTTCTCCCTCAAGAAGTCGGCCTATAAGTGTCTTTTTTTTAGCATCTGGTGTAAGTCCTTCAGGGTTGTAAGTGACCCAATGACAACTCTTACTTGCCCCACAGAATTCCAAAAATTTTGGAGTTTTTGAAATAAAAATATATTTTGCCTGATATTTTTCTGCTATTTTTTTTGCTTCTTTTATATCAGTTGTAAAGAAGAACTTTGAAAGATCTCGAAAGCGTCTTGCAAGCTCTTTTGTTTCACTTGGGTACACTTTACCTGAAGCGATAACTTTTCTATCTGCGAAAGCAAGAATTCTGTGTGCTTCATAAGATGGTGCAAGAATTATTGAACCTTCTGGTGTATTCTGTTTTAGCCAATTGAATGGTTGCAGGATTGTGTCAAGATATGCATTGCTACGTTTTATAGCAAAGTTATTTTGGATTTTGGCTATGTCTTTTGCAAGAGGAGAAATTACAAGTCTCAGCTGGAAGAAAAAAAGAATAAAAATCAGCAAAAAAATAAGTAACCGCCAATTAAAAATGGTATAGATTTTAGTTATATTTGGTTTCCACTTTTTATAATCCCTCAAAAACCCAACCATCTGCAGTACTATCTTAACTTAAAACTATATTTAAGCAATGCCAGATTCTCAATAAAAACTCAAACATAATCTGGAATTTGACAACCGATCTCAAATGGCTACAGATTCTAAAATTGGATATTTGACGCCATGATGCTATTATAGTTATACTGATTAGGTGAAGTTGATACGTAGTAGTAGGTTTAATAGAGTATGATGGCGCACATGACAACCAATGATATTCAGGAAGTATTATCGGAGATTGCCGAAGATAACGATCAGAAAATTTTTGTCAGTGAGGAAATCCATCCATCTGGTTTTTACAGACTAGATTGGGGCGGGCAGTTGATTGTTGGATGGGAAGCAACCTCTTTGTTGAAAGAACTTTCCGAACTAGTAAAAGAAAATCCAGATGCGTTTGGGAAAGAATCTGCAGACATTAGAATTTCATCAACTATTGTTAAGTTTTTGCAGAATAAACTCTCTGCCGTTTATTTAAATGGAGCTAAAGACCAAACAATTCCGCTGAGGATTGGTAAAATTCTCCAAGTGTTATCTCGGCATGGTTTTGAGATTAAGTTGGGTAAGGCCGTTAACTTTACGGATATACCGGAACTACCTTCCTATTCAGCAAGCTATGGAGATTTTGATGGGTATGGTGTTCACTTTCAAGATGCTGATGCTGCAATAGCGGCGATTGCAGAGGTGATAGAACGATGGGCGCTGGGAAGTGTAAAAAAGCCAGACGATATCCGCAAAGCTTCCTACTCTGATTTACGCGGCGATATATTCCCAAATGAGCTCCTGTATTATTTTCTACCCGAGACGCAAGATAGGAATAAAAATAGGAATATGAATATTCAGCAGAGAATCAATTTTTGGGTGCAGGGTATAGACTGGATTTCAAAAAACGCTTGTTGGTTACCTGCGCAGTTAGTGTTTTGGAGGCAGAGATTTCAAGAAAGCCAACATTTGGCTCCCATAACTACAAACGGTTGTGCCTGCGGTCCAAATTTTAAAGAAGCGGCTTTAAGGGCACTATTGGAACTTATTGAAAGAGATGCCTTTCTTGTTTCATGGATGCGAATGAATGTGCCTTCAAAATTCTCATTGGCATCTATCCTGCAGATCGACTGGTTGGACGAGCGACTTCGCAAATTTGTCGAGGATGTTAGACGCTATCGGCTCGAATTGAATCTTGTGGTCCTACCAACCGATTTTCCAGTTAGCGTTATTTGCTGTGTAATCCGAGACCCTTCTGGTATTGGACCGGCAGTATCTATCGGTGCAAATGCTGATTTCAGTATTGAAAGCGCAATTACCGGGGCTCTCTTAGAAGCTTTTGTAGTCTACAGAGCTTCGCGGTTTAGAAAAGCAACCGGCGCCTGCCGTTTAATTAGTCAGGCAGATGCAGTTGCTTATACTTCTGGCCTTGATCCGATAGGAAGATTAGATCTTTGGGCGCAAGCCGAAATGTTTAAGAAGATTGATTGGTTTCTGTCCGGCAAAGAAATTGGACTGGAGTCCATATCCCAGTCCATTTTGCCAGGAGATGCTACTTCGTCAGGGGATGCTACCGGTATAAAATTGGCACTGCTTTGTGATTTTCTAAAAAGAAAAAATTATCACCTTTTTTTCTATGTTGCCCCACAAAAGATTTTGCAACGTCTCGGATTTTGGGTAGTACGGGCCATTGTGCCTGAATTGGTGCCGCTCTATCTGTCTGAAGAGGATGCTCCGTTGTCTCATCCCCGCCTTCATTCATTGCCAAATACTCTTGGCTTTAATATACCAGATGATCGTTGGAATCCTGTACCGCATCCATTTCCATAGCATAGGTTAAAAAGATAAGGAGTCAAACCCCAGATCGTCGCTAAGATGTTTTGCGGTTTTAAGATTCCATAAGTTCATCTGGAATAGGAATCGTCTGTCTTTATGATGTTTGTGGATAATCACAGAGGATTGAGATATGAATCATTTAGGCGATATGTAATTAAAAAGCCGAGGAGTACTCCCCGGCTCTCAAAAAAGCTTTTATTGCCAGCCTTTATGTAACCAAACCCCGACCATTGCTACGACATTAGGATCTTTATTCTTGTTAAATCCAAAAATGATACCGGAGTTATAACTGATATAGAGTTCTGACTGTATGCTCCATTCATAATCAGGTCTACCAAGTACTTGTTCTATTTCGGCTCGAGTTGAATAGAGACCTAGTCCATCAGCCGTTCTATACTTTTTATTTATTTCATCGAGGGCGAGATTATTCGGTCTGCGGTATAGATTGATACCGATAACTTGATTGTTACGATCTGGCCGCACCAATACTTCTAAGGCCATTTTTTCCCAGAAAAAGTACTGGACCGTGAAAGAGCTGGATCCATCTAAGGTCTTGGTTTCCCAAGATCCCATTTCAAATTCCTGGCCTAGTTCCTGCTTGTATTGATCAAGCGTCCATGACAAGCTATACTTACCCATTGCAGTCCCGGCTATAATCAGGAAATCGGGGTCGGCTTGCGACCAGACAGAAGGAACTGTTAGAATCGATACCAGCGCTACAATGAAGAACGCAGCTGTCCCTCTTTTCATTTCTATGCACCCCTTTTTTAGGTGACAACAATACCAGTTATTATAATATAAAGGTATGCACAATAATGTCAAGCAACCAACCGAAGTTTCGGATCTCTCTGATGGAATAACATGTTTTGCACCTGATATTGAACAAATGTTGAGGCAAGAAAGAAAGCCACTGGGAAAACACGAAGATCCTGAGGTATTAGATGCGGTGGAACGCTTAATAGCGAAGAAGAGAGGTTATGTATTCCGAATGCCACAAGCCGGCGAAGGCGTCGTTTTGGCATGGTCTGGAGGTCCTGATTCGACCACAGTTGCGGCATATCTGATGGAAGTGCACGGACTTAAAGTGTTTCCGTATTATGTGAAGTCTGCAGCTCCTTATACACTCTTTGAAGAATTGTCCCAAACATATTTTCAGAAATTTTTTATTAAGCGTTATGGTGGATTATTTTATTTTCCAGTAGCATTCCATCTAAATGATCCTCTTATTCGCCGCAAGCAGCTGGCAAGCTTTTATCCTATGGTAGTAGAGTATAGCCGTATGCTAGGTTTATGGTATGCCGATTTCTTAACGCGTAGACTTGACCAGCCTATAAAAACAGTATTATATGCGAATACTGCTGAAGACGCTAATGACGCGCCGGCCGATTCATTAACAAGTTTCAGAGTGCTTCAGCTCTCTATATTAGCTGGTAAAACAGGGGATGATCTGTCTTGGCAAATAACTGCTCTTCCTTTAGAGCGAAGTATTGGCCTTTACATAGAAAAGCCCACGCTTATAAAAGTCGCTGCGAGACTTGGGCTACCGCTTGAGCATACCAGAAGCTGTATCAGGAAGACTACATTACACTGTGGCGAATGTGCGGGTTGCATGCGCAGGAAAACTGCTTTTAAAGAGTCGGGCTTAATGGATCCGAGTAGGTATTTAAGCTGAAGCAATTCTTTGTGGATAATTTCCTATTGTCATTTCAATATATTTTTAATACCATGGTTATAGTTATATGTCTGTTCTAATAAACAAATCAAAAAAAATAATTTTTACTTTAGTTTCTACAACAATATTATTTGTTTTAGCCTCGCTGACAGTGCGTATCGGCGCCTTTATGTTGGAGAGGAGATTGGAAAAGGATAATTCCGAGAGTCTTTTGCCGTTGCGGTTAATCAAGAATGCAATATTAATGAAAGATGCTCATGCAGGAGGGAGCGGTTCTAGAGCTTCTCAAGGTTGTGGTAAAACAATGTAGCCGAAAGTTAGATGAAGATTAATTTGAATCTTGATTTGAACTTTGAATTAATTTGAGTCTTGAAGATGAAAATCTTACTGAAACGAAATCTCAAATATGTTGCTATTCTAGTAGGTGTTGTCATATTAGTCAGCGCCTTGTTTTGGTTGTTAGGTCAGCAGGGTGAGGCAATCATTTATGGTGTTCCTTATACCGGCATTTACAATTCCGATTTTAGGCAGTCCGCATTAGCTGCCGCAGTTTTCTCTATTCTTCAGTATTGGTGGCAATACGATAATACTCTCCCCCTCCCTCCGCTTTTAGAGCTTCAGCAAAAATTTCCTCCAGACTTATATGTGAGTTTAGATGAAGTTGCCACATTTTTTCGGGGGTTGGGGTATGATGCGCGAGTTATGCGCATAGAAAGTCCAAAGAAGCTCTTGCGCTATGTTTCTCTGCAAGAAAGAACGCCTTTGCTATTTGAGCAGATGATAGTTCCTGATTATGCCGGCGACTATTCTCCTCATCGAGTTCTAGTAGGTGTATCTTTATCCAAAAAGATAATAATCGTACATGATGTGTATTTGGGTCCGGCATATCAAATAAGTTTTGATGAGTGGCGCGCAAATTACCCGAGAAGATGGCCAGAGAATTATAAATTCAATTTTTTGATTGCGCGGCCGCCAAATTATAAAAACTTATTGACACGAAAATCTCCAGAGACAACGCCATATCCGGATCGATCAGCTTATGATCGTCTCAAAAAAATTATTTCAGTATGGCTCTCAGCAACTGATGATGCTATTCAAACCAACTTCCCAGAGCTACTTCGTCTCCACGAAGCAGTAAGAGATGAGCCTAATTTTTCAGAACTTTCTCCGGCAATACGTATGTCAGTATTTAATAATATTGCGGCAATTTTGAATAAGCTCGGGAGATATGAGGAGGCTAAGGTAGCTGCTGAACAGGCTCTGAGTCTCAATAAGGATTTAGATCATCCCTGGGACATTTGGAGCGGTTTTCCTAAGAAACAACTTCCAAATCCATTGAAGCACCTGGGTGATGCATATAAAGGGCTGGGCGAGAAAGAAAAAGCTCGTGAGGCATATCGTAAAGCTCTAGAAATAGATCCAACCTATCAAGCTGCAAAAAATGCACTTGATCTAATCGAATAGGTCGTGTCAAGCCATTTGATTGAGTAAGGAGATTACATAGATTCTGACGGCCATAATCTTCTGGATCTTATATTTCAAAAAGCGCCTTCTATTTTGCAGGATAAGGGGATCATTATTGTTGCAGTGGGTGGGGAGTTTTTTGCTGATCTATTGGAGTTAGTAAAATATATTGCGGCAAAATACGGTTTTACCAATCTTGATGTTCGTTCTTTCTGCCACAACTTTTCCGAATTAACCTGATTTTGGATGAACAATTTATTAAAACACTTATACGCGATGGCATTGGAGTCTATGCAGATCCGCATGCGCGTCTTAGAGTGATTGATCCAAAAGAAATAAAAGGGACAGACTATTATTTTAAGGCATTGGTTGCCATATTTCAGATATAGAATACATTTACTACATAAATTTGAAACTTATTGCAAGTTATGTTAAATTTTCGAAAAATAAGCAAAAACTACTAATGGAATTTCAACCTTTAATTAGTCACTATTTTCATCGCCAAACGGCTAATAAAAAGTTCGTCAAGCCGCCAGAGGATTCTTCTACCTGGCCAGAGGAGTGGAAGACTATTCATTTCAAGGGATATCCTAGGATGCCCCGGATTGATATGAAGCCGTATCTGAAGCCGCTACCTGATATTACTTTAGCAAAAGCGCTTGAGGATCGTTGTTCAAGAAGAGATTTTAAGAAGGAACCGATAAATATTGAAGTACTTTCGAATTTGCTTTACTGGTCTGCAGGGATCAAGGATTTAAAAAAGCATATCGAGAGAAATGATTGGCAGGGATCTTATCGTCTTTACGCTTCAGCTGGAGCAAGATACCCTCTTGAAATTTATCCTTTGGTGCTACATGGAGAGGGAGAGTTGAAACCATCTCTTTATCATTATTATGTTAAAGAGCATGTGCTAGAAAATATCTGGGAGAAAGATTTTTTAGCGGATAATTCCCTTCAAGGTGTTCTGCTTTATCCGTGGTCATATGATGCCGCAGTTATCCTTTTTATCACTGCTGTTTTTTGGCGTAATCAAATTAAATATGGCGAACGTGGGTATCGCATGATCAATAAAGAGGCCGGGCATTTGGGACAGAATATTTATCTTGTGTCAGAGGCGCTTGGTCTTCAGTGCTGTGCGATTGAAGGGTATGCTGATGAAGAGGTAGATAAAATTATTGACATCGATGGTGTAACAGAAGCTAGTATTTATGCTTTTGCGATTGGACCGAAGTAAGTAATTTTGAAATATAGTTTTTGTGTGATTTATTTGTGATTTATTGTGGATAATCAAGCATTGACATTGAAAATAAATACCTGCAGAATAATCAAAGTAATAAAAAGTAATAATATAAAT
>FWWL01006453.1_pt1 | contig 17021 bp, 9 predicted proteins | sample 2228331 | NCBI WGS metagenome assembly FWWL01 (sample SAMEA103939775, study PRJEB20133) | metagenome
GAAGCGGTTCGCGCCACCACCGAACGTGTCGCCGGTGGTTTTCGTCTGGAACCGACACAAGAAGCGCAGGAAAACAGCAACGAACTCGTCGTCGTCGCGGCGTTCGAGGTCTATCCACAAGTGGCCATCGCCGATATCAGCGAAGTCGAGATCCGTAAGCCGCTGGTCCGGGTAGACGATGCAGCAGTCGAGCGCACCATCGAAGTGCTGCGCAAACAGCGAGCGACCTTCGAGCCGCTTGATCGCGGTGCGCAAAAGGGCGACCGGGTGACGGTAGACTTCGAGGTCAAACTCGACGGACAGGTCATCGAAGGGGGCGCGGCGCAAGATCGCCAGTTGATTCTGGGCGAGAGCGGTTTTCTGCCCCAGTTCGAGGAAGCCATCCTGGGTATGAAAGCTGGGGAGAGCAAGACCTTCGATCTGACGTTCCCCGAGGACTATGCCGCGGAGAATCTGGCTGGCAAAACGGCACAATGCACGGTGACGGTCAAGGAAGTCGCCGTACCGCACCTGCCGGAAGTGAATGAGGAATTTGCCCGCTCTCTCGGTATCGAAGACGGTAGCGTCGCGCAACTGCGCGCCGAGATCCGTCGCAACTTGGAGCGTGAGCTCAAAGCCCGGATGGAAGCGCATCTCAAGAAACAGGTGTTCGATGCCTTGGTGGCGCGGCACGACTTTCCGCTCCCGAGCGCTTTGGTGCGGACGGAAGCCGAGCAGCTTGCCGAAAGCGCCAAGCGTGACCTGAAGATGCGCGGCATGCCGGTCGAACGGCTCAACATCAGCCCGGAATGGTTTCTCGAAGAAGCCAGTCGGCGCGTGCGCCTGGGGCTGTTGATCGCCGAGCTCGTCAAGCAGCACGATCTGGTCGCTAAGCCGGAACAAGTGCGCGCCTGGGTCGAAGAACTGGCCCAAACCTATGAGGAGCCGGAAGCGTTCGTGCAGTGGTACTACAGTGACCCGCAACGCGTTGGCACGGCCGAAGCCTTGGTGATCGAATCCAACGTCGTAGCCTGGGCATTGCAACGGATGAAAGTGATCGAAGAACCGGTCGAATTCGATGCGTTCATGAAACCTCAACCCGAAGCGGTGACGCAATGAGTACGCAATCCCCGGTGACGACTCCCGACGTCTTTGCCTTGGGCCTCGTGCCCATGGTGATCGAACAAAGTGGGCGCGGCGAGCGCGCCTACGACATCTACTCGCGCTTACTCAAAGAGCGCGTGGTGTTTCTGGTCGGTCCGGTCAATGATGCCGTGGCCAACCTGGTGGTGGCGCAACTGTTGTTCCTGGAGTCGGAAAATCCGGACAAGGACATTCATTTCTACATCAATTCTCCCGGCGGTTCGGTCACCGCGGGATTTGCCATCTACGACACTATGCAGTTCATCAAACCGGACGTCAGCACGGTGTGCATCGGCCAAGCCGCTAGCATGGGGGCTTTCTTGCTCGCCGCTGGCGCCAAAGGCAAACGCTACTGCCTGCCCAACTCGCGGGTGATGATCCACCAGCCGTTGGGGGGATTTCAGGGGCAAGCGTCCGACATCGAGATCCACGCGCGCGAGATCCTCAAAATCAAAGCGCGCCTCAACGAGCTGCTGGCGTACCATACCGGGCAGACGGTGGAACGAATCGAGCGCGATACCGAACGCGACAATTTCATGTCGGCACAAGAAGCCGTGGCCTATGGACTGGTGGACAAAGTGCTGACACGCCGCGGAGAAGCTCAAGGATGAGAGGGCGTCAAAAATTGCGTCAATGCTCGTTCTGCGGTCGCTCGGAAGACGAAGTCGAGCGGCTCTTGCAGGGGCCTTCCAACCTCTATATCTGCAACTACTGCGTCGATGAAGCCTGGTCGGCGATCCATGACGACGCGCATGCCGAAGCGGACAACAGCGAAGATCGCCAGGACGAAACCCCGCGCAAGCTGCCTACCCCGGCTGAACTGGTCGAATACCTGAACCAATACGTCATTGGCCAGGATTACGCCAAAAAAGTCCTTGCGGTGGCGGTCTACAATCACTACAAGCGCCTGGGCAACCAAGACAGCAAACAGTTCGACGTCGAGATCCAGAAAAGCAACATCCTGCTCATCGGCCCCACCGGTTCGGGCAAGACGCTCCTGGCGCAAACTCTAGCGCGCAAGCTTGACGTGCCGTTTGCGATCGCCGATGCCACGACGCTGACCGAGGCTGGTTACGTTGGCGAAGACGTAGAGAACATCCTGTTGCGCTTGTTGCAGAACTGCGACATGGATGTCGAGAAAGCGCAGCGCGGCATCATCTTCATCGATGAGATCGACAAGATCGGCCGCAAGTCCGAAAACCCCTCGATTACCCGCGACGTCTCGGGCGAAGGGGTGCAACAAGCGCTTTTGAAGCTCATCGAAGGTACGGTGGCCAACGTCCCGGCGCAGGGAGGGCGTAAGAACCCGCGCGGCGAAATGATCCCGGTGGATACCACCAACATCCTTTTTATTTGCGGCGGCGCGTTCGAAGGGTTGGAAAAAATCATCGAACGACGCACTGCGGCCTCGGGTATCGGTTTTGGCGCGCTCGTGCAAAGCAAAAGCGAGAAAAAACGCGACGAGCTGCTGCGCCAGGTCGAACCAGAAGACCTGGTGCGTTTTGGACTCATTCCCGAATTCGTCGGCCGCCTGCCGGTGATCGTGCCGCTGCAGGAACTGGACGAAGAAGCGTTGTTGCGCATCCTGGTGGAACCCAAAAACGCGCTCGTCAAGCAATATCAGGCGATGTTCGCGATGGAGGGCGTGCAGCTGGAGTTCAGCGAAGGGGCCTTGCGCTCGATCGCGCGGCGGGCGATCGAGCGCCGAACGGGCGCACGGGGACTGCGATCGATCCTGGAAGAAATCCTCCTTGACACGATGTATGAACTTCCGCAGTTGCACGACGTCGAAAAAATCATCATCGATGAATCGGTGGTGAGCGATGGCGCCGCGCCGCAAAAGATACCCCCCAGTACGCCCAGCGCTGCTTGAAAGCGAGGCGTTCTTTGAGGGTACCGCAGACGGTGCCCTTGATACCGCCACAGTCGCCTCCATATCTCAAATTGTAACGTTCCCCCCGCAGGGGTGTCAGAGAGACGACCATGAACGAAGCCATTACCTTTGAACGTCTGGAGCATTTGCCCGTCTTGGCCGTGCGGGACGTCGTCGTTTATCCCCAGATGGTGATCCCACTGGTGGTGGGGCGGCCCAAATCCGCCAACGCCCTGTCGCGCGCCTCACGGGAAGGGGGCAAATTGCTTGTGGTGGCGCAAAAAGACCCGGAAAACGAGGATCCCAAAGGCGACGATCTTTTTGCCGTCGGCACGATCGTCCAGATCTTACAAATGATGAAAATGCCCGACGGTACGATCAAGGTACTGATCGAAGGCCGGCAGCGGGTGCGCGCCGATCATTACGATGAACACGAAGACTTGCTATTGGCACACGTCACGCCGTTAGAAAGCACGAACTCCGACCATCCCGAGCTGCCGGCGTTGCGCAGAGCGCTGATCTCGGCATTCTCCGAATATGCCAAACTGGGCGGTAAGCTGCCAACGGAACTGGTCAATTCGGTGGCACAAATCGAGGATGTCGAATCGCTGGGTTTTGCGGTGGCCGCCCATCTGGGCGTGCCGATGGAGAAAAAACAAGCGTTGCTGGAAATCGACGATGTGGTGCAGCGCACCGAAAAGCTCCTGGCGCTGGTCGAGGGCGAGCTTGACATCCTCGAGACCGAGCGGCGCATCCGCCAGCGGGTCAAGCGGCAGCTTGAGAAGAATCAGCGCGAGTTCTATCTCAACGAGCAGGTCAAAGCGATCCAGCGTGAGCTTGGGGAAGGCGAAGAGCAAGCCGAGCTTGAGGAGCTGGAAAAGAAAATCAAAGCCGCTGGCATGCCCAAAGAGGCCGAAGAAAAGGCGCTGGCGGAACTCAAGAAACTGCGCCTGATGCAGCCGACTTCGGCCGAAGCCACCGTGGTGCGCAATTACCTCGACGTGCTGGTGAATCTGCCGTGGAACGCGCGCACCAAGGTGACGCTCGATCTCAAAAGAGCCGAAAAAGTGCTCGAAGAAGACCACTACGGGCTGGAGAAGGTCAAGGAGCGGATCCTCGAGTACCTTGCGGTGCAAAAACGCGTGCAGGTGGTGAAATCGCCGATCCTGTGCCTGGTGGGGCCGCCCGGGGTGGGCAAGACCTCGCTGGGGCAGTCGATTGCCCGCGCCACGGGCCGCAAGTTCGTGCGCATGGCGCTGGGTGGCGTGCGCGATGAAGCGGAGATCCGCGGGCATCGGCGCACTTACATTGGCGCGATGCCGGGTCGCATCCTGCAAAACCTCAGTAAAGCCGGGGTGAAAAACCCGCTCTTCTTGATCGATGAGGTCGACAAGATCGGCACAGACTACCGCGGCGATCCGTCGGCGGCACTGTTGGAAGTGCTCGATCCTGAGCAAAACCATGCGTTTCAGGATCACTACGTGGAATTGGATTTCGATCTTTCGGAGGTGATGTTCGTTGCCACCGCCAATACGTTGAACATCCCGGCCCCACTCCTGGACCGCATGGAGGTGATCCGGCTGTCGGGCTACACCGAGGACGAAAAGATCGCCATCGCCGAGCGCTATCTGCTGCCCAAGCAGATGAAGGCCAACGGGCTGAAGAAACGCGAGCTCATCGTCACCACCGAAGCAATCCGCGACATCGTCCGCTATTACACCCGCGAGGCGGGGGTGCGCAGCCTAGAGCGGGAAATCGCCAAGATCTGCCGCAAAGTGGTCAAAGGGGTGCTCACCAAGACTGTGAAGGCGCCGGTGACGGTGACGCCGGAAACGCTGGAGAAATACCTCGGCGTGCGCCGCTACTCCTTCGGTGTCGCGGAAAAAACCCACCAGGTGGGGCTGGTGACCGGCCTGGCGTGGACGGAAGTCGGCGGCGAGCTCCTGACCGTAGAGGCGGTGACGCTGCCTGGAAAAGGCAAGGTGATCACCACCGGGAAACTGGGCGAAGTGATGCAAGAGTCGATCAAAGCAGCAATCACCGTGGTGCGCAAGCGCGCTGAGAGCTGGGGCATCGCGCCGGAGTTTTACGAAAAGACTGACGTGCATGTGCACATGCCTGAAGGAGCGATTCCCAAAGACGGGCCATCGGCGGGAATCGCGATCACCACCGCACTGGTCTCGGCGCTCACCGGCATCCCGGTACGTTGCGACGTCGCGATGACCGGCGAGATTACCTTGCGCGGTGAAGTGCTCGAGATCGGCGGGTTGAAAGAAAAGCTCCTTGCTGCGGTGCGCGGGGGCATTCGCAAGGTGTTGATTCCGGAGCAGAACGTCAAGGATCTCGCGGAGATCCCCGACAACGTCAAAAACGCGCTCGAGATCCAACCGGTGCGCTGGATCGAACAGGTGATCGAAACGGCGCTCGAGCGCAAACCCGAGCCGCTTCTCAAGGTCGATGCGCCGATCACCGCCGAGCCCACCTTGCCGCTGGCGATGGAATCCACTGCCGCTAAGCGAGGCCGCGTCAGCCGCTCGGTCAAGCATTGACATAGCATCGGGGCGATGCGCGCCAAGAGGGAAAGCATCGCCTCGTCCGTGCCGCGCGGCGGATGATGGAAAGCGGTGCGGCCGAAGTAGGCGTAGAGGTTTTCCGGATGCGCGCGCCAACATCGTCGATGTTTGTGCAGAAGCGTTACCCGAAGCGGTCCTCAGCGCCCCGCTTAGGGTGGTGCCGGTGCAGGAATTTCATTTCCGGTCATTGGCGACAGTCCAATACCCGAGCGATCAAGGGGTGGATACCGGCAAGGATCCTCGGCTGCGCCGCCGCGGTAGGATGCAGTCGGTCTTCCTGAAACGCCGACTCATCCAGTGCAATCGGTTCGAGTAAAAACGGGTAAAACCCCGCAACCGCCTGCTCGCGCGCCACACGCACAAAGACCTGGAAAAACGCTTCGGCGTAGTCGGGGCCGAAATTGGGGGGAATGCGCATTCCCGCCAAAATGACCTTGACGCCGGTGGCGTGGACGGACTGGAGCATCGCGGTGAGATTCTGCTCCATCTGCGCAAGCGACAGCCCCCGCAGCCCGTCGTTCGCGCCGAGCGCGATGAGTACCGCCCCTGGCCGATGGCGCGCCAGAAGGGTCGGCAAACGCAGCCGGCCACCGGCCGTGGTCTCGCCCGAGACGCTGGCGTTGATCACCTCCCACGGCGGCACGCACCCTTGCAAGCGAATCGCCAGCAGATCCACCCAGCTTTGCCCGGCGCGCAGTCCATAGCCGGCTGACAGGCTGTCGCCGAGCACCAGCAGTCGATGCGTCAGTGCCGTCGGCGCAGAGGACGAAGATTCCGGCGGTTCGCTGGCGGTAAAAGCGGCAAGCGGCGCGATGCCGAGTAAGCTCACCAGGGAACCGAGAAGAAAGCCACGTCGTCGTAAGTTCATCGGCACTTTCCAGTACACTGTCACTCACCCCAATGATACGCGAGTTTGCGCCATGATCACGACTGAAAGACTGTGCAAACACGTCCGCGCTCCCGACGGCAGCTTTTTGACTTTGCTGCGCGACATCGACCTGGCCGTACCCGACGGGGCGGCGGTGGCAGTCGTCGGGGCGTCGGGTTCGGGCAAAACGACGTTGCTGGGGTTGCTGGCCGGGCTCGATGTGCCCAGCTCGGGGCATGTGTGGGTCGATGGCCAGGATCTCACCACGCTGGATGAAGAAGCGCGCGCCGCGTGGCGCAGTCGCGCGGTGGGGTTCGTGTTCCAGAACTTTCAGCTACTGCCGCAACTTACCGCCTGGGAAAACGTTGCGCTGCCGCTTTGGTTGCGCCAAGATCGCGACGCCAAAACCAAAGCGTTGCGGTGGCTGGAGCGGGTGGGACTGGCGGCGCGCGCTGACCATCGGCCGGCGCAGCTCTCCGGCGGCGAGCAACAGCGCGTGGCGCTGGCGCGCGCGTTTGCCACCGAGCCGCGCTATCTCTTTGCCGATGAGCCAACGGGAAATCTCGATGCCGCGACCGCAGCGAACGTGCTCGAGATCCTCTTTTCTCTACAGCAAGCACAAGGAACGACCCTGGTGGTGGTCACCCACGACGAAGCGTTGGCGCGACGCTGCGCGTTGCGCGTGCATTTGCGCGCCGGTCAGGTGGTGGGGGAGGGGGCAAGCGCCTTCAAAGGCGCAGGGACACCCTCAGCGGCGCGATGAGGGACAGCGCGCTCGTTCGCCCCGGCAACATCGATGAGCGCCTCGTGGGTGAACAAAGTCTTGGCCACCGCATCGATAGGCGCATGCACGGGCGGAGGGGTAATGTGTGCGCACCCGACTGCCGTGACCTTCGGCAAACGAAGGACGAATAAACGCCATGTAAGCCCCGGCGCTATAATCGCCGTCTCTTCTTACCTCTAACCCGCGCACGCAATGCATTTCCCCTTGGTCCATCTGCGGCTACACAGCGAATATTCCATCGAAGACGGGTTGATTTCCCCTGAGGCAGCGGTGGAGCGGGCGGTCAAGTTCGGCATGCCAGCGCTGGCGCTCAGCGACACGATGAACCTCTTTGGGTTGGTCAAGTTCTACAAAGCCGCGCGCGCCGCGGGGGTCAAACCGATCGTGGCGTGTGACGTGTGGCTGGCGGGCGACGAAAACGCCTGGCGCGCCAATGGCTTGCCCAGCAACGGCGCTCGCCTGACGCTCATTGCGCGCGATCAAAGCGGCTACCGGCAGTTGTGCGCGCTGCTGTCGCGCGCCTACCTCGACCCGCAGCGCCGAGGCAAGGTACGGTTTCGCCGGGCGTGGCTGACGCGCGAGGCGTGTTCGGGACTATTGGCGTTGTCGGGGGCACGCGATGGGGTGTTGTCGCCCCACCTGCTGGCGGGCGATGACGCGTCGGCGCGTGCCGAGGCGCAGCACTGGGCGATGGTTTTCCCGAACGCTTTTTACGTGGAAGTGCAACGCGCGGGTTTTGCCGAAGACGAACCCTACCTTGCGGCGGCGGTGCCGTTGGCGGCGGAGCTGGGTTTGCCGGTGGTGGCAACGCACCCGGTGCAGTTTCTCGAACCCGAAGACTATACCGCGCACGAAGTGCGCTTTTGTATTGCCAACGGCTACGTGCTCAATGACCCCAAGCGCCCACGTCCCTTTACCGAGGAACAGTACTTCCTGTCGCCCGAGGAGATGCTGGCGCGCTTTAGCGATCTGCCCGAGGCGTTGGAAAACACCCTGGAGATCGCCAAGCGCGCCAACGTGAGCTTAACGCTTGGCAAACCGCAACTGCCGGTGTTTCCCACTCCGCCCGGGATGACGCTCGACGAGTTTTTGATCGCCGAAGCCAAGCGCGGGCTAGAAAAGCGGCTCGAGGAGCGCTTCCCCGACCCCGAGGAACGCGAACGTCGACGCGGCGAATACGAAGCGCGCCTGGCGTTCGAGTGCAATACCATCGTACAGATGGGGTTTTCCGGGTATTTCTTGATCGTGGCCGACTTCATCAACTGGGCGAAAAACCACGGTGTACCGGTCGGACCAGGGCGCGGCTCCGGCGCCGGGTCGTTGGTGGCATACGCGCTCCGGATCACCGATCTCGATCCGCTGCAGTACGCGTTGCTTTTCGAGCGCTTTCTCAACCCCGAGCGGGTTTCGATGCCGGACTTCGACGTCGATTTCTGTCAGGACAAGCGCTATCAGGTCATCGAATACGTGCGCGAGCGCTACGGCGCCGAGGCAGTGAGCCAGATTGCGACGTTCGGTACGATGGCCTCCAAAGCGGTGGTGCGAGATGTGGGGCGCGTGTTGGGGCTGCCGTATTCGCTCTGTGACCGCATCTCCAAGCTCATTCCGGTGGAAGGGGTCAAGCCGGTGTCGCTGGCCAAAGCGCTGGAGCTCGAGCCACAGCTCAAAGCGATGATGGAGGATCCGCAGGATGGCGAAGCGATCGCCGAGCTGTTCCGTTTGGCGCAGCCGCTGGAAGGGCTGGTGCGCAATGTGGGCATGCACGCCGGCGGTGTGCTGATTGCGCCGGGCAAAATCACCGACTTTTGTCCACTTTATCTGCAGGAAGGGGAGGACGCCAGCCCGGTGTCGCAGTTCGACAAGGATGACGTCGAGGCGATCGGATTGGTGAAATTCGACTTTCTGGGGCTACGCAACCTGACCATCATCCGCGAAGCCGAGGAGCACATCGAACGGATGACTGGCGCGCGCCCAGACTGGACGCGCATCGGTTTTGAGGATGAGAAGGTCTATGCGCTTTTGAAAGCCGCCAATACCACCGCGGTGTTCCAGCTGGAATCGGAAGGGATGAAAAAGCTTCTTGCCAAGCTTCAGCCCGACCGGTTTGAGGACATCATCGCGGTGCTGGCGCTGTACCGCCCCGGTCCCTTGGGGTCCGGGATGGTGGATGACTTCATTCTGCGCAAACAAGGCAAGCAGAGCATCGATTATTTCCATCCCGACTTGGAAGCGTGCCTCGCGCCCACTTACGGCGTGATCGTCTATCAAGAGCAAGTGATGCAGATCGCGCAGATCATGGGCGGTTACACGCTCGGGGCTGCCGACTTGCTGCGCCGCGCCATGGGCAAGAAAAAGCCCGAGGAGATGGCCAAGCACCGCGAAATTTTCCGTCGGGGGGCGGTAGAACGCGGCTACGACGAGCAGCTGGCGCTGCGGCTCTTTGACCTGATGGAGAAGTTCGCCGAATACGGGTTCAACAAGTCGCACACCGCGGCGTACGCGGTGGTGACCTATCAGACGGCGTGGCTGAAAGCACACCATCCGGCGGCGTTCTATGCCGCGACCTTGTCCTCCGACATGGACGATACCGACGCGGTGAAGGTGTTCGTCGAAGACGCGCGGCAAAACGGCATCACGCTCTTGCCCCCTGACGTCAATGCTTCAGATTATCGCTTCATGCCTGTGGATGCCGCCACCCTTCGCTACGGCCTGGGGGCGATCAAAGGGGTAGGGCAACCGGCGGCGGAAGCGATCGTCGCAGCACGTCGGGCGCAGGGTCCGTATCGCGATCTTTTTGATCTCGTGGCCCGCGTCGACCGGCGGGTGGTGAACCGTCGGGTGCTGGAAGCACTGGTGCGCGCCGGTGCGTTGGATACGTTACCAGGACACGAGCCGTTGCGTTTGCCCACCGGTACGATCGACCGCGCGCGGTTGTTGGCGAGCATCCCATTGGCCATGGAAGCGGCCGAGCAGCAAGCGGCGGCAGCCATGCAAGGGTCGCTGTTCGATGAAGGCAGCGACCCAGAACCGCTGACCGTGGCTTTTGCCGAGGCAAGACCGTGGTCGGAGCGCGAGCGGCTCAAAGAAGAAAAAGCGGCGCTGGGGTATTACTTTTCGGGACATCCGTTTCAGGCCTATGCGCGCGAGTTGCGCCGCACTGTTCCCGCGACGCTGGATCGATTGGAACCCAGCCGTGATGGGGTGGTGGTGTGCGGTGTGGTGATGGTGGTGCGCAGCAAAATGGGCAACCGCGGACGCATGGCCTTTGTGACGCTGGACGATGCCACGTCGGCGGTGGATGTGCTTTTTTACAGTGAGACGTTTGATGCGTATCGAACGCTCCTACAGGAAGACGCGCCGCTGGTGGTGCGGGTGCGTGTCACCCCCGACGAGTACAGCGGTGGGGTCAGGCTCGTTGCGGAAGAAGCGTATTCCCTGGCGCAGTGGCGTGCCCGCCAGGCCAAGTGCCTGTCGGTGCGGGTGGCGCTACCCACGCTCAGCGAAGCCGCGGCGCAGCAAATGGTGCAAGTGCTCGACGCTTGGCGCGGCGAGGGATTGCCGTTGGAAGTGTGGCTGGAGGATGGCGAGGGCATCGCGCGCTGGCTGGCGCCGCAGTTTTCGGTGCGCGCGGAGGACGATTTGTTGCTCGAACTCATTGCACTGCCGGGGATAACGGCCGCCGAGTGGCGGTACGAAAATGAAGGACGCGGCTGGCCATCCGAGCGCTATGCCCCGGAATGAGACCGCCGAGCACGACTTGACCCATCGGCCATATGACGGCATGAGAAATGGCCAGCCCTCGGTTGGGGCCGAGCGCTGGCGCTAATTGCAGCCCGGAATCGCGAGCGCCCTCATGCGTCGGCGGTGATCGCTTGGTGCAGCATTTCGTGGCGAATGAGCAATTCCTCGGGCAGCCGCTCTTTGAGTTGCTCGAACCAATCGCGGTGCGACCGCAGCTCTTCCTTCCACGCGTCGGCGTCGACCGTCGTCAGCGCTTCGAATGTCTCGCGCGTCACGTCACAGTCGCTCCAATCGATGTCCTCAAACCGAGGCATCCAGCCCAACGCCGTTTCACGCGCGCCCACACGACCTTGCACGCGGTCGACGATCCACTTGAGCACGCGCATGTTGTCACTGAACCCGGGCCACAGGAAACGGCCGTGTGCGTCCAGGCGGAACCAGTTGACGCAGAAAATGCGCGGCGGGTTGGGAATGACACGCCCCATGCGCAACCAGTGGTTGTAATAGTCCCCCATGTGATAGCCGCAAAACGGTAACATGGCAAAGGGATCGCGCCGCACGACTCCTTGTTGGCCGAAAGCCGCGGCCGTGGTTTCCGAGCCCAAGGTGGCCGCCATATAAACGCCCGAAGCCCAGTCCTTGGCTTCGAACACCAGCGGGACGGTGGTGGCGCGACGACCGCCGAAAATGAACGCGGAAATCGGTACCCCTTGCGGGTCTTCCCAGGCCGGGTCGATCGACGGGCATTGCCGCGCCGGCGCGGTGAAGCGCGCGTTCGGATGGGCGGCTTTGCGCCCGGTGGTGCGTGCGATCTCAGGCGTCCAGTCTTGTCCTTGCCAGTCGATCAAATGCGCCGGCGGCTCTTCAGTGAGCCCCTCCCACCACACGTCACCGTCGTCGGTCAGGGCCACATTGGTGAAAATCACGTTGGCGCGCAGGGTGGCCAGCGCGTTGGGGTTGGTTTTGGCCGACGTTCCCGGGGCGACCCCGAAAAAGCCGTTTTCTGGGTTGATCGCGCGCAGCGTCCCGTCCGGCGCCGGTTTGATCCACGCGATATCGTCTCCCACCGTGGTCACTTTCCAGCCAGCAAAAGATTGCGGCGGGATGAGCATCGCGAAGTTGGTCTTGCCACACGCCGAAGGGAATGCCGCAGCGACGTAGGTTTTTTCGCCGCTAGGCGATTCGACGCCCAAAATCAGCATATGTTCGGCGAGCCACCCTTCGTCGCGCGCCATGGCCGAGGCGATGCGCAGCGCCAGACATTTTTTGCCCAGCAAGGCGTTACCGCCGTAGCCCGAGCCGTAGGACCAGATCTCGCGGGATTCGGGAAAATGCACGATGTATTTCGTTGTCGGGTTGCAGGGCCAAGGGACGTCGGCTTGCCCCGGCGCGAGCGGCGCGCCCACCGAATGCACGCACGGAACAAACGATCCGTCTGCGCCGAGCGCTTCGACCACTGGGCGGCCGACACGGGTCATGAGGTGCATGTTGACCACGACATAGGGGCTGTCGCTGATTTCCACCCCGATCTGAGCGATGGGGCTGCCAATCGGCCCCATGGAAAAGGGGATGACGTACATCGTGCGTCCGCGCATGCTGCCAGCGAAAAGCTGCTGGAGGGTGGTGCGCATTTGCTCCGGGTCGACCCAATGGTTGTTCGGGCCAGCGTCATCCCGCCGGGTGGTGCACACAAAGGTGCGATCTTCGACACGCGCGACGTCGGATGGATGCGTGCGTGCCAAAAAGGAGTTGGGGCGCTTTTCCGGATTGAGGCGAATCAGCGTGCCCGCCGCGACCATCTCGTCACATAAGCGCTGGTATTCCTCGGGCGAACCGTCGCACCAGACGATGCGATCGGGTTGGGTCAGCGCCGCCATTTCTTCCACCCAACGCACGAGCCGTTCATGCCGCACATAATCCGGGGCCGAGGCCACGGGATAGGACATAGCAGTCTCCCTCTCTTTATAAAAGCCGAATCGTATTTTACTGCTATTGAACCAGTCGCAGAAAGTCCTCCGTCCGCGCTCGTGATGGCGGTTTCAACTGGCTTGGCGGCTGACCATCCACCGAGGTGCGATGGCCTTACTTTACTCGCATTCCTGCTTGCGCCCCGGCATCCGGCCAGATCAAAAAGAGGCCGTCGACCGCGCCGGTTTCATCGCTGGCGGCGAGCACCATGCCTTCTGAAACCCCAAAGCGCATTTTGCGCGGCGCCAGGTTCGCCACCAGCACCACGTGCCGGCCCACCAGCGCCTCAGGGGCGTAGGCGCGCTTGATGCCCGCAAACACCGTGCGCAGTCGCGGCGTACCGTCCGGAGTCTTGTCACCGGCATCGAGCGTGAGTTTGAGGAGCTTTTCCGCTTCCGGAATCGCTTCGGCAGCGACCACTTTCGCGACCCTGAGCTCGAGTCGGGAAAACTCGTCGATGCCGATCGTCGGTAACGCCGCCGATGGCGACTGTGCCGTCGGTGTGTCGGGAGATTGGGCCTTTTCGCCGCTGACAGGCGCCGAGGGGCGTGCCGGCGTGGGTTGCTTGTCGCCCGCAACCTTGGGGGAAGGAACAGAATCGCGGTTGGCGGTGGCTTTGGCGCCATCCGCGCCGGTCGATGTTGCCGGTAGGGTCAAGCGATCGAGCGCCGCTGCCTCCAACCGCGTCATCAGCGGCGTATAGGGGGCGATCTCATGTCCCACCGGCAACGCCACTGTCGCATCTTGCCAGGATAGCGGCGGCAGGCGTAGGAACGCTTCCACCTTCTGCGCTGTGACCGGCAAGATGGGTTTCAATACCCGCGTGATCGCCGCGAACATCGAAAGTCCCGTGGAGCACACCCGCACCAGTGCCTCGGTGGCGCCCGCCTTGGCCAGCTCCCAGGGTTTGTGTTCATTGACGTAGCCGTTGGCGATTTCCGCCAGCTGCATCGCTTGGCGCGTCACGGCGTGAAAATCGCCATCCTCGAAAGCCTGATGCAGCGCGGCATCGGTCAGCGTTGCGGCAAAGGGCGCGAGCGCTTGCGCGTCGCTCTGGCCGATGCGTCCTGCGGCGTGTTTGTGGATGAACCCCGCCAGACGCGAGGCGATGTTGACGTACTTGCCCACCAGATCGCTATTGACCTTGGCGAGGAGGTCCTCGAAACTCAAATCCACGTCTTCCATCGTGCCGTTGGATTTGGTCGCGAAGTAATAGCGCAGCCACTCGGGGTTGAGGTCGGCGTCCAGCCAGGCGCGCGCGGTGATGAACGTGCCGCGGCTTTTGCTCATCTTGGCGCCGTTGATGGTCAAAAAGCCATTGACGTACTCGCGCGTGGGGGTACGGTAGCCGGAAAACTGCAGCATCGCCGGCCAGAAGAGCGCATGAAAGTACAGGATGTCCTTGCCGATGAAATGAATCATTTCCGTGCCAGTGGCCGCCGCGGCCGCGGCGTCGAGGTAGGGGGTGGGGTCCAGGCCGCGCGCGTCGGCATAGGCGCGGAAACTGGCGAAATAACCGATCGGCGCGTCGAGCCAGACGTAGAAGTACTTGCCCGGCGCGTCGGGGATCTCGAAGCCAAAGTACGGAGCATCGCGGGTAATATCCCAGTCACTGAGTTGCGTTTCCTCGCCGTCGCCAAGCCACTCGCGCAACTTGTTTGCCGCCTGAACGGGTAGGCGCGGCGCGCCGGTGGGCGTCGTCCCACGGGTCCATTCGCGCAAGAACGCGACACAGCGCAGGTCGGAGAGCTTGAAGAAATAGTGGGTCGAGCGCTTCAGCACGGGCGTGGCACCCGAGACGGCGGAATAGGGCTCGATGAGTTCGGTGGGCGCGTACGCGGCGCCACACACTTCGCAGTTGTCGCCGTATTGGTCCGGCGCCCCACAGCGCGGGCATTTGCCTTTGACGAAGCGGTCGGGCAAGAACATTTCTTTGACCGGGTCATAGAGCTGCTCGATCTCGCGCGCTTGAATCAGACCCGCCGCTTTGAGCTTGCGGTAGATGTCTTCGGCGTAAAAGCGGTTTTCTGGGCTATGGGTGCTGTGGTAATGGTCGAACGCGACGAAAAAATTCGCAAAGTCGCGCTTATGCGCTTCCCGCATTCGTTCGATCAGCGCTTCCGGGGTGATCCCTTCCGTTTCGGCGCGCAACATCACCGGGGTACCGTGCGTGTCGTCGGCACAGACGTAATGCACTGTGTGACCGCGCAGGCGCTGGTAGCGCACCCACACGTCAGCCTGGATGTAACCGACGAGGTGCCCCAGGTGGATATCGCCGTTGGCGTAGGGTAGCGCATTGGTGACGAGAATCTTGCGGCTGGTCTGGCTCATGGTCATGGGGTAACTCAAGTCTTCGAAATCGCTCTGCTGGCGATTATAAACTGCATCAACTCACTCGGCTCAGGATATAATGGCGTCTTGCGCCCAGGTGGCGGAATAGGTAGACGCACTGGATTTAGGTTCCAGCGCCGCAAGGCGTGCGAGTTCGAGTCTCGCCCTGGGCAGGGTATTCCGTTCGTTTCTTCGCTTCGTCACGGTTACGGCGCCTTCCCGCCGCGCCATCGCCAGGCCGCTTCTGACGAGGCAGCGATTCAACTAGGAACCAGCATGCGCTACGTTTCTACGCGCGGGCTAGCCCCCGCGATGTCGTTTTCCGAGATTTTGCTCGAAGGTCTGGCCGCCGACGGCGGCTTGTACGTGCCCGAAGCGTACCCGCAGTTTTCGCTCGCGGCGCTGGCACGACTGGCGCGCCTGCCGTACGCCGAGCTGGCGTTCGAGATCCTGCGCCGTTTTGCTCCCGAGATCCCTGAGGACGACTGGGCACGACTGGTACTGGCCACCTATCATGCCAAGCGCTACCCCTACGCGCGCGCGCCGCAGACGGCGGCACGGATCGCCCCGCTCACCTGGCTCGAAGAAGGGCGGCTGGGGCTATTGGAGCTATCCAACGGCCCCACGCTCGCGTTCAAGGACATGGCGCTGCAGTTGCTGGGGGAACTCTTTGAGTATCGTTTGGCGCAGACCGGCACGACGCTCAACATTCTTGGCGCCACCTCGGGCGATACCGGTTCGGCGGCCGAACATGCGCTCAAAGGACGGCGCGGCGTGGCGGTGTTCATGCTCTCGCCCGCGGGGCGCATGAGCCCGTTTCAACGCGCGCAGATGTACTCGCTGCAGGAGGAGAACATCCATAACCTCGCGGTGCGCGGCACCTTTGACGAAGCGCAGGACATCGTCAAGGCGCTGGCGAGCGACCCGGAATTCAAAGCCCGCTATCGGCTGGGTGCGGTCAATTCGATCAACTGGGCGCGGATTGCCGCGCAGGTGGTGTATTACTTCGCGGGTTATTTCCAGGCGGTGCACCGGGTCGGCGAGCCGATCGCGGTGGCCGTTCCCAGCGGCAACTTCGGCAATGTGCTCGCCGGCCACATCGCACGGCAAATGGGGTTACCGATTGCGCAACTGATCGTTGCGACCAACGAAAACGACGTGCTCGATGAGTTTTTCCGCACTGGGGTGTATCGTCCGCGCACGCCGGCGCAAACGCACGTCACGTCGAGCCCGTCGATGGACATTGCCAAAGCGTCGAACTTCGAGCGTTTCGTGTTCGACGCGGTGGGGCGCGATGCCGCCCAGCTAAATGCCCTTTGGGTACAATTGGCCGAGAAGGGGTTTTTTGACCTCAAAAGTACGCCGCATTGGTATGGCTTTTCCCGTTGGGCGTTTGCTTCGGGTCGTAGCACCCACGCGATGCGTGTGGCGCGCATCCGCGAGGTATGGCAACGCTACCGCGTGCTCATCGACCCGCACACCGCCGATGGGGTGAACGTGGGTCTGGCGCAACGCGATGCCACACTGCCGCTTCTGGTGCTGGAAACAGCGCAGCCGGCGAAGTTTGCCGACACCATCCGCGAAGCGATCGGCGAGGAGCCGCCGCGACCCGCGGATTTCGTCGGTATCGAGAATGCGCCGCAGCGCGTCACCGAGCTGCCGGCCGCCGTCGCAGCGGTGCGCACGTACCTCGAAGCGCACGCGCTGCTGGCGTAAGGCGTCCGCCGCCGCGGGCCGAGCGTGCGTTTTTGTCAGGGTTGG
>FWWL01006454.1_pt1 | contig 17020 bp, 14 predicted proteins | sample 2228331 | NCBI WGS metagenome assembly FWWL01 (sample SAMEA103939775, study PRJEB20133) | metagenome
CAATATATTCTTCATCAGGCATGAAAAATGCTCCTCCTTCATACCCATAAAAGTTAATGACTTTTTTAATCTCTTTTGTTTCAGGGTTTAGAATATAAATTCCTATATCACCATCTCTAAAAGAGGTAAATACTATTTCTCCCTTTTTATTTACTGTTGCTTCTGCATCATATTCAGGGTTATCCGTTAATTTTTCAAGTTTTTTTGTTTCAAGATTAAAAATAAAGATATCATAAGGGAATATTGGCCAAGGGTATCTTTTTATATTTAATTTTGGCACTTCGGGGCATTCATGGGAAAGGTGGTGGGTTGAAGAATATATTATTCTTTTTCCATCAGGCATAAAAAATGAGCAGGTGGTTCTCCCTTTTCCTGTTGAAACAAGATGATATTCTTTTTTGTTTAGATTGTATATAAAAATTTGGTCGCACATATAATTTTTATAATCTGTTCTCTGGAAAATAATTTTTTTATTATCAAAGGAAAAGTATCCTTCTGCGTTTTCTCCCCCTTCTGTTAATTTTTCAATGTATTCAAAATATTTTTCCTCACCAGGATAAATATATTTATGCTTTTCCCATTCATATTGATGTATGGACTTAAATCCCTCTGGTTGTAAAATTAAAATTATTAATAGAACCATAATTTGCTTTTTATTTTGTATAGAGAGTTGAACTCTTTTATTATATATTATTTTAGGAAAATGAGAGAGAAATTTAAAATTCTTCTTGTAAATCCTTGGATTACTGATTTTTCTCTTTATGATTTTTGGATAAAACCTTTAGGACTTTTAATTTTAGGAAGTATTTTGAAAAGAGAAAGATATTCTCTCTATCTTCTTGATTTACTTGATAGGCACAATCCCTTTTTTATTGAAAGGATAAGTAAAGAGGAAGTAAAGAGAATAAGGGATAAAAAATATAGTACAGGGAAATTTCCTTATAGAGAAATTGAAAAGCCTTATGTTTTTCAAGAGATTAAAAGAAAATATAAGATTTATGGATGGGATAAAAAGATTGTAAGGGGATATTTGAAAAATCATAAAAGATTTGACCTTATTCTTATAACAAGTGGTATGACTTACTGGTATCCTGGAATAAGGGAAACAGTTAATTTTTTAAAAGAAATTTATCCTAATGCAATTTATATTTTAGGTGGAAGGTATGTTTTTTTATGTAGGGAGCATGCAGAAAAAGAATTTATGGATTTAAATCTTATTTTTGATATAAATATTTCGGATATTTTAAGAAAAATAAAAGATATATCAGGAATTGAAATAGACTTTGATTTTTATAAGGATATTAATAATATTTCCTTTGATTTTTATCTTGATTATCCTGTTTTAAAACATTTTGGAATAGTTACATCCTTTGGTTGTCCTTTTAAATGTGTATATTGTGCTTCAAAAATTCTCTTTCCACAATTTGTGTCTTTTGAGGCTAATAAAATAATATCTGAGATTGAAAAGATTTATTTATTTAAAAAAGCAGAGGACCTTGCCTTTTATGATGATGCGCTTTTATATCCAAAGGAAAGGGCAAAAGAGCTTTTGAAAAAACTTATCTTAAAAAGATTTAATTTAAGAATTCATACGCCGAATGCTCTTCACGCTATTTATATTGATGAGGAGATGGGAAAGCTTTTAAAAGAGGCAAATTTTAAGACAATAAGGATAGGTTTTGAAACAATTGATGAGGAGAAATTAAAAAAGGAATGGTCAGGAAAATTAACCCTTGAGGTTTTTGAAAGGGCTATTAAGAATCTTAGGAAAGCAGGTTTTGAAGAGGAGATAGGTGCTTATGTTATGATAGGTGTAAAAGATGATGATATTGATAAAATTTTAAGGAGTTATGAGTATCTTTACAAATTAAAAATAAAGATTTATCCTGCTCAATTTTCTCCTCTTCCTTTTACTTTTTATTTTGATTCAAATAAAGACCCTCTTCTTTCAAATAAGTCAGTTTATTTTTTTGGAAATCCTGAGATAGGGTTTGATGGATATGAAAAATTAAAGGATTTTGCCAAGGTTTTAAATAGAAATATAAATAGTAATTATTCTTTTAAAGAACTTTTTGGAAAGTATTTGAAAGGATATTTTTCATGAAATAGAGGTCTTGAATTTCTTTTAGGGATATTTTTTTTCTTTTGAAGTTTACGAGATCTTCAAGGGAAATGACAGGGACTTTTATTTCTCCTATTTTTTTCTCGAGGATTTTATAATTTTTTAAATCCTCCTTCAGCCATAATCTTACTCTCCAGGGGAATATTCTTTTGTGGTAAAAGATAAGGTAGTTTTCCTTTTGTTTTTCTCTTTTCATTAAAAATTCAAGGAGAAATCTATATTCTATTCTGTTTTTCATATTCATACCCATGTTTTTCATAAGTTTTACAAATCGCTCAATATTTTCTTCATTAAAATCAATAACAATATCTATATATCTTATCTTTTTTCTGATTCCCCATAAATATATGGCTGTATCTCCGTGGACAGCAAAATCCACCTTATATTCCTTAAAAAGGAGGAAAAATTTTTCAAATTTAAGTAGGTACTTCTTCATTTTTGATTTATTATAAATTTTCTTTTAGTTTTTTTCAATTCCTTTAATCTTTGTATTTTGTTATGGTGGAGGGAATTTACTTTGATTTTTATTTCTCCACCATTTTTGAAATAATAAAGGGAGCTTAAAAAGAAAAGCAAAAGCCATGGAATTATGCCCCATATTTTAAGTTTTACTGCCACAAGTAGGGCAAGCAGGGAATAGATAATTTTTGATATTTCTTTTGTCAATCCCTCTGTTTCAGGGATATATATCTTTTTATTAGATCCCCTTTTTGGTGTTCTTTCAAATACAAGATTCTTTTTTAATATTGCTTCAAAGACTACTTTTGTTCCTTCAAAACAAAAGGAAGTGAAAACAATAACAAGATAAAACATATCCTTAAGACGCCCTTTTAAAAAATATTTAGCCTTAACCTCCTTATCTACCGCCCATATATTGTAAAGGTTAACCATTCCTAAAAAAAGAACAAGTAAACCAAATAATATATGGCAGTATTCAGATAAGGGCCATAGTATTAAAAAGAAAATTACATTAAGGAAATAAAGAAAGGGTGCGAAGGTATGAAGAAGAATATTTAACTTATCTTCTAAGGGTATGTTTTTTGAGTTTATAATTTCCCTCCATAATTTTAATCCCACCTGAAATGTTCCCTTTGTCCATCTTTTTTGCTGTTTTATAAAGGATATTAAGTCAGAAGGAAGCTCTGAGGGAGCTTCAAGGTTATTAAGGAAAACTCCTTTAAAACCCTTAATATAGGCTCTTAATGATAAATCAAGGTCTTCTGCGAGTGTGTCTTCATTCCAGTTTCCTGCCTCAATTATAGCGGATTTTCTCCATATTCCTGCTGTTCCGTTAAAATTAAAGAAAAATCCATTTTTAAATTTTGCTTCCTGTTCAAGGAAAAAGTGATTTCTTAAAATCATTGCCTCTACCCTTGTTAGGGAATTTTCATTCTCATTTAAATAACCCCATCTTGCTTGGACAAAGGCAATTTTTTCCTCTTTAAAATAAGGGAGTGTTTTTTTTAAAAAATCATGGGGTATTATAAAATCTGCGTCAAAGATGGCAATGAATTCTCCTTTTGCAAATTTTAATCCTTCTTTTAAGGCGCCTGCTTTGAACCCTTTTCTTTTTTCTCTTCTTATTGAATAAATATTAAATCCTTCTTTTTTCTTTTTTAGAACCATTTCCTCAACTATTTCTTTTGTTTCATCAGTTGAATCATCAAGAATTTGTATTTCAAGTTTTTCCTTTGGGTAGTCAAGCTTTGTGGCACTTTCAATTATTCTTTCTACCACATTTAATTCATTGTATACAGGGATTTGAATTGTAACATAGGGGAATTCCTTTAATTCTTCTTCTTTTATTTTTATGTTTTTTGCTTTTTTATAAAGAATTAAAAGCCATAATCTGTATGCACCAAAAATAGCAAAAAGTAAAAATACCGGGACAAAAAGAAAAATATAAAGATAATACATTTTTGTTTTAAGGATAAGATTTTTAATTTTGCTTTTTCAATAGGGTTTTATCAAAAAATTTAAAAGAAAATATGAGTATAAAAAATATTTTATAATATAGCTTAAGATTTTTTTGTTTTTCTTTATATGATTCCATATAAGAGAAGTTAATATAAAAAGGCTCCATAAGAGAAAAATTAAGGTGTAAATCTCTTTAAAGGATAAGTTTCCAGAAAAAAGGGATTTAAGAGAAGTTTTATTAAACACAGAACCATAGATGATGGGAAGGTGTGCATAGTATACAAAGAGGGATTCCTGTCCCATGATTTGGAGTATATATATAAAGAGATTTTTTCTTTCTTCTATTTGAAAGAGAAGAAGTGAAAATAAGGTAAGATTTGTAATTTTGAAATGAATCAAAGATATGAAAGGGAAAAAGGGTTTTAATAGGAGGTATATGAAAAGGTTAAAAAGGGCAAAAATAAAAAATATAAAGTTCTTATTTTCATATTTTTTAAGTAAGTATCCTAAAAAGACGCCGTAGAAAAGGTACAGGGAAAAGGGGGTTAGAGGGAAAAGGGAATTTTTGAAATATTTGGAAAAGAAAAGGGGAAGGTTAATTTCAAGTCCTTTTTTGATAGATATAGTTAAAAAAGAAAATGTTATGACTATAATTAAGGTATTTATTAAAAATATTTTTTCTTTTCTTGAAAATAAATAGAGGATTTGCAAAATCAGGATAGTTGTGCCTATGCACTGCAAGATATCCACATTGAAAAAATTTTCTATGTCCTGAGGGGATAGGCTAAAAAGGGTTTTTCTTAAGGAGAAATAGGGAAGGTGGAGGGTGTATCCCAGTATTATTATGAAGAATATTCTTCTTAATCTTTCAAAGAATTTTTTTGAGGGTTTTAAATAATCATTTTTTCCGATAGTGGAGAGGGCAAAGGCGATACCGGAGGCAAAGAGGAAGAGTGGAGCCGTGTAAGCTCTTATATTGAGCCATATTTGATAGAAGGTGGTTGATTTTTGTGAGAAAGATAAGAGGGCGTCAAGAGTATGTCCGTTAATCATTTCAAGGACAGCAATTCCTCTTAAAAGGTCAAGAAATAAATATCTTTTTTTCACAGGATATTATAATAACAAAAACTTAAAAAAATTTTAAATTTTTTATTTTCTTTTTATTATATAAATTCCATATATTCCCATAATAAGACTTAAAATTCCGTAGAGGGAATAGCCCAGTTTAGGATTTAAATAATAAATTAAAGGTACAAGAAGTGTTTGAAGGAGTGCGAGGATGTAAAAAAAAGGTATTATTATTCCAGTTGCAAAAAAACATATTCCTATTGCGTAGCTGTAAAGTATAGTTGTGATATTATTAACATTTGAGGAACCTATGATTTTAGCGCAAATTGAAAGTATATAGAAAGTTAAAAACATTGTAAATCCCCATAGAAGTCCGATTTTGGGTATTATAGCGGTTTTGATGTTATAGACTTTGTTTTTGCCCTTTTTGATGGAGTAAGAATATAAGAGATAGTAACTTAAGAAGGCGATAATTCCTATAGAGATGCTTAAGAAAAACTTGGGTAGGGGTGATATAGCTATTATAATTGTTATAAGCGTTGAAGCTGTCCATACAAGAAGTGCGGGAATGGGGCCTGCGATATGTATAGAGGAGAAGAAAAAGGCAAGGGGAAGAGTGTAAAGCCAAAGGAGGTGATTTTTTGTTATCAAGGTTAAAAAAACATTTATGGCAGCATAAAATCCGAAAACAGCTAAGTAATGGGAAAAATTTTTTAACTCTTTTTGTCCTCTTTCTGCGATATATTTAAGGATATCTATGGTGTCAAGTATATCTTTAATTTCTTTTTTGTTCATGGCTTTTAAATCTTTTAAAAGGGATTTGAACCCTGGTTTATCTCCTTTATTATATTTTTTATATTTTCTAAGTATTCAGAGAGTTTTTCTTTTCCTTTTTTTGTTAATTTATAAAAAGTTTTTGGTCTTCTTCCTATAAAAGTTTTTCTAATTTCAATATATTTATTTTCTTCCAGAACTTTTAAGTGGGAGGCAAGATTCCCTTCTGTTGTTTTTGTAAATTCTTTGAGGGAGTTAAAATCTGATTCCTCATTTTGCAGGAGATAAACCATTATATAGAGTCTAATTCTTTCGTGGATAATAGGGTCAAGTTCTTTAAATTTCATTTTTTTCTTATTTGCCCAAACATTATGCTAAAGGAGAAAACGAAACCCTTTGGAGAGAAATCAGGTTTATTTAAGATGGAATATTTTTCATCAATTTTCCATGAGGGTGAAAGGGAGAAGTTATAGCCAATTTTAAAAAGTATAAAAGTAAAGGATTTAACTGGTATTAGAAGGTTTATGAAGGGGCAAATTCCGATTGATGAAATTTCAAGCTCTGAGCTTCTTGCGGGATTTATAAGCAGGGAGTCAAAATTTGTATCTTTATTTTGAGGGATGAATTTCATATTTAAATTAGAACCACCGAGTCCAAGGGAAGGGCTAACTGAGAGAAATTTTGTTTTAAACAGCGTGTAACCCAGTTCAAAGAAGCCTCCCCCGTATGAAATTTTGACATATGTATTATTTGAGGAGATTTCTTCCTGTGTTCCAAAACCACCTCCCCCTATAAACAGATTTCCCATTACAGCATATCCACTTCCGCCCCATCCGAAAAGAGTTTTACTTATTGGAGAATATCCATTTCTTCTTAGACTTTCATTTATTGAGGAAAATAGAGGAGATACCCCGTATATCCCGAATCCCCCAAATCCACCAAGGAGTCCTGTTTTTGATATTATGAATATTTTTATTAAAAGTAGCATTTCAAAACCTCCCTTTTATTTTAAGGGGATTGAACCCTATAAAACAAATTACTTTGTATTATAAATTATACTGTGAAAAAAACAAAATTTCAAGTCCCTTTTTATGCAAATTTAATTGAAATTACTCTCAAAAATTTTTTATATTTGGAATTACAAAAAATTTATGATTCCCCAATATATTTCTTTTAATGGCATTTTTAACTTTTCTTATGGAAAAATAAAAATTTTTATAACTACAAAATTATGGAAGGGGGAAATTCCTTTTAATTATAAAATTTTTTCCTTAAATCAGGTTCACGGAACAAAAATTGTAGAGATTAAAAAAAATCATAATTTTTTAAAAAGAAAAGGAGACGGGCTTTTTACCTATGAGAAAAATATTGCCTTAGAAATTAAAACTGCTGATTGTTTCCCTGTATTTTTGTTTAATCAAAACTTAATAATGGCACTCCATGTGGGGTGGAGGGGAGCAAAAAAAGGTATAATTGAAAAGGGAATTAAAATATTTAAAGAAAAAGAAGGCAAGGATTTAAAAGTATTAATTGGACCAGGAATAAAGGTTTGCTGTTATGAAATTAAAGAGGATGTGGCAAAATTTTTTGGAAATTATATTGAAAAAAGAAACTCTAAAATTTATCTTGATCTTGAAAAATTTATAATTGAAAGTATTTTAAATTCCGGTTTAAAGAAAGAAAATTTAATTTCTTTGCCCTTCTGCACTTTCTGTAGAAATGATATTTTTTATTCCGCAAGAAAAAAAGATAAAGGGAGAATAAAATCATGGATAATAAAAGAATAGGGATTGATATAGGAAGCTTATATATAAAATCTGTAAAGTTAAAAAATGGAGAAGTAATTGAAAAAAATAAAATTTTACATAAAAAGGAAATAATAAGAGCATTAAAAGAAATCCTTGAAGGAGAAAAAGAAAAATTTTTAGTGGGATTCACAGGTTCTATTTCAAGAGAATTTCCTTTAAATTTCCCCTTTTTTGATGAAATAAAATGTCTTTCCTATTCTTTAAAAAAGTTTTTTCCCTCTTCAAGATACCTGCTTGATATTGGTTCTTCTTCCTCAAAACTTTTAGAGTTTGATGAAAGGGGAAAATTAAAAAATATATTTAGAAATTCCTTATGTGCAGCAGGGACAGGAAGATTTATTGACCAGCAAATGGAAAGGCTTTCTTTAAATTATGAGGAAATTGAAAAATGGGAAATACCAGAGGGAGATATTCCCTGGATAGCCTCAAGATGCACAGTTTTTGCAAAAACCGACCTTATAAATCGTCAGCAGGAGGGTTATTCAAAGGAAAAAATATGGGCGGGTCTTTTAAAAAGCACAGTTCACGGAATATTATCTTCCCTTTTAAAGGGGAGAAAAATAGAAGGTGAGGTTGCTCTGGCTGGTGGTATGGTAAATAACAGGTTTTTTTTACATTATTTAAAAGAAAAATTGAATATCCTTTATTCAGAATACTCTCAATTTTTAGGAGCAATAGGTGCCGCACTTTTAACGGATTTTGAATTTAAAGAGGATGTAATTTCAATTTTTGAAAGAATTTTAAAAGAAAAGGAAAAGAAAAAAATAGATAGAAATCCTGAACTAATTTTGATAAAAAGTAAATATCCTGATTTTAAAGAATTAAAAGAAGATTTAATAGATGATGTGGAAATAAGGATACATAAAGTAAATAAAAAGGAAAATTTAAAAGTTTATCTGGGAATTGATATTGGTTCAACAAGCACAAAAGGTGTTTTGATGAAGGAAAATTTTGAAATAGTCGCTGATTTTTATACCAAAACAAAGGGAGATCCTATATCAGCAATAAAGAGAATTTTTGAAGTAATAACAAAGATAAAAGAAAAGATGGGTTTTGAAATTGAGATACTTGGATGTGGAACAACAGGTTCTGGCAGGAAACTTATTGGAAAATGGATAGGAGCAGATTTGATAGTAAATGAAATAACTGCGCATGCAAAAGGAGCCCTTCATTTTTATCCTGAAGCAGAAGTTATATTTGAAATAGGTGGACAGGATTCTAAATATATAAGACTTAAAAATTAAAAGGTTTATGAATGTAATATGAACTATGTATGTTCCGCGGGAACCGGCTCCTTTCTTGAAGAACAGGCAAGAAAACTGGGTTTTGATATAAAAAAAGTTAGTGAAGAAATAATCGGAATTTCACCACCCTTAACTCAGGAAAGATGCACTGTTTTTATGGAGGAAGATATTGAAAATCTTTTAAAAGAAGGTTTTTCAAAAAAAGAGGTTATGGCAAGTTGTATTTACTCTGTTGTTTACAATTATTTAAATAAGGTTGTTGGTAAAAGGTATATTCCGGAAGGAAAAATTTTCTTTCAGGGAGCAACAGCAAGAAATAAAGCCCTGATTGCAGGATTTGAAAATGTATGCGGAAGGGAAATTGTTGTTTCTCCCTTCTGCCATGTAATGGGTGCCCTTGGATGTGCAATTTTAGTGAAAGAAAATATAAAAGGAAAAACAAATTTCAGGGGATTTAATATTAAGGATGAAAATGTTAAAATATGGTATGAAAACTGCCCTTTATGTGAAAACAGGTGCAAAATAACATATCTTGAAATAAAAGATGAAATTCTATCTTATGGATACCAATGCGGAAGAGAGCCAGAAGAGAAAAGGAAAAAAGAAGTTAAAGAAGTATATTTATTCAAGAATTATGAAGAAAATCTTTTTAAATTCAATATAGATACCAAAAATAAGGATAAAGAAGTTTTTATTCCCAGGGTTCTTTCCACTTATCTTCTTTTTCCCTTTTATAAAACTTTTCTTGAAAATATAGGATTTAAGGTTTTAATTTCCAAAAATCCGGATAGAGAGTTAATTAAAAAAGGAATTGAAATTTCAACATCTGAATTCTGTTTACCTGTAAAAATTCTTTTTGGAAGCATCTTTGAATTACTTGAAAAGGGAAAATATATATTTTTACCCTGGGTTATAAATTTTCCTGAAAAAAGCAAAAATTACAATTATTTCTGTCCTTATGTAGAGTCTTCTCCCCTTTTGATTATAAACTCTCCCTTTTTAAAAGAAAAGGATAAAGAAAAGTTAATATCACCTGTTTTTGACTTTTCTATGAAAGAAAATATTTTAATAAAAAACCTTTATGAGTATTTTAAAAAGTTTGGAATAAAAATAAAGGAAATAGAAAAGGCTTTTAAAAAAGCACTTCAAAGTCAAAAAATTTTTGAAGAAAAAATAAAAAAGGAGGGAGAAAAAATTTTAGAGGAGATTAATAAAGGAGAAAAATTTATTATTCTTTTTGGAAGACCATATATTATCTTTTCAAATGCTTTAAATCTTTCTATTCCTTTGAAATTTGCAAATTTAGGGATAAAGGTTTTGCCGTGGAATTACCTTACTTTTTCATCCACTAAAGAAAATCCTTTTGAGAACATGTACTGGTACTATGGAGAAAAGATTTTAAGGGTTGCAGAATTTGTAAAGGAGAAAGAAAACTTATTCCCTTTGTATTTAAGCACCTTCTCATGTGGTCCAGATTCCTTTTTAATTTCCTATTTAGAAGAAATTTTTAAGGATAAGCCCTTTTTAATTTTAGAAATGGATGAGCATGGAGGTGAAGCAGTTTTTCAGACAAGAATAGAAGCCTTTTATGATGTGATAAAAGAATATAAAGAAAAGAAAAAGGAGGTTTTAATAATAAAAAAAGAAAAAGAAAAGGATGTTTATTCAAGGATAATATGGATACCACCAATGCATCCTGATGGTGCAAGGCTTTTTGCTGCATCCTTCAGAAGGTTCGGGTTTAAAGCAAAGGCACTTCCTTTATCTTCGGAAAAGGATTTGCAAACAGGAAGAAAACTATTAAGGGGGTCTGAATGTTTGCCCTGTGCCTTAACGCTTGGAACCTTTATTAATGAAATTAAAAATTTTAATAATGAAAAACACACCCTTTTTATGCCTACCTCAAGTGGTCCTTGTAGATTTGGACAATATAGAGTTCTTCAAAAAATGATTTTTGAAAGGGAAAATATGGATGTTAATATTCTATCTCCCAATTCCTATAATGCCTATGAAGGTTTACCAAAAAATTTAAGAAAGTTTTTATGGAATGCAATTTTGATATTTGATGCCCTTTTAAAAATGAGAAATAGAATCAAACCTTATGAAAAAAATAAAGGAGAAACTGAAAAAGTTTATTTGTTTTCTATAAAAAAGATGGAGGAAGCAATTGAAAAGGGAGAGGATGTTTATAAAGTTTTTGAGGAATGTGTGAAAGAGTTTAAAAATATTGAAAAAATTGATATTAAAAAGCCGCTTATAGGGATTGTGGGAGAAATATATGTAAGGCTTGACCAATTTTCAAATGAGAATGTCATTCAGGTCATTGAAAAATGTGGAGGGGAAGCCTGGCTATCACCTGTTTCAGAATGGATATGGTATACAGATTTTACTGCAAGATGGAGGGCAAAAATTAAAAACAATTTAAAGGAAATTTTAATTTCATTTTTAAAAAATAGATTTTTTAGGGAAGTTGAAGAAAGAATTTATGAAATAGGTGGGGAAATTTTAAAGGATAGAAAAGAGCCTGATATTGAGGAAATAATGAAAAGGGCAGAAGAATTTATGCCTCTTAATTTTGGGACAGAGACACCTCTAACCATAGGAAGAGCAATAATTTTTAAGGAACAGGGAGCAAAGGCTGTTATAAATGTAGCACCCTTCACTTGTATGCCAGGAAATATTACTCAAGCTGTATTCCAGGGATTGGGAGAAAAAATAGGAATACCTGTAATTAACATGTTTTATGATGGTAAAAGGGGGGAAAATAAAAATCTTGAAAGGCTCTTACCTTTTCTTTGGTCTTAAAATTGCAATAATCTGTTTGTTCCCAAGTTTTTTTACCTCTCCTTCAGGTTGAGCAAAATCTTTTACCTTTTCAAAGAACTTTTCCATTATCTCCTTCCCCTCTTTATCTATAAGAATTATTTCTCTTCCCTTAAAAAACAGTCTCACTTTTACCTTGTGCCCTTCTTCAATAAATTCCCTTAATTTTTTTATTTTCAGTTCAAGGTCATGTTCACTTGTAGAGGGTCTGAAGGATATTTCTTTTTCATCAGTAGGTTTATGATGTTTCTTTTTCTTTTTCATTTCATACTTGAACTTTCCGTAATCAATGATTTTGCATACAGGAGGATTTTCATTTGGTGCCACTTCCACAAGGTCAAGTTCTCTTTCATAGGCAAGCCTTAATGCCTCTTCTATGGGCATTATCCCTATCATCTTTCCATTTTCATCTACAACTCTTACTTCTTTTACTCTTATTTTTTCATTTACCCTATAAGGTTCTTTATCTCTTGCTACAGGACCTCTTGGATACCACCTTCTTCCCATAAAAATAGAAAAATTTTTTAAGGAATTGAACCTTTGCTTTTAAAAATGTTTTGATTTTTTTATTCAAGAATAACAAAGAAAGACCTTCAAAGGAAATTTGAACCTAATTTTTTTCAATTTCCTCCTTTATTTTTTTTATTGCTTCTTCTATTCTCATGCTCCCAAGCTCGCCTTCTCCGTGTTTTCTGAGAGAAACAGTTTCATTTTCTTCTTCCTTTTTTCCAACAATAAAAATATAGGGCACCTTTTCAATTTCGGCCCTTCTGACCTTATATCCAAGTTTTTCATTTTCACTATCTATTTTACACCTTATACCCTCTTTTTTTGCAAATTCTTCAATTTTTTTTGCATAGTTTAAAAATTTTTCACTTAATGGCAATATTCTTACTTGTTCTGGTGAAAGCCACAAGGGGAAATCACCTTTATAATGTTCTATCAAAACTCCAAAGAATCTTTCAAGGGAACCAAGTAAAGCCCTGTGAATCATATAAGGTTTTTTATCTTTTCCATCTTTATCCCTGTAAGTAATTCCGAATCTTTCTGGTAAATTAAAATCAAATTGAATTGTTGTGCATTGCCATTCCCTTAAAAGAGCATCCTTTATTAATATATCAATTTTGGGACCATAGAAAGCTCCTTCACCCTCTGCAATTTCAAAATTTAACCCTGCTTCCCTTGAGGCTTTTATCAAAGAATTTGTTGCCTTTTCCCACATTTCATCTGTCCCTACATATTCTTTTGGTTTTGTTGAAATATAGACCTTATAATCCATAAATCCAAATTTTTTAAGAACAAATAAGGCAAAATCTATAACACCTTTTATTTCTTCCTCCACTCCCTCTGGAGTAGAAAAAATATGGGCATCATCCTGAGTAAAGCCTCTTACCCTTGTTAAACCATGTAAAACACCGCTTCTTTCAAATCTGTAAACTGTTCCAAATTCAAAAAGTCTCAAGGGCAAATCCCTGTAACTTCTAAGTTCACTTTTATAAATCTGAATATGAAAGGGACAGTTCATAGGTTTTATGAAATAACCTTCCTCCTCTTCCTTGAATTCCATTTCAGGATACATATTTTCTCTATAAAAATCAAGATGTCCTGATATTTCCCACAATTTTCTTTTGCCTACATGAGGAGTATAAACTGGCAGATATCCCCTTTTTAAATGTTCCTGGAAAAGGAAGTTTTCTATTTCTCTTCTTATAAAGGCACCCTTTGGTAGCCATAAAATTAAACCTGCTCCTATTTCTTCTGAATAATGAAAAAGCGAAAGCTCTTTTCCTAATTTTCTGTGGTCTCTTTTTTTTGCCTCTTCAAGATTTTTAAGATATTCTTCAAGGCTTTTTTCCTCAGGAAAGGAAATACCATAGATTCTCTGGAGAGCTGGCCCCTTTTCATTCTTTCTCCAATAAGAAGAAGAGGAAGATAATATTTTAAAAGCTTTTACAAGACCTGTTCTTTGTAAATGGGGTCCTGTGCATAAATCAATAAAATCTCCCTGTTTATAACAGGATACTATATTTTCTCCTATTTCTTCAATAAGTTCAATTTTAAAATCTTCTCCTCTTTCTTTAAATATCCTGATTGCTTCTTCCTTAGGTATTTCAATTCTTTTTATTTCAAGGTTTCTTTCAATTATTTCCTTTGCTCTTTTTTCAATTTCTTCAAGGTCTGAAGGGGAAAAGGTTTTGTTTCCCATATAAAAGTCATAATGAAATCCATTTTCTATGGGAGGGCCTATTGTAAGTTTTGCCTGCGGAAAAAGCTCTTTTACTGCCTGAGCCATTATATGAGAGGAGGTATGCCAGAAGGTTTCTTTTCCAACAGGATGTTCAAAATCTAAAAGTTTAATTTCCTTTTCAATTCCTTTTATTTCATAGCTTAAATCCCTGGGTTTACCCTCAACTAAGGCTACTAAAAAACTTTCATCTTTTATTAATTCTATGATTTTTTTTCCTTTATTTTTTTCTATCTCTTCTTTTCTAAAGGATATTTCTCCCACTTTTAAAAGTTAATTCTTTCTGATACGCTTTTACCCTGTAAAAATAGAAGAAGGTAGTCTCTTCCCCCTGCTTTTGAGTCTGTTCCTGACATATTGAATCCGCCGAAGGGATGGACATCAACAAGGGCTCCTGTGCATTTTCTATTTATATAAAGATTTCCCACATGAAATTCTTCTTTTGCCTTTATTATGTTTTTTCTGTCCATAGAAAAGACAGAGCCTGTAAGTCCATAATCACTATTATTTGCAATTCTTATTGCCTCATCAAAATCTTTTGCCTTTATTATTGAAAGTACAGGACCAAAAATTTCTTCCTGTGCTATTCTTGCGTTTTCGTCCACATCAGCAAATATTGTAGGTTCAATGTAAAATCCCTCTTCAATATTTGCTTTTTTGCCACCTGTAAGGAGTTTTCCTTCCTTTTTGCCTATTTCAATGTAAGAAAGGATTTTTTCTTCTGAGAAGACATTTATTACAGGACCCATAAAATAATTTTCCTTAGCGGGTCCTATTTTGATTTTCTTTGTTTCTTCTACAATCATTTCAATTACCTTATTATAAACTTTTTGGTGAACTATTAGTCTTGAGCAGGCGGAGCATTTTTGTCCCTGATAGCCGAATGCAGATATAATGGTCCATTTTACGGCATCTTCAAGATTTGCAGATTCATCAATTATTATTGCGTCTTTGCCCCCCATTTCAGCAATTACTCTTTTAAGCCATTTTTGTCCCGGTTGAATTTTTGCGGCGAGTTCATAAATATGGCATCCTACTTCTTTTGAACCTGTAAAGGCAACAAATCTTGTTCTTGGGTGAGAAACAAGGGGGTCTCCCACTTTTGAACCTGGTCCTGTTAAAAGGTTAAGGACTCCTTTTGGAAGACCTGCTTCATGCATTAATTTTACAAATTTATAGGCAATTAAGGGGGCATCAGAGGAGGGTTTTAAAATTACGCAGTTTCCTGTGACTATGGCTGCTGTTGTCATGCCGAGTGTTATAGCGAGGGGAAAATTCCAGGGAGGTATTATAGCTCCTACACCGAGTGGGATATAGAAGTATTCTGGTATTTCGCCTTCAAAGGGTGTTAAGGGTTGTGATTCTCCGTATCTTGCTGCTTCTCTTGCGTAGAATTCAAGGTAATCTATTGCTTCTGCGGTGTCCGCGTCGGCTTCAGTCCAGTTTTTGCCTACTTCAAGGACCATTGTTGCTGAGAATTCGTGTTTTCTTTCTCTAAGAAGGTGGGCAGCTCTAAGGAGTATTGCGGCTCTTTCCTTTGGGGGGATTTTTTTCCATTCTTCAAAGGCTATCCATGCCTTTTCAATAGCTTTTTCAATGTGTTCTTTTTTTGCGATAGAGAATTCTCCTACTATTTCTTTTGATTTTGAGGGGTTAATGCTTTTAAATTTTTCTTCAGTTATTATTTCTTCTCCATTAATTATTAAAGGGTATTTTTCTCCGAGTTCTGATTCTATTTTTTTAATTGCGGATTCAAAGGCTTTTTTATTTTCAGGGATATTAAAGTTTGTAAAGGGTTCATTTTTAAATTTTTTAACATTAAAAGCCATTTTTTTCTCCCTTATAAATCAAAATTTTAAGGGATTTTAACCCTTTTTAAAAATTCTATTTTATTAAAAAATAAATAATTTTTTCAAGAATATATTATCAGAGTAAAAATTACTTTGAACTTTTTATAAGTTCTATAACTTCTTTATGTCTTTCTTCTGCATTTTTTTCTATTACTTTTAGTGTTTCATCCATTTTATATAGCATTTCAGATTGTTTTTCAAGCATCTGTGAATGTTTTTCAAGAATTTGTGAGTATTTGTCCAGAATTTTCGCTATACTTACAAGGATTTCATTCTGTTTATTTATTATCTCTTTCATTTCCTCTACTGTCTTTTTCATCCATTTACCGTTGTTCCATGCAAAATAAGTAAAAATGCCTGCAAGTATAGTTAATCCAATTCAAAATATCTCCATTTTAAAATTGTAATGGAAAATTAAAAATAATTCAAGTATTGTGCGATAAATCGCTTTTATGCCACTAATTCTTTAAAAGAGGATAAACCAGGGTTAATATAGGAAGCAAAGATAAGGGTACCTTATTTTTAGATGAAGTTGCGGATATTCCTTATGCGTCTCAGATAAAGCTTTTAAGGGCGATAGAGACAAAAAGGTTTAGAAGGCTTGGAGAGACAAAGGAAAGAAGTTCAGATTTTTTTCTTCTATGTGCTACAAACAGGGATTTAACCCATGTTTGACAGTTTTGATAGTAAAATTACCCTTTTAATGTAGCAGTGTGAGTTATCACACAAAAGTTTTTAAATGTAGCGGTGCGATTTATCGCACAATTATGAAAAAAACCTAAAAATAGCAGGCAAAACAGGGAAGATAAAAAAATTAGTCGCATAAATGCGATCGCTACAAAAAATTTTAATAAAATAATTTATTGTAGAAGTGGCAATTTATTACACAAGCAAAAGGTGGTGGAAAAGCTGATTTTTAAAATGCTTAATTTTCAAGCACTTAAAGAACCTAATTGTCAAACATGGGGTAAGATTCATTCCTTTTTACTTATTTAAAAACCTAAAATTGATGGCGTTATTTCTGAAAATGAATGGAAAAAAATGGAATTAACCGGTAAATTTCACTGAGCATGTACCCCATGTTGGCAGTTTTGATAGTGAAATATCCCTTTTAAACTATAGCTCACTCCAAACCCTCCCTCAATAAATCTGACTTTACTCTGGATGAA
>FWWL01006188.1_pt1 | contig 17015 bp, 16 predicted proteins | sample 2228331 | NCBI WGS metagenome assembly FWWL01 (sample SAMEA103939775, study PRJEB20133) | metagenome
TCGCGACTCACTCCACCAGTTTGTGCCGCTCCCCTCCCTCGCCGAACAACAGAAAATCGCCGATTGCCTCACCGCGCTCGACGACCTGATCCGGGCGCAGGGCGAACGGATCGAGGCGCTCCGGTCCCACAAGCGCGGGCTCATGCAGCAGCTTTTCCCGCGGGACATCGGCTAGACCATGCCCGACGCCGGCCCCTTCGCCACGCTCGACGAGCTCGCCGCCCATCTGCGCCGGCAGATCGCGGCGCAGAACAAGAAATGCACCCTGATCTTCGCCCATAACGGCACCGGCAAGACGCGCCTGTCGATGGCCTTCAAGGAGCAGGGCAAGACCCGCGACGCCGATGGCGCCGTCACGGCCCGCGACACGCTCTATTTCAACGCCTACACCGAAGACCTGTTCAGCTGGGACAACGACCTGACCCACGACCGCGACCGCGCGCTGCGCATGAACACGGCATCGGCCTTCTTCGACGGTCTGGCGGAACTGGAGATGGAAAACCGCATCCGCCCGCTCTTGCGCCGCCATGCCGACGTCGACTTCCAGATCGACTATGGCAAGGGCACGATCCTGTTCTGGCGCGAGACGATAAAGGACGCCGCGGGTGAGGACGTGCCCGTGCCCATCAAGATCTCGCGCGGGGAGGAGAACATCTTCATCTGGTGCTTCTTCCTGGCCGTGGCCCAGCTCGCCATCGACGGGCAGGAGGCCTATGAATGGGTGCAATATCTCTACATCGACGATCCGATCTCGTTGCTCGACGAGAACAACGCCATCGCCGTGGCGGCCAATCTGGCGCGGATGCTGAAGGGGCAGGAGCGGCTGAAGGCCGTCATCTCATCGCACCACACGCTGTTCTTCAATGTGCTGTGCAACGAGCTGGGCAGGCCCTGGCAGTTCTATCTCGGCCGCGAGGCGGCGGGCTGGGAGCTGCGCGACACGGGGCAGACCCCGCGCTTCTACCACGTCGCCATGCTGAAGGAACTGCACGCGGCGGCGCAGGCGGGCAGGCTTTTCACCTATCACTTCACCATCCTGCGCAGCATCATGGAGAAGACGGCGACGTTCCACGGGTTCAGCCACTTCGGCGACGTGATGAAGCGTGCCCCCGATGACGAGGACGGCATTCTGCATTTCCGCTATGTCCAGCTTCTCAGCCACGGCGGCTATTCGCTGTTCGAGCCGGCCGAGATGCTGCCGGAGAACAAGGACATCTTCCGCAGGATCCTTGCGGACTTCATGGCCGATTACCGTTTCAACCCGGCGCTTTTCCCGCAGCCCGCGCCAGAGGGAGCGACCCCATGACCGAACAGGACCAGATCAGGCTGGGCCGCACGCTCTGGGCCATCGCCGACGAGCTGCGCGGGGCGATGAACGCGGACGACTTCCGCGACTACATGCTGTCGTTCCTGTTCCTGCGCTATCTGTCCTCGAACTACGAAGACGCCGCCCGGGCCGAACTCGGCGCCGACTGGCCCGAACTTGCCCCGGGCGACCGGCGGTCACCCCTGGCCGTCTGGTATGCGTCGAACCCCGAGGATGCGGCGGATTTCGAGACGGTCATGCGCCGCAAGGTGCATTACGTCATCAAGCCCGAATTCCTCTGGACCTCGATTGCCGAGATGGCCCGGACGCAGAGCGATGCGCTGCTGCGCACCCTGCAGGCGGGTTTCCGCTTCATCGAGACCGAGTCCTTCTCGTCGAACTTCCAGGGCCTCTTCTCCGAGATCAACCTCGACTCGGACAAGCTGGGCCGGACCTATCCGCAGCGCAATGCGCGGCTGTGCACAATCATTCAGAAGATCGCCGAGGGGCTGGCCGAATTTCCCAGCGACCGCGACCTTCTGGGCGATGCCTACGAATACCTGATCGGCCAGTTCGCCGCCGGGTCGGGCAAGAAGGCCGGCGAGTTCTACACCCCGCAGCAGATTTCCACCATCCTGTCGCGCATCGTGACGCTCGATGCCCAGGACCCGCGCTCGGCCCGAGGGCGAAGCTGAACCGCGTCTACGATTTCGCCTGCGGCTCGGGCTCGCTTCTGCTGAACGTGCGCAGGCACATCGGCAAGCACGGGATTGGCAAGATCTACGGGCAGGAAAAGAACATCACCACCTACAACCTCGCCCGCATGAACATGCTCTTGCACGGCGTGCGGGATACCGAGTTCGATATCCACCACGGCGACAGTCTGGAAAACGATTGGGACATCCTGCGCGAGCCGAACCCGGCGAAGAAGGTCGAGTTCGATGCGGTCATCGCCAATCCACCCTTCAGCTACCGCTGGAGCCCGACCGAGGAGATGGAGAAGGATTTCCGCTTCAGGGATTACGGCCTCGCGCCTAAGTCGGCGGCCGATTTCGCCTTCCTGCTGCACGGGTTCCACTTCCTCGCCAAGGACGGCACCATGGCGATCATCCTGCCGCACGGCGTGCTGTTCCGGGGCGGGGCGGATAAGAGGATCCGCACAAAACTGCTGAAGGACGGCAATATCGACACCGTGATCGGCCTGCCTGCGAAACTGTTCTACTCGACCGGCATTCCTGTCTGCATCCTGGTACTCAAGAAGTGCAAGCGCACCGATGATGTGCTGTTCATCAACGCGGCCAAGCATTATCAGCCGGGGAAGCGCCAGAACGCGCTCCTGCCCGAGCACATCGACAAGATCGTCGATACCTACAGCCAGCGGAGGGAAGAAGATCGCTATTCGCGGGTCGTGAGCCTTGAGGAGATCGAGAGGGAGCACGACTTCAATCTGAACATTTCCCGATACGTCAGCACGGCCGAAGCCGAGCCGGAACTCGATCTCGGGTTGGTGCATCGCCAGCTGGCCGACCTGCAGGAGCAGGCTCAGTCTGCGGCGAGACGGCACAACAGCTTCCTTGAGGAGCTTGGCCTGCCGCCCCTGCCTTTCGGGGCGACAGCTCGGACGGAATAATCGTGCTCCGTGCAGGACATGCCAATGCCGAAGGAGGCCGCGCCGGGTCTCCGCTGCAGTCGAAGCACCTGCAAGCTGCGGTGATTGGCGAAGGTTTGATCCGGGTCGCATCGATGACTTAGCCACCGGTATCGAAGTGTTCAGCTCACGGTGACGGTTTAACAAACAAAATCAATATCTTGAAAAGAATTGACCGAAACTGCGCAGTCAACAGGTCCGGAGAAGATCGGCCCATAAAGACCACTTCCGGGTCTCCAGGCAGCAGGGGCAGTGCGCAGCCCCACCCGCATCACCCTCGAAAATAGCGGAAAAATCCGGCCGCAGCCGGACCCAGAGAACACTTTCGCCAGAGCAATTGGCGGAGCGGGAGGGATTCGAACCCTCGAGACGGTTTCCCGCCTACACGCTCTCCAGGCGTGCGCCTTCGACCACTCGGCCACCGCTCCGTGCATCCCTCATAGCTCTTTGCTCTGAAAGGGGCAACCATCGCTGTCGCCTTTCGTTCCTCGCGGGTTCCAAAGCAAAGAGGCCCCCGCCCCGTTGCTGCACGGCGCGAGAGCTGGCGCGAACCTTGGCGCGAGCAAGAAAGCCGGGGTAGCGGTCTCTGAATGCTTCGGTTTGCCGAAACCCGCAGAATGGTACGCACGGCCGTTAGGGCCGCGCACGCCTTTCCCGGGCCACCATAGACCCGCTGCGCCGATCTTTTCTCTTTTCGCGCCTTGGCCATTTGGTCAGACGGGGCCCTTAGAAGAGGCATGAAGCGCGAAAGTGAGACCCACCCCGCAGAGTGGGTTGCCCTCCTTGCAGGAAAAGACTGAGGCGCAGCGCTTGCCTCGGCAGAATGTGGAAGACCAGCGCGCGGATCGGGTCGACCTCGGCGGCGCACCGGTGGGCGAGTGTCTGCCTCGGCAGCCACGGCGGGAAACCTTCGGAGGCGGTAAAAATGGGTCTGATTGACGCCGTATCTGCGAAGGTGGGCGCTCAGCACACAGGCTTGAGACCCCATTTCGCTTTTTGCGCGCACGCGTGCCCACGTGCGTTCAACAAAGCGTTTGGACGCAGACGATGCGCGGAGCCCAAAAGAGCGAAAGGCGCTTGCGGCGCTGTTCATGTGGGCCTGCGGAGGTGTGAAGCCGCAAGCGCCCGTGCGCAAAGGCGCATCACGAGCCCCGGGGCGCGCCGTTAGAGACCCTTCGTTCAGGGCAAAGGTCGTTGCGGCAAAGCGCTGCCCCCGATCCTAACTGCGCGCGTGCACTCATGCACGGCCCCGATCAAGCGCACGCAAGAGCAAAAGGCCTTAGCCAAGCGCGGGGTCAATACTGCGGCAGGCGGCGATGAGGCTGCGCACCGCTGCGACTGAACGGTCGAACATGGCACGTTCCTCGGCGCTGAGCGGAATGTCGATGATTCGTTCCACGCCATCCCCGCCAAGGACGACCGGCACGCCCACGTAAAGGCCATCCAGCCCATAAGGACCCTGACACCAGGCCGCGCACGGCAAAACACGCTTTTGGTCCTTAAGGTAAGCAACGGCCATTTCAATGGCGCTTGTCGCCGGCGCGTAATAGGCCGAGCCGGTTTTCAAAAGCCCCACAATCTCGGCCCCGCCGTCACGTGTACGCTTGACGATGGCGTCAAGCCGCTCCTGCGTGGTCCAGCCCATTTTGACAAGGTCAGGAAGCGGAATGCCCGCCACCGTTGAAAACCGCACAAGCGGCACCATCGTGTCGCCATGGCCGCCCAAAACAAAGGCCGTCACATCGCGCATCGAGACGCCAAACTCGAGGCTCAAGAAATGCCGAAACCGGGCCGAGTCGAGCACGCCGGCCATGCCAACCACGCGGTGGTGAGGCAGGCCCGAATACTCCCTGAGCGCCCAGACCATGGCGTCGAGCGGATTGGTGATGCAAATGACAAAAGCATTTGGAGCATGGCCGCGAATGCCCTCGCCAACCGCCTTCATGACCTTGAGGTTGACGCCGAGAAGGTCATCACGGCTCATCCCTGGTTTGCGCGGCACGCCTGCGGTGACGATGCACACATCAGCGCCGGCGATGTCTGCGTAATCATTTGTGCCTTTGAGCACGGCATCAAAGCCCTCAACGGGGCCGCTTTCGGCAATGTCCAAGGCTTTGCCCTGCGGGATCCCCTCGGCAATGTCGAAAAGCACAATGTCGCCCAGCTCTTTCAGTGCGGCAAGATGCGCAAGCGTGCCGCCAATCTGCCCCGCACCGATCAGCGCGATCTTGGGTCGGGCCATGGTGTCCTCCGGTTCACGACTGTTGCGTAATGCAATCGGCGTTACGCACTTGTGAGGCCCTGCGCAAGCGCGGTTGAGGCTCCAAGCGAAGCGCACGGCAAAGAAATGCCTCATGCTGATTGTTCGCGTTCGCAAATTTCCCCGCCGCGCGGGTGGACCAAGGCCCAGACCGATGAAACGGGGGCGTGGACAGGGCTTGCATGGCGGGCTTATGAGGCAAGGCACGGCCCGTCTGATGCGAACGGGTGCGCTTGCCGAGCCAAGCGCCATTCTCTTGCATGGACTTTCCCGCACCTTTGGTTTTTTGAGACGGAAACCCGCCCGAACAGGCCATATTAGCGCGCAAGGGTTTGGGCGCCATTCTTGGGTGAGTCCCAACGCGGCGGCCCCGCAAAGGCGCCGGTGTACGGCGGGCGCAATTTTTGTCTTGACTGCGAGCGGGCGTGGGGCGGGGGCGTGCTGCGGGTTTAAAGTAAGCGGGCCGCGCGCCAGTCTAGAGCGGCAAAAGGCGGGCTCGGGCGTCTTGCGCAGGGTTTTTCGAGACTTGCCGCTTCGTCCATGCCAAGGCGCAGGAGCGAAGGGGCCTTGCCCTAACCTTGGCTTCTGTGCCCTGCCGCGATTGGCTCGTCCCAAGGGGGTGGCCCATGCTCTTGTCAAAAACTTCGGCAAACGAAGGCACGGGCGCTTACTCCCAGGGCAACGCGGCCAGATGCCAGAGGATTGCTTCAGCCGCAGCGGTAAAATGCGGCCGATCGCCAGGATGCTGAGCCCCTTCATGTACGACAAACGGCGAAAGCAATCGAAGCGGCCCGCGCGCGGCTTTGCGCGCCTGCACCAACACCCGCTCAGCGGGACGACCCGTGCGCGCGGCAATCGGGCGGATGGCAAGAGCCCCCGCCCGCCCTTCAAGTGCCGCTAAGATCTGCGGAAGTCGTTCGGCCCGGTGGATTAGGGTCAAACAACCCCCCGGACGCAGCCGTCTCAGTGCGACAGCAATCCATTCGGCAAGCGGTGTCTCTTCGTGCCGGGCACGGGCACGGCCAAGATCCTCTGCCGGCGTGTCGGAACCCGAAAAGTAAGGCGGGTTCATCAGCACATGGTCCAACGGCCGCTGCAAAGCCCGAGGAAGGGCAGCAAGATCGGCTGTGTAAATCTCAGCGGAAAGGCCATTGAGAGCCGCGTTTTGCCGTGCCAAATTTGCGTATGCAGCCTGCCGTTCGACCCCATAAAGAGAAAGCCCCCCGACCCGCATACCCACGGCCAAAAGCGCCACACCCACTCCACAACCAAGCTCAAGAACCGCTTGCCCGGGCTTGGCCGGCACGGCCGCGGCGAGAAAAATTGCATCACTTCCGGCCCGATACCCCCTGCGCGGCTGCCGAATGACAAGGCGCCCCGCGAGGAAGCCATCAAGGGAAAGCGACTTGTCGCTCCAATCGGATGACGATTGGTCCTGTCCGGCCGGCGCGGCACAGGTGCTCTCGTTTGCCAAGGCTTGCGCGGCTTTCGCACCGGCTTGCTCTTGACTTGTGGAAAAATCAGGATCCGAGCGCGTGGCCCGCACCGCTTGTTGCCCGTTCTCAGCTCTCTCTGCAGTTTTGTGTCGAGTCGCCGAGGTCAACTGAGACGACTCCCGAGCACAGGTTTCATGCGCTGCGCGCGCTCGCGTTGCCGCCGAGCCGTCATTCCGCACATGCGTGCTCATTGTGGCTGATGCTCGCTGAGCCAGCGGGAAAGCCCTGCCTCGCGCAAAAGTGCGCGCGCAAGAAACCAGTCTTTGCGTCGCACCATCAGCCTCTGCGGCACAATTGCGAACGCGCTCATATGGACGTCGAACGTAAAGGCCTCTATACCCTGCGCGGCAAGGAGCGCTCTTGCATAGGCAATCACAGTCGGGTCGGTTGTCTGTAAGAGCTCTTTCATACCTGTGACCTAAGCCTAAAGTTCCTCGATGTCGAGCCATACCGTGCCATGCCCTTCCCAGGCTTCCCAGGCGGCATCGCATCCACTTGCCACTTTGGCCGCGGCTTTAGCTGAAGACATGGCCGCCGTTGGCCGCTTGATCCGCGAACGGATGGCCTCAGCCGATGTGCCGCGGATTAGTGAGGTTGCCGCCCATGTGATTGAAGCCGGGGGAAAGCGGATTCGCCCGCTTTTGACGCTCGCTTCGGCACGGCTTTGCGGCTACGCGGGCGATGATCACATCAAGCTTGCCGCGACGGTTGAGTTCATTCACACGGCGACGCTTTTGCACGATGACGTCGTCGATGGCAGCACCCAAAGACGCGGCCGGCCGAGCGCAAATTTCCTTTGGGACAATAAATCCTCGGTGTTGGTGGGCGATTATCTGTTCGCGCGCGCCTTCCAGCTTATGGTCGAGCCGCAAAACCTTCGCGCGCTTGCGATTTTGGCGGATGCTGCGGCCACAATTGCCGAAGGCGAGGTTCTTCAGCTTGTCACCCAGCAAAAGCTCGATACGACCGAGGCCACCTATCGCCGCGTCATTCGCGGCAAGACCGCCGCTTTATTTGCCGCGGCAACTCGAATTGGGGCGGTGATCGCAGGCCGGCCTGCGCACGAAGAAGAAGCGCTTTTTGCCTATGGCGATGCGCTCGGGATTGCGTTTCAAATTGTTGACGATTGGCTTGATTACGGCGGGGCAGGGGCCGACATTGGCAAAAACCTTGGCGATGATTTTCGCGAGGGTAAGGTGACGTTGCCAATCATTCTCGCCCTTTCCCGTGTGACGGCTGAGGAACGGGCATTTTTTGAAAAAACGCTCGCGGCTGGCGTGCAAGAGCCCGGGGACTTTGAGCGAGCCTGCGCAATTTTGTCGAGAACGGGCGCGATGGAAGCAACCCGTGCCGCGGCCTTTGCCGAGGCCGCACGTGCGCGCGCGGCGCTTCTGCGGTTGCCGGCGCATCCGTTGCGCGAGCACCTTGCTGCGCTTGTCGATTTTGTTGTCAAGCGCACGAGCTAAAGCGAAGGGACTGGCGCCTTCGCCTTGAAGCGATTGGCGCCCGGGTCAGAGGCCGTGTGCACGGTGCGTGTCCAGAGCAGCCTGGCTTGGCCTTTGGCGTCTTAGCGCGTTTCCCGCGTGGTCAGGGCGACGTCGCGTTTTGCACAATCGGGCGGAGAGCTCGAAAGCGTTTGCCCCATGTCGGGGGCGATGATTACAGCACGCGTGTCAGCAATCGCCAATCCACCGAGGTTCCCTCGTTCACGGGGCGAGGCCCTGGCCCGGTTCGCCGCCGCTAAAGCCGCAAATGTGTTTCCCGAATGTACGGGGCGACGTCCGCGCGCACGAAAGGCACCCGGCTGCGGCGGATCCTGTCCTTCGTGTCCGCAGCGACGTCTCCTTTGTGCGTCTTGCCAACGCGACCAAAGGGCGCGTGCTTCAAACAAGACGTCGCGCGGGAGCCGCCCGGCCCTTGCCGAAATGGCTTTGCTTAAACGACCGCCGTCTCACCCCTAGGGCGTGCGGTGCGCGGTTGCCGTAGCGGCAACCCACCAGCCAAGTCGGCTCAGCGCAGACGCTGCCTCATCGCGGGTCTTTTGGCTTGTAAAGATGCCAAAGCAGCTTGCTCCTGACCCAGACATCCGGGCGACGAGACAGCCCGATTGCGCGGCAAGTGCGGCGAGCACGCGGTCGATGACAGGTTCAAGCCGGCGTGCGGGTGCTTCAAGATCGTTTCGCTGCAAGGCAAGCCACCGTGCGAAATCGACCGGCTCAGCAAAGCGCGGCAGAACCGAGGGAAGCGGCGAATTGTTGGGGGTTTCTAACGCGCGAAACACCGCGGCTGTTGGCAAGGCCCGTCCGGGGTTGACAAGCACCAGCCAAAGCCGGGGTAGCCCAACAACCGGATCAAGCTTTTCGCCAAGCCCGCGCATCCGTTGCGGCACCGGCTGCGAAAGACAAACCGGCACATCCGCGCCAAGCGTCATCAAGGCCTCAAGCGGGGGCTCTTGACTGAAGAGCCGCAAGACGGCGGCGGCATCGCTGCTCCCCCCGCCAAGGCCCGCCGCAACCGGCAGGTTTTTTTCCAAAATAAGCCCTGCATCGGCCTTGCCTGCCAGAGCCGCAGCGCGGAGAGCCAAATTTTCAGGCCCGCGCGGAACGCATTTGGCAAAAGGCCCGGTCACCGTCAGCCCGGCAGCCGGAGCCAACGAAACCTTGTCTCCGATTTCAGCGAAGACAACGAGCGAATCAAGCTCGTGCCAACCGTCGGCGCGGCGGGCTGTGACATGCAATGCCAAGTTGACCTTGGCCCGGGCAAGCATCACCGTGTGCCTGCGCCTGGCTGCTCAGGCCGGTGCAAGGGGAGCGCTCCCTCTTCGCGCAGAACCTGATCGAGCCCCACTTCAAGCTTGCGCCGCACGCGCTCCAGGTCGAGATCCTCGTGCGGGCCAAAGGACAAAGCACGCCGCCATTGAAACCGTGCCTCTCGCTTTCGGCCAAGCGCCCAATAGAGATCGCCCAAATGGTCGTTGAGGATCGGATCATCGGGCAAAAGCTCGACGGCGCGTTCCATATGTGGCAAGGCTTCCTCGTAGCGGCCAAGCCGAAAGAGCGCCCAGGCAAGGCTGTCGATGATGAAGCCGGAATCGGGTGCACCTGCGACCGCGCGCTCGATCAAAGCAAGCGCCTCGTCAAGCTTTTCACGCCGCTCGACGAGCGAATAGCCGAGGTAGTTGAGCACAAGCGGCTGGTCTGGGTCGATCTCGAGTGCACGACGAAAATCAGCCTCGGCCTTGGGCCACTGACTTTGACGCTCAAAAGCAACGCCTCGGGCAAACCAAAGCTGCCAGTCGATGGTGAGGCCGCGGGCACGGCTTTGTTCAATCGCCTCGGTATAGGCCTGAGCCGCCTCTGCATGCCGCCCCGCGCGCCGAAACAAATCCCCGAGCACCTGCAAAAGTCCGGGATTGCCCGCGGCAACCTGTTCTGCCTGACGCAATGTTTCAATCGCTTCGTCAAGCTTGCCCTGCGCCTCAAGCGTGCTTGCAAGCCCAACGGAGGCAGCCAGCCAAAGCCCATCTTCTGGCGTAACCTCGGCAAAAGCTTTAGCGGCGAGGTCATAGTGCTTCAGCACATGGAAGATTTCGCCAACCACAATGCGCGCCTCAGCGAGCTTTGGATTGATGGCTAAAGCCGCTTGCGCATAGAGCAAAGCATCGCGCCTTTGGTCTGGCCCGCGCATTGCCTCAGCCATGGCAAAAAAGACTTCCGCCATACCATCGGCGGGCGTGCGAATGACGTCAAATTCAACACTCTCCCGCGCCGCATAGGCGCGGCGAAGTCTCTCGACCTGGGGGTCAGAGGTGGGAAAAGCATCAGCAAGACGTGCCAGCGCCTCGTCAAAGCGCGCAGCAAGGCCCAAAAGCTCAACGTAAGCCATAACACCGCGCCGATTGAGAGCGTCGCGAAAGCCAGCGCTCTCTTGCTCAAAAAGGGCCAACGCGCCTTCGACATCGCCCACAAGGGCCAGCATGAGAGCCTTGCAGTAAAGCGCAAAGGGCGCCATCCCGGCCTGCGCGGAAACCCGGCCGAGCACAGCCTCTGCTTCGCTCATGCGGCCAAGGCCAAGATGCGCCCAGGCGAGCGCCAAGGTCTCAAGCGGCGCGGGGTTGGGCAGCGCACCAACCAGTTCGATGACGCGCGCATAATCCTCCGCGGCAAAGGCTTGCGCAAGAAGCGCAAGGAGCGCGGCCGGATTGCCAGGGGCCGCCTCAAAAAGGGGTTCTGCAACACGCGCCGCGCGCGGGGTCTCGCCAAGGGCAAGCAAGGCCACAACGAGCCGTTCGCGCGTGGTCAAATCGCTTGGATCAACGGCCAAAAGCCGCTCAAGATAGGGGATAAGAGCCGCAAAGTCGTTGGCAAAATCCGCTTCACGGGCCGCAAGATAGGCGCCCGCATCAATAAGGGCTTCGCTTGGGCGTGACTGAGCGAGCGCAGGCGTGAGACTGGCGCCAAAGCCGAGGGCCGTTGCGAAAAGCCCAAAAGCGGCACCTTTCACAATGCGTCGCGCACCCGAACCCAGCTCTGGCAAGCGGTTTTTGACAGCCACGAGCGAAACGAGACAGCGTGCGAGGCCATGGGTCATGCGGCGTTGCACAGGCAAGGATCCTTCCACAAGACGCCTCAGACCTTAGGGTTTTGCCAATCTTTGGGCAATCTCGATCGGGGCCAACACCATGTGCATGCTGATCACATGTTGGGGTAATTCGGGCCATCCCCACCTTCGGGTGTCGTCCAGGTGATGTTTTGCGAGGGGTCCTTGATGTCGCAGGTTTTGCAGTGAACGCAGTTTTGAAAATTGATCACAAAGCGTGCTTGTGCCCCGTCTCCGACAACCTCGTAAACACCCGCTGGGCAATAGCGTTGCGCCGGCTCGGCATAGGCGGGCAAATTCACGCGGATCGGGACGGTTGGATCAGTCAGGCGCAGATGCGGCGGCTGGCCCTCGCGATGGTTGGTGAAGGAGTAGGCGACATTGGTCAGCCGGTCGAAGCTGATCTTGCCGTCAGGCTTGGGATAGTCGATGGGCTGAAAATCCTTGGCCTTGCCGGTTGCCCCGGCGTCTGATTTGCCGTGCCGGAGGGTGCCGAAGAAGGAAAAGCCCAGCGTATTTGTCCACATGTCAAGCCCGCCCAGAACGACCGAGGGCAGCATCCCCCAGCGCGACCACATCGGCTTCACATTGCGCACGGGTTTCAAGTCACGCCCAACGGGACCTTGCCGCAAGCGCGCCTCATAGTCTGAAAGCTCATCCCCGGCGCGCCCTGCTTTGATTGCGGCATGAGCAAGCTCGGCCGCTTCGATGCCGGAATGCATCGCGTTGTGGTTGCCCTTGATCCTCGGCACGTTCACAAGCCCAATCGAACAGCCCAAGAGTAAGCCGCCCGGAAACGACGGCTTCGGCATTGACTGCCAGCCGCCTTCGGTGATGGCGCGCGCGCCGTAAGCCACGCGTTTGCCGCCTTCCAACAGCTCGGCAACCATTGGGTGATGTTTGAACCGTTGGAATTCCATATAGGGGTATAGATAGGGGTTGGCGTAATCGAGATGGACAACAAAGCCGAGGAAGAGCTGGTTGTCCTCGAAATGATAGATAAACCCGCCACCGCCTGCGTTTTTTCCAAGCGGCCAACCCATCGTGTGCACAACGCGCCCAAGCCGGTGTTTTGCAGGCGCAATTTGCCAGATCTCTTTCATGCCAAGGCCGAATTTTTGCGGCTCGCGCCCGGCATCGAGCTTGAAACGGGCGATAATTTGCTTGGCAAGCGAGCCGCGCGCACCTTCGCTGATAAAAACGTATTTGCCGTGAAGCTCCGTTCCGGGCTCATAATTCGGCCCTGGCGAGCCGTCAGGATTCTTGCCGAATTCCCCCGCAACCACGCCTTTGACCCGGCCATCCTCGCCCCAGACAATTTCGGATGCCGCCATCCCCGGAAAGATTTCCACGCCAAGCGCTTCTGCCTCACGCGCAAGCCAGCGGCAGACATTGCCCATGCTGACGATATAGCAGCCGTGGTTGTCCATAAGGGGCGGCATCGGCCAATTTGGAATGCGCAGCTCGCCCTGCGGGCCGAGGATGTAAAAGCGGTCCTCGGTGACCTCAACCGAAATTGGGGCACCCCGACTTTTCCAATCGGGCAAAAGCCGATTTAGACCCGAAGGGTCAAGCACCGCCCCCGAAAGGATATGTGCGCCAACTTCCGAGCCCTTTTCGAGCACCACGACCGACAAATCCGGGTCAAGCTGTTTGAGGCGAATTGCTGCCGATAAACCAGCAGGACCCGCCCCAACAATCACCACATCAAATTCCATCGCTTCGCGTTCAATCGTGGCCATGGTCTTATCCTGCGTGCTATGGGCTGAGGTGTCGGTCGTTGGCACTTGTGCACTGCGATTATCGCAGGAGTCCGCCTTGGGCAACGGGTATGGGTAAAACGGTTTGGGCAAAAGGCAAGACGGATGAGGCCTAAGGCACAAGGCATAAGGCACGAAGGATGAGCCAGCCCATTTTCAAACCCAAGGAGGGCCTCGTGCGCTGCGGCGCGATCGCTTGCTTCAGGAAAGCCTAAGCCCAACGCAAGGGGTGCGCGCGGCAAGCGGCAAGAAGGGAAGTCGCCTTTGCCACATGCGCATGTTGCTGCTTGTTCGAGGTCGAACCTGAGCCCTTGCAAAAGCGGGTGCCAAATGGCGATCCTCAACATGTTGGCGATTGGTTTGGCTCGAACGCTGGTCTGCCGTCTCTGCTGCATCCCCGCTTGTCTACACATGAGGGGGAAGCCGTCTCGCTAACCCCTGGCAATCGGCAGCAAGATTGGTGACCGGGTCGATGCCTCGACCACAATAACCGCGTGGGGTCTCGCTAACCCCTTGCAATCGGCCGCAAGATTGATGACCTATAGCGGCGAGAAAGATGCCCGGGCCCAAGGCGCGGGCATCTTGCTTTGCATGAGCCATTCAAAAAATTGCTTTTCGTGAGGGTCCGACGACGATGGAAAAGGTGTTGATGACGCGCCGCGGCTTTGAGGCGCTTGAAGCCGAATTGAAGACGCTCAAGACTGTCGAGCGTGCGGCCGTAATCCGCGCCATCGCCGAGGCGCGCGCACACGGCGATCTGTCAGAAAACGCCGAATATCACGCCGCGCGCGAACGGCAAAGCTTCATCGAAGGCCGCATCAAAGAGCTCGAATCGCTTTTGTCCCGGGCCGAAGTGATCGACCCGTGCACGCTGTCCGGGCCGATCAAATTTGGCGCGACGGTCCGCTTGCTCGACGAAGAGACCGAAGAGGAACGCGTCTTTCAAATCGTCGGAGAAACCGAGGCTGATATCAGCGCGGGCTTGCTCAACGTGCGCTCACCGCTTGCTCGGGCCTTAATTGGCAAGGATGTCGGCGATGTGGTCGAGGTCACCACGCCGGGCGGCGTGCGCAGCTATGAGGTGATCGCGGTTGAATATCGCTAAACCTGCGCGGAAGGCGGGCGCGTGTGCCAAGTGCGCCCGTCTTTGCCATTCACGGGCAAGGGGCGTTCAGAGCTAAGCGCTGCGCGGCTAAGCGCTGCGCGAAAGAGCAGGCGCGGCGTTCGCCCCTTGCGCTTTCCCGTCGGCACTTGCTCCGCTTGCGCTCGTCGTCGCCCGCCCGTTCGCTTGCGACGTAAAGTTTCTCTTGCCGCCCATCGCCTTTGGCGCGCCTCTTTGCGTGCCCCTGCGGCACAGAGGGGGAGGCACATGGCAGGAACTGTAAAGGGGTGCTCAGCGCCTTTCCGTGCCAAAGCGTATTCGATGACAAGGACGTAGGCCTGAGGCGCCACACCCTCAAGCGGGTGGCATCGCTCAAGCCACCGCTCCCGTTCCTCTGCGCAGGGTAGAGACCGTGCGCCCGGGCTCAGCCCGCTTAGGCGTTGACGAGGGCAAGTAAGATCAAAATCGCAAAGATCACCACCACCGCCCGCACGAGGAGGCGCAAGAAGCCATGAAAAGTCCGCACTTGCTCAGCAATGTCCATGCTGCCCGGGATAAACTCCTGCGCATGCGCGTCAGCGTCATGCTTTCCGGCGTGGGTTGCTGCCATCGTTGCACACTCTTGGTTGATTCTGGCGTTCGTGACGCGGTCTTAGCAAACGAGCGGCAATCTTGTCACGTCGGATAGACATTTGCCGAAGCGAACCGGGCCTGATGCTGCGAGAGCGCAAATCACGGCGCTGACAGAGCGCGGCGCGGAGCTGATCCGGAGCGAGTGTGCGGGTGACAGCAGCAAAGCTTGGCGCGTGCCGCAAAACCGTCGTGAGCGCATACGAAAAGAGCCCGGGTGGGCCCGGCGGAATCGATTGAATTCGATCGAGAAGCAGCAAAGCTTCGCCATCAGACAAGCCGCGCTCGAGACGATGCGCGAGCAATGCGTCGGGGGAAAGAACATTCTGTGCCGCGCAAGATCCGCTTGTTCGCGCTCGGCGGTGAAGCCAATGGGGATATCGCGATACCGAAGGCCCGGCGCATCATGCCAAGACCCACCTCGGTCATGGAGGGCGCGCCCCTGTCGCAGGGTGAGACTTGCCCCTGTGTGAAATCCAAGATCGACCGCGGCACGTTCAAAGATGATGATCGCAATGCCTGCTTTCTGAGGGCGGGGGGTGGCAAACTTGGCATTTTGGTCGTTCCCATCCATAGATGAGCGCCCCTCAGCCGCCGAGTGCGGAGGAACCTGCGAAAAATGCGAAGAACGAATGCACAATGACCCGCCGCGGAACAGGCAGATTATTCTTCTCCCCCCGCTTCCTGCGCTTTTTCCCGCACCCAATGCCAAGCGCCCTCTGGCCCAGGCAGGCGGCGCGCAAGGCCCTGATGCCAGAGGTGATTCAAATGCGCCACCGCCTCGGCCAGCGCAAGACCATATTCTGAAGCTTTGATCTCGCGCCCATAAAGCGCGCCGAAACATTCTGCCGCCGTGCGCGGACGGTCAAGAAGCGCGACAAGCCGCGCAAGCGCGCTGCGGTGGTGGCCGATGATTTGCTCAAGCCGAAAGGGAAGGCCGGTGAAGGGTAATTTGTGCCCAGGAAGCACAAGCTGGTCCGGCCGGGCAGAAAGGGCAAGCCTTTGACAACTTGCGAGCCATTCACCAACCGGGTCAGCCGCGGGCTCGGTCGGATAGACGCTCAGATTGGGCGAAATCCCGGGCAAAAGCTGGTCGCCGCCAATCACAAGGCCGTCGTCCTCAGACCACAAGGTGGCGTGCTCGGGCGCGTGCCCATCGCCCATCCGAACAATAAAGCGCCGCCCGGCAAGCGTAAGCCTTTGCCCCTCGACAAGCCGGGTAAAGCCAAGCGGAAGCGGGTCCACGACATCGGCGAAATTAAACGGCCTTTCTGCCGCCCGGCGGGCGAAGATGGCCTTGTCCATCCCCGCTGCGCGCCAGAATGCCAAGGTTTCAGGAGCCGGTCGCTCTTGCCGATCGAGAATGAGCATGCGCGCATAAAGCCAGCCCGTGCGAGGCATCAACAGCTCGGCCCCAAATTCGCTTTGAAACCATCCCGCAAAGCCAACGTGATCTGGGTGGTGATGGGTGACCAAAACGCGCCGTACCGGCTTTCCGGCCAAAGGCCCTGACAAGAGCGCTCGCCAAAGGGCGCGCGTCTCAGGGGTTGCAAAGCCCGTGTCAACAAGCGTCCAGCCGTCGGCATCGGCGAGCGCGTAGACGTTGACATGGTCAAGCGCCATCGGCAGCGGCAGGCGCATCCACAAGACGCCATCGGCAAGGTCACGCGCCTCGCCAAAGGCAGGCGGCTCTGGGAACGGGTGTCGGACGCCTTGGCTTTCAGAGGGCGCATTCATGCGCTGATCTGTTTGGAATTTTTGGGCGGGGAGTGGGGTGAGTTTCGTCATCGATCCGCTGTTGGCGGGCGTTTGCGGTTGGACGCGCCCGCGCGAAGGCCGGCTGTCCAAAGCGGTTTTGCACACGTGAACTATCAATTGAAGTGCCAAGAAACAGGCAAAGGCGGCAAGGTCAAGGGGGAAGATGCTCCGATCTTGGCTTGCAGCTCAGGCAGAGATAAAGACGGCGTCTCTTGCACCCGCACCAAAGCATGCTGGGTCTCGGGCAAGAAAATGTGCAAAGCGGAAGCGCAAAGCCGCAAGACGAGCCGCAGAAGGCCAAACCATGCGCCAGACGGAGATCCTTGAGCCCACCCGAGCCGGCATCGCCCGTGCGGCCGAACTTTTAGCTGAGGGGGCGCTTGTTGCGATCCCCACAGAAACGGTCTACGGGCTTGCGGCGGACGCGCGCAATCCAGCGGCGGTTGCGGCGATTTT
>FWWL01003164.1_pt1 | contig 17005 bp, 14 predicted proteins | sample 2228331 | NCBI WGS metagenome assembly FWWL01 (sample SAMEA103939775, study PRJEB20133) | metagenome
GCCTAACGAGTCGCGTTCAATGCGATAACCTTCAGCCATGAGTTCAGCTCCTTTCATGCAGCAGGAAGCGACCATGCATTCCTGTCTCGCATGGATTGTGTCGCGTTACAGGGCGATTGTATCATAACGCAGGCGAGATACAGTCGCACCGGTCGTGGTGCATTCCGTGCGTACTATTGCCGGTCAAATCTGGTAGTATACGATGCACATCATGGCGCAAGCGCCAGCGCGGGTGGTGGCGCTGGCTTCCAGCCTGCTCCACACCGTAGTACAGATGATGGACGAACGCAGGTGTGTCCCCCATCCCGGCAAGCGAAGTCGCTTGCGCTAACGACCAACCTCGTTGCGCACCTGAGTCAAGGCTGTGATCATCCCTAATGCCCGATCACGGTCATCGCCAACCATTTCTTTGCACAGCTCGATCAACTGATCAATGGCCTGATGGCGCTCGGCTGGTGGTAGAGCCATGATTGCCTCTACTGCGGCTGGCTCGCCACTGAGGACACTGCGCAGTCGGTCGTCACCGATGGGGGCCGCTCCCAACACACCACCGCGTTCACTCATCGCTGTACCGAGCCTGTCTACCGCCGCGGCCATGGTGCTGCGGGCATCAAACTGGAGTTGGGGGATGTCAGAGGTGCTCAAGACGGTGCAGGTGTAGAATAGATCGGTCGTGGGGGCAACCTCACTCTCGATGGTGGTGATCATTGGTTCAGCCGCTGCTGTCGAACCGACCCCACCCAACACCGGCGGTTCGCCTGTACCGGTGAGCATAGCGCCAATCGTAACGTGGCCGTAGTCGGTACCGTGTAACATCAATCGATAATCACCGGCGGTTGGATTGTCGATAACGACCAGATTGAGCGCCTTGCCCGCATGCCCATAATTTCGTGCTCGTACCCGGCGACTGCGACGGGCTGCGCGTTTTTCGCCGGTACCTAACACGCCGGCTGGTGCCAGTGGTTGACCGGCTGGTACCTCAACCTCTACCTCGACCGGCGAAGCTGTCATAATGATCAGCCGTGGGGTGGGGGATGGTGTTGGGGTAGGAGCAGCGCCTAGCACGTCGGGGGCAATGCCCAGCTCTCGGAAGATTAAGGACAGGGCTTGGGGACTATCGGGTAGCGCACCGTGGCTCACCGTAATTGCAGGGAGATTGTTGGCCTGGGGCACAGTCGCCATGCGTTGGAGTACAGTGCCGTCACCCTGCGCATCGTAGTGGCGCTGAAGCGGTACACCGTCGGCGTAGCGCAGTGGATGATCGTCTGGGGGTGGCCCAACCAGAATTGTGTTCAGCGTATTAAAACCGACACCGGTAATGGTGGTCACCGGAACACGCTGCGTCAGCGTGGTAATTGCCGTCACCTGATTCGCCATCTCTCCCCACAAATTACGGGAGACCATACTGCTCAGCGGTTTGAATTGCGGAGGGTTGCCACTTAACAGATAGTCTTCCACCGGCAGTAAATCGCGCACACCGGGCACCTGCGTGTGGATCGTCTTCACCTTGTCGAGTTCGGTCTGGATAGGGTGGATATGGCGCAAATACCACAGGTAGACGGCGAAAACGGTGCGCAGCGTCTCATCGGCGTGAGGTTCTGCACCGGCCCAGGCGGTGTAGGCTTCTGCCGAGCCGCGGTGCGGGGTGCCGAGTGTGATCAAGCGGGCTACATCATTACGTGCAGGGTATTCCGGTGACTGAATGTAGCTGCGGGCAACTAAACCACCCATACTATGACCGATGAGGATAACCTTGCTGGCATTGGCTGCTTTCTTTGCCCTGTCGATCCATCCAATCAGGTAGCGACGTGCGCTCTCTTCAACCGGTTTGCGCCAATCGTAGAATGCCACAAAGAGATCACGATTACGGCGATAACCGGCCTGAGTAAAGGTTTGCAAGAAGGTCTTCCCGTAATCAACAAATGGCGGAAAGTTCCATCCATTTAACGTCGGACCGCGCCAATCGAGCAGGACCGGCAGGTTGAACGAACCGGTGAAGCCGGGGATGAAGATCACGGGTAGACGCGACATACTGGCTCCTTGTCCATCTTCCATTGCGCGGAGGGGAGACGGGATTGTTGTGCGATCTGGTAGATTGCAGGTCTGCGATATGACCGATATGTTTGACGTAGTATCACCAGTATACGCGAGAGCAATGCTCGCTGCAAGGGGGAAAGTGTATGAATAGGGCGTTTGCGAGGATGGTGTGTTGCGATGTTTGGAGTGCGGGGGCTATGCCTCCGTCCCAACCGTGATCGATGCCCGTCTTGCGTTGCATTGTTCAATCTGCGGTCAGGGTGATACCGCATCGTGTGGCCATGTCGCTGAAACTTCGATGGTTTGCAACAGGTTCATCACTTCGGATGACACTCGCTGTCGTTGTCCGTTCTACTGCGCATGCGTTACGTTTGCCAGATTCCGCTATAATGCCTGTTATGAAACGACATTTTCTCTGGTTCCTGATCATCACAGTACTCATCAGTTGCAGTTCAACGCCTGAGCCGGCACCTGAAACAGTTAACGAGCCATTCCGTAGCGCATGGCAGGCAGCAGGCGGTACGCGAGTTGGCCCCCCCTTAAGCGAACCACGCTGGGTTGATGATGCGCTGGTCCAGTACTTTGCTACCATCAAAATTGTAGCCCTCGAAAATGGCGGTGCAGTCGCCGAGCTGCTACCGACGAACTGGCGCGAACAGATCCCTGCGGCGGTCGTTGAATTGGCTCCTGCGCCACAACGTGCCTCGCTAACGGTAGCCAAATCCGCGACGATGGTTCAGCCACTACAACCCATTCCCATCACAGTACAGGTTCCTGATTACAGTGGTGTGGTTGATGTCCAGCTCTACGATGCCAAAGCGCGTCTGAGTGCGCAAGGGCAAACTACCATCGTAGACGGCGTAGGGGAGATTGTGTTGCCGGCAGGAGGTGCGTTGGGGCCGCAGTGGGCGATAGCTCTGATCAATGGCAGGCTGGCCGGTGCTCGCAGTCAGATCGTCACTCTTGACGCCCAAACCAGATTGATCAGCGGGCAAAGTGACATCGACTCGTTATACCCACGTATTCGGCGACTGATGGCCGAGGCGCGGGTGAGCTATGAACTGAACGGTCGTCTCATCAGCGGGTATCGTTCGCCCGACAACCCGTTACTCTGGCTTCGTGATCACGTATACCAGGGACGTGGCTTTCGCTATTTCGAGCACGATGTCACCAGCCTGCTGGACGCTTTTCGTGATGCGCAGTTACCCGATGGTAGCCTCCCTGATGTGATCGATTATCCCGACCGCTATGTGCAGGCGTTCCGCAAAGAGGTGGAGTCGGATGTCGAATTTCTCTACATTCAGGGCGTATACGAAGCCTGGCAGATGACCGGTGATGATGAATGGTTGCGTAGCCATTTGCCGGCGTTGCGTCGGGCTGTCGACTACATCACTACCAATCCTCTGCGCTGGAATGCCGAGCGGGGATTGGTACGCCGTCCCTATACGATTGATATGTGGGATTTTGCCTATGGCCCCACCACGATCAGCCCTGATGGTAAACCGGCACCACGCCACTGGATCGAACCCGATACGATTTGGGGTACCTTCCACGGCGATAATACCGGGCTGGCTTATGCCCTGATGTTGCTGGCCCGCATCGAACAGCGGGTTGGCGAACAATCACGGGTCGAGCGCTATTTTCAGCTCTCTGACGAGATCATGCAGCGGCTGAACGATCTGGCCTGGAATGGGCGCTTCTTTACCCATTTTGTGCCAGAGGACCCCACCTTCGCTCCGGTTGGTGTGGATGCGTCAAATCAGATCAGTCTCTCCAATGCCTATGCGCTCAACCGGCGCGTGCTCTCGGTTGGTCAGGCTCAGGCCATTGTCGAGAGTTATTATGCCCGCCGTGACTTCAATCGTGCCTTCGCCGAGTGGTACAGTATCGATCCACCGTTCCCGGCAGGTAGTTTCGGGATGGCGGGTGGTAAAGGCGAACAACCCGGCGAGTATGTGAATGGCGGCATTATGCCGTTAGTCGGCGGTGAGCTGGCCCGTGGCGCCTTTACCTTCGGCTTCGAGCCGTATGGTCTCGATATCCTGCGTCGCTACGCCAATTTGCTCCGGCTGACAAATGCGTCGTATTTGTGGTACTACCCCGACGGTCGGCCCGGTATTTCCGGTCCTGATACGATTCCTACCGACGGTTGGGGGTCCAGCGCAATGCTAGGGGCCTTGTTTGAAGGTCTGGCCGGCATTGTTGATGAGGCCAGCCGCTACGATGACGCGATTATTAGCCCGCGCTGGCCGGTAGAGCCGGCTATCACCCGGGTTGAAGTGGTTGCCCGCTATCCGGCATCCGATGGTTATGTCGCCTATCGCTGGCAACGCAATGATCAGAGCATGCAGTTATATGTGACCGGGAGTGGTCGCACTGCCTATGTGCGCTTCCTCTTGCCCGAAACTGCCGGTGAAGCGATCACCATGACCGTTGCCGGTCAGCCGGTGACTCCGACTATCGAATATATCAGGAATAGTCGCTATGCCGGTGTGGCGCTTGATCGCTTGAATGTGATGGTCACTGTTTCGTGGTGACTTTCTGATAGGTCGATGTGGGTGGCGTGATCCGACAATCACTCTGCCACCACACCTGAGCCTGGAAACGCAGAACCAGCGGTTCCGCTCCACACGCAGCATGATCACGTTTCGGCGAGGAGACCGTTGCCGGATACATTGCTCGTGTCGCGCCAGCCGTGCTCACGATCAGGAGCGGGTCGCAGCGGTTTACCTGCGGGTCATAGCGACGACGAGCGGGCAGAGCAGGTCTGTCTGACGTTGCCATCCGCCTGGGCAGTAGTGTGAGAGGTTCGGCTGTTTAGCGAACCTCTCATCACCCGCTCCAACTACGGCGCGAAGATGCGCAGGTACGTCACCCGATACAGCGCTTCATCCGACAAGGGGTTAGCCGGTTCACCCCCTGGTAACGCCATCCCACCACTCACATTGACCCACACCTGATTGCTGGCGTTGTCTTGCCAGAAGCTGTTATCGGTTGTGAGCAGGGAAGCGAACGAATGAACTTGCGTCAGATAGCGTACCGGCGTTCCCAACTGCTGAACGTCCCAATACAACTCGCGGGTTGTGAGATACGCCTGCACAGTCCGGCTCCCGCTGAATGGCACGGCCAGAATCAATTTGTCGGCTGTCGTGTGCATGTTAGAAAGGTTCAGTTTGACCTCTTGCGTTGGGGGAGGCAGTGCTGTTACCGCATCGCGAAACTCTATCCGGTAGCGACCATTGGGCACAGCAGCGAAGTGGCGCATATGGGCCACGATGTTGAACGTATTGCGACTACCTCCGCTGCCATCCTCGACGATCCACTGATCGATGATCTGGTTGCCGGCATCAAGTCGGGAGATAGTCAGCGGCATTCTCGGCTCGAAGAGAGGACTTCCATCTACTCTGAAGCCAAAGACACCAAAGTATGGCCCGTTGCAACTCTTTGTATGATCTTCACCACTGACCGGCACACAGGATTTGCCTGCGGTCAGGAAAGGAATATCATACACCCAGTAGTTACCTGCCGGCCCCCAGTAGCCGTGCGGGTCCCAGAGTGCCCCGGCAATGGCCGCGTTACCGACCGGGGTGTTGATATTGGGCGAAATGACTCGGCGGCCCGGATGGCTGTTGATCAGGATGTTGTTGGGATTGCGTATCAGCCCCCGATCAACCGGACGGGTATAGTAGTCGTTGGTGGCAAAAGCACCGCTTGCCCGATCAAGACGAGGGGAAAGCGCAAAATTGACAATCACGTTGTCGAAGATGTCGAAGGTGCTGTGATAGCTGGCTACCGCCGCATTCGGTTGATCGTGGATCGGTGTTGGCGTTCGATTGCTCAGACTCACGCCAACGATGAGCGAGTCGCGAATGTTGCCATCATCGCCAGCGCCGGCAAAAAACATCCCGGTATTATCGGCTGAGACGAAGCGAACATAATCAGGCCAGGAGGTTCGATTCCACAGACCGTTGTCGTTGTTTTTGTACGTTGTGATGTCACTAAACGTGAAGCGTACTCGATTGGCGTTGTACCGATCTGGTCCTTCGTCACTGGTTGGTATGTACCTGCTCTCGCGTGTATTGCCCGCATCATCAAACGGCGCAAAGTCGAGATTAATGCCGGGCTTGCCGTTCGAGTGGGCAACGTTGTGACTGAAAATACCCAATCGCGTATTGGCGGGGCGGATCGGAACCAGTTTATTTGATCCGAGTGGACGTTCGGGAAAAGCCAGCCAGAAACCATTGCCGGCTGCATCTGCTGCCACATTCCCGCGCACAATGTTATCGGGGTTGGTGATCCAGAAACCGGACGGGCCACGGCGAAATGCTTCACGGTCGTGGTTCAACAGCAGTACAGGTGGTTGACGTACCTTCAAGACCAGGTTGTTCTCGATCAGGTTACGGCGTTCAACAGCATCCTCCAGGAAGATCGCGTGTCCGGCGATGTCGTAACAGATATTGTTGCGAATGGTGGTGCCGTTGGTACCGTGAATGGTGATACAGCGGTTGGCTGAGTTCCAGATGCTGGAATTCGCAACCAATTGCTGAGTTGCATCCCCGATCAAACTCCCATCTGCCGCATACGAGAGCATATGGAAGTGGATTGGGTAGCGCCCAAACCGGCCTCCCTGACCCATTCGACGCAGTTCAACCCCGTTGAGGCGCAGGACACCGTTTCCCATCACCATAATGTGTGCGCCAAAGCGATCATTGCGCCAGCGCTCATCATCGGCACCCTGGATCACAATCCGCCGCGAGAGTATCCCCACCTCAGCCCGTTCATCGAGCACCAGCGGGGTCACCTCTGTCGTTGGCGTCAACGTCATTCCGGTCGGACTGACATACTGCAACCGCCCCCAACGCTCCTTCTGCAACGGAGTCGTCAGCGCTACCTGCGTTTCATTCGCCGCCTGTACGGTCAACCGTTCAGTCTCCGCGACACCGTAGAAGTCGGTCGGCGCAATCACGATCTGATCGCCGGTCTGCCAGTTAACCGGCTCGGCAAGGGTGAGGGTTGTGCTTCCGGTAGCGGCGTGATCGGCCAGTCGCGTCCAGATACGATCTGGAGTCTGACCATAGGCTTCAAACGTTCCACCCATCAGCAGAATGCCACGGGTTCCCATACCCATCACATCTTCATCCAGGTTTGCCGCAGTCAGGGTAATGGTTGCCCGCTGGGTGAACGGCTCCGTCGGCGTACCGATCTGTAGCCGTCCGCGACCGTGCAGCATGATCCAGCCCACAGTGAGATTGAGATTTTGCCGATCAAAGCGCAATTCACCTTCGATCAACAAACTCTGCAACGGTGGTGGGCTGACATCAAGGAGCACCACCTTGCCTGCCGGGATGGTCACGGCATCCCCGGCCTGGGGTAACCGGCCACCCCACGTTGCCGGGTCAGACCAGCGTTCAGCGGTGATATTCGCCACGAGCGGGACAAAGACAGCGTGGGTAGACTGTACAACAATAGTGCCCCGCATGGCAGGATCGAAATCACACAGGAATGCCGACAAACCGGCTGTCGTGAACGGTTGATTGATCTGTTCGCCGGGTGCAATCACCGGCGTTTCCCAGCTACCATCAACCGCACGGAGGCGATGCGGCACCGAGTCGGCATTGAACCAGTTGATCGTAGTTCCGGCATTAATGTGCAGATCGTAGGTTTGCGCCTGACTGAGGGAGACCTGCGGTTTGGTCGGTGCGGCAATCAGCGATACGGACGAGCCGGCAATAACGGCGATCACAAGAGTGCAACAGGCAAGCAGAAGGCTGACGTGAATGAAGCGAGAACGAACCATGCCGTTTGCGCCTTTCCAGGGTTGTTGACAGATTGTGAATAATGACTTGATGCGGACAATACACCTCAACGAAACGTAAAGGCTCTGCACCGGCGCAGGGTGGAATGCGATCACATCATTGTGCGCTCACGGATCGTTCCGCTATCATCACACTCTCTTTTCAGCATAACGAACAATAATACGTACCGGCAATAGTACTTTGTGCGTCCTCTGTTTGATGACCCCTCGTATGTTGACCAGAACACAAGCGAGCCTTTTTACGTCTTTGTACATAGGAGCTACCGGCACGAATATCCGTCTGCGGACTGTTGACTATTGCCAGAGCGGTGTGCGTATCATACAGGCGGGAGAGGTGTCTATGCGACGCTTGCTTGTGATCGTGGTATTGCTCTGCCTGATCGGCGTAGATCACGCGGCGTTGTGGTTTAGCCCAGTCCATGCACATTCTGCCTGGCGACAGGTGCGTGCCGCGCCGCCAACTCGCCCTGGCCCGACCATAGAAGCATTCGTGCGCCCCGAATTTGCGGCCCGGATGCGGCGATTGCGCAGCACCATTTTGGATGCTGCGGCCCGACACAACCACCCCCATCTGTCAGGGATGAGTGATCGCGAGTTTGCGGTCGTGATTGCAACCATTCTTTACAACGAGAATTTTGGCTGGGCGGAAGAGCTGGTGCCACCGCTGCGAATGGTGACACCGCTCTACCAGGGTGCCCAACAGCAGCTCAATTTACACGGTTGGGGAGCCAATTTTAGTGTCTGGCCGGCCAATTTACGCCCTTCGGTTGCCGCCGAGATTCTGTCTGGCGAGGTACCACTCGCCGATGGTCGTGTGCTGCGTATCCCGTTGCAAGTTACAGGCAGCCAGATTGATCCGACGACATTTTCCGATCAGCGAGCTTTGTTCGCCGCATTGACGGCGGAGATCAGTAACGACGAACTGGCAGTACACTATCTGGCCGCGAACCTTGAGCGCGGGGTCTGGCGGGCGGTGATGGAGGGGCAACCGGTTTCGTGGCGAACGCTGGCCGCCTGGCACAATCAGGGCATCGTTGATCCGGTTGCCATTCGCAACAACCCGACCGCACGTGACTATGTGCGTCGTGCAGCGGCGTATGTACCATTGGCTAAAGCACTGTTTGCTTCTTCAGACCAGACTGGCTTACGGGCCGTGTGATGCAGCCATCGTATGATGTCCCATTGTACCTGGCGGTCAGGCACGCCCCGGTAAGCACTGCACATTAGGCAAAGCATCCAATCCGGCAATGGTGAAGATTGTACCCTCTCAACGTAGTAACGATACTCCTGGCTCGCTATACTACCCAATGGGTGCAGATGTTGCACGTCGCCTGCGTAGGCGCTCCGGCCAACACTGATGTGGCCCGGCTTAACCGTTGACATTTCGGCGTTGCGATGCCGCATCGCGTTGAAAGCTTCGGTTGTAGCGGGTGTGCCGATTGCCACGCTTGTCGCGTATCATCTGCTTCCCAATTACGGATACCGACAGGAAGAATACGACGCCGCTGGTCACAAATGTACCACGGCGTCGTTGCCTGTTTTAGGACCACGTTCGTTCTGCAGGACCGCGTTCGTTCTAGTGTAGCAAGGAGTAGACTTGTATGACGATGGATGCGAAGGGCGTTATCGAATTGATCAAAGCCAAGGGAATTCAAATAGTTGATACCCGCTTTACCGATCTCTTTGGTGGGTGGCAGCACTATTCGCTGCCGGCCTCGCGGCTGACTGAAGATATGATTCGCGAGGGTTTGGGCTTTGATGGGTCGTCGATCAAGGGTTTTCAAGCCATCAACGAGAGCGATATGTTGATGGTGCCCGATCCATCAACGGCATTTATCGATCCCACCCTCAGTGTGCCAACACTGGTACTGATCTGTGACATTATCGATCCCATCACCCGCCAGCCCTACAGCCGCGACCCGCGCACGGTTGCTAAAAAGGCCGAGGCCTATCTCAAGACGACCGGTATTGCCGATACCGCCTACTTCGGGCCGGAAGCTGAATTCTTCCTCTTCAGTGATGTACGCTTCGGTCAGGGAGCCAACCACGGTTTCTACTATATCGACATCCCGGAAGCGGTCTGGAATACCGGCGCTGAAATACCGGGTGGCAACAAGGGCTACCGCATCCGCCACAAAGAGGGCTACTTCCCGGTTCCACCCACCGATACCCTTCAGGATATTCGCTCAGAGATGATCCTGAAGATGATGGAGATCGGGATCGAGATTGAGCTGCACCATCACGAAGTGGCAACCGCCGGTCAGTGCGAGATCGATATGCGCTTTGACTCGCTGGTCAATATGGCCGACAAGGTGCAGAAGTACAAGTATATTGTGCGCAATGTCGCTCGTGCGCACGGCTACAGTGCTACCTTTATGCCAAAGCCGATCTTCGGCGACAATGGATCGGGTATGCACACCCACCAAAGCCTCTGGAAAGATGGCGAGCCGCTCTTCTTCGATGAGACGCAATACGCTCTGCTCTCGAAGACGGCCCAGTACTACATCGGCGGTATTCTCAAGCACGCTCCGGCGCTGCTGGCAATTTGTGCCCCGACCACCAATAGCTATCGCCGGCTGGTACCGGGCTTCGAGGCTCCGATCAATCTTGTCTACTCGATGCGCAATCGCTCGGCGGCGATCCGTATTCCGACCTATAGCTCATCACCCAAGGCGCGCCGTATCGAATTCCGGGCGCCGGATGCGATGTGCAACCCGTATCTCGCCTTCGCTGCTATGATGCTGGCCGGTCTCGACGGTATCCAGAACAAGATTGAGCCGCCACCGCCGCTCGATGTTGACATATACGAACTCTCACCGGAAGAGAAGGGCGACATTCGCAGCACACCCGGCTCGCTCACCGAAGCCCTTGATGCACTCGAACAGGATTATCACTTCCTGCTCAAGGGCAATGTCTTCACGACCGATCTGCTCGAAACGTACATCGAAACCAAGCGCAAAGAGGCTGTCGGTCTGTCGCTGCGCCCGCATCCGTATGAGTTCATGATGTATTACGACGCTTAATAGCCCGCTACATACGCAACAGAAGGGGCGCATTCCAGGTGCGCCCCTTCTGTTTTGCTCACGCGAGCCTGCTATGAATACCGCCCCCATCCGAAGCATTGTCGGGTGGGGTAAGTGACGACAATACCTCGCCTTCTGATGCGGATCGATTACGCAGGTATTCTCGTGTCGCGTAGTCTGGCGTGCAGAAGCCATGCCTTCGCGCCGCCCATAATGCTCTACTCCCGATGCGCGTTGTGACGGTTACGAGCATACCTGGGCGCATGGGAATATGATCCACGCTAACCCATTACCCTCCACCCCATCCTAAGCGCAGAAGTGGACCCGGCGCATCCCCAGCGTAAGCGGTGATCCAGCTATCCCTCTTCACACAAACCGGTTGCTCGAGTGTCCCGCTAGCCTTTGCCGGTTTGATTGATGGGTGGGCAGATATTCTCATCAAACAGAGAGCATAGAAACAATGCACGCCAGGTATGCACTCCCGGCATCACGCACACGGCGTCAGCGTTCGCAATTGCGCGACCAGATCGGGTAACAGATCGAGCAGAGTGTCAATCTGCTCATCGGTGGTCTGGCGGCCCAGGGAGAAGCGGATCGAGCCGTTGGCTTCGTCGGGTGAGAGACCCATTGCCAGTAAGACGTGCGACGGTTCGAGTGAGCCAGAGGTGCAGGCACTTCCTGAACTGGCACAGATGCCGCGCTGGTCGAGCAGCAGTAAGAGGCTTTCGGTCTCAATACAGGCGAAACCTACATTAACGATGCCCGGTAGTCGGGTCTGGCGGTCGCCATTCAGCCACGATTGTGGAATGCGGGTAAGCACCCCGTCAATCAGGCGTTCACTCAATGCTCGTAATCGATTCGCGTGCGCGGTACGCTCGCTCTCGGCAATGCTCAAGGCTTTGGCCAACCCCACAATACCGGCGATGTTCTCCGTACCGGCCCGGCGGCGGCGTTCCTGAGCGCCACCGTTGATCTGTGGCACCAGCGGTGTTCCCCGGCGCAGATACAATACACCTACCCCCTGCGGCCCGTAAAACTTGTGGGCGGTTAGACTCAGGAGGTCAACCCCCAACGCATGCACATCCAGCGGTAACTGGCCGGGTGCCTGCACTGCATCCGTGTGAAAGAGCACGCCACGCTCGCGGCAGATGGCTGCCAGCTCGGTGATCGGCTGGATGACACCCGTCTCATTGTTGGCATACATCACCGAGACGAGCGCGGTTTCGGGGCGGATTGCAGTACTGAGATCGGCAGGTTGGACGCGACCGGTGCGATCAACCGGTAGCAGGGTTACCGTAAACCCCTCATATTCCACCAGGTAGTCGAGTGCATGGAGAACGGCGTGATGTTCGATGGTACTGCTAATGAGATGGGTTTTGCCCTGGGCCCGTAGCGCCATGGCCACCCCTTTGATGGCCAGATTAATGCTTTCACTCCCGCCGCCGGTAAAGACAATCTCTTTTGGCTGACACCCTAACACCAGCGCTACCTGCTCACGCGCATCGTCCAACGCCTGCAATGCAGCCCGGCCAACCTGATGGATGCTGGATGCGTTTCCACTCATGCCGGTCAGGAATGGCATCATCGCTTCCAGTACTCGTGGATCGAGCGGTGTTGTGGCAGCGTAGTCAAGGTAAATCAGGCGACTATTCATAGACGGTTCTCCGGCAAGGTTATTGAGCACGACGGGTACGTGCTTCGTCGCGTAGCACCTGGAGATTGAGTATTTCGGCCACTTCGTAGCGAGGCGGCAACGAACCGGCTATTGGACGAATTCGCAATACCGGCGGGAAGTATCCCATGCGGCCATGCAGCTCGGCCAGCAGGGCAGCGGCACTGAAGTTGAGAGCTGGGAGATTAACCAGGATCGCTTCGCTCTGCCATTGCTGAGGCGAAAGACCGGCAGCATCGGCCATGGCGACGATTTGCGGGAGTAACGGCTGTTGCTGATCGATTTGACTGGGAATGTCAAGCAATCGATCAATGTGCTGGCCGGTCAATGCAACGATTTGTTCTTGCTGCGCTGCGGTGATGGGATGGGCATAGTTTAGGATAATCATCTTTCAATCCTTGTATGACGTATCTCTCTATCTATTGTAGCGCAGACTGATTGATAGAGTGCTGGCGATGGGTCGCTTGTTGTGAATGGTTGTGGAACATTTGCCTGTTGATTCACGTTTGGAGATTGACTGATAGCCTGACGTCACCGCCCAACAGCGAGTTCTGGGGAGACAGGCATCAACAGACACATCGCCGAATGTACCAGAACGATGAAAGGACATCTTCCTATGAGTGCAATCCGGGTAATAATGCTCCTACTGGTTATGTTCCTGGTAGCCTGTACGAATCGTAGCATACCCACCACTGATCTTACCAATAGACAGTGGCAGTTGATCGAACTTGAGGGTCAACCACCGTTACCATCAGAACAGGCGTTATCGATGGCGTTTGATAACACCGGACGTATAAGCGGATTTGCCGGTTGTAATTCCTTTAGCGGTAGCTATCGTGTTGAAGGAACGACAATCTCTATCAGCGACGTGGTGACGACTCTGATGGCCTGCGCCGATGATGCAGTGACTACTCAGGAGATGATGTTTCATCAGGCGTTGCAGGCTGTAACGCAGTACGAATTAAACGCCGGGACGCTGACCCTGCGCGATGAACATGGTGTTGTTCGTCTCCGCTTCCAGGCATTTTAATCCGCCGTTGCCCATGCGGTAACCGGACGGGTAATGTGCCGTAGAGTGAGGGGCATGCATCATTACCCCTCACTCGCGCCTATTGCCGTTGTTCTTCGAGAATCGTCTTGCCCAAACCGGTCAGACGGGCAATAAACCAGCCCAGTGTGAAGACAGGAATCGGTTGTGTCAATGGAATGAGGGCTTCAACCGCAGCTTTATTGCGTAAGCCGCGCAAGCCCAGTCGGTCGAGTAGCAGCCAGCTAACCGGAGCTGCCAGAATGTCAAGACCAAAATCGAGCAAATCGAGGGCAATGGGCAGTGCGATGGGCAGATAATGCATCGTTTCAAAAAAACCGGCATCCGGCGGTACATTCAGGTTTCGTAACCGTTGCCAGATCAGCCAGAGCACCGTAACCGCAAGCGTCAAACAAACCAACATGATGACGAGTAACCAGCTTAAGATTGTCGCAATTTGCTCACTCATTGGTGCTGCATCCTTCCCAGGCCAACCCAGATCAGGGCCGTCAGGCTTACAATCAAGACAAGGGTTGCTAGCGTGCTCAGTTCCAGAATTGCCCCAAAACGAGGTTGATCGCGATCCATCATTGCCAGTGCTGCCACGATAGGGTCGGTCAGATGGTAGAGCCAGGTCACCGCCGGGCTGTCGGGTCGGGCGGCCAGCAATTTCAGCACCAGCCGCACCACGAGTAAACCGCCAAGTGCACCACCCAGCAGGGCAATACCTTCTCGCAAGAGATCCAACAGTCGCCGATTCATCGCAATAATCCTATAGATGGAACTTTACAGAGCTATTGTACGTCTATTAAGCGCTACAGGCAGGCATTGTGCAGAAAATGCTTGTGAGACGAGAAAACTCCACAAGAGATTGTACCGTATCTGTTTCGACAGTAATGAGACCCTCTCATCTAAAAGATTGTTGCAACTGATGCGCTTTGGTCGGGTGGTGGTGTAGTTCTGATCGCGAAACTCACTTGATGTCATATCTTCGGCCACATCTGGCATCGGTAACGGTAGAGTGGTGAGATACGTTCTTTCAGATACGTTGATTATTCTCAGCAAAATATGACCGAAGACCTATGGCATTGGTTACGGTGGTTTGTTACACTATACTCACTTAACTTCCTGGCCTGCATGACAGTCACAAGAACCGGTATCCAGTCACGTGCACAAGGAAATCGTCATGATCAAGCCAATGGCGTCGGTTGGGGCAGAGCAGCGAATAACCATAACGAATCTCTGGCGATCAGGTCGCGCTAACCTCTTTTTTATCATGGTGGGGTTAGAGTTGTGCCTGCTACTAAGCGTACTTGTCTGGCTATTGTTATCCGCACCACCGCGCCCGTCGTTGACCACGACACCGGATTTGTCTCGGTTGACCGATGAAATTCAGGGTCGTCTTAGCGGATTGATCATCGATCCCGTCATCGAAGTCAAACCAGGAGTTTTCGTGCGCTCAAGTAATGTGCGGGGTTTCCACTACGAGGGCAACGTCTACTACTACTATATCGAGGGTGTGCCGAATTACGATCCCTTGTCGCGTGGATTACTCCGTCCTGATCAGGTAGAAATCATGCTTCGCGACGATAGTGGTGAGCAGACCATCGTCATCTACCGGGTGCAATAGCAGGTCGGGTGAGAGCGCAGGATACGCATTTCTCCAGATCAACGACGACGCCCTTCTTCCCAGTTCCCCCAATCCCGTTCTTCGGCGGCACGGATCGCTCGTCGCTTTAGTGCGCGCCGTGAAATCGGGATAACTTCGTTGAGCGTTGCCCAAAGCTGCTCTTCAAGCTGAGGTTGGGCAGCCAGTGCAGCCTCAATAGCCTGTACATCGATACCACGGGCATGCAACTCGGTCGCGATCTCGATGGCACGTGATCGATCACCGGCAGCGAGTGCTGCGATCAAAGCTTCTTCGAGCGTCATCGTTGATCCCCCTCCTGCTCAGGCCGTCAGAATAATCGGCCCTTCTTCGGTGATAGCCAGCGTATGCTCGAACTGCGCTGACCGCTTGCCATCAGCAGTGCGCACCGTCCAGCCATCGCGATCAACTTTAGTTGCGGCTGTGCCGGCGTTGATCATCGGTTCGATTGTGAACACCATCCCGGCGACGATTTTGCGGGTCTGCTGGGGATCGTCGTAATGCAGAATGGTCGGTTCTTCGTGGAGATTACGCCCCAGGCCATGACCGGTATATTCGCGCACCACCGAAAAGCCATTCGCTTCAGCGTGGCGCTGAATTGCGGCACCGATTGCCCGCAAGGGGTTGCCTACCCGTGCCTGCTCAATCCCCAATTCAAGGCAACGCCGGGTCACGTCGAGGAGTCGTTGCGTCTCATCATCAACCTCGCCGACAGCAAAGGTCTCGCACGCATCGCCGATCCAGCCGTTGAGGCGTAGCCCGATATCGATGCCGACAATATCACCCTGGCGGAGGCGATCACGCTTGCTCGGAATACCGTGACAAATCACGTCGTTAATCGAAGCGCAGATCGTGCCTGGAAAAGGGGGAATGTAGTTCCGCCGTCCGGCGGGTACATACCCTTTGTATACCGGCTCGGCCCCGTGCGAGCGAATGAACTCTTCGGCAATTGCATCGAGTTCAGCCGTCGTTACCCCTGGCCGAATATGCTCACGCAGCACCTGAAACGTCTGCCGCACCAGTTGACCGGCAGCACGTAGGAGTTCTATCTGGGCAGGAGATTTTAAAATGATAGCCATAGTGGTACTTTCATCGATCAGCATGTACTACATATGTTATAGCACATTCTCTTCGGTTGACGGTACCGGTGGCCGGGGTAACAGACCGGCCTGTTCCACGACCCGTGGAATCGCCCGCGTCCAGTCAACCGACATAATGTGAACGCCGGCCACACCTTCTACGCTGAGTAGCTCGTTGACCAGTTCGGCAGCCAGGGTGATCCCTTCCGCTTCGCTGTCGGTAGCCCGCTGCATTCGCTCAATCACCGTCTCCGGCATAAGGGTACCGGGCAGGTGATCGCGCAGGTAGATGGCCGAGTGCGGTCGACGCAAGATCATCACGCCGGCCAGAATATACGCCTGTTGGTGTAAACCGGCTGCGCGTACATCGGCCATCCACTGCCGGAATCGCCCGACATCGAAGATGAGTTGCGTTTGGACAAATTCGGCACCGGCCTCGATCTTTTTCTCAAGGCGGGCAGCCCGTTCAACATTGGGGTTCGCGACGCTGCCGATAAAGAATCGTGGCGCCTCTTTGAGCGGCGTACCGGATTGGAACGTCGCCTGATCGCGTAGCGTGCGTAAGACCCGGATCAGTTGGAATGAATTGAGATCGAGGACATTTTTGGCCTCTGGATGGTCGCCAATCCGGGGATGGTCACCCGTCATTGCCAGTAAATTACGAACACCAAGGGCCGCTGCACTGAGCGCATCGGCTTGCAGGG
>FWWL01006461.1_pt1 | contig 17004 bp, 10 predicted proteins | sample 2228331 | NCBI WGS metagenome assembly FWWL01 (sample SAMEA103939775, study PRJEB20133) | metagenome
CATATTGCCCGCCCGTCCGAAGACAACCCCGATAGCAGGCGTGTCACCAGACCCGTCACGACCGTCCACCCGGTAAACCGGCCACAACGACTTGCCCTTGGAACCCATGCCGTACCTCCGATCGTAGCGATTGTAACTGTCCGCAAGATTTGGTCTCTGTTGTAGCACATCGGTGTGGGGAATGAATCCGGGGTGGAAACATCTGATCCTCAAACCGAACGGTGGAATTTAAACCGACACAGTTTGGAACTCCGTCGGACAGCCACGGCGAACCGACCCTCCCATACGTTCTGAGGCACGCGCCATCGCCACCGCCGACATGCCAATTGATCGTCCATTGTCCTTCGCGACCACGACGCCGCGGTCCTCCAGTCTTTCCCACAACGGCACATGGGTGTCCAATGCCTGCCGATTTGGAAACCGCACAGGTGACGGGAACACACTCCAGGTTATTCCGGGTGCTGGCGCTTTATCCCGTCCTCCCAAACATCTTTCCCCACACCCCTGTTCTACGCCGGGACACGTTATGGTGGGGGTCTGTGGCGACTTATGCTGCCGTTCCACTGCCTCCCGGCGGCGGATAGCAACACCCATCTGTCGGCCGCCCTGGAAAAGCGCCTAAATTGTGATTGGCAATTCTCGGCATTTCCGATACACTTTAACACGTTGGGCGGCATCCCTATGTCGCGACGAGCCGGGTGATAACGACGGAGGATACAACCAACGGGGGCTTCAGATGTTGTGTCCCCCCACCTAGCCGATGTGTGAAGTCAAGCGTCGAGGAGTCTTTCGGCGAAAGGCTATTCTGAGACATGGAGGTCGATCATGGGCGTTCGCATTCACCCCACCGCTGTGGTGAACTCTTTTGCCGCACTGGGAACCGATGTCGAAATCGGTCCGTTCTGCGTTGTTGAAGCCGACACCGTCATCGGGGACGGTTGTCGTTTAGAAAGCCGGGCCGTGGTCAAAAGCGGAACAATCCTCGGAGAAAACAACTGGGTGTTCGAAGGGGCCGTCCTGGGTGGGATGCCCCAACACGTGCATATGCCCGAACGACCAGGCCGCGTGATTATCGGCTCAGGAAACGTTATTCGAGAGAACGTGACGATCCACCGGGCGTTGGACGAGGAAGATGCCACCCTTATTGGTGACAACAACCTTTTCATGGCCAACGTCCATATCGCCCATGATTGCCGCGTCGGTAACAACACGATCTTTGCCAATAACGCTATGCTGGCCGGGCATGTCACGGTCGGTGACCGGGCCTATGTCTCCGGTGCCGTGGCGGTCCATCAGTTTTGCCGCATTGGGGCCTACGCCATGGTGGGCGGCCAAGCCCACATCGTCAAGGACGTTCCGCCTTATGTAACCGTCGATGGTTTGAGCAGTTACGTCGTCGGCCTGAACCAGATCGGGCTCCGTCGGGCTGGGTTTTCAACAGAGGCCATCGCCGAGCTAAAACAGGCCTATCGAGTCATTTACCGCAGCGGCCTGGCTTGGAAAGACATCCTCGAAGAGCTAAAAACCAAATTCAGTACCGGTCCGGCGAGCCTCTTTTATCAGTTCCTCTCAACGACCACCCGGGGGATTATCCAAGAACGCCGCACCCCGCAGGGCGTGACCCTCAAACTCCGCCGCGCCGAAGACGAAGACACCGACACGGGCGAATGGCGCGTCCGGATTACCGGCTAAAGACTCGCCGAAAACCGTTGCTCTCTCCGGTTCACCCTTTCAACTCCACGTGGCCCATAGGCTCGTAAATGGGCCCCGTAGGGTGAAGTTCACTGGAAAAGATAACAACCTGATCGACCACGCTGGGGCCAAAGTCGGTCTCCTCGTGTTCCCGTAACATGGCGACGAGGTGATCAATGGCCCGACCACTCTTTCTCACCCGGCCGAGTGTTAGGTGGGCATGGAAACGCCGGGCTTCACGGCGAAAGCCCAGCCCACTCAAGGCATCTTCCACCCTTTCGCTGAGGGCCGCCATTTCGCTGGCACCGAGCTCGACCCCCAACCAAATGACGTGAGGCCGGCTGAGGGACGGAAACGCCCCGGTGCCCTTGATCTCAATGGAAAAGGGCTCCACATCGGCGAGGGACTGTTCGATGGCGCGGCACACGTGATAGACATCTTTATACTCCACATCCCCGAGAAACTTGAGTGTTACATGCATGTTCTCGGGGGCGACCCAAGCCACATCCGCGCCCGACTGGCGAAGTTGCTTGATGAACTTGGCAGCTCGGTTACGGACGCCGTCATCAATCTCCACTGCCACAAATGTCCGCACCTTGTTTTTCATGGTACGTTTTCCCCTAAACCGATCGGATCCTTTCCACAGTTAGCCCCTCTGGCCATTCTGCCACGGAGCAAAGCCACTTTGACGGCCTCATTCAGTCGATATCCTCACCATCAGTTATAGCTGCTCGTTGTGAGCTTTCGACTTATTTTACCGTTTTCACAGGGAAGTGATGAACTTCTTGACACTGGGGTTTACCAATTTTGGAGCGATGGGGACGCTTCCAACGTTTGAACAGCAAGCCAACCTGGTGCAAATATGAGTTCGGTGGGGCAAAATCCATAGTCTGCCCTGGAAGGCCACGCGCACTCGTACAAACAAAATATCTGGAGGGCCGAGGTCCTACAGACAAAATTGTCTGGAGGGCCACGCGCCGTCGTGGCCGCGAATCACAAGGGACTATCCACCGGCACGTCATCGGACGCGACGGCGCGCGTCCCTCCATTTTGGATGTTGTACCATTACCCATCTTGGAGGCTTCGGCGCTGTCCCGGCCATCTCAAACCACAAAAAACTGGGTAAACTCCAGTCTTCACAGCCCTTTCAGGACATTGGCGACGGCCCCGCACAGTTGCTTGGCCTCGTCTTCGTGTGGCGCCTCCGCAATGATCCGCACGATCGGCTCGGTGTTGCTCGGTCGGAGAAGGACCCAGCGGTCCGGCCAATCCAGCCTTAAACCGTCGAGGCGGTCGGCCCGGGCGTCGCGAAATTGACGCATCACGGTATGATAAGCGGCCTCCAGTTTTTCTGTGGGAAAATCCACCTTTGTCTTGACAATGGCGTATCGGGGAAGGCCGGCCGCCAATTCGGCCACGCTGCGTCCGGTACTGGCCATGGCATCGAGGACGCAAGCCATCCCTACGAAGCTATCCCGCACAAGGACAACCCGGGGATCGATCGGCCCACCGTTCCCCTCGCCGCCGAAAACGGCATCGTGGGCAAGCATGGCATCCACGACGTTGGCCTCACCGACGGCACTACGGAAAAAGGGGACGCCATATTTTTCCGCGATGTCTTGATTCATCCGGCTGCTGGCACAGTTGGTCACCACCGGTCCCTTGCGGGTCTTAAGGCGGTGATCAAGGCACAAGGCCAGGGTGTATTCTTCGCCAAGGTATCGCCCGGATGAGTCGATGATGGCCAGCCGGTCCCCGTCGGGGTCCTGGCAGAACCCGATGTCGGCCTGGCACTGGCGGACGGCATCACAGATGCTGAGGAGATTCTCGGCGAGGGGTTCCGGCGGATGTTCAAAGGCGCCGTTGGGAATCTCACCTCGGGGCACTACTTCGCAGCCGAGGGCTTCTAACAAGGGTAACCCCAGCACACTTCCGGCACCGTGATTGGAATCCAAGAGGACACGAAAACGACAACTGCGGATACGGTTGACATCGACGGTCTTGAGAATCAAGTTCAGATGGGGCGTGATCACATCGGGGCAGGTTTCACGGGTACCGACGCGCGAAGCCCGAACCCATTCCAACCGACCCTCGCGATAGCGCTTGATCACCTCCTGTCCAAGTGCCGCCGGGATAACCCGTCCGTCGGAACTGAACAGTTTCAAGCCGTTGTATTCCGGCGGATTGTGGCTGGCCGTGATTTGGATACCGCCTGCCGCTCGGTAATGTTGCACTAACACACCGACCGTAGGAGTGGCCGCAATGTTGGCGTCCAGCACGGTGCGCCCCGTGCCGAGGAGTCCTGCCAGAACGGCCGCGTGAATCATGGTGCCGCTGGCCCGGCCATCCCGAGCGACGACGATGGGCCCGGCCGGCGCGGTCGCCGCCCACGCCCCGGCGAATCGCATGGCCACTTCTGGCGTAAGACTCTCCCCGATAATGCCTCGTAGGCCAGAAACACTGATAATCGGTTCTGCCATTGTGCAACCTCTTCCCCAAGGATTCGTAGGCCTCGGTATTCCATCTTACCCCGTCTTTTGGGGGTTGATCGCTTGTTAGCGGCGGCTTTTGTCCCTACAATGCAAAAGTCGGATGATGCTCCGCCGGGTCCATTGCAGGATCCGCCATCGTAGGCTTAAGGTATTCGTATTATTGCGATTGCGCGGGGCAGGACGAAGCCTGACCGCAATCGTGACGGCAGAATCTTATACAAAGGGGGAGTTCAATGTACAGAGTGACCGGAAACCAAATGAGTGATGAGGCAGTTTGGGTAGTTTGGGTTACTGCAGATAGGAGGTGGACACACGATTACGAATGACACTGAGCAGTCTTGGCTAACAATTGGGTGCAATTGATCTCGCGTTTTCGAGCACGCTGAACATAGAGAAAGGTCCAACAATGGCTTGTTCAGGCCTTGTCCTCCGCGAGGGAAAAAGCCGGTTGGTCCGGCGACCCGTGGGTTTACCTCTCGGTGCATCTCCGAGAAGGCATATCGCTTCCAGAAAAACACCCAGGTTGTTCGCTCGGTTTCCTCGGACGAGTCACCTCCAGGCGAAAGCAGGGCGGAAGTGGAAGATTTCCATTTGTTTTCTTAGCTAATTCCCCATGGGGCACTCCCCAGGCCACCAAGGCAGGAGCAAAGGTTCGGCGTATCTTTAACAGGTGCATCACTTTTCTTGATGCAAAAAACTCGGAGGCAAAGGATGGTCGTGGAGCACGATGTCATCCGCGACAGCCTGATGAGGCTGGAGGAGGCGGAATACAACAAGTGGGTTTCTACCTCGGCAGCGGGAAATATCCGCCGCTGGCTGACGGATGCCGAGTTCGCCGAGTATGCCCCCCAAGTCGTGGAAATGATCCAAGCGGGGCGGTGGCAAGAGCTCAACGACGTGTTTTGGCAAATCATCCCGTTTGGGACCGGCGGCCGTCGGGGTCGCATGTTTTCCGTGGGGACGAACGCTATCAACGACCGCACGATCGGGGAAAGTGCCCAAGGCGTGGCCGACTATGTTCGCTCCGTGTCCGGACAGAAGGCCCTCTCCTGTGTGATTGCCTACGACACCAGGCACCGCTCGCGGCATTTTGCGGAACTCTGCGCCGAAGTCATGGCAGCCTCGGGGTTTACGGTGTTTTTCCTCGACGGATTTCGCAGCACGCCGGAGCTATCCTTCGCGGTACGGTATAAAAAATCGGACTGTGGCATTATTGTGACGGCCAGTCACAATCCGCCCTCTGATAATGCGGTGAAGGTCTATTGGAACACCGGGGGGCAGGTCTTACCTCCCCACGATCAACGGATGATTGAGGCCGTCATGGGCGTCCGGGCTATCCGTCGGGTTCCCTTTGCCGAGGCGGTGAAGAGCGGCCGGGTCGTCTTGTGCCAAGATGAAGTCGATGCCGCTTATTTAGAGGCCCTCCGGCGGCAATCGCATGAGGGACCTCGCAATTTGAGGATTCTTTACTCACCTTTGCATGGGGTGGGAACGACCGCCGTCATACCGGCTTTGAAAAACGCCGGTTTTACCCAAATCGAGGTCTTTGGCCCCCACGCCGAGCCCAGTGGGGACTTTCCCAATGTTCCCGATCACGTGGCCAACCCGGAAAACAAGAAGGTTTTTGAACCGCTGATCGCCCGAGCGAAGGAAATCGGGGCCGACATCGCACTGGCGACAGACCCCGATTGTGACCGACTAGGCTGTGCCGTTCCAGAGACATACGAACCGGGTGCAGCGTGGACGACGCTCACCGGGAACCAGATTGGGTCGCTTTTGACAGACTATGTGATCAGAAAGGCCCAGGAAGCCGGCCGTTTGACCTCCCAGCACTACGTCGTGGAAACATTGGTGACCACTCGGCTGTTGGGTCGCATTGCGCGAAAAGCCAACGTTCGCGTCATTGACGACTTGATGGTCGGCTTCAAGTGGATCGGCGGCGTCATGGATTATGAGGGACCCGATCGGTTTCTGATCGGGGCCGAAGAGTCCTATGGATTTTTGATCGGTGATCATGCCCGGGACAAAGATGGTGCGGTGGCTGCCATGGTCCTTTGCGAACTGGCCGCCGAACTAAAAGCCCGCGGTCAGACGCTGGTGGGGCGATTGGAGGAACTATTCCGAGAACATGGACTGCACGAGGAGACGGCCTTCTCCATTGATCTGCCCGGTGAGCGCGGCATGCAACTCATGAAGGATTTGATGCAGAAGTTCCGGACAAACCCACCCAAGGAACTTGGCGGGCAAAGAGTTGTCTCCGTGCACGACCTCAATCAGCCGGTTGACGTTGATCCAAGCCAAGAGTGGGAATACGCCATGGCCGCAGCCCGACGGGGCAATGTCGTACTCCTCCACCTGGATGAAAAGGGCGACAATCGGGTGGCCATTCGGCCTTCCGGCACGGAGCCGAAATGCAAGTTTTATGTCTTTGGTTATCTACCGCCCTCGGCCCTCGGCAACTTGCGACAAGCTCGAGACGGTCTCCGGCAACAATTGGAGTTAATCGCCAGAGACCTCAAGGCGTTTTCGTTAGAAGGGGTCTCGTCACCCTAGATGCACGATAGAAGCGAGCGGAACACCACACATCTTGGCTTCCCCAGGGAATTTGCCACCGCACAGATCGGGTCAAACCCACTTTGGAATGGGCCATCGCAATTGCCCAGTGACTGAAGTGGGGCGGGGATACGTCCCCCGAAACGGATGAAGGCGGCCGAGGCCCCGGAATTGCGGACCTCGATAACGGGAGCCGCACCGAACAATCCGCCAAAATCGACCCAGTCGCCTGCCACGGCACCCGGCACGGGGATCAACCGGCAGGCGGTCGTCTTGTCGTTGATCACGCCGATCGCCATTTCATCCGCAATGAGGGCCGCGATCGTTTCCGGCGGCGTATCACCGGGAATGGCAATCATATCCAGCCCGACGGAGCATACCGATGTCATGGCCTCGAGTTTCTCCAGGACAAGATGTCCCGCCCCGACGGCCTGGGCCAGGGCGGCATCCTCGCTAACCGGGATGAAGGCCCCGCTCAACCCGCCGACCGAGCTGGAGGCAAAAAGCCCACCCTTTTTCACGGCGTCATTGAGCATGGCGACCGCCGCCGTTGAACCCGGGGCCCCGATCTTTTCGATCCCCAGGGTCTTGATGATCTCACCGATACTGTCACCCACCGTGGGTGTCGGGGCCAGGGAAAGGTCCACAATGCCGAAGGCGACGCCGAGTTCCGCGGCCACCTCTCGGCCGATGAGTTCTCCCACTCGGGTCACGCGGAAGCTCGTGATCTTGATCTCCTCGGCCAGATCCCCCAGCGTAACCTTGTCGCCGCGTTCGAGACGCCGTTTGAGGGCACTTCCAACGACGCCGGGGCCTGAAACACCAATATTCACGGTGGCCTCCGGCTCGCCGGCCCCCATGTAAGCCCCTGCCATGAAGGGGTTATCCTCGGGGATGTTGGCGAACACAACGAGTTTGGCACACCCAAAGCCTTTGCGGTCGGCCGTCAGTTGCGCCGTTCGATGGATGATAAAACCCATTTCCCGGACGGCATCCATGTTGATACCGGCCTTGCGGGAAGCCACATTGACCGACGCACACACCCTCTGTGTGCTTGCCAGGACCTCCGGCAGACTTTCCATGACCACCTGATCCCCCGGCGAAATGCCCTTGTGGACAAGGGCCGTAAACCCGCCGAGAAAATCGACACCACACGCCGTGGCCGTGGCGTCAAGCGTTTTTGCTACTTGGAGAGCCGCACCCTTCCCGTGCCCGGCAAGAAGCGTTGAAACGGGCGAAATTGCCAGCCGCTTATTCACCACCGGAATGCCATACTTGGCCCCCACACGATCGCAAATCTCCACCAGTCGTGAAGCCCGGGAGGTAATCTTGTCCCTCAATTTGCGGCACATGTGATCGACATTAGGGGCCGCACAGTCTTCTACATTGAGCGCCAATGTGACGGCACGAACATCCAGATGCTCGGCGTGGAGCATCCGAATCGTCGAAAGAATCTCATCTGTGCGAAGCATTGTCAAGAATTCCGGATGATCTACCGCTTCCCAAAACTAAAGAGAACCCGGGGCCGACAATCAACCCCGGGGTTTTTCTGTCTCAAGAATTGTGTTCGTCGCGGGTTCTGCGGAAACGAGCCCGGACGGTCCAACTAGCGCCACCCGTCCCCAGAAGAAGTCTTCCCAACCGTCTTCCGCGTTTTGTAACGCGTGCCCCCTATCAAGTTAATGTAGCGTGTTCAAAAAGCCTTTGTGAAGCCAGGCATGGCAATGGGATATTTCCCATTTTCATCCGGCTGAACGGGCGCCGGATCGTCAAGACTCGTCCAGGTGTCAATACCGGGGGCCAGCGAGAGCTCGGATTGTAAGGCCTCTTCCCATGTGACCTCTTGGCCCGACTCAATGGCCATGCGGCCCAAGATCGCCGCCAAGCAGGACTTAGCACATCGCTCTGTCTCGTTGTAGGGCTTATCGTTGCGAATGGCATCGACAAGCAAATCAAGTTCCCGTTGATAGGGATTGCACGGCGGACCTTCGTACTTCCAAATTTCATTGTCCGCAACCCGTTTATGCCCTTTGTACATCCGCGGGTCGGTAATCCCTTCTCCCAGCACGGCAGAGCCCGTTGCCCCGTGGCTGACAACACCCCAAAATCCCCAGCAATTGGCCATGTGTCGTGCTTGGGCAAACATCCGCGTTCCGTCGGCAAATGTATATTCTGCGGCATAGTGATCGAAAAGCTGGTCAGGTTCAGTGCGGACTTGCCGTCCCCCTTGACCTTGGCAAGAAACGGGCCACTCACCTTTGACCCAACAGGCCACGTCGATATTGTGAATGAGCCAATCCACGATGAAACTGCCGTTTAACCAGGTGAAACAACTATAGTTGCGAATCTGGTGTGCCAACTCGGTCTCGCCCGGCTGACGACGGCGGAATCCAACCGGGCCATGCATCCGATAAGCCCAGACCGTAATCACGGTTCCAATGGCGCCGTCATGGATTCGTTCGATGATTTGCTCCAAAGGCAGACTGTGGCGGCTCATTAAGCCCCCGGCGATCTTGAGATTCTTCTGGTCGGCGACCTTCCCCGCTGCGAGCACCCGCCGAATTCCCGGCCCATCCACGGCGAAAGACTTCTCCATGAAGACATGTCGGCCCTTTTCCACGGCATATTCCAGGTGGATCGGCCGAAACGCCGGGGGAGTTGCCAAAAGGACAAGGTCGCCCGGATTCAGTGCCTCGATCGCCTTCTTGTAGCCGTCAAAGCCCAAAAATTGACGCTCCGGTGGTACGTCAACTTTGTCCCCAAAGCTCTTCTTCAAATTATTGAGACTGGCGTTGAGCCGATCTTGAAACACATCGGCCATGGCCACGAGTTTGATAGGACCTTGAGTCGAGAGGGCGTTGGCGGCGGCCCCCGTGCCCCGGCCACCACAACCGATGAGGGCCACCTGAATGAGGTTATTCTCGGCGGCGTGGACAAATCGCGCCAACGAGGTCGCTGTGAGCGCGGCCGCCGTGGCCGTCGCCGAGGTCTTCAGAAAACCACGACGATTCTGCTCGGTCAATGCGGTCTTTGGCTTGTGGCCGTTCCTCTGCGAACTCATGGTCCTTCTCCTTATCAAGGTTTGGATACAACCCAACGGCACCATCACGTAGCTACTGAGAGAACTCGCAATATATTGCGTTGCAGCAACGCATTGAAGATAATCCAAACCATGTTGGGCGTCAATCAAACGAGGTTACCCCCTGGCTAACCTCCGTTGACCCACGACAAACCAGGTTGTGATCTAGGTCTTATTGGGTAATTCCTTTCCCCGTCAAGGTTCTTGCCGGAGAACGCAAGCATGACAGCCACATTGATAACCCTGTTCGCTTTGACCGCCGTGGCCGATGCTGCACCTCGGCCGAATGTCGTCTATATTGTGACCGATGACCAGCGGTACGACGCCCTAAGCTGTGCAGGGCATCCTTTTTTGAAGACACCCCACTGCGATCAACTGGCCCAGGAGGGGGCGCGCTTTGTTAACGCCTTTGTGACCACCTCGTTGTGTTCGCCGAGCCGAGCCTCATCGATTTCGGGCTTGTATGCCCATTCTCATGGGGTGATCGACAATTTTACCGAGTTCCCCGACGACCTCCCGAGCTTGCCGAAGCAACTTCAAGCGGCGGGTTACGAGACGGCCTATATTGGCAAGTGGCACATGGGGGAAGAGAACGACTCACCGCGACCGGGGTTCGATTACTGGGCCAGCCATAAGGGACAAGGAAAATACTTCGACAACGAGTTTAACATCAATGGCCAGCGCGTCATGTTGTCGGGTTATTACACCCATCGCATCACGGAGCTGGCGGTAAATTGGTTAAAGAGGCCCCATTCCAAACCCTTCTTGCTTATGATCGGCCACAAGGCGCCCCATACGCCGTTTACCCCCGAGCCCAAATATGAACACATTTATGACGACATCGATATCCCGTATCCTCCCAGTGCCTTTCAATTGGAAGGTAAACCGGATTGGGTCAAGGAACGACTTGTGACGTGGCACGGGATTTACGGTCCGCTTTTCGGTTTTCGGGAAAAGTTCCCCGATACCCGTCCCGAGGCCCAACGGGACTTTGCCCGGATGGTCCGCGCCTATCTCGCCACCATCAAATCGGTGGATGACAGTGTCGGCGAAATTGTGGCCACGCTGAAGGCCCTCGGACTGCTCGATGAAACAATCGTGATCTTTACTTCAGACAACGGATTTCTCCTCGGAGAATACGGGATGATGGACAAACGCACCATGCACGAGCCAAGCATCCGCGTGCCCCTGCTTGTGCGGTATCCTCCGGTGATTAAACCCGGGACGGTTATTAAGGAAATGGTGCTTAACGTCGATATGGCGCCGAGCATCCTTGACTTGTGTGGCGCGCCACCTTTGCCCAAAACACATGGCCGGTCTTGGCGTCCTCTCTTGGAAGGTCGAACGGAGGGGTGGCGAAAATCGTTCTATTACGAATACAACTACGAAAAGCAATTCCCGTATACGCCCAATGTGCGGGGTGTTCGCACGGAACGCTGGAAGTACATGCATTATCCGACGGGCGACGGAACGCCGGACCGGCATAAAGCCGAGTTGTACGACCTGCAAAACGACCCGGAGGAACGGTATAACCTGATTGACGACCCGCGGTACCAATTGGTGCTCGAGGAACTTCGTCAAGAGCTGCTGCGTTTGCAGAAGGAAACAGATGCCCTTCCCGACCGCATGCCTATTGATGAGGGCATCAAGACCGAGCTGCCCGAGCAGTCCATCCGTTGATCTGTTGTGTTCGCGTGGATAAAACCTTTGCTGGCTACCCAATTGGGACTTTGCTAATACGATCGCAGGTTGCGATAGGAACTGTCAGACCATGAACACTCACAAGCTTTCGCGCCGCACAGTGCTGAAGTCGTTGGCCACCGGTGCCGTTTCGCCAGTGGCCATTCCCACCCTGATTCCGCGTTCCGCTCTCGGAGAGGGTGCAACCCCCGGTGCCAATGAGCGGATCACGGTCGGTGTCATCGGGACGGGCGGGCGATCTCGGCTGCTCATTGAACAGCTTCCCTCCCAGGGGCAGATCCTCGCCGTATGCGACTGCTTCCTCGAACGGGCCGAGCAGGTCAATGCCGAAAAGGGTCAAGGCCGTTGGGCCGTTTATCAAGATCATCGCCAACTCCTGGAGCGAAAGGATATCGACGCCGTCATCGTGGGCACACCCGACCATACCCGGGTGCTGGTGTGCATCCACGCCTGCCAAGCGGGCAAAGACATTTATGCCGAGAAGCCCCTCACACTGTACATCCGCGAAGGTCGTGTTCTCGTTAACGCCGTGCGTAAATATAAGCGGGTCTTTCAAGTAGGAAGCCAGCAGCGATCCATGGCCATGAACCGGATTGCTTGCGAGTTTGTTCGATCAGGCAAATTGGGCAAGATACGCGTGGTTCAAGGTTGCAATTACACGGGGCCGCGCTTTTACGAAGGTCTCCCCGAAGAGCCGATTCCCGACAAGCTAGATTGGGACCAATGGCTGGGGCAGACGCCTTATCGTCCCTATCATCGGCAACTCCATTATGGCTGGATGGCCTGGTGGGACTATTCGGGTGGTGAAATGACCAACTGGGGTGCCCACGGTCTGGATCAGATTCAATGGGCCTTGGGCAAGGACGACACCGGGCCCGTTGACATCCGTCCCCAAGGAGGGCCCAAGGATATGAACGCGGCCGTCCATATGAAATACGCCGACGGGACGCCCGTCAGGTTAGAGCTGTCGCCGGGACCGATGGGCGGGGCCATTTTCAGCGGAGAAAATGGGCGCATCGAGATCAACCGCAACAAGTTCACGTGCAATCCGCCAGACCTGATCAAAGATCTGCCTCCTCAGGAAGAGATCGACAAGTGGCGCGATGAGGTCGCCCTCTGGCAGGCCAAGTATCACATGGAAGATTGGATGAACTGCATGAGAACGCGGGAAAAACCGGTGGCCGACGTGGAGATCGGCCACCGCTCGATCACCATCGCCCACTTGGCAAACATCGCCCGCTACCTGGGGCGCCGACTCCAATGGGACCCCGTAAAGGAGGTCTTTATCGGCGACGATGAGGCCAATCGCTTGGTAGAACGACCGCAGCGGGCGGGCTACGAACTTCCACAAATCGTCTAGAAATCACGCGACTGTGGCCAGAAGGAACGGCACCAATCCTGCCGAAGCCGGCGGTGTGTCGTTTCGAGAAACTTCACCGCCATCTTACCTCGGCGGGTCGTCATGTTGTTGGCTCAAGTAACCGAGCTAACACCGGCAGCGGAGAGTGCGAGGTGCCGAACAAGGATGAGCGAGCGGACGTACTACAAAAAGGACGGCAACAGCACCGCCGATTCTTCTGGAGTTTCCCCAGTTTTTTGTGGTTTGACATGGCCAGGACAGCGCCTAAGCCTCCAAGATGGGTAATGATACGACATCAGAATTGGAGGGACGCGCGCCGTCGCGTCCGCCGAAGTGTCGATTGATGATCCCTTGTGATTCGCGGCCACGAGGGCGCGTGACCCTCCGGGGCAGAGTATGGACTTTCCCCGCCCAAGGCATATTGGCACTTGGTTGCATTGCTGTTGAAATGTTGGAAGCGTGCCCCATCGCTGCAAAAGTGGGCAAACTCCAACGATTCTTATCTATGGCGTTCTTCCCAAAGACGCTACAATGAATGCCTGTTGTATGTGACGATGCGCGCCAATGTTATCTGGATATCACTGCGAGAGACGGTTTTTGAATTCATTTTGGAAAAAGCCGCTTTCCGGAAGCCGGATGCTTGGTCTTTTTTGGGAAAGATGGCGATTTCTGCTCAAGATTGTCAAGATTAGGCAAGTCCTTTGTCGCACGAGGCCAGGATTAGTCGAGGCTGAGCCGTGAAACAAGACGTTTGGGACGCACTGAAGAACCTTCGGGAAAAGGCCGAGCGAGTTTATCGGGAAAGAATGGGTCAGGGGCAGATCTTTATCCAAGTGGGGTCGGCCACCTGTGAACACGCCGCCGGCGCGCTGGAGGTGGCGGACGAGTTCCGAAAGCACATCGCGGCCTCGGGTCGCAACGACATCATTCTCCGTCGAACAGGTTGCACCGGCCGATGTAGTCGCGAGCCGATCGTGGGTGTCTTCCGCGCCGGGGAAATGCCCATCAAGTATCAGTTGGTCAATCGTGAGCTTGTCCATAAGATTTTTACCCAACACGTCCTCGGGGGCGAACCGTTACTTGATCACGTCCTGGATGGGCCAATTGAGCGGCTTTCCAAATATGAGATTCTGAACTGCGGTTCCCTGCGGTGTGGCTGGAAGGGCGAACAGATTTGCGGTGGTCCCATGGCCAATCAATTGAAGGCCATGGGGGTCTCGCCGGACGTCTGCCGGGTAACCAGTGCCAGTTGCTTCGGCGCATGCAGCATCGAACTGGCGGGAAAATGCACCCATATTCTCGTTCGCCCGCAAAACGTCCTGTACCGCATCACGAGCTTGGCGGATCTCGAGGAGGTCGTGCGGGAACACATTGGAAAGGGACAAATCGTCGAACGCCTCCGCGTCAAAGAGGAACCTGTCAGTCAAGACTTCTTCGAGCTGTACGGGGAAATCGCCTTCTTCAACCGGCAGACGCGGATCGCCCTTCGCCATAATGGGATCATCGACCCGACGAGCATCGAGGAGTACTTCCACTATCGTGGTTTTGAGGCGTTGGCCAAGGTCTTGGCACAAGACGACCCCGACTGGATCGTGGAGGAGGTAAGCCGTTCGAAATTGCGTGGACGTGGCGGGGGTGGCTTTCCGACGGGCCAAAAATGGGCGTTGGCACGCAAGTCTCCGGAGAAGACGCGCTATATCATCTGCAATGCGGACGAAGGTGATCCCGGGGCCTTCATGGATCGGAGTATGCTCGAATCCGATCCCTTCAACGTCATTGAGGGGATGATTATCGGGGCCTTTGCCATTGGGGCCCATCGGGGATTTGTTTATGTGCGAGCCGAGTATCCCCTGGCCGCGGAACGGGTGGATCACGCCATCCGCATGTGCCGCGAATGGGGAATCCTGGGGAAGAACATTTTGAACTCGGGCTTCGACTTTGACATTGAAATCCGCCTCGGCGCCGGTGCCTTTGTCTGTGGGGAAGAAACCGCCCTTATCCACTCCATCGAAGGTGAGCGAGGTCAACCACGAATTCGGCCACCGTATCCCACGGAGGTCGGTTTGTGGGGAAAGCCCACGGTCATTAATAACGTGGAAACATTTGCCAATATCCCGGCGATCATCATCTACGGGGCCGATTGGTTTAGCCGCATCGGTACCAACGCCAGCGGCGGGACCAAGGTCTTCGCCTTGGCCGGAAAGGTCAAACAAACGGGGTTGGTCGAAGTCCCTATCGGGATCACTCTGCGTGAAGTCGTCATGGACATCGGCGGCGGGTGCCCCAACGAGAAGAAGGTCAAAGCCGTCCAAACCGGGGGGCCTGCCGGGGGGTGCATTCCGGCATCGATGCTCGACCTTCGCGTGGATTTCGACACCCTCAACAAGGCCGGGTCGATTATGGGTTCCGGCGGTATGATCGTCCTGGACGAAGATGACTGCATGGTTGATATCGCCAAGTTTTTTATGACATTTTCCGAGGATGAATCGTGCGGCAAGTGTACGCCTTGCCGCGAAGGCACAACCCGGATGGTGGAGATTTTGGAGAGAATCACCACGGGCAAGGCCGACGAAGGCGATTTGGAAAAACTGGAACGGTTGGCCAAATTGGTGCGAAAGGCATCGCTTTGCGGGCTAGGACGGGCCGCGCCTAACCCTGTGCTCAGCACATTGACCCACTTTCGGGAGGAATACCTGGCCCATGTCCGCGACAAGAGATGCCCGGCCAAGAAGTGCTCGGCCTTGATTCGCTACGAAATCGATCCGGAGAAGTGCGTCGGTTGCACGGCTTGTGCCAGGAATTGCCCTGTCGAGTGCATCTCGGGCGAGCGGCGGCAACCGCATGTCATCGACCAAAGTCGGTGCATTAAATGCGGACGGTGTTTCCAGGTGTGCCGATTCGACGCGGTTATGCGGTATTGAGCAACAAATAAGGGAACCAGAAGCGCCTTTGGAGTGTTTGCAAGGCTTGACAATTCGCTGGGCTCATGGCCCATCGGCGATGTCCCGCCGATTCGAAAGTGTCAAGATGGTGTTAACAGGTCGAAAACATTAGGCTGTGGACAATCGATCCATGATTGCTAAAAGGCGAAAAAAGATCACTTTGACCATTGATGGTAACCAGGTGACCGTTCCGGAAGGCACCACCATCATGCAAGCTGCGGAACAAATCGGAATCCGCATCCCGCGATTGTGTTACCACCCGGATTTGAGCCTGGCCGGATCGTGTCGCGTGTGCATCGTGGAAGTCAAAGATATCGGCCACTATATGGCCTCATGCAGTTCTCCGGTTTGGGAAGGCATGGAGGTCCGTACTAATTCCCCGGAAATTCGGGAGGCCCGCCGCGATATCGTCGAGCTCCTCCTCGACAATCACCCCATGGATTGCCAAACGTGTGAACGGGATGGCAACTGCGAACTGCAGAACCTGGCCTACTCCTTGGGAGTCCGTGAACGACTGTACGAAGGCAAACGCAAAGAGTTTCCCATCGAAGACTCGAGCGTTTCGGTGGTCCGTAATCCCAACAAGTGCATCCTGTGCGGCCGATGTGTGAGGGTTTGTGCGGAGATTCAGGGTGTTTATAACCTCAGCCAGCATGGGCGGGGTTTCTACACGGTCGTGGCACCGGCTCATAAGGCCAACATGGACGATTCCGTCTGCATCCAATGCGGCCAGTGCATCAACGTCTGCCCGACGGCGGCCTTTCTGGAAAAGTCCAGCACAGAGACCGTGTGGAAGGCCCTGGCCGATCCGGAATTGCACGTCGTTGTGCAAACGGCCCCGTCGATCCGCGCCGCAATCGGCGAAGGGTTCGGCTATCCGCCGGGGACACCGTGCACGGGCAAGATGATCACCGCCTTGCGGCTCTTGGGGTTCGAACGGGTCTTCGATACCGACCTGGGGGCCGACCTGACGATTGTTGAGGAAGCCCATGAGTTCCTTACGCGGCTGCAAACCGGTGGTCCGCTTCCGATGATCACGTCATGCTCGCCCGGGTGGATCAGCTTCCTGGAGAAATTTTATCCGGAATTGATTCCGCATGCCTCAACTTGTAAATCGCCCATGAGCATGCTTTCCACCTTGGCCAAGACGTACTACGCGGAGCGGATGAAGATTCCGCCGGAAAA
>FWWL01000066.1_pt1 | contig 17000 bp, 14 predicted proteins | sample 2228331 | NCBI WGS metagenome assembly FWWL01 (sample SAMEA103939775, study PRJEB20133) | metagenome
CTGAAGCTGGTGAAGCAGGCAAATGCATTCGTAACGCCGTTGATCGGCAACGGGGCATCAGCCGCTCCGGGCGATGAGTATATATCGGGAACGAACATTACCGGTGTAACAGCGGGCAGCCACATCGGTCTGTACGAAGTGAACGGCAGCGGGAACATCGTGAAGTTCGTAGACATTATGCTGACGGCAGCTGACATTGCCGTATTGGCACCAGTACTGGAAGGGTACACGGTACAGATAGGAACGGTCGCGGGCACAACCCGGATCAATTACTCGCCGGGGCCGGGAAACAGCCTGAAGCTGGTGAAGCAGTCGGGATCGTTTGACACGCCTCTTGCAGGCAACGGATTTGTCGTGCCAGGCGCTGCATATACACCGGGATTGAATATCACGGACGTATCAGAGAACGATCATATCGGGTTGTACGAAGTGAACGGCAGCGGGTATATTGTCAAATTTGTCGATATTACGTTAACGTTGGCAGACATTGCCATTGCCGCTCCTCAGATTCCCGGATATATCTTTTCCCCCGGCAAATTTGTAGGGTATACGGCTATTCACTACACGGCTGCCGAGGATCATACTTTACGAATATCGGTCAGCGTCAGTTCTCCGGGTAATCCGCCAGCTCTGGGGTCCAATATTGATGATGCTTCATATGCTACCCAGCAGTACACACCAGGAACTCATTTCCCTGTGATCGTTGATCAAGTTATTCGACTTCTTGAAATTGATCAGACAGGATTGATAGTCAAATATGTCGACACCGTAGTACAACCAGAGTTAAGGGCAACAGTATCAGATATAAATATTTCTCCACGTGCAGGGTCAGTGCCTGGAACAGTTCAATTGGACTATCTGCTCTCTCAGGGGAACGGCCTACGTTTCGCTTGTGCTTGGGATTTACCATCTTTGATTGGCGCAAATGGCTATCCTGCACCAGACTGGACAGTAGTGTATGAACCGGGCAACGGCATCATCGCAAGTGCGGGGCAGACATGCCATGTTTACGAAGTGGACTCGCAGGGGAATGTAGTCGGACTCGATATTTTCATTGTCACAACTTCATTGCTCTCCGAGAAGGCTCAAGAGATAACCGGTTATTCCGTACAAATCGGTTCTGCCATCGGCACGACCAAAATCAATTATACGCCAGGTTTGGGAAATTATCTGATCGTGGACAGTCAACCGGGCGAGATCGAGGCTCCGTTTAATGGCGTAGCCCCCCCGATAACGGGCGTTGCGTATACATCCGGCAGCGACATTGCAGGTCTGGCGGAAGGGGAGCATATCGGGCTTTATGAGGTGAACAGCAATTATATCGTCAAATTCAAGGATATCACGATCACATCCCGGGACATCGCTGCTGAAGCCGAAGAGATCATAGGATATGTATTGGAAAGCGGCGGTTGGGCGGACTCGGCGAAAATCAGTTATATACCTGAGTCAGGCCATTCATTGAGGATTGCCCGTCAGGAGGGCGTATTCCAGATGCCGTTGGCGGGAAACGGTTCTATACCTCCGGTAACAGCTGTACCCTACCAATCGGGGAGCCCAGTAGCCGACGTCTACCCCGGGGAGCATATCGGATTGTACGAAGTGGACGTTGACGGCAATATCGTTGGATTCGCACAGATGATCATATCCGAGGCGCACATTGCGATTGCGCCCCCGATTATTAGCGGGTATGAATTGTGGGCCGGTTCCGTACACGAATCGACGAAGATCGTCTATGCCCCGGAAAGCGGAAACAGTCTAATGTACTATAAATCTTACAACGAACCGATAGGGGTACCCACGTTAGGCACCGTTCCTTATGAAGCTTACACGCCATACGTGTCGGGCGGTCTTATCACGCAAGTGGATTTCGGTACGCGAATCAGTCTGATCGAGGTCGATTCTGAAGGGAAAGTCGTGAAATACGTCATTTTCGTCCTCGAAAAAAATGATGTGGCCCGTAATCCACAATCCGGTTCGTTGTATTACGGTCTATTCGAGATAGTAAGCCCCTCTTCCGTAAAGATACACTATCAACCTTCGGAAGGAAGAGTATGGTACTATTATCACAGTGCAACGTACCCTCCTGATCTTCTTCAGGGGAGAGGATTGACGGTACCCTCGGGATTCACCAAAATGTCGGGAGAGATCACCCTTGACGTGGCGCTCGATGATTGGCTTGTTCTTGTGGAGACGAATAGTAGTGGAGAAGTGGTAGGCGCAATACAATTCATTATCGAAAACGACGAACCACCTCCGGACGATGGCTCATGACTGTGAACCCTTCGACGATATAAATTATCAGCCCCCGTTCGGTCCATTGGCCGGGCAGGGGTATTTTGTTCAATTGCCTTTCGATGTGCCGGTGCATATCCGGCCCCGCGGCGAGAAACAAGGATGGTCTCCAACCAGCGTCAGGTTCTGTATAATAAGGATACAAAGTATGCCTTTATTCGCTCCATGTTCACAATTAACAGGACAAAGCGGGGACTGATAATGGGGAAAACATGGTTTTATCGGCTGCTTCTTTCTTATATGCCGATCTTCTTGATCGTCGTAACCTTTACCTTTTTCGTGTTTTTCCAACTGCTTAGCGAACAGAATCGCAATGAAGCGGTCAACGCGAATAAAATGCTCTCGCTGCAGGCTATGCGCCTCATCGATACGTCGCTGAAGGCCATCGATAGCGCGGTCACGCTTGAAATCATCAACAATGAACAGCTTATCGAATTTTTTAACGGGCAGGCAGGCGGAAATGCTTACGTCAATATCAGCGCCGTCGAAGAAATGAAGGATATGATCGTGTCGTATCCGATGATCGATTCGATTTATTTAGTCCGATACGAGGATGAATTTGTCTTGAGTACCGCCACGAGCGATCACATTAACAGTTACCTGGATGGTTCGTTTATCAAGCAAGCCCAACCGTCTCTTTCGAAAAAATGGACAGGCACCAGAGAATTTAAGCAATTTATCGTCAAAAGCGGCAAGCCCGTCGTCAGCTTGGTAAGAGGAGCGCCGTTTATTACCAATGAAAAAGGGTTGGTCGTGGTCAATGTGGCGACGGATTCGCTTCATCATATCGTATCCGATCTCTATGATCCCGAAGTAAGCTTTATTCGGATCAAAGACGCCTCCGGCAATGCGTTATTCTCGGATAGTTCATCGGCGGACATGGGCAAAGCGTTTTCCAACTATGCTTCGGGTTATACGGACTGGTCCTACGAAAGCGGACTTGTTAACGGGAGATTGGTTCAATTTATCTCCTCGCTGTATAATGTTTGGTTCATCGTCGGCTTGTTGATGATCGCCTAAGCTTCATTTGGTTGATCTACGTGACAAGGCGGAATTCCAAGCCGCTGGAACAGATTGCGGCTCGCGTCCGCGGTTATACGACGTCGATATCGGGGGGCACACCGAGAGAGAGCGGCAACGACGAATTTAAATTTATTGAATCGGCGCTTGCCAATATTATCGAACAGGCTAACCAATTCCAGCAAAAGCATAGGGAAGACCGGCATTTGCGCACCAGTTATTTGTTCCATAAGCTGATTGATGGCAGTCCGGAGCTTACGCGCGATAGTTGGACGGAAGAAGCCAGCAGCCTTCAGCTCCCGCTGCCTTCCGACCAGCAGGTCGTGTTTATCATCGAAATCGATGAATACACGGAATTTTGCCGGAAATATTCGCACCGCGATCAGAATTTGTTAAAGTTCTCTTTGCGCAGTATGATCCAAGAGATGGCGTCTAAGCACGATTGCGAATTGTGGACGGAATGGACGTCGACTCTGCAGATGGGTGTAATGGTATTCGTAAAGAACGGCGAGGACGACGGTGAACGGCAAATGATACTCGATTTTTTCGACCATTTGCGGAGTTGGACGGAGCAATACCTAAAATTTACGGTCACGATCGGAATCGGTGAACCGACAAGGCAGCTTTCCGATATTCCGCAGTCGTTCAAAGGTGCGCTGGAGGCGTTGAAATATAAGATCGTGCTTGGCCATAACCGGCTGATCGCCTACGAACAGACAGCCAGCCACGGGCAGGCGGAAGTGTTCTCGCATCTGAGCGCGATCCGTTCTATTGTTCAGTCGTTCCGTCTATTGGACGAAGATTGGAGAACGAAATACGAAGATTGGTTTCAAGAAATGAAGCGGGGATTGCTGACAAAAGACGAGATCATGAATTTAATGAATTACTTGATCTATTATATGAGCCGTGAAATGGCGACAATGTCCAAAGAGTTTCGGGAAATATGGGAGAAAGACGGGCTTCCGAAACTAAGCCAGAGCATCGATGCCTGTCACTCGCTCGAGCAGCTGCGGGAAGAGAACGGGCGTCTCATGACGGAGCTTGCCGCCAAGCTGCAAGAGGCAAGGGACAAACGTCAGCACGCCGCCATCATCCGTGAAATGCGCAAGTTTATCGAAGAGCAATATGCGAACCCGAATATGTCGCTAGAATATCTAAGCGACAAGTTCAATATCAGCCCGAAATATGTAAGCAAGCTGTTCAAGGAGCAAACCGGAAACAAATTCGTCGACTTCTTGATCGACATCCGCATGCAGAAGGCGCAGCGACTGCTCGCCGAGATGCCCTATTCCGTGCAAGAGGTCGCCGATCGGGTCGGTTATTTGAACGCAATATCATTCAGCCGCGTTTTTAGAAGAGTTGTGGGATATTCTCCAAGCGAATACCGCGACGAAGCCGCCCGGCGGCACGCTGATTGAAAATCGTATTGTGATGGAAAACGGTTTGGTCGGCTTGTACCTTCCGCAGTATATCGTCAGCAGCCTCGGCCACCGCCGGGGCTGCCGTTTTATTCAGCGCGGCGAAAACAGTTCCGCCACAGATTCTTGTTTCTTGCCCCTTTCGCCCGCCCACGTCTAGAATGGCACTAAGCAAGCGGCAACCAGCCTGGGGAAAGGAGACATGAGCAATGTCAAGCCTGCCAGAGAAAATGCCGGCAGCGGCAGCACCGCCTAGCTTCAATCCTCAAAGAAAAGAATGGTCTTCCAAAAAATCCGCGCTTAAACAAATCAAGCGTCATTGGCAGTTGTACGTGGTCATTTTATTGCCGCTAATTTACTTGATCCTCTTTAAGTACATGCCGATGGCCGGCATTATTATCGCATTTAAGGATTATAACGTCGTCCAGGGCATCTGGGGCAGCCCGTGGGCGGGCCTCAAATACTTCAACCAGTTTTTCGAATCGCCTAACTTCTGGCTGTACATTAAAAATACGCTAGGCATCAGTTTATACGGTCTTTTGGTTGGTTTTCCGGCACCCGTTATTTTGGCGCTGGCCTTGAATGAGGTTCGTAACGGGTTCTTCAAACAGAGCGTTCAGTTGGTCACCTATGCGCCTTACTTCATTTCGACCGTCATTATGGTATCGATCCTCATCTTGACTCTCTCCCCGAACGTCGGGATCATCAGCAAGCTCTTCCAATGGTTTGGCGTGGACAACACGAACTTCATGGGCATCCCGAGTCTATTTAAATCGATCTACGTTTGGTCCGATGCGTGGCAGTATACTGGGTACGGTGCAATCATTTACATCGCGGCCCTCGCGGGCGTCAATCCCGAGCTGTACGAATCGGCGAAAGTGGACGGAGCTTCCCGGATGCAAAAAATAATCAACATCGACATTCCGAGCCTCATTCCCGTATCCATCATCCTGCTTATCCTGAATCTCGGAAACGTGATGAAGCTAGGCTTCGAAAAAGTTTATTTAATGCAAAATCCGCTTAATCTCCATACTTCCGAGGTCATCTCTACCTATGTATACAAGGTGGGCTTGCTCAGTTCCAGCTTCAGCTTCTCGGCGGCAATCGGATTTTTCAACTCGGTCATTAATCTGATCCTGCTAATGGCCGTCAACTATCTGGCGAAAAAGCTGTCTAGCACGAGCTTGTGGTAATCTGTGCGGCGATACCGTATTTCGGGTAATCCGTTTACGTGAAGAAAGGAGATCTTATGGCCAGAACAACCGCCATCCGCGAGTCGCAGGGCGACCGATTGTTTGTTATCGGCAATTATGTGTTTTTGACGGCTGTGCTGCTGATCGTTTTGCTTCCGTTAATGTATATCGTCAGCTCCTCGTTCAGCTCGCCTCAATCCGTCATATCGGGACGGGTATGGCTGATCCCTGTTGAATTTACGCTTGACGGCTATAAGGCCGTGTTCCGCAATCCGCAGATCGGAACTGGCTATATGAATTCGCTCATCTACGCCATCGCCGGCACATTTATCAATGTTGTTATGACCGTGATGTTGGCTTATCCGCTGGCAAGAAGAACGTTCTACGGCCGCAACGTCGTCATGGTGCTGCTTATCATTACTATGATTTTCGAAGGCGGGCTTATCCCCTATTACCTGCTAGTCAAAAACTTGCACCTGCTAGATACCCGTTGGGCCATGATATTACCGGGAGCACTCGCTGTGTTCCAGGTTATCGTAGCAAGGACATTTTTTCAGACCACGATTCCGGACGAGTTGTCCGAGGCTGCGGAGTTGGACGGATGCAACGATATCCGCTTTATATTAAGGATCGTTCTGCCGCTGTCAAAGCCGATTCTGGCCGTTATGTCGCTCATGTATGCGGTCGGTCACTGGAACGCCTATTTCGATGCGCTGATTTTCCTGAGATCACCGGATTTGTTCCCGCTGCAAATCGTGCTTCGGAACATCCTGATTCTGAATACGATCGATCCGACAATGGTATCGAACGTTGATGTTCTGCTGGCGCAGAAAGGGCTGAAAGACCTGCTTAAATATTCGCTGATCGTCGTTGCCAGCTTACCTGTACTGGTAATCTATCCCTTCGTGCAAAAATATTTCGTGAAAGGCGTCATGATCGGATCGTTGAAAGGCTGACGGGTCCGGGACAGTAATAAGGAGGTGGTGCTGACCGTCAGCCGCAGGCGTATCAAGCAGTCCAAAGTTCTCTGTTGCATCCAAAAAACTTTAGAAGGTTAGGGAGGAGTCATCAGTATGAACGGACGAAATAACAGGTTTACGGGTTTGGTGGTGGCATTCGTATTCATCTGCACGCTTGTTCTAGGCGCATGCAGCAAAGATTCCGGCAATACCCCGGAATCTGTCGGTAACGCGAGCGTACAACCGACGGCTAGCGAGTCTTCTTCGGCCAATGAGGAGTTATTCACACCGGTCGGGTCCTATCCGATCGCGACCAAGCCGATGACGCTTAAGATGTTTGCGCCCCAGTTGCCGAGCATCGAGGACATGAAGACTAACGCATACACGAAATACTTGGAAGAAAAGACGAACATCAAGATCGATTGGGATCTCGTGCCGGAAAATGCGCTGAACGATCGTAAACAGCTAATGCTTGCGAGCGGCGACTATCCGGAAGTTATTCTGCACGGGAGCTTGACGAAAGACGAACAGATGAAATACGGCAAACAGGGCGTATTCATGCCGCTCAACGATTTGATCGAGCAGTATGCGCCGAATATAAAGAAGGCGATCGCCGACCTTCCGTATCTGAAGGGATCGATCACCGCGCCGGACGGCAACATCTACGCCCTGCCGCAGATCAACGAGTGCTACCACTGTAACTTTGCCCTGAAGCTTTGGATCAACAAGGCGTGGCTCGATAAAGTGGGAATTGAAATACCCGAGACCACCGAGGAATTCTATGAAGTCATGAAAGCGTTCAAAGAAAAGGATCCCAACGATAACGGCAAGAAGGACGAAATCCCGCTCACCGGTTCTGACGAAATGTGGGCAGGCAACATTGCCGCGTTCCTCATGAACTCTTTTATTATCGACGATTACGTAGACAAAGACAGCGGCACGTTCCTCTCCGTTAAAGACGGCAAGGTCGATCTTGCCGCCAATAAAGAGGAATGGAAACAGGGGCTTCTGTACGTAAACAAATTGTACGAAGAAGGCTTGATCGATCCGGCCGCATTCACGCAGAATGCCGACGCGATTCAGCAGCTCGGCAACCGGGAACAAGGCAACGTGATGGGTGCGATAACAACCGCCTTGATCAGCTATGCTCACGGTCCCGACGACAAGCATCCCCGGCATAAAGAATATGTCGTTGTACCGCCTCTGAAAGGACCCGGCGGCGTGCAACAGACGCCTTACTTCGCGGGTGTGGGCAATTCCCAGTTTGCCATTACGAACAAAGCGACTAAGGATCAGCAAATTGCGGCCATTCGTCTTGTCGACTTTTTATACACGGAAGAAGCTATTGTGCTTCAAGAGCACGGACCGGAGGGCAAAGGTTGGCGCAAAGCAACAGACGGCGAACTGGACATGAACGGCAAGCAGGCGAAGTATGCCGGCATTCCGAAAGCCCCTGACAAAACCACGCACAATGACGGTTGGGAGCAAATCGGCCCGTCAATGCGCACGTACCAGTACCGCGATTCATGGAAAGCCCTGCAGGATCCGCTCGCCGAAGGCGCATACGAAGTTCGTCTGAAGAGGGAATCGCAGAAATATGAACCGTTCAAGTCGGAACAAATGTATCCAAGCAGCGTGTTCATCGCGCTTGAAGACGCGGAAATCGCCGCGCAGCTCAGAACGACGATCCGGGATTACATTAAGTCCAACATGGCGCAATTCATTACGGGAAATAAAGATATCGAGAAGGATTGGGACTCGTACGTGAAAGGTTTCGACGGGCTGCAAATAGAGAAGTATATCGAGATTTATCAAAAAGCGCTTGCCTCGAAATAAACCGGGAAGAGGAATGCAGATGAGCGAGGAACAAGCCGTTGAGACGGGCGTACACAATTACAGCAAGGAGGAAGCGTGGGTGAAGCCCGATGATCCGCTTCTTCTCGATCGTTTGGAATGGTTCAAGGACCAGAAGGTTGGCTTGATGGTGCATTGGGGCCCGTATTCCCAGCTCGGGGTTGTCGAATCTTGGGCGCTAAGCGACGAAGACGGAGATTGGTCCAGAGAGGGAATCGATTGGGAACAAGACAGCGCAGAGCTCAAACGCCAATACTTTGATCTAAACAAAACATTCAATCCGATTCGGCTTCGGCCTGAGGTTTGGGCGGACTTGGCAGCGGACGGAGGATTTAAATATTTACTGTTCACGACCAAGCACCACGACGGCTTCTGCATGTGGGATACGCATACGACGGATTATCGCGTGACCGGACCGGACTGTCCTTTTCATTCGCATAAATACGCGGATATATGCCGTCAAGTATTCGACGCCTTCAGAGACAAGGGTCTAGCTATTGCCGCCTATTTCTCCAAGGCGGACTGGCATACGCCTTATTATTGGGCGCCCGGCATGGCCCGGGGGATGAATATGTGGCGCGGGCCTTCTTACGAACCCCAAGAATATCCATGGCTTTGGGAGCAGTTCGTCCAATTCACCCATAATCAGATGATGGAGCTGTTGACCCGATATGGGCGGATCGATGTCTTGTGGTTGGATGCCGGGTGGGTCCGTGCCGGGAGAAGCGGCCAGGACATACGCCTTGGCGAACTCGTGGAACAGGCGCGGAAAACTCAGCCTTGGCTGCTCGCCGCGGATCGCACGGTCGGCGGTCCATACGAGAATATCGTGACGCCCGAACAGACGATTCCGGACGGCCCGATGGACATTCCCTGGGAAAGCTGCATCACGATGGGGACCTCCTTCTCCTTCCGCTATGAGGACAAATATAAATCTGCCAGACAGTTGGTTCATATCCTGCTGGAAGTGGTATCCAAAGGCGGAAATCTGGCACTCAATGTCGGACCGCAGCCGGACGGCCGGTTGCCGGAAGGCGCGGCAAAAGTGATGAAGGAGCTCGGTGCCTGGTTGAAGGTATACGGGGAGGGCATTTATGGCACTCGGATCTGCGAGCCGTATTTTACGGGGGAATGGGCGTTTACGCGCCAAGAAGATACCGTGTACGTGTTCAGACTTTACAAGAACGACAATGATCCGGTCCCGGATGAATTCCTGATTCCTTATGTGTGGAAGGTCGAGAGAGTGGAGCAGGTCGGAACGGATCGCGTGTTCGCATACGAACGATCCGAGGCAGGTCTAAAGTTTAAGCTGCCTACCGATGCAGCCGCTCATGGAGCGCCGATCTCGCATGTGTTTCGTTTAAGGACTAGATAGCTTAGAAATGGGACAGCCCATAACTCTTGGGTTGTCCTTCTATTCGTATTCCGTTTTTGCACAATGAGATTATTTCTATGCGGAGATTATTTCATTTTTCTGATATTATTGATAGACTTGAGAGGGAAAAAGTCGGATCTGCTCACCGCCTGTCGATTCAATGCATGTTTAGGGGTGCCGGCCCAAGTGATCTGAGAGACTGCTCTGAACATAGGAGGCTTGGTTGCCGCATGAAAGCTAAACATGGTTTAATCAGACTCTCGGCCAAGAGCAAATTGGTCTTGGCGTTCGCGGTCATTTTACTTTTGCCAAGCATTGCAATTGGATGGATTTCTTACTCAACGGCAAAGAATAAAGTGGATGACCAAATGAAGCGGGCCGCTTCCGCAAATGTGAATTTGCTTAACCAAACGATTACCCAAATGATAGAAGCCAAAATAAATGAAGTTAATATCCTGTCGGAAGAAATATTTTTTGGATCGACAGGCTCTAACCAGGGAATCGATGATTCCGTGGTGAAAGAAAAGCTGGATAGGTATTTGAAGTTTCACCCTGATCTGGAAGGCATCATTGTCGGAACGGATGTTGGGGGATATCTATTCTCGCCAAGCAGCGTAACGCTGCCCTCTGATTACGATCCAAGGGAGAGACCCTGGTACAAACTAGCTATTGAGAACAAAGGCAAGGTCATGATTACGGATCCGTACATCATGCAGGGAACCCAAAAAACCGTTGTGTCCATTGTAAAGGCTGCGAGCGACGGCCGTGGCGTCATCGCGCCTACTCTTGATTTGCAAACGCTGGATGAGATCGTAAAAGGAGTTAAAGTAAGCAATCAAGGATATATTATTATAGCTGACGCGAATAGAAAATATTTGTCTCATCCTACGCAGCGAACGGGTGTTAAGTTACAAGCCTTGAATACGGACACCTTATACAATTCCGATTCAGGCGAGCTTGATTACATAAACCCGGTTGATGGAAAATCCAAGAGTATGGTATTTACTACGAATCACTTAACCGGATGGAAGATAATGGGGACCTGGTATAAGGATGAAGTGAGGCAGGAAGCCGCACCCATTTTCAATACGACTATACTTGTAACTTCCATTGCTTTACTTATTGGGGCAGCGTTCGTATTCTTTATTATTCGTTCCCTTCCATCCCCGCTGCTTGAACGGAAATATCAAATCCTCTATGAACTCTCTCCTTTGCCAATTCTGTTATTGGATCAGAAAGCGAGAATACATGATGCCAATCCGGCTGCGCTTAAGCTGTTTGAAATGTCAGCAGGCGAAATTAAGCTGCAGGGTTTCGCTTCTTTAATGACACTGAACGATCGGAATACTTTCATCAGGCAACTTGAGAGCGGTTTGTTGAAAGAAAAATTAAAGAACAGCGAATTTAATATATTGAATAATGCCAAGGAGCAAAGGTTGGTCAGTGCGGACAGCGAGTTTATCACCATTGCGGGAGAGCAATTCCAGTATGTCATTTTTCGGGATATCACGGAGCAAAAACGAACGCTGCAAATGCTCGAAGAAAGCGTGGACCGGTACACTTCCTTGGAGAGATACAACCCGGACTCCGTTATTTCCTTGAGTCTGGACGGGATGATCATGTCCGTGAATCCGGCAACCGAGCGTATATTCGGCTATACGGCGGCTCAACTGAAAGGGAAGCATTTTACCGGATTGATGGAAAAGGAACATGACTCGGATTCCTTGTCCTTGTTCCATCAGATTGTCTTCGATAAGCTGCTGTCGAGCTCGGAGCTGCGGGTCCGGCATCAGTCGGGACATCCGGTGGAACTGCTGGTCACGCCGGCTCCGATTTACATCGCTGGCAACATGGTAGGCTGCTACATAATCTCCAAGGATATAACGGAGCAGAAACGAAAGGACGAGCTTCTGATGAAGTCGGAGAAGCTATCCATCGCCGGGCAGTTGGCAGCCGGAATCGCCCATGAAATCCGCAATCCGCTGACGGCAATTAAAGGTTTCGTTCAATTGATGGGAAGATCCGAAACTTATATTCCCCAATACTTGCAGATTATACGGGAAGAGATGGAACGTATCGAGCTGATCATCAGAGAGCTGCTTATGCTGGCGAAGCCGCAGGCTATCCAGATGAAACAAGAGAATTTGAGGGTGCTGATCGATGAAGTCATCCTTCTGATTAAGGCTCAGGCGATTCTGCAAAATATTGAGATTCGATTGAACCCGGCGGACCAGATCTGTTTCATCCGATGCGACGCCAATCAAATCAAGCAGGTGTTCATCAACTTCTTGAAAAATGCAATCGAAGCGATGCCGCATGGCGGGGTCATTCAAGTGAATATTGGAATCAGCACCGACAATGAAGCCGTCGTCCAGATTAAAGATCAAGGGCACGGCATCTCCGAGGAGCAGCTGCGCATGATCGGCGAGCCGTTCTATTCCACGAAGGAAGCAGGCACTGGACTTGGAATGCTCGTCAGCCACAAGATTATCGAGAACCATGCCGGCCGTATCCGTATTTCCAGTCATTTGGATTTTGGGACGACCATCGTCGTGACGCTTCCGGTTATGAAAGGCGCTAACCATTAAGAAGTTAGTGCTCTTCATTTAAGCGGTTTAATGTTCGCTTAAACTGTCTAAATTTACCTCTTGTTCGCTCTCGGGCTGGTCGAGGGGGTAGATTCTAGCCGTTTCATTATCTTCATCCACATTTTGAATATAAATGGGTGCCCCATTATAAGTTACATTTGCCATAACGGGAGAGGCGGCAATTTCTTGAGCCCGTTGTTTGTTCATTTCACTGACCTCCTTAATTTATTGCAATAGCCAGAGTATCTGCTCCTAACCCTTAAAGTATTCAGATTCTTAATCGTCGACTATTGCTCCGCCATTTTTTTCGCATCTTGCTTGCATATGGGTTAGAATTGAATGAATTGAATAAAGAAAGCAAAATGGGAGCTGTAAACATGTCGAACGAAGAAGTTATTTTAACCAAAGAGGGCTTAGCCAAATTACAGGCTGAATTAGATGATCTAAAATACGTTAAACGTAAAGAGTTAGCCGCTCGAATTAAATTGGCGATTAGTTATGGCGACTTGAAAGAGAATAGCGAGTACCATTCAGCCAAGAACGATCAGTCGTTCATGGAAACAAGGATCATTATTCTGGAAAAGATGATAAACAAGGCTCGAGTCGTTGATTCTAACGATCTAGACTTATCGACAGTCCAGGTTGGCTCTCTTGTCATCCTCAATGATGTCGAGTTTGCCGAGAAAATCGAATACCGGATCGTAGGTCCTGCCGAGGCGGATGTCCTGGAAAATAAAATATCCTATGAGAGCCCATTAGGTAAGGAACTCATGGGTAAAACCGTAGGGAACATTATTAGTGTCAACGCTCCTATGGGTGTCGTTAAATATGAATTGCTTGAAATCAGGGCGACGTGAACGAGGGAACCCAGTTTCGAGAAAAGAAATGTACCGCCCCCGAGCTGCGAAAACCCGACCATTAGAAGGTCGGGTTTTTGTGTGGAAAGAAAAGGGTTTTGGCATGTATAAAAATTCCAAATGGACTAATAATACTGAAAAATAGGAATGCAAGGGGATTACGATGTCAATAGAAGCGGCAACGGTATTCAGTTTCTTTTTATCAATAACTTTGATATTTGTCATTTTTTTTGTGATAACGCCGAGAAGACTCCATCTGTTAGAAATATTATTTAGTTGGTTTATTATTTTATTACTGCACGGGACATTTCTTGCCATCATGATCTTGAATTATAAATACATCAAGTTAGGCAGTAACCTGTTTTTAATCTGGTCATTCGTTGTCAATAGGTTTGTCCTAATGCCGTTACTGATTATTTGGTTATTGGATCTGTATGTATCGGTACGTTCCTTTCTCATTAAGACGATATTGACTGTGGCTTTTACCGCTATATTGACCAGAATCGAATACTTGGCCAATTGGTTGGAGGTGATCCACCATGCTGGGCCTTGGCAAGTATGGTGGACGGTTGTCCAATGGGCAGCGCTTATTTTAATTGCCTACCTGTTTACGATATGGTTTCGGAACAAGGGTGGCACAGCTTGTACGTTATAGCGACATTTGAACAATCCATTTTTTTGGAATTGGTTATTACCGCATTAGAACAAAAAGGAATCCTTAAAGAAAAGATACTCGCTGTGCCTATTGATAAAAGAACAGAACCGCGGAAGCTGTTTGATACCATCCATCGGGCAGACGGGTTTAGTATGTTCGATTCCGCGGCGATACTGGGGACGTGTTTCATGCTTCTCGGATCCATTTATGGTTATGTATTGGAATGGGGTCCTATTATATGGGGAATTATCGGGGCCGTATCCGGCATTTTATTGGGTTTTATTTTGAAGTTATTGCTCGTGAAGAAGAAAAATTACGGTACGAAAAATATAACATCGGAAGTGGTCTTGATCATTCGTTGCGAAGAACAACAGTGGGAAACAGTTGAAAAAATTCTTTGGGAGAACACGGCATTGGGGATTTCTCGGATTAAAAATTTAAATGAGTTGGCAGACCCCCCGATTGTTTTATCTTCTCCCAAAAAGGCGGCATTCGACATTGAATCAAATCCCTCCGTTTAGAAGAACTAGGGCTTATTTATCCGAATTTACTACGACCCAACTCCATTTGAGAAACCCTTGGGTTGTCGCCTTCTTTGCCTTTGTATATCCAGGATTCGGAGCGCTTATACTGCATCGGAATGCAAAGGCTGTTATTTTGTTATCGTGGGAGTTATTTATCAATTACCAAGCGAAGATTAATCTTGGCATTATGTATTCGCTTCAAGGTCAATTTGATACCATAGCAATTATGTACTTTTCCCATATACCGCAAGCTATAAATGACTCGCTTTTTGGCGATTTTACTAAAGTTAAAGAGGTTTTAGACATGCAATGGACATTATACCTCTCGTCTATCTACTCTTTAATTTTTTACGATGCCTATGTGTCGTGCGTAGAAAATAACAAATTATTTGACAAAGAGCAGTCCAAATATTTAAGGCAGAACTATCAAAACCCTAATTTTGAAATGCCCATTAAGGATGGGTGACTTAAAACCTGAAAGCCGGGAGCTCTCTCAGTGGAGGCTCCCGGCTTTTGTCCGTAATTCAGTTATTTGGATGGCACGTTATCGGAAAGTTGTTTTACCATTTCTTTCAATTCCGCAATTTCCGATCGAAGCGAAGCGAGCTGGTTATCGGTGGACGGGGACGAATCCTCTTCATTGGAATTCGCTTTATCCAAGTTCGTAACGATAACCCCTACGATTAAGTTCATGACGATAAAGGTACCAAATAAGATGAATAAGACGAAATAGATCCAAGCCCAAGGAACATCCACCATGAGCGGGCGCATAACTTCGCTGGCCCAGGCCTCTAAAGTGACAATCTGAAACAAAGTGAGCAGCGTTTCATGCAACGTGCCGAAGTATTCCGGTGAAGCTTGGCCAAATAACATCGTGCCGGAAACGGCGAATACGTAAAATAGGATGGAAAGCAGAAGAGAAATATTTCCGAGTGACGGGAGTGTCAGAAGTAATGCATTCACAATTCGCCGCAGCGAGGGAATGACCGAGATTGTTCTGAGCAACCGGAGAACCCTGAGCAGCCGCAGGATGGTAATGAAGGAACCCCCGATGAACAGGTGGCCGCTTAGGATTACAACAAGGTCAAACACATTCCAGCCATCGCGGAAAAAGTTGTAGAACGGACGGTTGGCGGCTAATCGAATTACCAATTCCAAAGTAAATCCCCATAATAATATGCGATCTATCCCATAAATCCAAGAATCGTATTTTTCATAAATCACTGGATATGATTCAAATCCGACAAGTACCGCGTTTAACAATATAAATGCCATAACCGTTCTCGTGAATGCAGGTTTATTAATAAGCTCTTGTACGTTCAAAATAATATCCTCCCAAATGCAAACTGAATCCTGTAAATCGTACCACATGCCTCATGACTTGAGAAGCTTATCAATTGGGTCTTCTCGGCAAATTATGATAAAGTGAAGAGACTGCCCGACAGGAGGATGATATGTATGTCAACACCAAATGAAAGTAGTGCTTTGCCGCCTAAAACGTGTACGATCGAGCGTCTAATTACCAAACAGTCTGATATCGATAAAGTCGTTGCGGGGGAAAAGACAGCAACCCGCCGAAACGGACGATATGCGGATATTGGTGAAATTATGAACCTACAAGGTAACCAATACGTGGTTGAACAGGTCTATTCGCAATCGCTAGGCGAATTAACCGATGATCATGCCAAACAAGAGGGATACCAGAATGTAGAGGAATATAAGAAAGCCATACTCTCGTATCATCCGGGTATGCCATGGCTGCCGCATATGCGCGTCTGGGTTCACGAATTTCGTCCCGTTCAGGAATAGTTAGGGGGCACAACAAAACCCGTCCCTAACCGGAGGCCACTGAAAAAGTCCCAATCTAATGAACAGGATATCTTGCCTCGCTTTTCCCGAGGTAAGATATCCTGTTTTCCTGTATAATTAAGGTATTAAATCTAGGTGGTGTTTCGAATGATTTCTAACCAACTATCCCTTAATCTCAGTCCATTTATGGCTATTTACGATATAGTAGTGCCTAAAGATAATATGCTTCGTCAAATTAATGATCTCGTAGATTTTTCTTTTGTTCAAGAAGAGTTAGAGAATAAATATTGCCTCGATAATGGTCGCAATGCAGTGCCTCCCATTCGAATGTTCAAATACCTTTTACTGAAATCAATCTTCGATTTATCAGATGTGGATGTCGTAGAACGTTCCAAGTATGACATGTCCTTGAAATACTTCTTAGACATGGCGCCAGAAGATGGAGTCATTGATCCA
>FWWL01004913.1_pt1 | contig 17000 bp, 9 predicted proteins | sample 2228331 | NCBI WGS metagenome assembly FWWL01 (sample SAMEA103939775, study PRJEB20133) | metagenome
CCAGAGTAGAATTGGCAGCTGCAATCGAAAAGACAGATATTAAACAACCTATTTGCCCTGTTTACCAAAATTATACAGCACTTCCTGAAACCAATCCAGCCAAAATAAAAGAAAACTTAATTGCTCAATTAACAGCTCCTGTTAAATGGACTCAAACCATTCAGAATATGGTAAACGATGGAGCTACCTGCTTTACAGAAGTTGGTCCCGGTCAGGTTTTACAAGGATTGATTAAAAAGATTGCTCCTTCTGTTGCAATAGAAGCATAAGTTAAGTTGTTTATGAAAATATAAAAAGGCTTGCCCAAAGGCAAGTTTTTTTATTTCTGAAGTACTTGTCTGTAAACTATTCTGTTAGTATCATCTTTAATGATTAAAACATAATGCCCTTTTTCGAGCCTTGCAACTTCAGTTATGGTAAAGTTGCTGATGTGCTGAACTGAAGCAGAATAAAGTACTTTTCCGATAACATCAGTAAGTTCAATGTTGCCGGCAAAAGGATTAGAAAAATGCAGGTTTATAATGTTGTTAAACGGATTGGGATATATTTTCACATTAAATTCCGCAGTGTTGATAATGGAAGGGTCTATTACCTTGATGTAGTTTGGAATAACCAGTGTGTCGTTTGACAGTGGTGGGTTCATGGCAACGAGCTGAACGGTGTAGGTTCCGGCTTGTGTGTATTGATGCCATGGATTGGCCTGGGTTGAAGTGGTTCCATCGCCAAAATCCCACTCATAAGCAACAGCATTCAAACTTTGATTGACAAATATAGCAATAGCGTTGGGAAGATACAGAGTATCGTCAACAGCGTAGAAATTGGCAACAGGAACATTGGTCGAACTTACAACAAATCCATCGGATGAAAGTATGGTAAAGAGTCCGGCCTGATTTATTGCTTTAACACTGAAATAATAGGTTTGTCCAAAGGTTAAGTTCAGGTTTGTTAAATTAATCAGGGTGTTTAATCCAGCAGATGTCCACGAAACGACATCATCTGAACCAGTTGTTGTTCCCAGTGCATAAAAATATTCTTGTATTCCAGAATTTGGATCATCGGCATGCCAGTTAAATGAGGCGTTATTCAGGTCGTAAATAGTATCAACATCGGCATTAGTACCGTCGTTAACAAAGGAGATGGTGGGCGGTGTCCAATCTACGTTCAAATCATGATAAGCTATGGCAGAGAGGTTGTTGTTCTGATCAACTACGATGGATTTAATTTTAGCTCCATAGGTTTGTGGATTTGGATTTTGATACCGGATGTCTTTTGTGCTATCGCCAAGTGTAACAGTAACAGTGGGATATCGCGAACGATAAACCTTCAACTCTGTAACATACAGCTGGCTATTTCCTGTTCTGAAGCTGATGTATTTTCCACTGGTTGCAGGTAGTGGGTTGGGATCTGTCCAGCTTCCCAGAAAAACATTGTCTCTCCATACTTTAATCTCTCCGCTTATTCTGTCGTAGGTAACTACAATGTCGTACCATTGATTGTCGTTGGTTACTACATTGTTTACTGCATATTGGTAAGTAGTAAAGCTGTTGTTAACTACCTTATAAAATTCGAGTGTAGAGGTAGCCTGCCTGAACCAGATGAAATAGGAATTGCCGCGGTTATCGAGGCTGGCAGAATCGCAGAAGAAGTGAAATCCAAAACGTTTGGTACTTCCACTGCCTGTCATTTTTACTTTAAAGTGATATAGATAGCGATTAGAGAGGGTTTGATTCAGGTAAGCGTAGATATTGGTGTTGTTTTGGCTTTCGTCCGATTGTAGAAGTTCGCCGTTGGAAACATTCCATGTTCCGGTAACAATGTTCCAGTGTGGCTGGAGTGCATCGAAGTTGTCGCCAAAGAAGCCTCGTTGAGCATTGGCTTCCCAATATTGTCCATCAAAGTCGAGTACCTGATAAAAGGCTTTTTCAATGCCAACATTATCGTTGTCGGTAAAGGTTGCTGTAAAATCTTGAGTTTTCCAGTTGCCGGGAGTTGAAATTGCTGTTGTTGGTGGTATATTATCTATCTGTACTGGCGAAAATTTGATACAATCAAATGCAATAGAATCGCCTTGTGTGCCGGTAACATCACCGAGATACACATAGCGTTGTGCACTGGTTGACAGATAGTAGGTGCCTAAATCAACCCATTGGTTACGATGAAGGTTTTGGTTAACAATAACAGAATCGATACCATTGGCATGATATATTTTGTACTTTGCGTTAGTAGTATTACTCCCTTTGGGTGGGATGAAAGCGCTAATTTTATATAACCCGTTTGATGTAATGGTGGGTGTCCATGTACAGTAGCAAATATCTGTCCCGGAAGCCTCACCGAGGGTATACCAGCAATGTCCGCCAAAACCAACATTAAAATCTCTGAAATACCGCATGTGCGAGCCATTTGCACTGTTGTTCATATAAAAGCCATGTTCAAAGTGATTGTCATCAATAATAGTGTCGGAGTATGCTGGTTGAGTACCTCTTGCAGTTACCGTCCATGCAACATATCCGTAATTTCCGGTTGCGTCAAGGTTAACATATCCATTGTTGTAGCCGGGCCAATCATAATAAACATAATCACCATCATAGCTTGGGTATCCGGGTGTATTTTTATCTCCGTATGGGTCGTTGAAAATTAAAGTATATTGTCCGCTTTTGTAGCCAATCGCCAATACTAGGTGTCCCGATGAAGTTAAGAAGCAACAGATAGGATGAACATATCCGTTGTTAATTTCTGCTTGGGTTGCAGCGAAAGTGCATGTAGTTGTTTGATTAGAAGTTAAATAATGATTTTGAATGTAGTTTTTCATGCGGCTGTAGGGCGAATAGTTACCTGTCCACATATAACCGTAGCCTCCATAAGCAGTGGTACCGTAAGCATCGGCAGTTTCCTGATAGTACCATTCGTTAAAACGGTATCGGTCGGCAACATAACTGCCATAATTGCTGATGTGAGGGTCCCAGCTATAGCCATGTGTAACTGAAACAGGCCATTTGGGTAAACGATTATAGTATGCAATAGCCATGATTGCAGTTGTTGGAGCACAACTACCCCAACCTGCATGCCACGAGGGTGTATCATATACCTGATGAACATAAGGCACTGTTCCAGGAACTGTTACATCGGCTTTCGTGTCTTGTATAGGGAATATGGCCGATTGTTCAAGCAATGTGTTAATGTTTATGGTTGCTTTTTTTTGTCCCAGACGGTTAAGCTGGTTTTTGTTGAGCATAAGATGCATTATATCGCCATTTGAAGCATAATTGCATCCAGTAGCCATGATATCTTTGTCGGTTAGCTTTTTAATTGTAAGTGAAGGTATGTTTATTTCGATGATCTGACTGCTCAAAATTTCAAATTCATAACTAGTTGACTGCACTGCAAGAAGTTTATGTTGTGATGGATGCCATTTGAACCCTGTTGCTTGAATAGGTCCGTAGGTCTTTTTTTGTTCTGTATCATAAATGTACAAAAGATTAGGATTCGAACCATAAGCTATATAACGGTTGTCGAATGAAAATTGAGGATAAAAAGCAGCAGGAGGACTGATTAATTCATACGTTTGTGAGTTGAAATTAAATAAAGCAACTCCCTGGTCATCTATTGAGAAAACCATTTGCGTCCCATCGTTTGAAACACGTATAAAATTAACATAAATTGGTAAATCGGCAATTTTTTCTAAATTCCCGGAAGTGTACCTGTAAGTTACTTTGTTTATGGTAAAGTAAATGTTATTGTAGTTGTCAAAAGTTGGTTGACCGGCTTGCAGAACAGGTTCGAAGAGTGTTATTATTTTTTTGTTTTGCAAATCGTATAAACAGGGTTGTTGTTGTCCATCAGTATGAATGAGTTTAAAACCAACAAATTTTTTATCTGGCGAAAGTGTTATGTATCGTGCACACCCGGGTGCTGAAACAAGTGTTGACAATTTCCCATCATGATAAAGATACAGGTCGTTGAAACGGTTAGCTGTTAATAAATAGCCATAGGGTGTTTCATAAACCTGCGACAGGTAACCTCTGTTTTCATATTCATAAGAATGAAGCTGACTGAATACAGATAAACCTGTAAGGATAAGAATAAGCAGAAATGATAATCGGAACATATTAGGTTATTTTTAAAACACAAAGTTAAAGAAGTTCTGTTTGTAATAAAAGTATTTGTATTATTTTTCTTGTATAAGCATTGTTAATTGTCTGTTCAAGGGTTATTATTGTTGTGAAAGCGAAACGAATATTACTTTTAGGGTTTGGTTGTTCTCCTCGGTCACTCTGATTTCGTTGCTTGCAACGAGACGAAGGATGATGCCCGTTAATCAGCTCAGGTGGGGGGTGCTTCTTCTTATCATTGATAAGAATCGCTATGACAGGGAAAGGAAATGGCAGAAGAATAAGTTTGTCATAGAAATTTATTAGTGGCAGTTTTTCTATTTCAAAAATGGTGCAATAATATTAAATTCCTGTTCAAAATTTGGTGTAAAGATGCCTCTGTGTAAGTTGTGTACAATTTCTTTTTTAGTCCAGAATTTGCCTTCTTCAATTTCTTTCTTATTAATTTTAAGTGTTTCATCACATTCTGTAACAAATACATATACTAATTCTCTTTCTATATCAGTTTCCCAGATGTATTGCTTAATAAATTTTGCTTGATTGAGCTGTATTCCAATTTCTTCTTTTGTTTCTCTTTTCAGTGCTTGTTCTAGTGTTTCGCCCCACGAAATATGTCCCCCAACGGCGGTGTCCCATTTGCCAGGCTGTACTTTTTTATGCATTGCACGTTTTTGCAAAAACAGTTGCTTTTGTTTATTCAAAACATGTAAATGAACGACAGGATGAAGCAAGCTTTTATCCTGATGAGCAATATCACGACTTGCTTTTCCTATAATTTTTCCATCTTTATCAATAACAGGAAGCCATTCAATTCTTTTGCGTTGTATAATATTTCTAAGAAATTCAAAAGCCAGATATGCAACAAATAGCATATAAAACAACACACCGCTTATAAAGCCCCATGCTTCTTTCGACATATAAAAAGCCGAGTAAAATACCAGGAGTGTATGAGCAAAGAAAATTAACGTCATCATTTTTAAGTTTTTCCTTAAAGTTTTAATGCTTTGGTCATTGAGTTCAACAGACATGCCATACCTTCCTATCATTGCTGAGAGGATGGATGGTGGTGCAAATGCTATGAAAATAATCATAATACATAGAATAAGCTCTATAATGCCTGGTTTTAGTTTGAAAAACAAGTCGTTATGCGAAATTAAGGAGATACCTCCCAGTAATACAATTAGGCCTGTATCGACCAGCAAAAAATAGTCGAACCTGCGTTCTTTAACGAAAATCCAGACAGCTTGTATAATTCCGACACTGATGGCAATGATTAAACTAATGGAAGTCTCGAATAGTTCATCGGCTATTATAAATATAAGTAAAGGCAATACGCCTGGTAAAATCTTTTTTATAAAGTCTTTTGCATTCATTTGATGATACGTTCTAACATCCAACGCGAAGCATCACTATGGATTAAAATATTCATCATTTTTAGTTTAATGTAATTATCGCTATAGAAACGATAGCCGGGAAAACTACCATCAAAAGTGCTTCCATTACTATCTTTTATTAGGTACCAATAGTTTTCGCCTTCTTTAAAACAGCCAACAATATGAACACAATGGTCGTCGGTAGTAGATTCATTTTGCAAACGCAGTTCTCTGCTATGTTCATTTATGCCAGATTGAGGAATGTCGAAGGTTGGAATCGCCGCCACTTTTTTTTCACTTGCGTCGTATCCGGGTTCACTTATGTCGCCACAAAGGCAAACAGAATAACCATTTTCTACCGCAGTTCGGATAAGTTTAACAAAAGTATCGGGTGGTACATTGTAATAATTATCATCGTGCCACCAGTTATCATTTTCTACCAATTCATGTTTTTCGTAGTATGAAACTGAATTTGTTGACATCCATCTGAAGTAAGTTGTTGGATTCAATTTAAGATAATCTTTAGCAAAGCTAAGAGGAGTATAGGTTTTATCTTCGTAGGTAAATTGAGCAGGAGGTCTGCCCATTTCCCTATCTAACAAAGATTGAACCGTTTGAACAACATAGCTTTCGTTCCAGATTTGGTTTTTTTCAACTTCGTTCAGAAACTGTTTAATTTGTTTTACGAGTTCTCTGTGCGAATGTTGATTTCTATATTCTGGTTTTCCCTTATAAAAAGACAAAGGAACGGCTCCGTATTTTGGCAAAAGACGTAATAGAGCTGATGCTTCAGAGCCTTCATCAATATAGGTTTGACCTCTGGTTCTAACAAAATCTATTGCACGGTCTATGTATTCCCAATAAACAAAATACATTTCCGATAGTTTAATTTCTTTTTGATATAATCTGTAAATTTCACTTTCGAAAAAAGAAGTTGCTGCAAAACACCAGCAAGTACCTGTATTGCCCTGACAAACCGGTGGCAAATGATGTAGTACAGTGTAATTTTCTTTGTTATCTGGAAAGTAATAGTTGGTAAGATCTGCTTTAAAGCTTTTCCTCGATTGAAAAAGTACATTAAAACGAGAGTAAAAAGTATCGCTTTCTATGATTGCCTTATCAGTCTGTGTGAAAGACGAAAGATACAATAGGCATCCGATTATAAATAATACGTTCTTCATGGTTTATAAAAATAATATCCTATACCTGCTATGGCTTGATAAGAATAATTCCATACATAAGCTTTCCCTTTTGCTATAGGAATAACAGAATAACTTGGATTGAAACGAAGCTCTGTGTTGACATATAATCTGTTAGACAGACGAAAATATTTTCCTGCTGAGAGATTAACAGCAATCCCAGAAAAATAATAGCCCATGCCAAATATTCCGCGTTTATCGGGCAGTCGAAAATTTCTTATTTCTGTTTCGGGGTGAGCAAGAATAGTTCCAATTCCGTAATTTACATGAAAAAGTTTTGGTAAGATATGAACATGATTGATCATTAACAGATTTAATCCATGAGAAATGCCAAAGATTTGAATTTCAGGTGGATAATTTTTTAAATAAATTTTGTGATGAACAGCCTCAAATTCTATTTTTTGACTTTCGTTCTTTACATACGAGATTCGCCATAGCCAATAGACGGGTGATACAAAAGGTTCGCTGGAATATCTGGCTGTAAAAGAAAGATCAGGAAAGCCTTGTTGTTTTATGGTTAGCTTAGAAGGCAGGTTGTTGGCATAACCAAGGTGAAATTCGCCGCTCCATTGTTGAGCCCATAATAACTGGCTAAATGTAAAGCAGATGAAAATATTCAAAATAGATTTCATAAGTAAAAAATATAGTACAAAAGTAGTATAAAAAGATGAATTTTTTTTAAATTAGAGATTTCATTTTGCCAATATAAATCTGTATTTCGTCAAATTTTAACAATTGTTGATAAATTCTTTTTTTTTATTCAAAAGCTATTGGTTACCTTTGTGCTCCGACAAACCATAATTTTATTTAATATGACAAGAAAAAATGTTATTATCATTGGGGCAGCGGGACGCGACTTTCACAATTTCAATGTGTACTTCCGCGGTAATGCCAATTACAATGTTGTTGCCTTTACAGCGACACAAATTCCAGACATTGATGGTCGTAAATACCCAAAAGAATTAGCAGGCGAAGACCTCTACCCTGATGGTATTCCCATTTACAATGAAGCCGATTTGCCAAAGCTCATTAAAGATTTAAAAGTTGACATTTGTGTTTTTGCATACAGCGATGTATCACATCAACAAGTAATGAACATTGGTTCTGTTGTAATGGCAGCCGGAGCAAGCTACATGTTGCTTGGTCCGAATGACACCATGCTGAAATCTTCAAAGCCTGTAATTGCTGTTGGTGCAACTCGAACAGGTTGTGGTAAAAGCCAAACCTCTCGCAGAATTATTGAAGTGCTGATGAAACTTGGTTTAAAGGTTGTTGCAGTACGTCATCCAATGCCTTATGGCGATTTGGTTAAACAAAAAGTTCAACGTTTTGCAACTGTTGATGATTTGAAATATTACAACTGCACTATTGAAGAAATGGAAGAATATGAACCACATGTAAAACGCGGTAATGTGATTTATGCAGGTGTTGATTATGAAGCTATTTTACGCGCAGCCGAAGACGATCCAAATGGTTGCGATGTAATATTGTGGGATGGTGGAAACAACGATTTTCCATTTTACAAACCCGATTTAATGGTAGGTGTTGCAGACCCCTTACGTCCTGGAGCGGAAGTTAGCTTCCATCCTGGCGAAACTGTAGCACGTTTGGCCGATGTTATTGTTATTAATAAAATTGATAGTGCCTCATTAGACAATATTAACATTGTTCGTAATAATTTACGCAGCATTAATCCCACAGCAACCATCGTAGAAGCAGCTTCTCCATTAACTGTAGATAAACCAGAACTTATTAAAGGTAAACGCGTATTAGTAGTAGAAGACGGTCCAACTTTGACTCACGGACACATGCGTATGGGTGCTGGTACTGTTGCTGCACAAAAATATGGTGCTGCCGAATTGGTTGACCCACGCAATTATGCTGTTGGTAAAATAGCAGAAACTTTCAAAACTTATCCAAACATTGGAACTCTTTTGCCAGCAATGGGTTATGGTGAAGAACAAATACGCGACCTTGAACGTACTATTGATAATACTCCTTTCGATGTACTCGTTATAGCTACCCCAATTGATTTGAGCCGTGTTATCCGAATCAATAAGCCCTACGTAACTGTTGGATACGAACTTCAGGAAATTGGCACACCAAATCTTGAGCAATTACTAACCGAATTCGTAAAAAAAAGGGCTTAATAAAATCTAATTCTTACTGTTAGAATTTAACTAGACTGATAAATGAAAGGGGCTAGCTTTGGGTTAGCCCCTTTTTTTATTGAAAATAAATAAATTAACTCTATGTTAAAATTTATATAAATAAATTTTGCTATATAACCATTTTTTCGAAAATAAATATTACTTTTGCCAAAAATTTAAAATCCGAAAAGAAAAACCATAAATAAAGTAATGTATGAAACGAAAAGTGTTAGCTTTAGGGTTATTGTTAATACCCTTTTTTATGTTTGGCAGTGAAGCCGATCTAAAAATTCCAGAATTGTCATCAAACCAGAATCATCTGTTAATGATTGGTTTGTTGATAACTTTATTGGGTATGCTCTTTGGGCTATATCAGTTTTTAAAAGTTAAAAAATTTAAGGCTCATCAGTCAATGCTAGATGTTGCCAATATCATTTTCCAAACCTGTCGTACATATCTTATTCAACAGGGTCGCTTTTTAACAGTACTGTTTTTAATTATTGCTGCAATTATATCTTTTTACTTTGGATATCTACAACATAGTTCATTTGGAGGTGTATTACTGATTTTATTCTGGACTATTATAGGGATATTAGGTTCTTATGGCGTTGCATGGTTTGGCATTCGAATGAATACATTGGCTAATAGCCGAATGGCTTTTGCTTCATTAGAACGTAAGCCTTTAAAACTTTTAAATATTCCCTTAGACGCAGGTATGAGTATTGGCGTTATGCTCATATCAGTTGAGTTAATAATGATGTTAATTATTTTACTATTTGTGCCTCGTGAATATGCAGGAGCAAGCTTTGTTGGTTTTGCAATTGGCGAATCATTAGGTGCAAGTGCTTTGCGTATAGCAGGTGGTATTTTTACAAAAATTGCAGACATAGGTAGCGATTTAATGAAAATTGTTTTCAATATAAAGGAAGATGATCCTCGTAATCCTGGAGTTATTGCCGACTGTACAGGCGACAATGCTGGTGACAGCGTTGGACCAACAGCTGATGGTTTTGAAACTTACGGAGTTACCGGAGTTGCTTTGATTTCATTTATTGTACTAGCTGTTACTGATGTTCAATACCAAACTGAATTACTTACCTGGATTTTTGCCATGCGTATTTTAATGATTATTACTTCTGTTTTTGCATTCTGGATTAATCGTTATTTCTCAAAAATAAAATATTCAAAAGCAGATGAGCTTGATTTTGAAGTACCACTAACTAATTTAGTTTGGATAACTTCTATTTTATCAATAATTGTAACATTTATTGCAAGTTATTTCTTAATTGGTCCTTCTTCACTACTAGGAACTGTTCAGGATAATTTGTGGGTAGTATTATCCGTAATTATTAGTGCAGGAACAATCGGTGCTGCCTTGATTCCTGAATTTACCAAAATATTTACCAGCCCAAAATCGAAACATGTAAACGAAGTTGTAAGAGCATCAAGAGAAGGCGGTTCATCGTTGAATATTTTATCAGGTTTCGTTGCTGGTAACTTTAGCTCATTCTGGCAAGGCATTGTATTTATTGTACTGATGTTTATTGCTTATATAGCGAGTGGATTTGGATTAGATACCTTTATGATTTATCCTTCTATTTTTGCTTTTGGATTGGTAGCCTTCGGATTTTTAGGGATGGGACCTGTAACCATAGCTGTAGATAGTTACGGACCAGTTACCGACAATGCACAATCAATTTATGAATTATCGTTGATAGAAACCAAAGAAGGTATCAGCGAAGAAATAGAAAAGGATTTCGGCTTTAAACCCGATTTTGAAAAAGCAAAACATTACCTCGAAGCTAACGATGGAGCCGGAAATACCTTTAAAGCTACTGCAAAACCGGTACTCATAGGTACTGCTGTGGTTGGGGCTACTACCATGATTTTTTCTTTGATTTTGGTTATTAAGAATGTGTTAGGGATCGAACCCGAACAAATTTTAAACATTCTAAACCCATGGTCAATACTTGGATTTATTGCAGGTGGTGCAGTTATTTACTGGTTTACCGGGGCTTCAACTCAAGCTGTTACTACAGGTGCGTATAGAGCTGTAGAGTATATTAAAAAGAACATTAATCTTGACCCAAATGCAAGCCTGAGTGCTTCAACAGAAAATTCAAAAGAAGTAGTAAAAATCTGTACCCAGTATGCACAGAAAGGTATGATTAACATATTTATTGCAATATTCTCATTTGCTTTAGCTTTTGCTTTTATTTCTGCCCCATCAGGAGTTGGCGATGTTAATGCAACTGCTGCAGCTTCGTTTTTCGTTAGTTATCTTATATCTATTGCTGTGTTTGGTTTATTTCAGGCAGTATTTATGGCTAATGCAGGTGGAGCTTGGGATAATGCAAAGAAAGTGGTAGAAGTTGACCTGAAAGAAAAAGGAACTGAATTACATGCTGCAACAGTGGTTGGTGATACCGTAGGCGATCCTTTTAAAGATACATCTAGTGTTTCGCTTAACCCAATTATTAAATTTACTACTTTGTTCGGATTGCTAGCAATGGAAATTGCTATTTCTCCCGATTTTAGAGCTATTGCACCTTATGTGGGTTATGTGTTCCTAATTATTGCTTTAATTTTCGTATGGCGTTCGTTTTATAGAATGAGAATTCCAGAAAAATAGTTTAAAGATTTTATCAATAAGAAGGGCTGTCGTGGGGCAGCCTTTTTTTTATTATAATTAATTAAATTACAGATATATAGAAAATTTTCTTTAACACCTTTTAGATTTTTTTAAGAAAATGTTTGTTTTTTTAATTTTTTAACCATATATTTGAAAAACCAAAAAACGGGTATTATGAAGTTTATATCAATCTTTGCCGTTTTTATATGCATATGGAGTTGTAATTCCGATGTAAATTATTCTTCAGATGTATCAACAACAGACACGCTGGCTCAACCATTAGATATTGCACCCAATCATAAAGAAGTTTTGTATTATGATGGTGGCCAAATAAAGTATGTACAGGAATATTATAACGACCTGAAGCATGGTATTTATAAAAACTGGTATGAAAATGGTACCATAAGAACTATGGGGTTTTATTATATGGGCTTTAGAAAAGGTTTGTGGAGCTGGTATAACGAAAAAGGCAAAGTAGAATTTCAGGTTGATTACGACAGACAAATGGCTAAACTTTAGCCTTGTTAATATTTCAGTATAATATCATCTTTTTCATTACCTTTGTTTCCTTTATTTGATAATGTATAAAGCTGGATTTGTAAATATTGTTGGTCATCCTAATGTAGGAAAATCTTCCCTTTTAAATGCTTTATTGGGTGAAAAGTTGTGCATCGTAAGTCCTAAAGTTCAAACAACACGACACAGAATTAAAGCGTTTTATACTACTGACAATATGCAAATTATTTTTTCAGACACTCCCGGTTTATTAAATCCAAATTATAAGTTGCAGGAGTGTATGAAAGAAGCCATAGATGAAGCCTTAGAAGATGCTGATATTCTTTTGTACTTAACCTCTGTTGAAGAAAAACCCTTTGTTCCGGATTATATTAATATCTTAACTATTCCAATAATTGTTGTCATCAATAAAATAGACTTGCTGAAAAATCAATCTCAACTCGAGGAACTGGTAAAAGATTGGAAATCTCTTCTTCCTGATTCGACAATAATAGCTGTTTCAGCTCTGCTTAAATTCAATTTACAGACAATTATTGAGGTAATTCAAGAGAAATTGCCCGAACATCCGCCTTATTTTGATTCAGATTCATTATCTGACAGGAATCTGCGTTTCTTTGTAAGTGAATTGATTCGTGAAAAGATTTTTCTACTGTACCATCAGGAAATACCTTATTCCACTGAAGTTGTTATAGACGATTTTATAGAGCAAGAAGATCTGACAAAGATTTACGCTACCATTTTTGTGATGCGTGATAGCCAAAAAGCTATCATTATTGGGCAGAAAGGGTCAGCTATTAAGCAATTGGGCATAGAAGCCCGAACCGATATAGAACAGTTTTTAGGAACAAAGGTTTATCTTGAGTTGAGAGTTAAAGTGTTGAAAAACTGGAGAAACGATATAAGACTTCTCAAACGCTTGGGATACATACAAAAATAAGTTATGAGTGGTATAGTAGCTATAATAGGAAGACCGAATGTTGGTAAATCTACGTTGTTTAACAGGCTTACAGAAAGTCGGGATGCAATAGTAGATGATAATCCCGGAACTACACGCGACAGGCATTATGGAACCTGCGAATGGCAAGGACGTACCTTTACTGTTATAGATACCGGAGGTTATATTCACAATTCTGATGATGTATTCGAAAAGGAAATTCGCAAACAAATCAATATTGCGTTAGAAGAAGCAGACCTGATTCTGTTTTTGGTTGATGGAAGTGGAGAAGTTACAGATTTAGACGATGCTGTTGCTGAGCTTTTAAGGAAATCGAAAAAGCAGGTTCTGCTGGTTGCCAATAAAATAGATACATACGATAGAATATACGATGTACAGGTCTTTTTACAGACTTGTCTGGGTGATATTTTCCCCATTTCGGCAATGACAGGTAGTGGTACCGGCGATTTGCTTGATAAAATTATAGAGCTTTTGCCTGAAAAGAAAGAGGAAGAACCAGACGAGACGTTGCCGCGTATTGCCATTGTTGGTCGTCCTAATGTGGGTAAATCGTCTTTGCTCAATGTGCTCGTTGGCGAAGAAAGGCATATTGTTACCCCTATTGCCGGAACAACTCGCGATACAATTTATACACGCTATAAGAAATTTGGAATGGACTTTTATTTGATTGATACCGCAGGATTACGCAAAAAGCAAAAGTTTAAAGACCAGGTTGAGTTTTATTCTATCATGCGAACTATACGCTCTATAGAACGTTCTGATGTGTGCTTACTGTTGGTTGATGCTGCAGAAGGAATACAGGCTCAGGATGTTAATATTTTCAGCCTTATCAAACGCAATCATAAAGGTGTTGTAATTGTAGTAAACAAATGGGATTTGATTGAAAAAACTCATAAGACTGCCAAAGAATTCGAAGAATACATAAAAAAACGAATAGAACCATTTACCGATGTCCCAATAATATTTGCTTCGGTAATAGAAAAACAAAGAATATTCAAAGCTCTTGAAAAAGCTATAGAGGTTTATGAAAACAGAAAGAGAAGAATTCCTACTCACGAATTAAACGAATTTCTGTTAGAGGTTGTAGAAAAAACACCGCCACCAGCTTACAAAGGTAAGTATATTAAAATTAAGTATGTAACTCAGCTTCCAACACCATATCCTACTTTCTCTTTATATTGTAATTTACCACAATACATCAGAGAGCCTTATAAAAGATTTATTGAAAATACCCTTCGCAAGGAATATTCTTTTGAAGGATGTCCAATAGAAATTTACTTTAGAAAAAAGTAAATTTTTCAGACTTGTTTCTAAACTTTTTGTATATTAGCATGTTTTTTTACAATAAGAAATGAAACAACTTGTTAGTCTTTTAATTATAGGTTGTTTTGCTGTATTTCCTGTTTTTGCTCAGGTAACAGCTGATTTTACAGCAAATCCCACACAAGGTTGTGTTCCTTTAGTGGTAAGCTTTACTAACCTGTCGACAGGGAGTGGAAATCTGTCTTATTATTGGGATTTTGGTAATGGAAATAGCTCAGTTCTACAAAATCCAACAGCCAATTATGTTAATCCTGGAACATATACTGTTAGACTTATTGTAACAAATGGAACTGACTATGATACCTTAATAAAGGTTGCTTATATTAAAGTATTTAGAAACCCTGTTGCATCTTTTACTGTAGGTCCGCCGAATTATGGTTGTATTCCTTTTACCGCTCAGTTCAGCAATACCTCTACCCTTGGCGATGCTCCTATTAATACGTATATTTGGGATTTTGGAAATGGTAGCAGTTCCAATCAACAGAACCCAAACTATACGTATCAGCAATCCGGCTTTTATAATGTATCACTTCAGGTAATAGATACAAATGGTTGTCAAAATAGTATAACTATCCCAAATGCAGTAATTGCTTCTTCTTATCCTGATGCTTCTTTTACAGCAGATTTTACCTCTGCCTGTACCCCACCCTTTACAGTTAATTTTACCAATCAAACAACAGGAATGGGAACGATGACATATCTATGGGACTTTGGTGACAATTCAACATCAACTTCTCAAAATCCTTCACATACCTATACTCAAAATGGAACGTATTCAGTTACTTTAATTGCTACTAATCAATATGGATGCAAAGATACGCTGGTAATGACAAACTATATTAGCATAAGTCAGATAGAAGCGGAAATACAAGTTTCTCCGGGAGATTCTGTATGTCCTAATCAGATGGTTCAATTTACCAATCTTGCAGGTACCACATCGTTATGGAGTTTTGGCGATGGTACAGTGGGAACTATTTCTAACATGACGCATGCTTATACTACTCCAGGAACCTATACTGTAATGCTTATTGCAGCACCCGGTACGCAATGTCAGGATACAGCTTATCATACTATTGTTGTTAGAAATCTACCCAATGCCCAATTTTCACCAAGTTCGTATTTTTCTTGTGGAAATCCAATAGACTTTAACCCTGCTTTTCAAAATGGAACAAATTACTCATGGAATTTCGATTCAAACAATATTACACCATCACCCGATGTATTACAACAAACCGATCCTTTAGCATCATACACTTATTCAAACGAAGGCAATTATTATGTTACTTTAACAGTAACCGATCAATATGGATGTACCTCTTCATATACTGATCCTACACCTATTGTTGTGGAATTTTGTAAAGTGAATATTAATGCAACTCCAACACAAGGATGCAAACCATTGCAGGTTGCTTTCTCGCAAACAATAAATTGTAACTCAAACACATCGGTAACACAATATAATTGGGATTTTGGTAATGGTCAAACATCGAATTTGATGAACCCAACTACAACTTATACAGATACAGGAACGTTTACGGCAGTGTTAACTATAACTACAGATTTAGGTTGTACAGATTCTGCAACAGTCGATATTACTGTGGGCGAACACCATAACCCACAAGTAAGCTACACTTTTTCTGGTGGATGTGCCAACGATCAGGCTCATTTTATAAGTTTATCAACCGATTCGAATTATATTGATAATTATTCGTGGACTTTTATGAACGACAGTTCGTTGGTTGTTGCCAGCTCAAGTGAAGCTCATCCAGATATCACATTTGAAGGCAATGGAATAATTTCGCTTACTTATACCATAGAACAAAATGGTTGTACAACGACTTTACAGCTTGATTCAATCTTTGTGCTTGACGGTCCATATATTGGAGATATAGACACTGTAATGGTTGGCTGCGATAACCCTTATCTGGTAGGTGCAGTGATGCCCTTTGTAAAAGAAGCCAACCGATGGTACTGGGATATGGATGGTGATGGGGTTTACGAAGATTCAGCAATTTTTGTTCATCCTGTTTATGCTTATAACGATACTTTTTGGTTTACGTATCCAACAAATCAGCAATATACTATACATTTTATTGCTTACAACGATTCAACCGGATGTATGTGGGAACGAACTTATCAAATAAAGATTATGGATATTAAGGCCGATGTTACCGTTCAAAGCCCTACCTGTTATCAAAATGTACTTTTTAATATTCTTGGTTCTCAAGATTTTGATATATCTAATTTTACTATTAACTATGGAGATGGTACTTCAAGTAATAACGTAATACATAATTATCCTCAACAATCGGCAGAATATTGGGCTTATTTGTATGTTCAGAACCACATTGGTTGTAGAGACACCGATTCGGTTTATGTCAGGGTGTATCATCCAAATCCGGCCTTTTTAGGTACACCTCAGCATTTTTGCGTTCCATACACCTTCAATTTAAGCGATTCCAGTACGGCAGATACAACCATAGTACACTGGCAATGGACCATCTCACCTGGGAATTTTAGTTCAACTGATCAGAATCCTACGTTTGATATTACAAATGCAGGTTGGTACAATGTTCAATTAACGGTAGTTGATGCACTCGGATGTCAGAATACGTTAACCATAAATTCTTATTTTCAGGCAGATGATTTATTACCAGCTTTTGGTGCCCTAGATAGTACTTTATGTTTGGGCGATAGTGTGTATTTTACTTCAAATGTTAATGGTGCCCAGGATTATATGTGG
>FWWL01006462.1_pt1 | contig 17000 bp, 19 predicted proteins | sample 2228331 | NCBI WGS metagenome assembly FWWL01 (sample SAMEA103939775, study PRJEB20133) | metagenome
ATAACGCAAGCCAAAAATCCTGTCAAGTCCCTGGGAAAAAATTTTCTACCTTTGACTATCGAGATACTCCCAGAGGATCCTGGTCGCCGCAAGACTGTCCCGATCCTCTCGAGGGCAGCGTTTCTTGTCCCCTCTGGTACGTAGATACGACTCCGCCCCCTGCGAGGAAAAAGACTCATCCTGAAACTCGATGGGGAGAGACACATGTCTTTTGAGTTCTGAGACAAACGCATCCACCATCTGGGTAGCAGTCCCATAGTAATCCGACGCCACATACCCAACAACGATGAGATCCACGCCCTCAGTCTGACAGAGGTTTACGATTTGTTTCCAGATGGAGTCGTCTCGCTGGAGAGAACCCCACGGAGAAGCAATCAGCCTCAGCGGATCAGAGAGCGCCAGCCCTATCCGTTTGGTACCTACATCGATGGCGAGGATCCGTCCCATAACCCAAAAACCGACAAAACCTGCAAAGCAAGCCTCTCATGCCCACCCTCAACGAGTAGAAGCCGCCACAAGGCATCGTAAGCCTCCTCATAGCGTTTCTTCTCGTCGTCTGACAGAGACACAAAAAACTCCACCCACTTGAGAATAGCGCGATGATTCCACTCCCGCTGCAAAAGCTCAGGGAAAAGTTTTTGATGCAAAAGGATATTCGGCATTCCGATGAGTTTTTCTTTGAGTAAGAGATGCCCGATAAGGTACGAAAGAGGTGAAATCCGATACCCGAGGATCACAGGCTTACGAAACAGAGCCGCCTCTAGGGTAATCGTCCCTGAAGAAGCAATCACCACGCTTGAGTGAAAAAGCACCTCCCTCGCATCGTACGAAAGCTCAACCCTCTTCGTCAAACCTTGACTGACCACCTGTTCTCGTATCATCTGTTCGTAGTCCGGATGAGAGATAGCGAGACACACCTTCCACGCCTCTGGCATGTTCTTCACCGCCAAAAGCATCTCAGGAAGGAGATTCTCTATCTCCTGATACCGACTCCCGGGAAAAAGCCCAACAACCACTGTCTTCTGCTCGAGATGACCACGCTGGGCTAGATAGGTCTGTATCTCCTCAGCCAGTGGATGCCCATAGAAATCCACATGGTTCCCGTATTGACGATAGACCTCAGCATCTTCAGGAAAACTCACAAACAGATGCTTACACCACTGCATAAGTTTTGGGGCATTCCACCGCCCCCAGATAGCAACATGCGGGGGCATATAGTACACACAGGAAATGTTGTTCTCATGACAGAACCTTGCCAGGGGGATATTAAACCCCTGATTATCCACAAGCACTACCCCATCAACGGGATGCGAACTGAGGTAGGCTACAGCTCTCTCGTAGGATCTCTTCTTTCTATCATAGAAACGAAGGGAATCAGTAAGCCCGACAGTACTCAAAAGAGAAACATCCCCGTCGATCAATTCCATACCCTCCAGAGCCATCAAACGCCCACCAAGCCCCACGGTTTCCAATTGAGGGAGACGTTCCCTGAGAGCCTTGATCAAACGAGCCGCATGGATATCCCCTGAAACCTCCCCCGCAGAAAAGAAAAGCCTATTCACTGGCACTGATGATCCCCCGCTTCTCTGCCTTTTCCACAAACTGAACAAAATGAGCCACCAGTGGATCTGTGGCCATCTCTTTCATCCTGGCTATGGCTTCCCGAAGCGATATACCACTGTAGAGGATACGGTAGAGCTCCTTGAGCATCGTGCGCTGTTCCTGCGTAAACCCTCGACGACGCAGCCCTACCACATTGAGACCATGAGCAACCGCAGGAAAACCATCACAGAGCACATAGGGCGGGACATCCTGAACCACCTTGGTAAGCCCACCAACCATGGCATACGCCCCAATGCGACAGTGTTGATGGACAGCTGAGTTCCCGGAGAGAAAGGCAAAATCCTCCACCTCTACATGCCCGGCCAACAGACACCCATTCGCCAGAACCACATTCTTCCCCAGCTTGGCATTGTGAGCGACATGAGAGTTCGCCATGAGGAAGCAGTTATCGCCTACAATCGTCTTCTCCCCTTCGGCACCACGTACTGGTGTATGCACCGTCACATACTCGCGCAAAACACAGTTCTCGCCAATCTCAACAAGTCCCGGCGTCCCATCAAACGAATAATCCTGCGGAGGTGTACCGATAGCCGCACCGGCGTAGATCTTTGTGTTTTTTCCGATCTGGACCCACCCTGTTAGGTGAACAAAAGGCCCAATCTCACATCCATCCCCTACAGTTATCTTGCCATCCAGCACAGCATAAGGATGGATCACCACATCCTTTCCTAAAACAACATCAGGCCCTATTACAGCAGTAGGATGAATACTCATTTTTCAAACCTTTCGAGTTCTTTTTTGAGCATCTCCTCGACGAGACGAAAACGACGACGATTTTGAGGATTCACCTCCATCAGATCCTGATGAGACTGGAGCAGAATACGGATAGACTCCTCCGTCTTTTCAAGCCTTTGTGCCATTTCTTCGGTATACTCCACATTCTTGAGCTGATCATCGACCTTCATCGGCAAAAGATCCTCAAGCCCCATCGTCTCAAAAATTTCTATAACCTTCGCAGAAGGATTGAGAATAAAGAGTTCCCCTTTCTTTTCTTTTTTCATTTTTTTCTGGAGAGAAACAATCACACCAATAAATGAACTATCCAGGTACTGTGTCTCAGAGAGATCAAAGTACAGGGATTTGAGTTCGTTTTTGTCAAGCTTCTCCGAGAAGGTTTCAAACAACTCGGTAGAATACTCAAGCGTACCACGCCCGATTACCTTGACCACATAGACATGCTTGTCAACAACACCAACATACACCTTTGAACTTTCCATAAACATCTACCCCTTTATCGTCAAAACTTACAAATCATCCATCGAAATCTTGGGCACATTCTTTACCTCCCGGTTAAAGATCTCCTCAAGCTGCTGTTCGGGGAGAATATTGCCCTTGCCCGTAAAACTCATACCCTCTTCAAGCTGACAGCGTTTGGTATACATATCCCCTACCAGCTTGCCTGTCGAGAGGATGTCAACACGTTCCAGGGCATACACCGTTCCCTTGACCTTGCCTCCAATACGCACCTTGCGAGCATAGATGTCTCCCTTGATACGCCCGTGTTGCCCTACGACTACCACCCCATACCCACGAATAACCCCACAATAATCCCCATCAACACGCAAAAGCCCATCCGAACGTAGTTCACCCGAGAAACAGTTATCCCTTCCTATGACTGAATTACTTTGTTCATCATTCAAATTCCCACTAAGCACTATTTCTTCGTTTGCCATACCTACCTCTATTCAAAAACATTATTCCAACATGGTTGCATAAGGAAGCGGATTGACCGTCTCTCCTCCAATACGCACCTCATAGTGGAGGTGGTATCCTGTTGATTTACCCGTAGTGCCCACATACCCTATCACCTGTCCCTGCTTCACCTGAGCCCCAGCATAAATACCTGGACCAAAACGCATCATGTGAGCATACCGTGTCGAAATACCATACTTGTGTTGAATCTCAACCACAAGCCCATATCCACCCTGGTATTCAGCCATTCTCACCGTTCCATCAGCTGCTGCCAGGATCGGGGTACCAGGAATCACAGCGAGATCAATACCTGGATGGTTTTCAATCCTCCACTTATACACAGGGTCAACACGAGGACCATACTTCGAGGTGAGGCGTCCACGCATCTGGAGGGGATAACGAGACGGCATTTCTCGGAGAAGCTTTTTATGATCCATGACATACTTTCCGAGACGTTTCACATTCTCACGGATTACCTCCAGCTCAAACTGCATCTGTTCAAGATTTTTTACTCCCTTGGCTACAGAAGGTTTGGCTTCCTCTTTGATCTCAATAGGATCCAGTTGCTGCAGATTCTTCTCACTGGAAACACCACTGATAACGGTACCTATATCACTTTTAAAATTATAAAAGCGTTCTGTGAGAGCCTCTATGCTGGATTTGTATTCTGAAATCTGGGTTCGGTTGTGATCGTCGAGCTGACGAAGGATCACCACCTGTTTATTTGCCTGAGCGTTTTCGGAAATGGTATACATGGAAGTAATCACCATGGCCACCAACAAAACCGTGGTAAAAAATAACACATAATTTGAAATATGGATATTAATAGTCTTTTTTTCACTATGGGGTACCACCATAATCGTTAACCGCTGAGAACCCTTCTCATGGATCCTGGTGGACAAAAGCCTCAGCTGCCGCCCAACCTCAGACCAGAACAAATACCACCCCTCTTTAAACTTTTGCCAATTCGATTTACGGTACATACTTGTATTCCGTTCACGGATAACCTGTGCGTTTCGACTATCTCTTCTGCGGTAGGTTGCCATACATCCTCCTTGCCTTTATGGGAGTTTTCTCACTAAAAAATGCAAAAAAATATTTTGCACCCTATAATATTGTAACTCAAAACAAAGGATAAGTCAAGTTTATGTACATTGATACGCATTGTCACCTCTCTCACTGCTTCCATTCTGTAGAGGAAGCCCTTGCAAACATCCCGGAAGACATCTCATACCTTATCGATATATCGATATCTCCTGATGAAATCTTGAGTCTTTATCACAAAAAACTCCCCCCAAAGATAAAATCCGCCTTTGGTTTCTATCCGGAACTCTGTGAACAATGGAACGAGGAACAAAAGCAAAACCTCAAACACTGGATAGAAACCCTCAATCCCGTTGCCATAGGAGAAATCGGGTTAGACTATCACCATAACTATGGCACTCCCACCCTCCAGCAACGTCTTTTTATTGATCAGCTCGAGCTTTCCGCAACCTATCATAAACCCGTTCTCATCCATTCCAGAGCCGCCTTTGAGGATACCCTCTCCATTCTGCAGAACTTTCACCCGGGCACCCCGGTTATTCTCCATTGCTACGGTTACGGCCCGGCAGAACTCGAAAGGTTCCTGAGTCTCCCTAATATCTACGTTTCCTTCGCTGGAAACATCACCTACCCTTCAGCACAGGCTCTCAGGGATGCCCTGCACCTCGTCCCGAGAGAGCGGCTTTTTCTCGAAACTGATGCTCCCTATCTCTCCCCTGTCCCCATGCGTGGCAAAAGAAATCTCCCCTCCTACATTCAGTACACCTATCACCATGTCGCCCACACCCTCTCATGGGAACTCAGGGAACTTTGTGATCAGATCCGAAGCAATTTCTTTAGGGTATTTCTCTAAGCGGCTATCCCCGAAAAGCAACTACCCGAGCAAAGAGCTTTCGAGCTTTTCAAAACAGACATACTGAATAGGGCGAAGCGGGCTCATCTTCTGATAGAAAAGGGTAGGAAACCTCTCATAGAGATTTTGAACTATTTCCGTTGGATAAACACTTCGCAGCCACTTAAACTGCCGAAAAACCTCCACAGCATAATGAGCATACTCCGCCACATCCGTCACAAAAAAGACCCTGCCACCCTGTTTGAGCACCCGTATAACCTGAAGCACAAAGGAGGGTCTGAGAAGTCGGTTTTTCCAGTGGCGCTTGCGCAACCAGGGATCAGGGAAATTGATATGCACCTCATCAACACAAGCCGCTGGAAAAAAGGTTTTGAGCACCCATTCTCCATCCCCGTGGATAACGGCGTAATTCTGACGATGCCTTTTGGCCAGGCGATGGGATGTTTTGGCTACACGTTTTCTTGAAATCTCGATACCAACAAACAAAGAATCCGGGTACTGTGCTGTCTTTTCTATCAGGAAATCCCCATGACCACACCCAATATCCAGGACAACAGGACGCCCATCAAAAAGACAAGACCACTCCCCATAAGACGACTCCGTCGCTTGAAACTCTCGCTCAATATCGAGAAAGCGATTGCGCTCCATACACTATCGCTATTCGTGAGTTTTAACTTTGGGAACAATAATATGACCCTCATCAAAACGCGGGGCGATAATAGCGATCTCCTCATTAGAGAGAGAGGCTGTCTCGCTATCCTCTCGGAGAACATTCCACTTTTCAACAGCATGGGTCATAGGAGCAATCTGTTCGGTATCAAGCTCTCCTATCTTCTCAACAAAATGCACAATCTTTGAAAACTGCTGGAGAAAAACCTCCTTTTCCTGATCAGAAAAGGAGAGCTTGGCCAGTTTCGCGACCTTCTCTACATCGGAAAGACTGATGTCAGCCATCGTTTCCTCCTACTGACCGAGAACAGGCGCTACCTTCATGGGAGTCGGCACAGATTGTGTTGAAGTGCCCCTCTGCCGAACCATGGTAAGTCTCCCCAGCGCCAGCCCATACCAGCTAGAGTTGGTGTATTTTGTGACCACTGTCTCGTAAGCAGCTATGGCCGTATTGTTATCTCCCAGAATTTCTCCTACACGACCCAGACTTATCCACGCATACGGGGTATAAAACTCGTTGTACTTCCTCGCTACGATACGGTAGGTTTCAAGTGCCCCCTGCCAATCCGCATGATGCTCGAGGAGCTGAGCCTTGTTCAAAAGCGCAAGCCCCTTATAAAACGGGGAAGACGCCATTCGCGCCACCTCATCATAGAGCTGAATCGCCTGATTGTACACATCATCCCCACCCTGGGCAAGATAACTCTGGGCATACAAACGCCCCAAAAGGAGTCTCGCTCGCATCGAAGAAAAAGTACGGGGATACTGCGTGCGAATACTATCCAGTCTCGCCAGCACGTACTGGCTTCTCTCATTCACAAGAGCGGTGTTTGTACCCACCTGAGGAAGCTGGTACTCAAGAACATACACCGCCTCATCATAGAGGGATGCCGCCTTGGCCTCTTTTTCGATCTCGTAAGAGAACCAAAAAAGAAGCCCTACTATGCCCACCACCACAGCAACCGCCGTGATAGCAATACCAAACCAATGCTGTTTCAATTGTTCCATCCAACGTATGGCTGTCTTGTTTGACTGCATATGCTCACCTTACTCCGGTTTTTTCTTGGAAGCTTTTTTCGCGGTTTCTTTTTCGCTCTTGGACTGAAAGGCTGCCAGCTTATCACCCAACAGAGATCCTATCGTGGGCACTTCAGAAGCCTCACTCGAAGCCACATGGCGACTCACTTCCTGCCGATCCTTCTGTTCCAACAACTCCCTGATACTCAGTTCGATTCGGTTTTTGGCAGGATCTACGAAACGAACAGCTGCTTCAACTTCGTCACCGACTTTGAAATGTTCTGCGATATTTTCTATCCTTTCCTTGGAAAGCTGAGAGACATGGATAAAGGCGGGGAGTCCATCTACCTCTACGTCAAGTCCCTGCTCTACTATACCGGCTATACGAGCCTTTACCGCACTCCCTTTTGGATAATTCATCTGGAAGGTCTTGTACGGATGATCGGAGAGCTGCTTCATACCAAGTCGAAGCCTCTGTTTCTCTGGCTCAATCTGGAGGACGACCACCGTAATCTTGTCTCCTCTCTTGAACTGACTCTTTGGATCCACATTGGCGATCCAGTCAATATCTTCCTTGCGAAGAAGCCCCTCAATGCCATCATCAAAACGCACAAAAACACCGAAATCCACCACAGAGGAAACGGTTCCTTCAAGTTTTCGACCAACAGGATATTTATCCTCCGCCTCATCCCACGGATTGGTCTGAATCTCGCGCAGAGAAACATCCATCCGCCGCTTCTCCAGATCAAGATCGATAATCTTTACCTCAAGGCTTGTCCCAAGCCGAATAGCCTTGCGTGGATCGCGAACCTTTTCTGTCCAGGAGATCTCATCGGCTGATAGAAACGCCTCTATACCATCCTCTACCTCAAGCAGCACCCCATTGGCTTTATAGGAGACGGCTGTAGCTTTGAGAATATCGCCCACCTTGTAGCGTTTCTCAAGCCCTTCCCACGGATCAGGGGAAAGCTGCTTGCGTCCAACCTTCACTGATTTCTTGGCCTGATTCATCTCAAGAATCTGAACATCAAACGCATCTCCAACCTTGACAACCTGGGAGAGATCCTTGACATACTTCCATGAAAAGTCCGAGATATGCATAAAAGCAATAATATTGTCAACATTGATAAAGAGATAACTCGGCTCAACCTTTTCCACGACTCCACGAACCACATCACCCACATGGTGGCGTTCAAAGAAGAGAGCAAGATTCTTTGATTGTCCTCGTTTGAGAAGCTCTCGACGAGACACTGTCACCTGGTTGCGTTCCTGTTCAATCACCAGGAAGTCAAAAGTCTTTCCTTTGAGTTCCTCTATATCTGCAGGAAGATCGATATGAGAGAGGGGCAAAAACGCCTTAACCACCCCTCCGAGCATCACAATAAATCCCTTGGGCTGTCCATCCTTTCTGACGACATCCTCAATCACGCCTGATACAGGCTCATGCTTCTGGATAGAGCGCCTGATCTTCTGCTGAAGATCGAGCTTCTCTGCTTCCTTGCGTGAGGCTCGCAAAATACCATCCTTCATATCCAGAACAACCACAGAAACCTGAGCGCCAATCTGGGGTTCCTCAGAAAACTCTGAACGAGGCACAATACATTCTGATTTGCCTCCCAGGCTTAGAAACACATCCTCGGCTGTTACCGCCACAACGCTTCCCTCCTGGATCTTTCGTTTGTCCTGAGCAGAAGATGGCTTGCGCTTTTCTCCCTCGGCCATCGCAGAGAGAAAAATGTCGTCTTTCGATTCGATACCCATAACACCTACCTCTTTTCCGTATTACCAAAAAAAATACCTCTATTATTTTAAGATAAAGTTTTTTTTTGTCAATATTTTGATGGTGTTTTGTACGCAACTTTGCCAATCAAGCCCCCCTACCCATAAAAAACACCGTTTCAACCTTTCCTTTCATTTCTCCTCTGTTGACAAAATTCCTGATAGGCACGATCAACGTAGTTTTTGAATTCCTCTTCAAACCTCTGACGGCTAAATTGAAGCGCGTGGTTACGAATGTTTTTGGGATCAAAGGTTTCTTCCATTCGTTCAAACCGCTCAATAGCCCTCGCCAGATCCTCTTCCGATTGGTTTTCAAAATGTATACCTGTCACCCCGTCTTTGACGGTTTCACGGGTTCCTCCACGCCCAAGACAGATCACCGGTGTCCCGCAGGCCTGAGCCTCAACAGGCACTATCCCAAAATCCTCCTCGGCAGCAAATACAAACGCCCTGGCACGTTGCATCAGATCCCTGAGCACCTCATCACTTTGATACCCAAGAAGCTCCACATTGTTCGCTGCTAATGACTTGATCTTTTTCTCATCGGGACCTGTCCCCACAACCACCAGCTTTTTTCCCAAACGCGAAAACGTCTCCACAATAAGGTCTATCTTTTTGTAGGGAACCATGCGGGAAGCTGTGAGATAAAAGTCTTCTTTGTTCTCGCGCAGGAGAAACTTGTCCACATCAACCGGTGGATAGATTACATCCGCCTGGACACCATAGACCCTTCGGATACGTCTGGCAATATAGTGGGAGTTTGCCACAAACCTGTCCACACGATTCACCGTCGAGAGATCCCACAACCTGATATAATGAAGAATCAGGCTCGCAAGCTTTCCTTTGAGACCTCGATCAAGTCCACTCTCTCGCAGATACTGGTGATAGAGATCCCAGGCATAACGGACAGGGGTATGGATATAACTGATATGCAACTGATCCGCATGGGTGATCACCCCTTTGGCAACGGCATGAGAGGAAGAGATGATGAGATCGTACTCCCGCAGGTCAAACTGCTCTATCGCCAGGGGGAAAAACGCAAGATACCCTCGATACTTCTTTTTGGCAAAGGGAAGCCTCTGAATGAAGGAGGTTCTGGCATGCTTACCCTTGAGGATGATCTCCCTATCCCTCTCACTCAAAAAATCAATAAGGCTATAGACATCAAAATCATCCCAGATGTTGGTAAAACTCTCGACACACTTCTCCGCCCCTGCATACACAGAAAACCAGTCATGAACCAGTGCCTTTTTGATAGCCACTGCACGTCTCCTCTTCTGATGTTTTTCTTTTGAAACTCTGTAGGTAAAACAGAACGTTCTATTGTAAAGAGAAAAAGGAAAAATGTAAAGCATGGTTTTCGAGGGCGTAGAAAGCTCAGAGAAACCTGTCCCCTTGTTTTGTGTCATCAGACTTTGTTTCCACCACTTGCATTATTTTTGTTTCTTACCTATAATATCATGGGGTAAGGGGGAAAGAAAAAAGGAGGAGTCTATGATTCGTAAGTTCTCTTTTTTGATTCTCGTGGCAGTCATGAGTGGGTGTCTTTCTTCTGCTCCGACAAAGTCAGAAGCCTCTGCAACTACCTCTGTTGATGGGCAGGAACTCTCCTACCGCATCAGTCAGAAGGGTGACATCACGGTAGAAGGTCTCTACCTCGTAGGCCAGGGCGGAACGTATGATTATGCCCTTCAGTACGAGGCTCCAGGAGAGGGTGTCGCCATGCTTTTTGTTATAGCCAACGATGAGGCAAAAATGGTTCGTCGTATCACTGTTCCCAAAGGCAAAGGCATCCTCAACTTCAATGCCAATTCAGACTGGGTCGAGGGAGCAGAAGAAATGAAACTGGAACTCTCTGTCAAAGGCTCAAGCAAGAAGACAATTCTTCTTTTTGAGGGTAGATAAAACAAAAAAAGGGGTGACCTATGGTACTCAATCTTCTTTTGCGGGATGTATTAGGACGAGAGGCGTTTGAAACGCGATATCATTCGGTCGCTATGAAAGAAGTAACTGCGATAGAGAACGACTCCCGTCGGGTTACCCCGGATACCCTCTTTATCGCTGCTTCTGGCTATATTGATGATGCTCATCCCTATATTTCTGATGCCTACCAGCGGGACTGTCGGATGTTTCTCGTTGATGAAACCCAACAGGACATCTGGCAAAACCGATATCCCGATGCTTTGTTTATCGGTGTACCCCAAATCCAGCGTCAGCTTGGCAAAATCGCCAGCCGTTTTTATGATAATCCCTCCATGAAGCTTGTCGTCTGTGGAATCACGGGAACATCGGGAAAAAGCACCACCGCCTTCGTCACCTACCAGGCTCTCCGAAAGATGGGGTTTTCTGCAGGTCTTATCGGCACTATCGAATACCGCATCAACGATGAGGTTTATCCCGCTCCAAATACCACACCTGATGCCCTGATGCTCCAGCGTTTTCTCGCCCAGATGGTGGAAAAGGGTGTGGAGTATGCTATCATGGAGGTTTCCTCACATGCTCTGGCACTCGGACGACTCGAGGGGATTGATTTTGATATCATGGCCTTCACCAACTTTTCCCAGGATCATCTGGATTTTCACAAGACGATGGATGAGTATTTTGCCACCAAACTCTCCGCTATCGATTTTCTCAATCAGTCCAAAAAACCTAAACGCATTTTCATCTACAATCAGGATATGAATCGGGCAATCGAGGTACTGAAACACGCCCTATCATTTCCACAGATACAGCTCTACAGCACCTCTCTCCGCGATCAAAAAGCTGACTATCTTGCCACAGATATTGTCCTCTCTTCTGAGGGGAGTAGCTTTCGAGTGAAGGGGATCCCTATCTCTATCCGGATGATAGGTCTCACCAATGTGTACAATTTCACCATGGCTTTTGCTATTCTCGCTCAGTGGCGACTCCATCTTCGGGCTATCGCCCAGTCGATGAGTGATATTACCGTCAAGGGCAGGGTCGAACCCGTAATGGGCAATGGGGTTACCGCCGTGATTGATTATGCCCATAAACCTGATGCTCTCGAAAAGGTACTCCTCACCCTTCGGGAAACCCTGAGGGAAGGTGGGCGTCTTATCAGTGTTTTTGGGGCGGGCGGTGACCGTGACAGGACAAAAAGACCCATCATGGGAGCTATTTCGGGCAAACTTGCCGATTATACCATCCTCACCTCTGATAACCCGAGAACTGAAGACCCTCTAGCTATCCTGGCTGATATAGAGGAGGGTATCAAACGAGAAACCAAAAACTACCTTGTGGAACCCGACCGGGAAAAGGCAATCTTTGCCGCCCTCTCTATGGCAAAACCAGGGGATATTGTGCTCATCGCAGGCAAGGGACACGAGGACTATCAAATCATAGGCAAAGAAAAACACCATTTCAGCGACAGGGAAGTCGTTGAAAAATGGTTTACCGAGCATGGTATACCATGGAAGTAGGACAGGGAGTGGGTATGAAGGGATTCACGGGGCTTGTGTTGCTGTTCGTCAATACTCTTTTGTGGGGTATCATGGCTACCCCCATGCTCATGCCTGTTTCTCCTGGTGAAAATATCGTCTATGGGGGAGGAAACGAGTTTCTCTATCTGGACCAGTTTGAGGTGTGGAATATCCCCGAGATGGGCTACAAAAGAGGCATAAACGACCGATGGGGCGTGGGTATACGCACCTGGCGGGTGGGAGTTTTGGGTGATGTGTCGTATGTTTTGCTGGGAAACCCCAACAACTGGTTTCGTCTTTCGGTTGCAGGCGGGGGAGGGATTTCCTATCTTCCGTCCAGTCAACAATGGGAACAAACTGCCGAGGTGACACTGGGTTTTGATGTTACCCTGGCTAGACCTGTACGGGCGTATTTTTCTGTGGGATGGAATTTCCTCTCCTCTGAGGAACATCCCCTCTGGAGAATGAGTGGGGCTCTCTGGATACGCTGGAGATCGCTTATTTTTCTCCCGGAGTTCTCCCTGGTACGATTCGCTCAGTTTGACCCCTCTCTTCCACCATTCTATTTCAATCCTGGTATAGCCATAGGCTTCTCCTGGTAGGAATAATATGGCAGACTATCCAAAAGGTTCCTGGCATCCCAGGCAATCCGAAAGCCTTCTTTTACGTCTTTCTGGTTTTTCGCCTGCTCCTTTTCTCGTTCGACGGGCACGGGGACCGTTTCTCTACGATATCGACAACTATAAGTACATTGACTTCTATCTCAATAGGGGAGAGGTGCTTCTGGGGTATAAACCAGAAAATTTTCAAAGTGTCAAAAACTCTTTGAGCCGTATGTTTTATGGTTCATCCCTTTCTCTCGTGCACTATCGCCTGGAACAAAAGGCAAAAATCTGGCTTGAAAAACACCGTATCCGCTGGGAGTCGCTTCTTTTCTTTGGGAGCGTGGCAGAGGCTTTTTGCTATCTCAAGGAGGTGCTGGGTTTTTCAAGTTTCCAGTCGAGGGCATGGAGTGTCACCCTCCCCGGATCGTCCCCATCTGGTGAGGTGGCCTTTTTTGAACGTTTGAATCAGCAGCTCGAGGATGAAGATATCCCCTCCTCTGGTCGCCCCATCCTAGTGGAAAACGCCTGTTTTGGTCGTCTTTCGAATGGGTTGTCTCTCGAAGAGGGATGGGATATAATCCTGGTGGGGAGTGTGATAGGCAATGGGGCTGGAGGGGCTATGCTCATCTCGAGAGAAAAACTCCCCGCTGTTTCCCCGCCCCCACTCCCTGTGGCCAACGCCATGCTTGCCACACTCCAGACGCTCATCTCTCAAGAGACCTGGGAATGGCCAAAACTCCCTCCCCCGTTTCATCAGCGTGGTGGGTGTTTTCGACTCCCCGGGTATATCAAACCAGAGACGCTCCTCCCCTGGGGGATATGGGTACGAGAGACAGGATTTTTCTCACTGGTACACGAAGAAACAGAGGTTCGACGCCTGATCAAGGCGGTTCATGGCCAGGGACTTCCCTCGACATACCCCACTTCACCCGAAAGGTCTTGAACTCCAAGCCAGTCCAGAACATCCTGGATGACAGTTTCTTCCTCTGATGGTTGAAACCAATGGATGTTTTCATTCTTCCGAAACCAAGTGAGCTGTCGTTTAGCATATCGACGGGTTTCCTGTTGGATGGTGGCTATCATCGTTTGTTGGTCATACTGACCATGGAGGTACTCCAGTACCTGTTTATACCCCAACGACTGAAGTGCCGGGGCATCCTCTCCCCACTTTTTGCAAAGCTCTGTGGTTTCTTCGATAAGCCCTTTTTCAACCATGGCAAGGGTACGTTGGTTGATTCGCTGGTAGAGTACCTCTCGAGGCCACTGGGGGGCGATGATATACCAGGCGACATCGAGGCGTTTGTTTTTTCTCTGGAGGGTAGAAAGCTTCTCCCCCGTGAGGTCATACACCTCGAGAACACGGGTGAGGCGTCTTCTGTCCCTGGTTTCGTTGGCTGCAAACCACTCTGGGTCTATCTCGGCTACCCTCGTGAGAAGTTTTTCGAGAGAAAGAGAGGCATACTTCTCGCGCAGTTCAGGGGTGGCAGCAGGACCTTCAAATAACCCATAATACAGGGCATTGAAATAGAGTCCTGTCCCTCCTACCACAACAGGAATACGACCTCGACGAAGGATATCGAGGATAACCTCCTCGGCCATACGCTTATACAGACCAGCACTCACACGCTGATCTGGGTCTACGCTGTCGAGACAATGATGAGGCACCATCTCACGTAGCGATGGAGAGGGCTTGGCTGAACCAATATCAAGTTCACGATAAATCTGTACCGAATCACAGGAGACGATTTCTCCCCCATATCTGAGGGCTAAACGAACGGCTATTTCACTTTTTGCGGAAGCAGTGGGACCGACAACAGCGACAACACAGGCGATAAGAATTTACCTCTCGTCTTTCGATTGATTGTGATCTACCTCATACGAGAACGCACCATTCAAGAAATCATTGATAGCGACAACCGTCACCTTTTCTTTCCGGTGCTTGGAAACAGGTATCTCAAGGGAGTTTTCGTGTTTCTGAGAAAGGTATCGCGCATACTTCATGATGGCTACACAAGCCTCGTATTTGTTACCATCAAAGGCAAGAAGTTTCTTTATATCAATCCCCATATATCCTCCTTGGCGCCAAAATAAGGGAGTTTATTGTAACACAACTCTAAGGTTTTGTCAAATTCCTGAAAACAAGCCTCTCTGAGCACAAAAAGAGAGAGGCCCCGCCGGGGGTGGACGGGACCTCTATATATTTAAGGGGGCATAATATTATAGCAAATTCCGTGCCAAAAGTCAATTTTTTTATTCAAATATAAAATATTACACAATAAAGAAATAAAAAATAGCCTTTTCCTCCCTTTTGACTCAAATAAAGAAAATGCACAATATTGCACTTGTACAATATGCATAATTGTGCATTTTGCCTAATGCATTCTTTTTTCAATAAGGACGACAATACTTCGTGGGGCCACATGGATGAGTGGCTCCTGTAAGACGGGACGGTAAGGAGGCTCAAAAAATCCCGGATTCATCTCGGTGTTGATCATGACCTCCCATTGACAGGATGTCGAAGGTTCAGGAATATGGAAATCAAGCCCTTCCCAGTAGGCATTCAGCATAACGTAGAGGTTTGGGGCTGAGATCTCGGTATAGGGATCGTCCCAACGGCTCCCTTTCACAAGAAAGGCAAGGGTTCGAGAAAAATATCCCCAATCAGGCTGAAAAAGTTCAATCCCGTGCCAGAAGATATCCCCCTCCTTCTCCTCATCACCAGCCACAAAAAAATGTTCCTTCTTCAGAGGAAGATAGGATTTGCGAAAATGAATAAGAAACCGACAAAAATCATAAAAATCCCTGTTCTTCTCCAGAAGACTCCAGTCAAGCCAGTTGTACTCATTGTCCTGACAGTAGGTATTGTTGTTTCCCCGCTTGGAAAAACCAAACTCATCCCCCCCTAAAATCATGGGTGTCCCTTGAGAAAGCATGAGAAGCGTCATGAGGTTTCGCATCTGTTTGCGTCGGAGATGAAGGATCTCCGGATCATCAGTATCGCCCTCTACACCACAATTCCAGCTGAGGTTGTTGTTGTCTCCATCCTTGTTGTTTTCCCCATTGGCTTCATTATGCTTCTGGTTGTAACTCACGAGATCCGCCAGGGTAAACCCATCATGAGAGGTAATAAAGTTGATCGAATGCTGGGGTTTACGATTCGTCTGGAAAAAGATATCATAACTCCCACATATCCGCTTGGCCACCTCGGGCACCTTGCCCTCATCGCTACGAACAAAACTCCTCACATCATCCCGGAAACGCCCATTCCACTCACACCATCCGGAGGGAAAGTTTCCAACAGCATAGAGACCACTGGCATCCCATCCTTCGGCAATAATCTTTGATCTCGAGAGAATCGGATCCTGACTGATCTCCCCGAGAATAGAATAGTCTGGAATCCAGTTCCCCGCCATGTCCCGACCCAGAATAGCCGCCAGATCAAAACGAAAACCATCCACATGCATATCAATTACCCAGTAGCGCAAGCTATCCAGTATCATCCGCTTCACTACGGGATGGTTACAGTTCATGGTATTGCCACAGCCTGAATAGTTTTTGTAGTAGCGGCCATTCTCAAGCATATAGTAGATACTGTTATCTATCCCTCGAAAACTCACCGTTGGTCCCAGCTCATTACCCTCAGCGGTATGGTTGTACACCACATCCAGGATCACCTCGATTCCAGCCTTATGAAAAGCCTTAACCATCATTTTGAATTCCCGAACAGCCCGGAGTCCGTCCTCTTCTGTTGCGTACCAGTTCACCGGGGCAAAGAATCCGAGGGTTGAATACCCCCAAAAGTTCTTGAGCCTTTCTCCTGTTTTGGGGTTGGTATGGATATTCTCATAAGGGTTAAAGGCATGAACAGGGAGAAGCTCGACGGTGGTGATTCCCAGCTCCTTGAGGTAGGGAATCTTCTCCGTTAAACCAAGATAAGTACCGGGGTATTTTACCCCCGATGTGGGATGTTTGGTATACCCACGAACATGAAGCTCATAGATAATCGTATCCTTGAGAGGGATATGGAGAGGTTTATCCCCCTCCCAGTCAAACTCTGTATCACTCACCACCTGACATTTTGCCAGGGTATGGAAATTCGTCATAGGACTAAACGACAGATCCCCAAAGGGGGAATAGATATCATACCCATACGAGGCTGGATCATCCCACTGGTAGTACCCCGTGATGGCCTTGGCATAGGGATCAATGAGCAGTTTATTGCGATTGAAACGGTGTCCCTTCTTTTCAGGCCAGTAAGGACCATCCATCACATACCCA
>FWWL01002057.1_pt1 | contig 16991 bp, 15 predicted proteins | sample 2228331 | NCBI WGS metagenome assembly FWWL01 (sample SAMEA103939775, study PRJEB20133) | metagenome
TCGCGCCTACTAAGGCAATGTAGTAGAGAACGAAGCTGTTCCATTAATTCCTTGCGAAGCATGCTTTTGGCGGGGTCACTGCCTAGTTGCGACTCCTCTGCAGCGGAACGGGAAAATCGAAACAGGATCCGGTCGGTATCCCCCCAATCCATGGAATCTCGATCCCCGCCGTACCCCGTATCGAAATAGCCGCTTTCCGAGTTGAACCCGGCAAACGGCTGCTCCTTGGCAAAAGGACCGCCACGGCGAAGCTTCATATACGCCTGATTGCGGACGATTGTCTGCAACCATGGGAGAAATCGGCTGGCATCCGCTATGGTACCAAGGTGCAGAAATGCTCGAATGAGCGCATCCTGCACGATATCTTCTGCAAGATAAGCATCGCGAGCGATAGTATTCGCCCAACCATAAGCCTGCGCCCTATGCGTGCGCACCAACTCGCTGAATGCCTCCTGATCGCCGCTCCGAGCGCGTTCTACAAGTTCTCGGTCTGCCTCCTGCTGAGTTACATTCACAGTCGTGGCTTTTCGGTCCTCAATCTTGAGCAATCACTGCACCTCCTAACCCATATACTTATCAGATGCCAATGGAAGCTCGGATCTATCACATTTCGAAAAAATAAGGGGTGCTCCATCCCCTACATTTCGAGACTCATCCATAAATTTCCTGCTACTCAACCGGGCTAACCTGCCCGTTAGGTTAATCCGCACTCAGTAATGGAGTTTTTCTGTTATTCGACAAGGCGGATCAATAATCACTCTAAACTCGTACAGATACTGGTTTCCGGAAATTACTTATTGCTGCCGCTGGATCAGCGTCAATAAAGCCGTCGCATTCGGGGGTAGTTTTGTGTCAATCTCCTCTTTTGGGGGTATATTTGTGTCAATTGATTTTGACACAAATATACCCCAAATCAAGCTAAAAGTCCTGCAAATTCAGGAAGTTGATTGGGGGGTGTTTTGTGTCAATCGACATTTCAAATACATTGTTACACATTATAATTACTTGAGCTGCTCGCTCAATCCGACGATGATGCCTTCGGGACCGCGGATGTAGGCGAGTCGATTCGTGTCCCCGTATTGCACCACTTCGCCGACCAGTTCGGCGCCATGGGCGAGCAGGCGCGCGACCACGTCATCGATGTCATCGACGGCGAACATGATGCGGCGGATCCCGAGTTCGTTCACCTGAGCCTTCTCCGGCCCAGTTCTGATCGCATCCGGCGTGTGGAACTTGTCCAGCTCGATCCGTCCGTGGCCGTCCGGAGTGCGCATAAACACGAGGGTAGCACGGACGTTCTGAAGGCCAATGAGAAGATCTACGGAGGAGCCCTCGACGGTCGTTTCGCCCTCCAACTCGAATCCGAGTTGGAGAAAGAAGGCTTTAACGGCTTCGAGGTCGTCAACGACGATAAGGACGTTGTCCATTCGTAGTAATTTATTTTTTGTCATAGTATAATCTCCTTATGAATTAAAAGTCATTAAGTTTATGTCTAAGCGTCTCTGTCATAAAGTATGCAGTTGTTGCAGGGTCTTATTCAGCTAACGTCACCCGTTAGCGTAATGAAGTAACTTTTTTAATTGATTTCTTTTTTCAAATAATAATGAGTGTGTCTGCCAGCGTTATGTATCGTTCCAAACATTTCAAATCCTTGTTTTAAGTAGAAATCTAACGCTTGAAAGCTCAAGGTATCTAATTTTATGAAATCACACTTTTTCTCTTTGGCTATTTTTTCGACTTCTGACAGTAGCTTCTTTCCGTATCCAAATTTTCGATAGGCATCATCTACGAAAAGATACTGTACCTCTAACCAATTCCAGCATATTTCACCGACCAACCCGCCGTAAATATTTCCATCAACATCTTTCAAATACAGGTTAACGACTTGGTACCTGCCCTTCAAATCATCAGGGAAATGTTTTAGATTAAATTCAATCATTTTGTTTACAACATAAGACTTGTCGGTATTATTCGTCTCGTTATATATTTGCAATTCCATTCGAAACACTCCTTCAACCAAGATGCATAATAGCTTTAGTTTACCATTAAGCCCCAGATTTCGGATGTAAAGAAAACTTATAATTAAGCTATGCTGCCCGTTAGAGTGAAAACGGCAGCCGATCGTCATGGCCGGCTGCCGCGGTGTCTTTATTCAGCAATCGTGTCCCTTTAGCTTAATCCCGAGGGACAATTGCCACGATTGCGTGAATATGGTGTTTATCTGCACCACACTTCTTTAATTAAACTCTCATAAATCTTTAATTTGAATGTATGAATCAAATTCACTTTCAGAATCTTCGTCCTTAAATCTTCCATCATAGACTTCAAAACATACAATGTCATGTTGTTCATAATTATTTGAGGCTAGCCAGCTGATAAGAATTTGAAATGTTTCACCAATCTTACTTACTGGCCCTTTATGGGTCATTCCAATATACTGGCCAGCTGGTATAACATAAGAAAACATACCTTCTGGAATTTCTATCAGTTGTTCAACTTCTACCCCATGTAAATACCCGTGTTCATTTCTCTTAATTACTCCAAGAGTTTCAAGAGTATTTTTACGACTACGAATTTCTTGAATTCTGGAAAATAAAGCAGGCCAGACAATTCCTGGGTTCACAGGATTTCCTATGTTTCCAACTCCAATTACTTTCTTCTCTTGAAATTCATAAACCTCAGGTTTCATGCAATACCTCCGACTTTTTTGGTTTTATAAGTTTCGTGGTGTTTCAGCTAACGGTTCCCGTCGCTTAATCAAAAATGTTATCGAATGGTATCGTACAATTCAATATCAATTTTGTTCGAATCGGTTGCGTACCTTTTTCGGGAGATTTCCAAATGCCAACTACTCTTGAGGCGATCACATCCGTTCTCCGCTTCCCAGCGATGCAGGTTAATATATGTGTCTCGGATCGATGTGTTCGGTCCTACATGCCGGGTCATAGCGTATTTCTGTGCCGGAATTGTGAGCGAGACCATTCCTTCCGGGAGATTTCCAAACTCATTGACCTCTACGCACACCCAATATCCGTCGTCGGCTTCAGACAACTCTTCCACTACGAATGCACCAATGAAACCATCCGGGTTCACGACACCGTTAATCTCAATCAGTCGTTCTTTAAGCCGAAGCGCTGTTTTCGGGATTTCGACCGCATACTGATCTCCAGGGCAAATGACACGTATTCCAATGAGTTACTTTTCACTGAGCTCAACAATATACATGATTTCCACACCTACTTCACTGAATTTATATTCTTTTCCTCCTAACCCAATTACCTATCAGATGCCAACGGGAGCCTGGATCTATCATTTCCTCCATGCCTTCAGCTTGATTTATTGAAATAACTCCTCAGGTTTTCAGCTATAGTTCATCCCAGCCACCTATACCATTTAGGTATCGTATCCGTTAACTTAACTAGCAAACGGCAGCCGACCATTGCCGACTGCCTGTGAGTATCTACTGAACTAACCCAAATATTAATCAACACTGCTGCTGCAGAAGCGTTTGCATCTTAATGAACAGCCCCACAGCTTGGTGCTCCATATCCGACACCTGCTGCAGTACCGAAATTGCAACACCTCGGCTTTCTATTGAATTTGGATCTCCACCAGACGGAAATGGGAATCGAGTGGTTAACTCGCCAAGTCGGGCGGCAATAAGTTCGTACAACTGTGCCGCCTCTCCGAGGAGCTCTCTGATACGTGTATCAACTGCTTCATCGTATTTAGCAGCCAGCTCCCACAAAAAGTCGGCGCCTAATCTGCGCGCATCCTGCACGACAGCAAAATTGTATGCATTACCAAACGGCTCCACATGGCCATTGCGAAACGCCGCCATCCACAAGTCATATGCACGCAATCCGCAGACGCCTCTATCATCAGCCAACTTTTCACCATCATAGTGTGCAAGGATCATATCAAGGGCATCAATCAACATTACCCGTAATTCCTTTTGTTCCCACTGTTTCAGCGTAAGGACGAACAGCTCTTCAAGTGTACTCCGACCTAAACGGTCGTACGGTAGTTTGTCATCCTGGACACACTCCAGCACATGCAACTGCCGCGACTCGTCATCATACCCATAGACGACCCCGAATTCGGGGATAAATGAATCCCAAACAAGCGCTGGAATACCGCTATCGATGGAACTCTGAACGAGAGAAAGCGCTTTAGGGATAGAAGACTGTAGCAACGATTTTGTCTCTCGCATACTTTCTACATAACTGCACGTCCAGCCTATATTTCTCAATCCACGGGGAATCAGTTCAGAGAACGTATATGCCGTTGCTCCACCGATGGTTACACCGTCTTGGAATACCGAGATCCGAAACGCGTGGCCAGTCAGTCCCATAACCATCGGAAGGGTCATTCGCTGTTCAGTATAACCGAGCATGCGATATATCGCCCATCCCACTGATGTCCAAGACCCTGCCTCTCCTTTTGCATAAAACCATTCTGAAGTCGGTAATATGTTTGTTTTTATTGCATTCGCATCCTTTCGATCAGTCATATAGTGGTCGATGAGAATACGATGGCGTTGCTGCATCACTTTTTTGCGCGAACGAGAAATAACCTGATAGACGTTGGCCTGGGACATGCTGAACAGCTTGGCAATTTCTTGCGGGGATAACTGACCGAAGAAATGCGCCTCGAATATCTGCTTTTCCCGTTTGTTCAATCCACACATCGCATTTGAGATCATGTCGTTCAATTGTATGCGCACAAGCCGTTCCTCTGGATTTACATCCGGATCGCTTTCTTCGGCGAATGAACGGGATAGGTAGCGTAGCACAGTATCGATGTTAGACCAGTCGCCATCCGGGTATATCTTATCTGAATGCAAGCGGCTGAGTTGAGTGAATGTCACTTCTTTAGTCCTTTCACCACTCCTTAGCCGGCTGTATGCCTGATTACGAACGATTCTGTGCAACCAAGGCAAAAACCGTTTAATGTCCACAAGTGAACCCAGATGCAAGAAAGCACGAATTAGTGCATCTTGTACAATATCCTCCGCCGTAAACGGTTCTTGGATGAATGATTGCACGTAGCCGTACATACTCCGCCGGTGGCGGCGAACCAATTCACCGAATGCTTCACGATCCCCTAATTGCGCACGGGCCACAAGCAAACTATCCTCCAGTTCTTCCAACGCCTCGATATGTTCCAGCTCTCTTTCAGACGTGATGGGCTTCATAAACACCTCTCGTAAGTCGACCTTCTACACTGACGCATTCCAAAGCAGATTTCTGACAATCTGAGGAGTATCCTCCGATAAACTTTTAATTTTTTTTTCATATTCGTCAATTCGATAACTTACCTTGCCCGTTACTCAATGGAATAAGGATCAGCTGCCGAGGCGGAAAATTGCTCCTAGTCGCAAAAAAGTACACAGTAATTAAACCCCTTTAACTTTTAAAAGTACATAATTATTTCGGGTTAACTTCTGCGTTATCCTGCCCGTTAGGTGAGCAAAGGCTGCCAATTGAACCCGTGGCAGCCTTGTCCGTCTAATGAAACTATCGTGCCCGTTAGCTTAGTAATCTAATTAGTCCGCGCACAGCTTCGAATTTAGCCTGGGAGATAGACTAACGCACCCTTTAGTTATAGATTCAATTTATCTATTTCAATCATTGATAAATTGTTCTCCATATTATATCTTGCACGCTTCAAAAACTCCTGAGACCAATCATCGAGTGTGTCAATATCTCCGTTTCTATAAAGGGCAGAATAAAGTATTGCTTGCCTTATATCCAGAAATAGTGGTAAGTCTTTTACTAATCTGATATCAATTGTATTTTCCTTCCCGTAACCTTCTAAGAAATATTTCAGGTACCTTTTGACAAAAGTCGGTACATCTTCGTCAGGATTAGGAACTGCAATTCCATAGAATAAGTTTACGGAAATATCTTGTATGTACCAGCCGTATTGACATTCATCAAAGTCAAAAACAGTGATGGTACCATCTGGTTTGACTGCATAATTACCAAAACAAAAATCACCATGAATAAGTCCGAATGATTCTCGCTCTCTTGGTAACTTTTGAACTCTCTGCATCAAAGATTCAAAGTGAGCTATCACGAGATCTTGGGAAGGGGGAATATTACTTGTGAAATTTCGAAGATATTCATTATCATGCCAAGTGAATCGTTTATTTTCCATTAAGCTGGGAATGTAGTTTTTAGATAATGCATGCATTCTTCCAGCAATTTCACCAAGATTTTTGAACTCTTCGTTTTGTGTTATGTCATCTGTACATGGGGTACCGAGAGCTTTTTGGAATGCTACGACAAAAAAGCCGTCCAACTTCTCAATTAGCACATCGTTACTTGACTTTACTGGAGATGAAACAGATACATTATTATTTGAAAGATATTCAATCCATTCCAATTCTCCTTGCAATAGCTCTAGAGACCTGTGAGATTCATGGATAATTCGAATGACGTAATTCCGCTCATCATTTATACTTCCATAAGTAAAGTTTTGGTTATTCCCCAAAAGCTTCAACTCATTAGGCTTAAAACCATATCTTTGTGCCGCTTCAGTCACAATCTTGTCCGTAAATAAGGCTTTCATTAATGAATTCATTTTTTCACCTCTACATTGTCTAAAGCAGGACTTTTTTCATTTGAACTCATCCTATGAGTTTGCTTATGGAAATTGTACCCACACGGGTTTGTTTTAGCAAGTAGAAGGACTAAGTCTACGAAAACTTGCCTTACAAACATCGCGGTGTCCGTATCATAAATTCAAGCCGTTTGCTGCACTATACTGCCCGTTAGCCATCCATGCATCGGACGTGCTGCACCACAGATCATGAAAGTAACTCAGTTCTTTCATAGTAGTTAAGAAAACGGCAGCCGATCGTTCTGACCAGTTGCCGCGGTTTCTTTATTCAACTATCGTGCCCGTTAGTGCAATAGCTTACATCGAAACGTTTCAAAACTTAGTCGTGACCAGCATTAGTCATTTAATGCACCTGAATGAGACGTTACTGTCTGAGTGTCGCCCGATTTCATCATCTAACCAACACCGATGAGTAGAACCTGAGAAGAAGCCCTTTTATTAGCTTCTCCTCACAAAAATCATTTAGTTTCTAACATTATCAAACCATCCAGTGATTTCATAAAAGTATCCCAATCCATTATTGGTAGTTGAGAATTTTTTGAGAATGCAGTATCAATATTGCTAGACAAATTTATTAGTGAACCTTTAATTTGTGACGTAAGCACTCTTTCCTCATAATTTGCTTCTCTTCCTCTATATTTTTCTTCGAGGACCTCAGAAATCTCATTAATTTTCTTGTTTTCTCTGATGGGAAATCCTTTTATATGTTGGTTAATATTTATCAAATAAGTAGTGGTATGTCTGATATCATCCATACGTTCGAAAACTTCCTGATTTAAATCGCTGTTAGACCAGTTTTGTTTCTCCATTTTCTTAATGTGACCGCTTAAAGCGAGTAATTCATTGCTGATTAATTGAGCTGAATTTAACCTTCCAACTTCAAGAAGTTCTTCATAAGTTTTCTTCGTATATAGGTACTGAGCCAAATTGGCTATTAACAATATTGATATCAATAATAACAGCAGCTTTTTCAAATGAACCCTCTCCTATTACATAAAAACATCTTATAAAATCTATTTTCAATTTTCAAAGATTCTTCACACTTCTTCTAAAGTCCTTTAAGAAACATTTTCCTTACCCTTTTCTCCACGCGTTCATTCCATTATTCCACACTAAACTGCCCGTTACTTGCACGAACAGAAAAAAGCTGCCGCGAGGCAAGCTCCTTAACTATCGTACCCGTTAGCTTAACGGCTCTTCCAAAACAAAGGGTTCCACATATTATTCATGCATGACTAATATACGGAACCCTTATGCTTAACTATCGTTACCAATTAACGTAACAAAAAGCTGATCGGCAAATAACGTCGATCAACTTTTTTCAATGCTCATTCTTCTCGAATGACTAATAGTACACCAACAGAAATTAATATAGTACCTGCCCTAAAAGACAAGCCAATTTGTTCACCAAGTAATAGCCACCCCAAAAAAGTACCGATTATAGGTTGAAAAAAGAAAAATAATCCGCCACTTGAAGCATTAAGCATTTGCAGTCCACGATTCCACAGTAAAAAGGCACATGCTGTCGAAATAATTCCCAAGTACAAAAGACCGCCCCAGATAGATGGATGCATCATGGCTTGAACATCAAGCTCAGACAATCGGCTAATTGTAAAAGGTGTAAGAAAAACAATTGCTACAAGAGTTGAATAGAACGTTACAGCGATTTGTGAATATTGCCCGGGTACCCGTTTAATAAGAACAGACATAAGCGCCCAAGTAAGTGCTGCAATAAACAGTGATACACCACCAAGTTGAAGAGTTGGATCAATATCGGTATTTCCGACAATAATGCCAACACCTATCGTTGCTACAATAATAGAAATTGCTTTTTTAAACGTGATTTTTTCTTTTAAGATAATCCGTGCAAATAGCACCATGAATGCAGGTGTCGTTGAAGTAATAATGGCACCCATTTGTGCAGTAGAAAGCATCGTTCCAACTTCTTGGGTTACGATAGAAATTGTATTTCCAATAAGTCCAATCATGAAAATTAATAGTAAGTCTCGTTTTTCAATACGCCATGATTGTTTTGTTACAACGCCAATAAATAGCAATGCAAAAATCGCAATTACATAGCGAATCCATACTAATTCAAGTGGTGGCACAACGTCTACCACATGTTTCACCACAACATACATCCCGCCCCAAATACTAGCAGCGAGTGATAAAAATAAAGAACCTAATAAGGTGTTTTTCACTCTGTACCCTCCGTTTCTCAAGACAACTCCTGTCCTTAACGGAGATGTAGTTTTTCTACCGTTAAGGGAGAATAACTACAGGTACATCATTTTCAAATAGTGGTGACCACATCATCAGTTTTCAGCTCACTTTCAAAAGAATAATAATATTGTATACGAATTTTCTTGATTAGGGTATAACCTGTTTTAACCATAACTAACCTGCCCGTTAGCACAGCAGGCTGCCGATCTGGCAGCCTGCTTAATCATTAATTAGCTCTCGTTATCCGTTTACTTCAATGACAGCTTTATCTAGCCATTCATATGTAGAATATGTTCTGCGATTTCTTGAACCCTTTTCATGGGAATGCCTTTTCTTTGTTCAACTGCAAGTGGATGTTCCGTTGGCTCTAATTCTATAAATGGTCTAGTACCCACCTTGCGTGTATGTACCATAGTTTTTAAATTTACTGTTACTTCTTGATAACATGGGATTGAAGTCGATAACCAACCAAACATTGGTTCTAACTCGTTTTCCCTGCTATTTTTAGTCCAGTATGATTGAGCCTTTTCAAAATTATCTTTACTCAATGAAACCCAAACATCCCAGATAAAAGCCTCTTTTTCATCAATTACTGGGATCTCAATACTTCCACGAATGAAGAAGTACTGGTCATCCATTTCACAAAATTCAGAATTAAGACTAAACCTTGACTCTCTTTCTTCTGGCACTGTTTGAAACCAATAGTAGGGTGCATTACTACCATAACTCATTGGAAGTTCATTATGCTTCTCGCCGCAACACGAACAAGTATATTCGCTTTTTTTCTTCTTAAACAAGTTCATGGAAAGAATCAATCCCCTTAAAACCTTATTGAGCCAATTTTATCATGTTTCGCTTGTATTACTATACACAGTTCTCCGTTAGCGGAGCGTAGGTGCAGACTGAATCTGCGGTAGCATCTTGATACTCAACTCTTGTTTCCAATAATAAGGCAAGAAAAGCCTTCGGGGTACACGAAGGCCTTTTCTCTCTGCAAATTTATAACTTTAATCTACGGTTGATTGCACCATCTGAACTAACAATTTCAAACCCCATAGAATCATATATGTCATTCGAGAGTTTCATAAATTTCAACGAAGCCACTACCGGTTAATCCCTTTAATTCCATTCGAGCAGACGTATCATGAAAGCGGAACGTATACACTGCATCTGAAGGAGAGTGGCTTTGTGGACTCACAGCATGCAGGTTTAAGACAAATTCTTCTCCACTCCAATAACCTTTGGCAGAAACATCTCCTTTTTTCCGATAAACATTATCCAATCCGACCAATATCTCTCTCGTATTGTTTTCCGTTGAGGTCTTAAAAATGGCTGTGTTGCTGTTTGGTTCGAACGATAGGGAAATTTTAATAACAGCATTTTTGTTTTTCTGACTGACAACATCATACGTTTTACCGCTAACTTCGGAAGCGACAACCGGTAGGGACGGAACTGGTCGCTGAGGAGAGCCAGATAAGCGAATCTGTTCCTTCAGTTCTTGATTTCCTTGCATGTTAGCTGGAAGGGCTTGATCAGAGCGTATCGCGCGTTGAATTCGAGTAAATAAATTGGTGATGTCATTCATGGCAAACGAAGTGTTGATATTGCCGGTCATAACAGCTACCAAATTTTGTTTAGGGGATACCAAGATTCCCTGTCCATAAGAACCGGAAGCAAAATAAAAGTCAGGACCGCCCCACCATTGGTAGCCATATTTATACCCCAGTGGTGTCGAAGTATTCATGGAAGTCGACTCTCTGATCCAACGTTCAGAAACAATCTGTTTTCCGCCCATTTTGCCGTTGTTAGCATACAAGTAGCCGATTTTCGCCATTTCCTCGGGAGCTAAGTACAGACCGGTACCCCCTACGCTTACACCCTGTTTGTCAGTATCCCAACGATAGCCTTTAATCCCAAGCGGACCGAACAACTTTTCCTTGGCGTATGCCTCTAGATTTTTTCCGGCGCTTTTCTGAATCATTGCGGACAGCAGATGTCCAGCGCCTGTGTCGTAATTGAAGCCGCTACCAGGCGGTTTTACTGTGGGTTGTTGCAGGATAAATCGAACTTGATTGGGTGCCTCAAATAGTTTTGTTACAATATTATTTGACCCATAAGGAATTTCCGTTTCAGGCCACTGTAACCCGCTCTGCATTGTAAGTAAATGCTTTATTGTAATCGCCGCTTTGTTAGGATCCGATTGGTCGGTGCTTTCTTCCGGGAAGGACTCGAGTACTTTCTGCTCGGTGCCTTTGAGAATACCTTCTTCAATGGCGATTCCGGTCAATGCGGAAACCACACTCTTCGTCACGGAATGCATCGGATACAAGGCACCATCTTCTTCATGATGTGCACCGAAAAAGGCGTTCATGGTCAGGTACCCGTTTCGAATCACAAGCATCGAGTGAATGGCTGTTCCTTGTAACCTCACGGTCTTGAGCATTTCGGAAAGTTCCACAGAATCTATCCCCTGCTCCTCAGGGGTCGATGTTCTCCATTTTCCATCTACCCAAGGTATCTGATTCATGACGACCGTTGATTGCGAAGCCTCACTTTTTGGCGCTTTTTTGCTCGGAGAAAACAACACCCATGCAGTACTCATAAGTAACGCTGCAGCAATAACAGCGATATAAAGTCGATTTTTCATCGTGCCAACCTCTTTTCACCGTTATGTAAGAACAAATCCCCTATACACGTTCTGCGCAGGGTATGTCTTGAATGACTTGTTCCGCCGCAGCTACCGCGCACTCTTCTAGTGCTTCAGCTTGATCCAACAATTCCTGAACTCGCTTCGCTTGAGCATCGGATACCGGCTTGTGCAGATGGTTCCAGCCATTGAAATCTTGCTCCAAAATCTCGTGATGTATGGTGAGGAACACTTTCGCGATCTGTTGGGATGCTTGTATCAATTCCGGCATATGCTTGGAGCCAAGCAGCATGCATGCTATGTACTCGGCAGCATGCAGCTTTTTCTCTGCATAAACTCCGTCCAAGTAGCGAAGCCCGAAATGTTCAAATGATCCATTTAAGGCTACTTTCCATCTTCGGTAAGCCTCAAGGCCGTAAGAGTAGTCTCCAAATGTTTCCTTTTTCCTCATGTGCAAGGTGTAATAACGCAGTGAGTCCAGATAGATCGCCAGCAAATCTCGAGGCAGGAACTGTTTGGGAATTTGGCAGAAGAGGATTGGATACTGGTCGTAACAGTTGCCCAGGTTGGAATAAAGCACAGGAAAAGTAAACTGGCAATCGCTTGAACCAATTCCCGAAACAAAGAAAACTTGATCGGCGTCATCAAAGCCGTATACGACACCATAGGCGGCAGCTTCAACTCCCCATTAGACGGAACCTACGCCCCTCTCCAGCGCGGTATTAATACCTTGTTCCGCCATACGGCAATGCTTCTGATGCTCAGAGTGACCGGGCATAGCAAAATAAATGTCTGTCTTCACCCCAACTCGGTTTAAAAAAGCTTCATACACCTTTGCCCAATTGAACATTGTACAAGCGATATAGGAACATGTTTGATGCGTGATGAACTGAAATGCACTGCCCGTCATGCCCAGATAATCACTGAACCGGATCTCTGGCTGGATCATACCACTGTGCTGAAGCACACTATACATCGAACCAGCATGACTGTTCCATGAAAGGGTCTGCGTTATGCTGAGCATCACTTTATTCCTCATAATTGAAGTCCTCTCACAATTCCCAGAATCTACTTACAGTATAAATGAAAAAGTACGACATATGATGTCGTACTGATCACAGCTATGTATTCGTTTCTAATATATTTGTCGCAGACGAAGATAACCTTTCTCTCAGCCAGATCGGTTCCACGATCCTAAGCTTTGCACCGCAGGCAAACAAAAGACCAATAAAGATTTCCGGATGCAGAAACTCATAAACCACTCGGTTGTCTGGAAGTTCTTGTATGCAGTATCGCTGTAACAGACGGAATCGAGTACGTCCCCCCATAAAGTCGACGACAGCCCTGTAAGGCGAAACCGGCTTCGGTTTATCCTCGCTTTCGATCCTGCTTCCGCTTAACCGCTTGAGCAGTTCGGAATAGCCTAAGTAGTGATCGAGCCCGATCTCCGTCAATCCGTCATAATAATCCGAAAGACGTTTCAGAATTGCCTTATCCTGTTCATCTATGAAATAAGTGGGTAGGACGAAGCTTTGATGATAGCGGTAACCTTTTTTGACGTGTATGTATTCAATAGGAGCCCCCAGCGAATCCCTTAAATATTCAATATCTCGCTGCCCCTGCCGATGAGAAATCTCAAAAACACGGGCAATGGTGTTCGCGTTCGGATACTGGTCATTAATTAACTGTTCATGCAGCCAATGTATGCGTACATATGCGCCCATAATTACGCCCCCCTGGAAGCATCTCCCTGATAGGATTCTCCTTTTTAACCCGATATCCTGCTTTCCTTTGGACTCATCTTCGACATCTTACCGTTAACACAACGAGGCTGCCGATATCTCTGAGGCAAGCCTCGTGTGTGGGTAATAAAGCTATCGTCCTCCGTTAGCGCAATGAGGTTTCCGGTAGGAGGTCTTTATTCCATAGCTCTTGAAAATAAGCACTGTTACTTATTAAATAATCGAAGTCGCCTTCATCGACAATTTCCCCATCTTTCACCAGCAATATCTTACCCACATCTTTAATGAAGTGAAGCCTATGTGCGATGATAATTAATGTTTTGTTAGTAAACATCTTTAATATACTGTCCATAATGCTCTTCTCGGTAATGTTATCAAGTGCCGAGACCGGTTCGTCGAGTATAACAATATTCCTTTGCTGCGCAATTATTCTGCCAAAGGCTAATCGCTGCCTCTCGCCTCCTGATAATTTCATTCCTCTTTCTCCGACCATCGTATCCAGTTGATATTCAAAACTCAGTACTTTTTCCTTTAAATGTACTTTTTCCAATATCTCGTATAGACGTTCGTCAGGCATTTCATTATCAAAGACTATATTCTCTCGTATTGTTGTATCAAAGATCGGCGCTTCTTGAGATATATACGATATATGATCGTATAAACTGTTCAACTTGATCTCATCAATGTCGATTCCATCAAATAAAATGTTTCCGGTCTTCTTCTTTAAAAGACCCAGCATTAATTTAATGATCGTCGACTTCCCGCTGCCGCTTAGTCCGACAATTGCGACAGCGCTCCCCTGCTTAACGGAAAAAGAAACATTTCTCAATAGCTTGGAACTACCATAATCAAAAGTCACATTTTTAAACTCGATATTTCCTTCTAAAGTCTTCACTTCTCTTCCTAAATCCAGGTTTACGTCCTCCGGTGCGTTCAAAAACTCCTCTAGCCGGGTATAAGTTACTCGATTCAGCTTATAATCCACGTAAAGAACATTGAATATTGCAACAGGTGTGTATACTTGATCAATAAACATGATCAATGCGATGATGACACCGATTGAGGATTCACCGTTTATTATATTTTTGACACCATAAACTAAAACGACAACTTTAATGATATTGACTAACAGAGCAAATATGGCAAAAAATGATTCATGCATCATTCTAATCTGGGTACTCTTCTTGACGATGTCGCCCGCCGTATTGTGCAACCGCGCAATTTCTTTTTTGTATCTCTTGTTTAGCCTAAATACAACCAACTCCATAAAACCGCGAATAGAATATTTGGATATTGTTTCCTGACTTTCAATTAATGATGATTTTATTCGGTACAACTTTCGGAGCAGTAAATTATTAAAAACGAAGATTATTATATAGCCAGCTGCAATGATCAACATGATATTCATGTTATAAAGACTTATAAAAAACAAACTGAAAATGATGGTCGGAAACAATTCGTGAAGTATCCTCAAGTAAAATGAGTGGATGATATTCATTCCGGCTGAAGCGCCATTATCTATAACTTTTATCATTTCTCCCGTACCGATGTTTTGATAGGCGGAAAAATCAATATTAGATACTTTAGAAAGTGCCATGATTTTTAACTTTTCCAATATGCTATTTGATAAAAAGGTGCGGGGGTATTCCGTAAGGTAATTGAGTATTGTCGACCCTACTAACAAAGCGCCATATAAAATAATAAGTGTCGCAATATCGTTGAAACCTTCGGCTATAACTACTTTGTCTAACAGTTCTTGGAATATCTTAATCCCAAGAGTGTTAAAAAATTGAACCAGAAAACCCATAAGAATATATAACAAGATCGTCCACTTGAAAAATACGAAGCATTTTTTTAACATCTTATCATACCTCCAAAGATGATAAAAAGCCAAGGGCACATGTGTTATCCTAAACAGTAACTAATGAAAATTCCATTAGTCCCCGCCCCAGACAAAACCAGTGTCCCTTGGCTTTTTACAAGAGTAATGCCGATCGACACCGTTCAAAGTTATAGTTTTCGTATGATCAAAAGGGCAGAGATTCCCCTTGATAGCCGATACGCGTTTTTCACCGGCCCGAAAACTAATTACTTCGAACGACTCGGATTGACATCCACTCACCTCATCTTTGTAGATTACAAATATTATACACTGATGGAATCTCTAGGTACAAGACAGTTTTTCGTACTGAAGAAAAGTGCCCTTTTTTCACTATACTGCCCGTTAGGTGAGCAAAGGCTGCCAATTGAACCCGTGGCAGCCTTGTCCGTCTAATGAAACTATCGTGTCCCGTTAGTTCAATGGTAAACAGAAATTCTCCCTACAATGCGATACGTTCTAATACTTTAGCAACTCCATCGTTGTCATTTGTATCTGTTACTTCTTTCGCAATTTCTTTCAGTTCATGAACAGCATTTTGCATTGCCACGGGGTAACCCGACATATTAAACATTTCAATATCATTATAATCATCGCCAAAAACCATGATTTCTGAGGATTTCACTCCAAAATGATTACACAATTTTCTTATTCCAGTTTCTTTTGATACGTTTTTGTTCATTATTTGAATAAGCTTCCCACTATCTGTCACCACGAATTTAGTTTGGTGCCCATATAATATCTGAAGAGTTTGAACATCGTCGATCGCAGATATTAATAACTTAGTTGGCTCTAATTTTTGCAACTCTTCCATCATCAATATTTGCGGCAGGAATTTTAGATTATACATTGAAGAATCATTTATTTCTGTGTTAGAAAACCACTGATCCATCAACTCAACACTTATTCTGCATTGTGGGTATTTCTTATTGCAGTAGTCTAAGATCTCGGCAGAAAGTTTTTGTGGAAGTGAAATATGTTCTTCGATTCCTTCTCTCAAATCAGATACAAAAGCTCCATTATAAAATACAAAAGATGCGAGCTCTAGTAATTCATTCGGTAAAAAAAGTACGAACTGAACGTGGAGGCCTTGCAGTTGCGACAATAATTGTCTTCCCTTTTTCATAACAACTGATGATTGCTTCAAGATTTCGTTTTGAAACTTCTTTTTTAGAGTTTAATAAGGTTCCATCTAAGTCTAGTACAATAGCCGAAATTATAATTATCATTCAACTCCCATTAAATAATGGTCCCAGTTCAAGTGAAATTCTCCAATATTAAACTTTAGTTGTTTCACAAGCGAACCCCCACCGTAATATTTTTAATAATACCAATTTAAGGGTTTATTTGTATCAAATTTTGAAACCGTAATTTAATATTACAGCCCGTCAGTTCAACATGGCTGCCGATTTATGCTGGCAACATCCTCCTGGTTTCTTATAGAACTATCGTGCCCGTTAGCTTAGCTGCTACGCATGAGCGAATTTAGGTATACAAAACGCTGGTAATTTACCTAAAACAGAACGCGGCCTAATAAATAAGACATCCTCATGCTTACCAAATGGTTCTACGTAAGCTTTTCCAATGAGTTGATCAGGCGTGAAATGGAATTGAACTTTCCGTGTTGTTTCAATGCAATTCGTGAAATCAACGCTTCAGTGTCCACCAGTTTGTCACTTACTATATCATACAGATGCAGTAATTCACCTTTATGTTCGAAAACGATAATGGCATTATCAGTTCTGGAATAATATAAGCATTCGGGAAATACATTCAACGCATAAAATTGAAATAATCCTTCGTTGTTTGCGAGTCCAAATTGTTGAGAAATCGGTCTGCGGACAAAAAGCATTTGTTTAATTAAGTTCCAGTG
>FWWL01006477.1_pt1 | contig 16982 bp, 14 predicted proteins | sample 2228331 | NCBI WGS metagenome assembly FWWL01 (sample SAMEA103939775, study PRJEB20133) | metagenome
GGAAATAGAAAGACATGACGCAGCACCGCCCCGGAAGAGGCCGTGCAATTACAGGCGGATGAAACGCGTGGTGGCCGATGCGCGGGAAAGGGGGTCGGTAAGTATTAAGAAATAAAGCCCCGGCTGCCAGCTGCGGCAGTCGAGCATGTGGCCGTCTGTAAGGCGCTCATTTGCCAATACTATGCGCCCTGTGGCATCGAGGACTGTAGCCATCAGAAAGGCGCCTTTGTCGGTAGAAAACCGGATATTCACTACATCTGCTGTAGGGTTGGGAAAGACGGCGATATCCCACGAATAAAGGTCTGGCTCCCCTACATACACAATCTTGGTCTGCTCTGGCTGATGGAAACCTTGCGTCAGAACGCGTTCGGTGCCAATGCCCGTCCAGATGACGGCTTCGCCCACCGTGTAGGAAAAGTGTCGCCCCTGGTTGATGCCTGTGCGCCCAGTAGCACCTATTACTTGGTTAAAAATGGAGCTGCCTTGCGAAAAAAGCGCAGAAATGCCCAAAAGGCTGCAAAGAGCAACAAGTGTAAACCGGTTCATGGTAAGCGATTTAAGAAAATGAGTAGTAAATGCTCGTCAAAAATCTTGCCTAAACCTGTTAATCAGGTGCCACAAAAGTGCTTTTGTCGGCATTTAACTTCAACAAATCCCTCCCACAGATGTCCCCGTGGCCAGAAATCAAGTAGGCCCAATGCTTTATTTTTGCCCAACTTTTGATTTGGTCTTCTAGTCAAATCTCATCTTACGATGATGTACAAGCACCATTTTTTGCCCGAGTCTTTTCAGCATTTGCTTCTCGTTTTCGGCGTGTTGTTCCTACCCGTTTGGGCATGCACCCAAACACAAGACCCATGGGAAGAGTGGTCGAAGCGGCAGCGCTCCTGGGGCGATTTTTGGTCGGATACCTCCAAACTCAAAGGCGGGCAATTACACGTCCTGCCCGACTCCAGTGGTTTCTTTTACTTCCGAATAGACACCACGCTGGGCAATCTGCGAAGCGAAATGCGCCAGTTTTTCCGCTTTGGCCCCCCGAACGAAGACTTTCTCTTCCCACCCGAACTCCGCAACTTCGACCAAATGTTCGAGCGCTTCTTCCGCGGGATGCCATTGCAGCCCTTTGACCACGCGCAGCCAGACTTTCCGACTGACGATGGCGACAAGGTTTGGGAGGAAGATGATCTGCTACCAGAAGAGCGCCTGCGCCTGCAAGAAGAACAACAGGGAGGCTCTCTACCGCCTAAAGAGCGCACTCCTCCCACACCACGAGAGCGCAAAGACGGGCGCCAAAGACAAAAAGAAAGCGATGAGCCTGCTCGAAAGGCCCCCGATGTGAAGACTATTCGAATTTAGCGCTTGCTACTGGAGCCCAAAGCCTTTTCTTTGCTGCCCCGAACCAAAAGGCAGCGCCAGCGTTTAAGTCGCCGTTGTTGGGGTTAAATATTTCAACTAATGTCCGAGAACAAGTTTACTGATCTCATCGTCTATCGAGTTCGCGAATCTGGGCTGGAAGTCTTTCTGGTTAGCAAAACATCGCAACAGGGAGAACAAGAAGCTTGGGAAGCCCTGCGCACTTCGGGCGACTCAGCGGAAACCTTCCAGCAAGCCGACTACATCGAGCTGGAACCCATCCAGCAAGAGGATGGCACAGAGCGCCGGGCCATAGCCGTAGAGGCCGACTGGCACGAACTGCCCTCGCTGCGCGCCTTGATTTACGAAGACTATCGCGTCGCCAAAGAGAAGGCTCGCGAACACCTGCGCAACCTGATCCCGGACATGGAAAAAGGCGCTTACTTTGCTATCAAGGAAGCCTTCAAGCGCGTCCTGCCCGAGCAATACGCCTTTTTGAAAGAGCTCAAGGAGGTACTCATAGAGAAAAACTCCACGAAATACCTGTAACAGTAGCCCATTGAAAACATCGGCGAAGTCGTGTTTTGTGCTCACGCCTCGCCGATGTGCATTTTCGGGCTTGGCTCACAGCAAGCGCTTCAACATGTTGGCAAAATCAGCCACTGACATGGAGCCTTGGTCGCCCTCGCCCTGTTTGCGGACGCTCACCGTGCCCGAGCTGGCCTCTTTCTCGCCCACAATGAGCAGGAAAGGTATCCGCTTGAGTTCGTTGTCGCGGATTTTGCGCCCGATGGTTTCGTTTCGGTCGTCCACCTCACCGCGTAGGTCTTCTGCGGCGAGTTGTTGCTTGACTGCGTGAGCATAGTCCACGAACTTATCTGAGATAGGCAACACCACAAACTGCTCTGGTGTCAGCCACAGTGGGAAGCGCCCGGCGCAATGCTCAATAAGCACCGCGGTGAAGCGCTCCATGCTTCCAAAGGGTGCCCGATGGATCATCACGGGGCGATGCTCTTGGTTATCTGGCCCGATGTACGTGAGATTGAAGCGCTCCGGCAAGTTGTAGTCCACCTGAATGGTGCCCAGTTGCCAAGCGCGCCCTAAGGCGTCCTTGATCATGAAGTCGAGTTTAGGGCCATAGAAAGCCGCTTCGCCCAGTTCTGTGACGGTAGGCAGGCCCACTTCCTGAGCGGCCTCGATGATGGCGCGCTCTGCCTTTTGCCAGTTTTCCTCGGTGCCCACGTATTTGGACTTGTTCTCGGGGTCGCGCAGGCTAATTTGGGCTGTAAACTTGTCGAAGCCCATTTTGGCCAGTACGAAGCGCGTCAGGTCAAGGACGCCGAGGAATTCCTCCTTGAGTTGGTCTTCGGTGCAGAAGATGTGCGCGTCGTCTTGCGTGAAGCCGCGCACGCGCGTAAGGCCGTGGAGTTCGCCCGATTGCTCGTAGCGGTAAACGGTGCCGAATTCGGCAATGCGCAGCGGCAGTTCTCTGTAGGAGCGGGGGCGATGGCCGTAGATCTCGCAGTGATGTGGGCAATTCATCGGCTTGAGCAGGAAGACCTCATCGCGGTTGGGGGTAAGGATGGGCTGGAAGGAGTCTTCTCCGTACTTTTCCCAGTGGCCAGAGGTAACGTACAGCTGTTTGGAGCCGATGTGCGGCGTAATGACTGGCACGTAGCCGCGCCTGAGTTGTTCTTTTTTGAGGAAGTCCTCTAGGCGGCTGCGCAGCGCCGTACCGCGCGGCAACCAGATGGGTAAGCCTTGGCCCACCTTTTCGGAGAACATGAATAGTTCGAGTTCCTGGCCAATTTTTCGGTGGTCGCGCTTTTTAGCTTCCTCCAGCATGTGCAGGTATTCCTCCAGGTCTTTCTGCTTGGGGAAGGAGATGGCGTACACCCGCGTCAGCTGCTTGCGCTTCTCGTCGCCGCGCCAATAGGCGCCAGCGAGGTTCAGGATTTTCACCGCTTTGATAGGCTCTGTGGTTGGGATATGTGGGCCTTTGCACAGATCTACGAAGTTGCCTTGTTCGTAGAAGGTTATTTGGCCGTCTTCCAGCCCTTCGAGCAGTTCTAGCTTGTATTCGTCGCCTTTTTCGGTGAAGTACCGGATGGCCTCGGCCTTGCTGACTTCTCGGCGGCGATAGGCTGACTTTTTGCGCGCCAGCTCGAGCATTTTCTGCTCGATGGCAGGGATGTCGGCTGCGGTAATGGGGCGATCGCCCGTATCCACATCGTAATAGAAGCCGTTTTCGATGGGCGGACCTATGCCGAACTTAATGCCGGGAAAGAGGGCTTCCAAGGCTTCGGCCAAGAGATGGGCCGACGAATGCCAGAACGTGCTCTTTCCTTCCTTGTCTTCCCATTTACAGAAAACAATGGCGGCATCTTCTGTAATAGGGCGCGTGAGATCGCGCACTTCACCATTGACCTTGACGGCCAAAGCACTGCGCGCCAAGCCCTCGCTTATGGAGCGGGCCACCTCCAGACCTGTGGTACCAACGGCATACTGACGAACGCTGCCGTCGGGAAACGTGAGGTTAATCATCATGAGTTAAAGTGCTTTTTAGCCCGCCTATACAACAGGCAGGTGCCCTTTTTGGGCGGTTTACGATATGGCCGCAAAGGTAAGGTCGCCATTGGCTGCTCCATAGGTCAGATGTAACTTGCACCCTGAAATCGGGCGCAAAGCAGCTAAACGGTCATGGACTTTCACTGCCTCTTCGAAATTTTGGACTACCAGCTCCTGCGGTTTCCGCAGGCGGTGGCTTTTGCCCGAAAAGACGGTGAGGCATGGGCCAAGTGGAGCACCGCTGAGGCCGTAGCCGAACGGGATGCCATCAGCGCAGGGCTGTTGGCCTTGGGGCTGAAGCGCGGCGACCGCGTCGGAATACTCGCCCATTGCGGCAGCCCGGAGTGGGCCATTGCCGATGCAGCCATGCTGCAGCTGGGGCTGGTATCGACGCCCGTGCACAGCACTGCGCGCGGCGACGAGATTGCCTTCATCGCTCAGGACGCCGGCCTGCGCGCCTTTTTTGTGAGCAATGCCGCTATGCTGGAGCGCCTGCGGCAAAGCAAGGTATCGGTGGAGTGGATCTTTTCCTTTGAGCACCTGCCCGACACCATATCCTGGAATGCCCTGCGCCAAACACCCGATGAGGCTTGCCGAAGGCAAATCGAGCAGCGGCGTGCCGAAATTATTGAGACGGATTTGGCCACACTCCTATACACTTCGGGCACGACGGGCCAGCCCAAAGGAGTAATGCTCTCTCACGCTAACTTGGTAAGTAACATCAAGTCTGTACTGGCCATATCGCCCCTTGAGCCAGGTATGGCTGCAGTGAGCTTTTTGCCCTTGAGCCATGTCTTTGAGCGGATGGTTACGTACATGTATCAGGCGGTGGGCATGTCCATCTGGTATGTAGATGCCTTGGAACATCTGCCACAGGCGCTGCGCGAAGTAAGGCCACACTTCTTTACAGCGGTGCCTCGGGTACTGGAGCGCAGCTATGAACGGCTGCTCGAGCGCCGCCGCCATGCCAGCCTTTGGCGCCGCAAGGCATTAGATTGGGCCATTGCTTTGGGCGAGCGCTACCCGTATGCAGGCGCCTATGGGATGCCTATGACCTACCGCCTTCAGCGCTGGTTGGCCGATCTGCTGGTGTTTCGGCACTGGCGCCGCGCCATGGGTGGGCGGCTGAAGGGTATCGCTGTGGGCGCTGCTGCTCTGCAACCGCGGCTGGGACGCCTTTTTTCCGCCGCCGGCGTAGATGTGTGCGAGGGCTATGGACTGACGGAAACTAGCCCTGTGGTGGCTTTCAACCGCTTCGAACCCGGTGGCGTACACTTCGGCACCGTTGGTATACCTATACCAGGCGTGGAAGTGCGCATTGCCAACCCCGACACTGATGGTGTGGGCGAAATCGAGGTGCGTGGGCCAAATGTGATGCTCGGCTATTGGAACCAACCCGAAGAGACGGCCGCGCGCTTCACTGCGGATGGCTGGCTCAAAACGGGCGACCAAGGACGCTTCGAGCAAAAGCGCTTCCTGCGCATCACGGGCCGCCTGAGTGAGCTGTTCAAAACGACTTCGGGGAAGTTTGTTGCTCCGGCCTTCGTCGAACAGCAGCTCCTTCGTTCTCCGTTCATGGCGCAATGTATGGTTGTAGGGTTGAACCGGCCATTTGTAGCGGCGCTTATTGTGCCCAACTTCGACCAGCTGGAAATCTGGTGCCAGGAGAACAGCGTACACTGGACGGCACCACCCTACATGATCCTCAACCACAAAGTGCTCAAGCTATTTTCGCAGGAGGTACAGGCCATCAACGAAGCGCATTTAAGCCCTGTGGAACAGGTGCAGACCTTCCAACTGCTGGCAGAACCTTGGACTGCAGAAAACGGCCTGCTCACGCCTACGCTCAAATTGCGACGCCGCGACATAGAGGCCCGCTTTGCCAAAGAAATTGAGCAGCTCTTTGCACCGAAGAAACGCTAATCCAAACTTCAGTCGAGATCATGGCTTATTACATCGAGTCTGACATTCGCCGAGCAGCCACCTTGCCCGCCGATTTTTACCGTTCTGCTGAGGTCTTCGAAAAATGCCGGGAACGCGTCTTTGCTCGCTCGTGGCAGATGGTCGTTGGGGCTGAGGAATTCGTGCGCTTACCTGGCGATGCCATGCCTTTTTCTTTCATGGAGCACTTCATCGAAGAGCCGCTGCTGCTCTTGCGCGATGAGGCTGACCAGTGGCATTGCCTGTCTAATGTCTGCACGCATCGGGGCAACATACTGGTACAGCATCCGCAGCGCCTGACAAGGGGGATTGTATGCGGCTATCACGGCAGGCGCTTTCACTTAGATGGGCGTTTTGCCGCTATGCCCCAAACCGATGGCATGGAGAACTTTCCCTGCCCTCAGGATAACTTGACTAAGCTGCCCCTGCGCCAATGGCGCCAATTCATCTTCACCTCGCTCGACCCCGTCATTCCCTTTGAAGAGTGGATCGGTGCTATGGAGCGCAAGGTCGGCTTTCTGCCTGTAGAGCATTTTCGCTTTGACCCTGCACGCTCGCGCGACTACTTGGTGCGCGCTCACTGGGCCTTGTACTGCGACAACTACTTAGAAGGATTCCATATACCCTTCGTACACAAGGGCTTAGCCGCTACGCTGGACTGGGACGCCTACCGCACAGAACTCATTCCGTGGGGCAGCTGCCAAGTGGGCATTGGCCGCGGAGGCGAAGAGGTCTTTGACCTACCGCCCGACCACGAAGACGCTACTCAAGCCGTGGCGGCTTATTATTTCTGGCTTTTCCCCAACATCATGTTCAACTTCTATCCTTGGGGGCTTTCGCTCAACATCGTGCGCCCGCAGCAGCCTGGGCTTACCAAGGTGAGTTTTTGCGCCTACGTCTGGAGACCCGAAAAACTCGGCACTGGCGCCGGAGCAGATCTCGACCTCGTGGAGCGCGAGGATGAAGCCGTTGTTGAGCAGGTGCAGCGCGGGGTGCAGTCGCGCTTCTACCACACCGGAAGATTTGCTCCCAGACACGAACAAGGGGTACACCATTTCCATCGGCTACTGGCGCAGCGCTTAGGAGATTAGGCTTTCTATGTTGAGAAGAAGCGTTACTCCTTCGCATCGAAGGGGTAGTTGACCCGCTTTTTCACATTGTGCAAAATACTAAAAAACAACTCTTTGGCATTTGAACGCACCTCTCTATTTTATTAAAACACCTTTTTTGAAAAGCGACAAGTGTCCTTGGCAGCGCCTCCAGGTGCCCGCACCTTTGTATCGTCAAAGCAGTTGATGGGGTTTCAAAAGAGAGACCCGAGCCGGCTGCGAGGCACTTCTGGACGAAAAAAAGACACTTTTCATGAGAGATAGGCGCTGGGCCTCGATGCGAAAGAGCATTGTGGCCCAGCGCTGCTATTATTAAGTAACTCCCTCACCTTTATGCGTATTAAAGCCACTTGCTGCAAGCGGTGTTGAGGCGATTCAGAATATTTTAATAAATCCTCCACCGTCTTGGCTTTTCTATTGCTTTACTGCATACCTTTGCGTAAAATCCACACCATCATGGATAAAGAACATGTCAACGGTCAGACCTTGAAAGAGGCTTTTAACGAAAAGGGCGAGCGCATCAGCCCCATCCTGCCCGAGGGAGTGCGCAATTTCTTGATTGATATTGATGGCACCATCTGCGATGACGTGCCCAATGAGGAGCCAGAGCGGATGAAAACGGTGCTCCCATATCCAGATGCTCTAACTATGATCAACAAATGGTACGATGAAGGGCACATTATCTACTTTTTTACCAGCCGCACCGAAGAACATCGTACCATCACGGAAGAGTGGTTGGGCCGACACGGCTTCAAATACCATGGCATCATCTTCGGCAAGCCACGCGGAGGCAATTATCACTGGATTGATAACCATATTGTTCGGGCTACGCGATTTAAAGGCAAGTTCACTGACTTGGTCGTGCGTGTACATCCGATAGAAGTCTTTTCGGAATAGAGGCGTTGGGTTTATGAGACCTCGAGGGCACTGGTCAGGTATTCTCCACACTTTTGGCTTTCGAGGCCGGAAGCGCGCAGCTGATGGAGGGGCGCAAAAAGTGTTGCTTGTGCTCTTGTTGGCTTGTAGTGGGGTAAATGCCCAACAACCTGAAACGACATCTTATTTCTTTCCTTACGTCTTGGACAGCCCCGATACGGTGCTGTCCTTGCCCTACGCAGAGTTGCGCGAGATTTCGGGCTTGAGCACCACTGCTCAAGCAGGCGTGCTTTGCGCTGTATCCGACGAGCGCGGCGAGGCATTTTTTTGGGACGCCACCTCTGGGGCCATCTTGCGACGTGTATTCTTCCGAGAAAAAGGAGATTTTGAGGGCGTGGAGGTAATCGGTCATCGCCTTTATGTAGTGCGAAGCAACGGTCAAGTTTACGAGATTAAGCACTGGCAGCGCCGAAAACCGCGTATTCTATGCCATGAAACATTTTTGACCAAAACAGACGATGTAGAAGGCTTGGGCTACGACGCCCGGCGCAATGCACTGCTGTTGGCCTGTAAGGGTATCCCCGATAGCGCCCACGAACGCCGCGTGTATGCTTTCGACTTGTATCACAAGCAATTGCTCGATACACCAATCTATCGCATAGCTCCCCGCGAGGTGAACCTATGGGTGCCCTATGAGGAAGTAGAAAAACAGAACTTCTTTAGTCCTTCGGGCATCGCAGTACACCCCCAATCGGGGGATGTGTACGTCCTTTCTACATCGCTCAAGCGGCTAGTCGTTTTGGACTACGCCACAGGAGACATCCGATATGTAACTCGCTTGGATAGGAAAACCATGCCTCAGCCAGAAGGCATAGCTTTCGCACCTGATGGCACAATGTTCATTGCCAGCGAGGGTAAAAAGGGCGATGGGGTAATCTTGCGGTTTTCTCCATTATCCCTGCCTGAAAAGGAATAAGGCTAAGAGGCTGGTTGAATAAAGATCCATTCTGCGGCTTAGTTGAAAGGCAAGTCTTTGGCATAAGAGTCTTACCAAAGACATGAATTTGACCTTCGCATTATCCACAAAAAGTCTCTATGTTAGCCATAAAATCATTGCCTTGTTTACCTCTCTTATTTCAGCGTTCATAGCAACAATATTGGCATCCCTATTGATTGTTGCCTATCTTACTGTCCTATTTAGATATTCATTAGCCAGGAATATCCAAACTTTAGTGCAGCATCCTTTTTGCCATATTTTCAAAGGCAAATACAACCTTTTATGCGACGATTGTCCTCGCCTTTACAGCGGGCCGGGGAAATACAGAGCTTTCCAATTATCGGGGTTTCTGATAACTCCGTAAGGACGGGGCGCATGGCTATTGTTATGCCCAAACCGAAGCACCTGGCCGTGCATGAGTGAGAAAAGCCGTCCGCACGAGGAAGTACTTCATGACGCACAGAGGTTGCTGCTTTATTGCTACCACCCTACCTTCGCCAGTAGAAACCTGGGCAGGAAATATGGAAAAATTGCAGAACTACATTGGCGGGAGGTATGTACCACCACAGTCAGGCCGCTACCTGGAGAATGTGGCACCCGCCACTGGCGAGGTATATAGCTGGGTACCTGACTCCGGCCCTGAAGACGTAGAGGCAGCCGTACAGGCGGCAGAGACAGTCTTTCCGCAATGGGCCTCCATGCCCTTGGAGAAACGGCATGATATCCTACGTGCTATCAGCGATGGCATTACAGCGCGCTTAGAACGCTTAGCCGCTGCAGAAAGCTGGGACACCGGCAAGACCATTACCGCAGCCCGCAACGTGGATATTCCACGTGCAGCGCTGAATTTTAAATTTTTTGCCACAGCCCTACTGCATTTTTCCTCTGAAAGCTATCACATGCCCGGAGCGCTTAGTTACACCTTGCGGCAACCTATCGGAGTGGTAGGCGGCATTTCGCCTTGGAACCTGCCGCTTTACCTTTTTACCTGGAAGATTGCCCCCGCACTGGCAGCGGGAAACTGCGTGATAGGCAAGCCGTCGGAGGTAACCCCCTATACGGCTTACTTGCTGGGAGAAATCTGCAATGAGGCTGGTTTGCCACCGGGCGTGCTCAACATCGTACATGGCTTGGGGCCAAAGGTCGGTGAGGCCATTGTACGACATCCTGCTGTAAAGGCTATCTCGTTCACGGGCAGCACGCGTGCTGGGGCCGAGATTGCTCGCATAGCCGCTCCTATGTTCAAAAAGCTATCGCTCGAACTAGGCGGAAAGAATCCCAACCTGATATTTGCCGACTGCGACTATGGGCGCATGCTAGAGGCGACCCTTGCCTCGTCGTTCAGCAACCAGGGCCAGATCTGCTTGTGTGGCTCACGCATTTACGTAGAGCGCCCCCTGTATGAAACATTCAAACATGATTTCGTTGAGCGCGTCAAAGCCTTGCACTTGGGCGACCCTTCCCTGCCCGACACTCGAGTAGGAGCGGTGGTTTCCAAGCCACATTTTGAAAAAATCCTTTCCTACGTTGATCTGGCCCAGAGGGAAGGCGGACGCATCCTCTGTGGTGGCCATACGGTGGAAATGCCCGGCAAACTGGCTGGGGGCTACTACATTGCCCCTACCGTCATCGAGGGTTTGCCTTTGGAATGCCGTACCAATCAGGAGGAAATCTTCGGCCCAGTAGTTACGATAGCGCCCTTCGATGATGAGGATGAGGTCATTGCCATGGCCAACGGCGTGCCTTACGGCTTGAGCGCTACTGTATGGACCAATCACTTGCCGCGAGCGCAGTACCTGAGCGCACGCCTGCAGGCGGGCATTGTGTGGGTCAACTGCTGGTTGGTGCGCGACTTGCGCACGCCCTTTGGAGGGGTAAAGCAATCGGGAATAGGCCGAGAAGGCGGCCGGGAAGCATTGCGCTTTTTCACGGAAACCAAAAGCGTTACTATCGCAGAGTGAACCTGCCGAAGCACATACCTATAGTCTATGAAGACGACCATTTGCTCGCGCTAAGCAAGCCTGCGGGCCTCTCTTCGGAGAGTGGCACTGCGGTGCACCCATCCGCAGAAGCGTGGGCAGTGGCGTATGTGAGCCGCATGTGGAGCCTAGCGCGCCCATACGTGCGCGCCGTGCACCGGCTCGACCGCGCGAGCAGTGGCGTGCTGCTGCTGGCCAAGCGCAAGGCGGCTCTTCAGCACCTGATGCGGCAGTTTGAAGCGCGATCCGTCCGCAAGATTTACGTAGCTGATGTAGCCGGGCCAATGCCCGCAAGGGCAGGTGTGCTGAAACATTACTTAGGGCGCCTCCCCGACGGCCGGGCAGCTATAGTGCGCGATGCCCCTTTCGAGGGTGGCCAACAGGCGTCATGTACCTATCGGGTGCTGGAGCAAAGCGAGGGATGGTGCAGAGTAGAATTGGAGCCTCAGACCGGGCGCTTTCATCAATTGCGCGCCCAACTGGCGCATATCGGGTGCCCTATTGTAGGGGATGAGCTCTACGGTGGCCCACCTTGGCAGCCCCACGCTATACGGCTGCATGCATTGCGCTTAGAGGTGCAACATCCGGCTACAGGGAGGGCGCTTATCATCGAGGCGCCGCTGCCAGAGATCTGGAGCGGACCTTAGCCGGAAATCCCGTTTTCACCGGTTAGCCCTTATTTTCGCGCCCCCCAACCAAAACAGCTGACTGCTGTTTTCCCGACTAGTTATGGCAAAGAAGAAACCGGTGCTCGATACGCAGACAGAAACCAGTACCAACAATGGGGCCTCTGCCCCGACCTCCCCGGATGCGTACATCGAGATCATTGGCGCGCGCATGCACAACCTGCAGAACATTAGCGTGCGCATCCCGCGCAATCGCCTAGTAGTCATTACGGGCGTGAGCGGCTCGGGTAAGAGCTCGCTCGCTTTCGATACACTCTACGCAGAGGGGCAGCGCCGCTTCATGGAGACCATGTCGAGTTATGCCCGCCAATTCATCGGTGAATTGGAACGGCCGGATGTAGATCAGATCAGCGGGCTTAGCCCTGTCATTAGTATTGAGCAAAAGACCACCGGGCGCAATCCGCGCTCCACAGTGGGCACTGTTACGGAGGTATATGATTTTCTGCGCCTGCTCTTTGCCCGCGCGGGCGAGGCCTACTCTTACGTAACTGGCGAAAAGATGGTGCGCTTCAACGAGGAGCAGATTGTGGAGCACGTGCTGCAGCGCTATGGCGGCCAAAAAATAGCCTTGTTAGCGCCTTTGGTGCGGGCCAGAAAAGGCCACTACCGCGAGCTGTTCGAGCAGGTGCGCAAACAAGGCTACACAAAAGTGCGGGTGGATGGAGAAATCCGCGACCTCAAACCAGGTATGCAGCTCGACCGCTACAAGATTCACGACATCGAGGCGGTGGTGGACCGCTTGCTGGTGGAGAAGGGTCGCACAGACCGCTTGAGCGACTCTGTGAGGACGGCGCTGAAACTCGGCGAGGGCACGCTCTTAGTGGCGTCTTTGGAGCCAAACGCTGCAGACGATATTAGCACCTATTCGCGCCACCACATGTGCCCTGTGTCGGGCATTTCTTATGAGGAGCCTTCGCCCAACACCTTTTCCTTTAACTCCAATTACGGCATGTGCCCGCATTGCAAAGGGCTAGGCGAAGTGTATGAGCCAGACCTGGAGCGCATCATCCCAGACGATAGCAAGAGCATCAACGAGGGCGGCATTGCACCCTTAGGTGAGGTACGCGACAATTTGACCTTCAAACAGCTGCGCGCCATTGCCAAGAAGTACCACTTCTCCTTTGCCACGCCCGTGCGCGATATCCCGCGCGAGGCCTTGGAACTCATCCTGTACGGCGGCGACGAGACTTTCGAGGTAAGTCTCTCCTGGGGCGGCGACGAGTGGACCTACAACTTGGCCGCGACAGGCATCGTCAACATGCTTAAGCGTTGGTACGCCGAGAGCAGCAGCGAAAAGGTGCGCCAATGGGCAGAGGAGTTTCTAACTGTTGTCCCTTGCCCAGAATGCGGCGGCACACGCCTAAAGAAGGAGAGCCTGTGGTTCAAAGTTGCCGGCAAGAACATCGCAGAGTTGGCCGAGATGGACTTGGCCGCCCTGTACAGGTGGTCGTACGAGGTAGAAAACCAGCTTTCTGATCGCCAGCGAATGATTGCTCGCGATGTGCTCAAAGAGATACGCTTTCGGCTACATTTCCTCCTCCAAGTGGGTCTTGACTATTTGGTGCTCAACCGCCCGGCACGCACCCTCTCAGGTGGAGAAAGCCAGCGCATTCGGCTCGCCACGCAGATAGGCTCTCAACTCACAGGGGTAACCTATATTCTTGATGAGCCGAGCATTGGGCTGCATCAGCGCGACAACCATCGCCTCATCGGAGCGCTCAAGAACCTGCGCGATATTGGCAATACGGTAGTCGTTGTCGAGCACGACCGCGACATTATGCTGCACTCCGACTATCTCATTGACCTAGGTCCTGGTGCTGGGCGCCTCGGCGGCCGTATCGTGGACGAAGGCACGCCCGAAGTGTATCAGCAAAACCGCAGCCTCACCTCCGACTACCTGACTGGCCGTCGAAACATCGCCCTGCCGCCTCAACGGCGCAAAGGTTCGGGTCAGTGGCTCCTACTCTACGGCGCCCGTGGTCACAACCTGAAAAACGTAACCTTGCGCCTGCCCTTAGGCACTTTCATCTGCATTACAGGGGTGAGCGGCTCGGGCAAGTCCTCCCTCATCAACGAAACCCTTTACCCCATTCTGCGCCAGCACTTCTACCGGAGCCTGAAACGGCCATTGCCCTATGACCGTCTTGAAGGTATTGAGCACGTAGACAAAGTAATTGAAATTGACCAAAGCCCTATCGGGCGAACGCCGCGCTCCAACCCCGTTACCTACACCAATGTCTTTGGTGATATCCGCAAACTCTTTGCCGATACACCCGAAGCCAAAATACGCGGCTATGCCCCCGGGCGCTTTTCCTTCAACGTCAAGGGCGGGCGCTGCGAGGTCTGTGAGGGAGCCGGTATGCGCGTTATTGAGATGAACTTCTTGCCCGATGTATCTGTACCTTGTGAGCGCTGTATGGGCCGCCGCTACAATCGCGAGACACTCGAAATTCTCTACAAGGGCAAGAGCATCAGCGACGTGCTCAACATGACCATTGACGAGGCGGTGGAGTTCTTCCAACCTATCCCGAACATCTATAGAAAACTCAAAACGCTGCAGGACGTAGGCTTGGGCTACATCACCTTAGGCCAACCCGCTCCCACCCTCAGTGGCGGCGAAGCGCAACGCGTCAAACTCGCCGAAGAACTCAGTAAGCGCGACACCGGACGAACGCTCTACATCTTGGACGAACCTACCACCGGGTTGCACTTCGAAGATATCCAGCACTTGCTGGCCGTGCTCAACAAACTGGTGGACAAAGGCAACACCATCGTCGTCATCGAGCACAACTTAGACGTCATCAAAGTGGCTGACTACATCGTGGACATCGGTCCAGAAGGCGGCGCCGGTGGTGGTACCATCGTTTGCTGCGGCACTCCGGAAGAAGTAGCTCAATGCAAGGAGAGCTGGACCGGGCAATTCCTGCGCGAGGAACTGAAGCGCTCCAAGGCCCCAGCCAAACGCCGAGGCAGCCTCAGTTGAGCACGTCCAACTCGCTTAAGATTTCCAGCAGGAGGCGAATGTCTTCGTAAAACTCCCGCACTACCTCAAAACTGGCGTTGTTGCGAAACAGAGACGGCTCGAGCAGGTCTTTAGGATGCGACAGCGCAATGTACACATTGTCCTCGATGATAGATAGATAGATGTCTTTCTGTTGATTGGCTTTCAAGAAGCGCTCCCGAAAGCGAAGTATGGCCCGCTGCAGGTCTTCAGAGATAACATCGGCCACACGCACCTGGGGGGTGGCATAAGTGTCGAATACCGCTTCGAACTCGTCGAGCAGTTGCTTCTTTACTCGGCGCCCGCCCATGCGGTGGAAAGCCCTTTCACTACGGCTGAGGTACTTGCGGTAAGCGTCAGGTAGGATGAGCACACTGCCCAGCATGTCGGCCCGGTAGAAATCGCCGCACACGAATACACCTCGAAAGACCAGATCCAGTTTGCTGCGCACTGGCGAGAATTCCCGCACATCGAGTTCGCACATTTCGAAGGGGAGCTCGCGCACCCAGCCGGTGATAAGGTCTTCGGCGTGGTAGATGTCGGCCCGTGTGAAGATTTTGCTGGCCAGAAACTTCTCCTTCGGGATGCCGCCCTTGGCCTGATAGCGCAACTCCCGGTAATTGACGTCGTTATCTATAAAGTCGAGCACAAGGGTTACGATACGAGGCTTGAACTCCAAATAGTACACGCGCACCTGATGGGCCAAATAGGCTACCCACAGGCCTATGGGAATGAATAACGTGAGAGTAAGGGCGAAGATGTCTATGTAAATCTGAATGGCGACAATGCCCGACAGGAAGAATGCCGACAGGGCGAGCAGCCGTATCAACCGCTGGCGACGGCGTTCGAGGTTGACGAGTTCGGGATAGATGTTTTGGTTGTAGAAAACCCGAAAGTCGTGGTAGGGCTGCATACAGCAGGGTAGGTCGCCGATGAGGAGACGAGTTCAGAGCGACTTATCGGCCTCAGGGTCGTGCTTTTTCAAGTACTCGTCAATGGCGCGCTGGAGGATGTCTTTAAGGTAGAGGTTTTCCACGCGCGCTAAAGAGCGCAATTTTTCCAGTTTGGCACGCTCAACGGTAACGGTCAGGCGCTTGAGGGCGGCGCCGGCTTCAGCAGTCTCGCTGCCTTGAGTCTCGGTAGGCCGAATGAGCGCATCCAGGCCGGCAGCGCGGTGGTGGGTTGCCATTGTAGTAGCAACGGGCGAAGGCGCCTCGGTACCAACAAAGTCGTCTTCTTCGCTCATAGCAGCCTCGAAAAGGGCTTCCAAGTCGCGAGTGAAGTTTTTGGAGGCGTGGCGGCGCTCCGTAGCAGCACCTTCACCTTGAGGCAGTGCGGCGGTGGAGGCGTCGCCTGCATTATGTTGAAAGAGGTCTTCGAGACCTTCTGAGAAACGCTTCTTGCTCATGATTTCAGGCCATTTTTTCTTGCTGGCTGACAGAAACAACGGCCGTGTTTTCCACGCGCGCCAAAAACTCATGCGCCAAGTCAAGGTAATCTTGGGCCCCACTCGACTTGGGGCTATACTCGAAAATGTCTTTTCGCTGAGCGGGCGCCTCGGCCAAGGCAATGTTGTCGCGGATGTAAGTATTAAACACCTTATCGCCAAAATATTTGTGGATAATGTCCACCACGTCGCGATTGAGAACGCGGCGGCTATCATACATGGTAGCTATAACACCGGCCATTTCCAATTGGGTATTCAGGCGCGCGCGCACCTTGTCAATGACTTGCTTGATTTTAGCCAACCCCTGTACGGCCAAAAACTCTGTCTGCAAGGGAATAAGTACATAGCGGCTACTAGTAAGGGCGTTGAGGGTCAGCAAGCCCAATGAGGGCGGGCAGTCAATCAGGATATAGTCATAGTCCGCCTCTACCTGGGCGAACAGCTCGCGCAAGATGAACTCCCGGCCTGCTTCGTTGATGAGTTCCATTTCAGCCCCCGAAAGATCGAGCGTAGAGGTAATGACGTCTAAATTAGGCTTGTACGTTACGGGCATGAGCTCACCCTCACCACGCAGGGCCTCATAGATGGTGTAGCGCTGACGCGGAATGCCCAGCGATATGGTGAGGTTGGCTTGCGGGTCCAAATCTACAAGAAGCACCTTTTTGCCGAGAGCAACCAGTGCGGCTCCCAGATTGATAGCGCTGGTGGTTTTGCCGACGCCACCTTTGTGATTGAGCAGTGAAACGATAACGCCCATAGTGTTTGCTTTGTGCACTCGCCTGAAGCAGAGCGCTTTTTCAACGACAAAAGTAGGTTAATTCGGACAAAAGACTTGCCAGTGTTTGTCGTGATGGAAAACGCAGGGCAAATAGAGAGGATTTTTCAGAAAATCAATAGTCCACATTTGCTGGAATAATAAACGAACAGTTGCTTTCCAAGTGCCTGGGCGCCCGATTGAGGTTGTGTAAAAAGTCGAACTGCCATCTATTACAAGCGCCGCTTTTTCCTCCTCCATCTTTTTTTTG
>FWWL01006478.1_pt1 | contig 16976 bp, 14 predicted proteins | sample 2228331 | NCBI WGS metagenome assembly FWWL01 (sample SAMEA103939775, study PRJEB20133) | metagenome
GGCTTACGGACACCCGCGAGGGGCCGCCCGGCCGATGGACGGGCGGCCTCCGCGCTTGACCAATGCAAGGAGGAACTCCATTGGATGATCCCAGGCTGGAGCGCCAGCTTCAGTTCGTCCGCGAGGTGGACCGGCTGAAGAACGTCTACCGCCAGACGCTCCTCACGGACGGCACCCGCTACGAGAACGCCGCCGAGCACTCATGGCACGTCTGTCTCATGGCGGTGCTGCTGCAGGAGTATGCCGAGCCCCCCGGACTGGACCTGCTGCGCGTGGTCAGGATGCTCCTCGTCCACGACATCGTGGAGATCGATGCGGGCGACACCTACTGCTACGACGAACAGGCCCACCTCGACAAGGCGGCGCGCGAACAGGCTGCGGCCGCCCGTCTGTTCTCCATCCTGCCCGAGGAGCAGGCGTCTGAGATCAGGGCGTTGTGGGAGGAGTTCGAGGAGATGAAGACTCCCGAGTCCCGCTATGCGGCGGCTCTGGACCGGCTGCAGCCGCTGCTGCACAACTACTTCACGGAGGGAGAGGCATGGCGCAGGCACGGGGTGCGGAGCAGTCAGGTGCTGCGAAGGAACATGCACATGCGGGAGGGCGCGCCCCGTCTCTGGGAGTTCGCCGAGGAGCTCATCCGGGAGTCCGTGCGCAGGGGCTATCTGGAGGACGGGTGAGGCGGTCGGGAGGAGAAGCCGCCCGCGGCGGCGAAAAGGTATCCTTGCTACTGACACCACTGGAGGCAGGAATGGCCCGGATGAGAAGTGTCCTCGCTCTGATGCTCGCGTGCGCTGTCGTTGCAGGTTGCGCATCCCGGCAGCAGGCCGGCGACGGGGCGGAAGGCGGCAGTGGCGGCGGCACGGGGCTGACTGTGGCGGTCATTCCCAAAGGGACCACCCACGAATTCTGGAAGTCCGTGCACGCCGGGGCGGTGAAAGCCGGACGGGAGACCGGGGCGGAGGTCATCTGGAAGGGACCGCTCAAGGAGGACGACCGGGAGGCGCAGATCGCCGTGGTGGAGAACTTCGTCACCCGCGGGGTCTCGGGCATCGTGCTGGCTCCGCTTGACGATACCGCGCTGCGCCCGGCCGTCTCCAACGCCGTGCGCTCCGACATCCCGGTGGTCATCATCGATTCGGACCTGCAGGGCGAAGACCACGTCAGCTTCGTCGCCACCGACAACTACAAGGGCGGACAGATGGCGGGCCGGGAGATGGCCCGTCTGCTGAACGGCAAGGGACGCATCGTTGTCCTGCGCTATCAGGAGGGCTCCGCCAGCACCACGAACCGGGAGAAGGGCTTTCTGGACGAGATCGCGCGCCACCCGGGGATAAAGGTGGTCAGCGCGAACCAGTACGGAGGCGCCACCACAGAATCGGCATACCGGGCCAGCGAGAACCTCCTTGCTCCGCTGAAGAAGGGCGGCCGCCTGGATATCGACGGCATATTCTGCCCCAACGAATCGACCACGTTCGGGATGCTGCGGGCCCTTCAGGATTCCAAGCTCGCCGGTTCCGTCCGGTTCATCGGCTTCGATTCCTCGGAGAAGCTGGTCCAGGCTCTTTCTGCGGGCGAGATCGATGCGCTGGTGCTTCAGGACCCCTTCCAGATGGGGTATCTGGGCGTAAAGACGCTGGTGGACCATCTGAAAGGCATCGAGGTGCCGCGCCGCGTGGATACGGGCGTCACGCTGGTCACCCGCGAGAACATGGAGCAGCCTGAGATACAGCAGCTGCTGAAGCCCGATCTGGACCGTTGGCTGGAGTAGCGCCTTCGATGCGTTCCTGCGGGGCTCACGGATGAGGGGGCCGGGGTTCGCCTGGCTGGGTCCTGTCGCGGGGCTGGCCGGGGTCTACGCTCTGTTTGCGCTCATCGGCCCCGAGTCCTTCACCACGGCCCGCAATGTCGAGCAGATCCTCCGGCAGACCGCCATCGTCGGGGTGGCGGCTCTGGGGATGACGCTCGTCATCATCTCCGGGGGCATCGACCTTTCTGTGGGGTCGGTCATCGCGCTGACGACGGTCATCGTGGCGGCGATGCTGGGACGCGATGCTCCTCCGCTTGCGGCTGCCGCCGCAGGGGTGGCGGCAGCGGGGGTGTGCGGGCTTCTGAACGGACTGCTCATCGCGAAGCTGCGGGTCGTCCCGTTCATCGTCACGCTCGGGACCCTGCTCGTGGTCCGCGGAGCGGCGAAGGGGATTTCCGGGGAGCAGAAGATCGACGCGCCGCTCACCTGGCTGGCCGACCTTCTGGCCGCGCTGCGCCCGGAGCAGAAATGGATGCTGGCGCCGGCGGGCGTGTGGCTCATGCTGGCCCTGGCCCTGGCTGTGTCGCTTCTGCTGCGCCGCACCCGGCTCGGGCGCCACATCTTCGCGGTGGGCTCCAACGAGCAGGCCGCCCATCTGAGCGGCGTCCCCGTGGCGCGGGTCAAGGTGGCGGTCTACACCCTGGCCGCCGTGTTCGCAGGGGCTGCAGGCGTGCTTCAGTTCTCCCGGCTGACCGTGGGCGACCCGACGGTGGCGATGGGGCTTGAACTGGACGTCATCGCCGCCGTGGTCATCGGCGGGGGCAGCCTGTCCGGAGGCGAGGGGTCGGTGCTGGGCAGCGTCGTCGGCGCGCTCATCATGACCGTCATCCGCAGCGGATGCTCCCAGATGGGGCTGCCGAACTGGGTGCAGGAGATCGTCACGGGAGGCATCATCGTGCTGGCGGTGGCTCTGGACCGCCTGCGCCAGCGGCGAGCCGCGCGCGCCTGACCGGGTTCAGCGGGACGGAGCGCTCTCCGCGAGCGCCTTCAGACGCTCCGCGCACTCCACCATGGACCGGACGGTGTGGTAATTGATCTTCCACGCGTGTCCCAGGTAGTCCCATAGCACCCGGTTGTCCGGCCCCAGCAGCGCAAACCATTCTCCCACCCGGTGGTTGATGAGGTGGTCGAAGACGAAGCGGTGGACGTTCCGGTATGCCTCCCAGAATGCTTCATCTCCGAAGCGCTGCACGCCGTCCAGCATCGCGACCAGCGTCTCGGCCTGCTGCCAGAACTCCTTGTTCCTTTCCCGCGCCGGCCCCGCGTGAGGCCCATCGCACCAGATTCCGCCCAGTTCCCGGTCGATGCCGTAGCGGATGCAGTGCTCGTAGAGACGGCGCACCGCCGGATGGAAGTCCTGACTCCGGAGTCCCAGCTGGTCGACGGCCCGGGTCGTCAGCCAGCCCAGTTCCACGTTGTGCCCGTACGAGGTGTTGTCCAGGGGCCGGCCCTCCGGGTCGTCCACGTCCCTGTCCGAGCCCCACACATTCTTGAAGATGATGGCGCGCACAGGCCGGAACTCCGGCGTGAACTGGGCGATTCCGGTCCCGTGCTCCGGGTGGAGCATTCTGGCATGGATGAGCCGCAGCACCTCCTCCGCGCGCCTGCGGTGCAGATGATGTCCGGAAGCGGCGTACAGATTGGTGAACGCCTCCATCAGATGCATGTGGACGTCCAGCGACTTCCGGTCGCCCCCGTACACCCCCGGAGGGGTGTGCCGCCAGTCCTCCTCGAAGAACTCGAAGTATCCTCCGTTGAGGACGTCCGCCGCGCGGGAGTGCAGCAGGTCGAAGGTGCCTCCGGCCCATTCCAGGGCTTCGGCGTCCCCGGAGGCCCTGAAGTATTCGGCGAAGGCGTAGATGACGAAGCTGTGCCCGTAGACGATCTTCTTGCGGTCCAGAGGGGTCCCGTCGCGTTCGGCGGTCCAGAACCACCCTCCGTGCACGGGGTCGTGGAAGTGCCGGATGACGAACCGGACGCCCTGACGGGCGCGTTCCAGGAAGGCGCCGTCCCCGTATCCCTTCCGGTGAGCCAGCGAGCAGCTGAAGATCATCCGGGCCTGGCACAGGAGGGTCTTGACGGTCTCGCCGGTGGGGTTGCCGTCCCGGTCGAAATAGGTGAGGAATCCCCCGTACTGCTCATCCACTCCTCTTTGCAGCCAGAAGGGGAGCAGTCCGGTCTCCAGATGGCGCCGTACTTCGTCAAGATGCCGGAGGATGTCTTCGCGGGTCATGGGCGGTCTCTCTCTTCCGGGTGCGCCGCGGCGGTTGATGCCCGGCGGCGGCCTCGACTATGATACACCTGCGCCTGCCGGGGCGCCTCGCTTGCCGACAGTCTTTTCGAACGGACCCGTCACTCGCCAATGACCCGAAACGAACTGGAACTGCTGCTCCGCGATGTCCGCAGCACCCGCCTTGCCGTGCTCGGGGACTACTGTCTGGACGTCTACTGGTTCATCAACCTGGCACGCAGCGAACCCTCTCTCGAGACCGGGCTAAATACGCTCCCGGTGCAATCCCAGAGATACTCGCTGGGCGGAGCGGGCAACGTGGTCCACAACCTGGTGGACCTCGGGTGCGGGGAGGTCGCCGCGTTCGGGGTGGTGGGGGACGACCCGTGGGGCCGGGAGATGCTGCGCCTGCTGCAGGAGAAAGGCGTGGACACGTCCGGGCTGCTGGTGGAGGGGCAGGACTGGGCCACGCTGACATACATCAAGCCCCACATCGCGGACACCGAACAGCAGCGTCTGGATTTCGGCAACTTCAACGCGCTCCCCGAACGCGCGGCCCGCGCGCTGCTGGATGCGCTGGAAGCCCGCATCGACGGGTTCGACCTGGTCATCGTGAACGAGCAGGTGCGGGAGGGCATCCACACAGACGTCTTCCGCGAGGGGCTGCGCTCGCTGATGCGGCGGCATCCGGAGATGACGTTCGTGGTGGACAGCCGCCACTGGAGCCCGGAATACCCCGACGCGGTCCTGAAGGTGAACGACCGCGAGGCCATGCGTCTGTGCGGGCGGGACGTGCCGCCTTCGGCGCTGGTGGTGCGGGAGGATGTCCTGGCCGCGGCTTCGGAGCTCCACCGCCGGACCGGCCGGACGGTGTTCGTCACGCGGGGAGAGCGCGGCTGCGTGGTGTGTCATTCGGGCGGGACGGAGGAGGTCCCGGGCATCCAGGTCCTCTCCCGCACCGACCCGGTCGGAGCGGGGGACAGTTTTCTGGCAGGGGCTGCGGCGGCGCTGGCGGCCGGACGCCCGCCGGGGCAGGCTGCGCTGCTCGGGAGCTTCGCCGCTGCCGTCACGGTGCGCAAGCTCCGCCAGACCGGCACTGCGACGCCCGCGGAGATTCTGGAGGTGGGCTCCGACCCGGACTATGTCTACTTCCCCGAGCTCGCCGAAGACATCCGCCGCGCCAGATACCTCCCGGGGACGGAGTTCGAACTGGTGACGGAGGTCCCAACGGGCTGCCGTCCGCGATACGCCATCTTCGATCACGACGGCACCATCTCGACGCTCAGGCAGGGGTGGGAGCAGATCATGGAGCCGATGATGGTGCGCGCGGTGCTGGGTCCGCGGTTCGAAGGTGCGGACGAGTCGCTGTATCACCGCGTGGTGGACCGGGTGCGGGATTTCATCGACAGGACCACCGGGGTGCAGACCATCACGCAGATGCAGATGCTGGTGGACATCGTCCGCGAGTTCGGCTGCGTGCCCGAAGATGCCATCCTGGACGCCGCGGGCTACAAGGCCATCTACAACGAGCACCTGATGCGGATGGTGCGCGGCCGCCTTGAGAAGCTGGAGCGGGGCGAGCTTTCCGTGCCGGATGTGACGGTGAAGAATGCTCCCCTGTTTCTGGAGAGGCTGCACGCGGCAGGGGTGAAGCTGTATCTTGCGAGCGGGACCGACCAGCACGACGTGGAGGAGGAGGCCAGGGCGCTGGGCTATGCTCATCTGTTCGAGGGGCGGATCTACGGCAGCGTGGGAGACCCCGGGGCCGAGGCGAAGCGGCTGGTGCTGGAGCGCATCCTGCGCGATGTGGACGGCTCCGCGGGCGGCGGACTGGTCACGTTCGGGGATGGCCCGGTGGAGATCCGCGAGACGCGCAAGCGCGGCGGGCTGGCGGTGGGTGTGGCGAGCGACGAGGTGCGGCGCTACGGAGCCAATCTGACGAAGCGCCCGAGGCTGGTCCGGGCCGGGGCGGACCTCATCATCCCCGATTTCTCGCAGATGGAGGCGCTCCTCGCGCTTCTGGGGGTCTCCTGACGATGCGTCCCGAGCCGCTGGACCGGAGCAGAGTGCGTTTCCGCCCCCTCTCGGAGCGAGCCAACAAGGTCCTCATCGAGCGCGACGCTGTCCCGCTGGATGCCTCACCGGCTGATCTCCCGGACGCGGCGTGGAAGGTTGCCCGGGAGACGGCGGAGCGCATCCGGGCGGCGCGCTCCGCAGACCGGCCCGTGATGCTGGCCTTCGGCGCCCACAGCATCAAGAACGGGCTCGGCCCGCTTCTGGCCCATCTCATCCGCCAGGGATGGGTGACGCACCTGGCCACCAACGGAGCGGCCATCATCCACGACTGGGAGTTCGCCTATCAGGGGGCCTCCAGCGAGGATGTGCGGGGCGGCGTGGCAAGGGGGGAGTTCGGCAACTGGGAGGAGACGGGCTTCTACATCAACCTGGCCATCGATGTCGGCGCGTACGAGGGCAGGGGGTACGGCGAATCCGTCGGGGCGTTGATCACCAACGAGGGCCTGAGCATCCCGTCCGGGGATGAGCTTCTGGAGGAAGTCCGGAGCTGTGCCGGGCGCGATCCCGCCCGTGCGGCGGCTGCCGCGGACCTGCTGGGGGTCGTGCGGCGCTTCGGGCTTGCTCCCGGTCCCCTGCGGGTGCCGCATCCCTGGAAGCGCTTCAGCCTGCAGGCGGCGGCGTTCGGACTGGGAGTGCCCCTCACCGGACACCCGATGTTCGGCCACGACATCATCTACAACCATCCCGCGAACTGCGGGGCCTGCATCGGGCGCGCGGCGGAGCGGGATTTCCTGAGCTTTGCCGGGGCAGTGAGCGAACTGTCCGGAGGGGTATATCTCTCAGTGGGGTCGGCGGTGATGTCGCCGATGGTGTTCGAAAAGTCCTTTTCGATGGCGCAGAACCTGGCCTTGCAGCGCGGGGCTCCCATCCGGGACCATTTCATCGTGGTGGTGGATCTGGCGGAGAGCCGCTGGGACTGGAGCCAGGGAGAGCCCCCGGAGAGTTCGCCGGACTACTACATCCGGTTCTGCAAGAGCTTCAGCAGGATGGGCGGGGAACTCCGCTATGCCAGCGCGGACAACCGGGACTTCCTGCTGGCTCTCGCGGCGGTGCTGGAAGGCCGGGCCTGACACGGTGGCTTCGCGGATGTATCAGCTCGTCAAGGAAGTGAAGGTCTGGGGGACGCCGGACCCGGAGGCCGTGGACCAGATGGTGCGCTGCCGCAGCGTCGGGAGCGTCGCCGACGCCGCGCTCATGGCGGACCACCACAAGGGCTACTCGCAGCCCATCGGAGGGGTGGTCGCCTATCTGGACCACGTCAGCCCCTCCGGGGTGGGCTACGACATCGCCTGCGGCAACAAGGCCGTCCGGACGGACCTGAAGCTGAAGGACGTCCAGCCGCGCCTGCACAGGATCCTGGACCGCATCCAGTCGGAGATATCCTTCGGGATAGGCCGGAAGAACCCGGATCCGGTGGACCACGAACTGTTCGACTCGGACACGTGGCGCGATGTGCCCGAACTGCTTAGCCTGAAGAAGCTGGCCTACCAGCAGCTGGGCACCGTGGGGGCCGGCAATCATTTTGTGGACATCCTGGTGGAGCCGGAGACGGAGGACATCTGGGTGGCGGTGCATTTCGGAAGCCGCGGATTCGGCCACAAGACGGCGTCGGGCTTCCTGAATCTGGCGAAGAACCGGCCCTTCGACGCCAAGGCCCCCGGCGAGAGCATGGACCAGCCGCCGACCATCATCCCTGCGCGCAGCCCGCTAGGGGAGGCGTACATCGCCGCCATGAAGCTCGCCGGCTGCTATGCGTACGCTGGCCGGGACATTGTGACGGCGCAGGTGCTGCGCATCCTGGAAGCACGGAACACCTTCGAGGTGCACAATCACCACAACTTCGCGTGGAGGGAGAAGATCCCGTCCGGGGAGCTGGCCGGGCAGGAGGCCTGGGTAGTGCGCAAGGGGGCCACGCCGTGCTTCCCGGGGCAGCTCGGGTTCATCGGCGGGTCCATGGGGGATATCTCCGTCATCGTCCGCGGGAAGGACTCTGCCGAGTCGCGGGAAGCGCTGTATTCGACGGTGCACGGCGCGGGGCGTGTGATGAGCCGCACTCAGGCTGCCGGGAAGATGAACTGGCGCACCCGGCAGCGCACCGGCGGCAGGATAAGCAGGCGGGAGATGGAAGAGGCGGTCCGGCGCTTCGGAGTGGAACTGCGCGGGGCGGGCACGGACGAAGCCCCGATGGTCTACCGCAAGCTCCAGACGGTCCTGGATGCTCACAGCGGGACGCTGGAGATCCTCCACGTCCTCCGGCCCATCGGAGTGGTGATGGCCGGGGAGGACGAATACGACCCCTACAAGGATTGACCCTCTCCGTCGCAGGCGCCGCAGCGCCCGGCGGCGGACAGTGGCATCCCCGGGAACTGCGCGATAATCTGCTTTTGTTGCAAGAGCGGGAGGCGCTCGCGCGTCTCATGGACGACGGACGGGACGGGGTCCGTCCGCGTAGAGCAGCTTCTGTGTGTCGCAGGCTGAGCTGGAGGACAGGCACAGACCTATGGATATCAAGGCTCTGGCAGAGAGCGAATACAAATACGGTTTCGTCACCGACATCGAATCGGAGACGCTGCCGAAGGGGCTGAACGAGGACATCATCCGGCGCATCTCCGAGCTCAAGGGAGAACCGGATTTCATGCTCCAGTGGCGCCTCAAGGCGTACCGGCACTGGCTGACGATGGAGGAGCCGCGCTGGCCGAACGTGCGCATCGCTCCCATCGATTACAACGACATCATCTACTATTCCGCGCCGGTGCAGAAGAAGGCGCTTGACAGCTTGGACGAGGTGGACCCGCAGCTTCTCGAGACCTTCGAGAAGCTGGGCATCCCGCTCACCGAGCAGAAGCGTCTGGCGGGCGTGGCAGTGGACGCGGTGTTCGACAGCGTCTCCGTGGCCACCACCTTCCAGGAGGAGCTGCTGAAGCACGGCATCATCTTCTGTCCCATCTCGGAGGCCATCAAGTGCCATCCCGAGCTGGTGGAGAAATATCTGGGCAGCGTGGTCCCCTACACGGACAACTTCTACGCGGCCCTGAACTCGGCGGTGTTCAGCGACGGCTCCTTCTGCTACATCCCGAAGGGCGTCCGGTGCCCGATGGAGCTCTCCACGTATTTCCGCATCAACACGGCGGGCTCCGGGCAGTTCGAACGCACGCTTCTCATCGCGGACGAGGGGAGCTACGTGAGCTATCTGGAAGGCTGCACTGCCCCGCGCCGGGACGAGCACCAGCTGCACGCCGCCGTGGTGGAGCTGGTCGCGTTGAAGGATGCCGAGATCAAGTATTCCACGGTGCAGAACTGGTACTCCGGGGACGCCGAGGGGCGGGGAGGCATCTACAACTTCGTCACGAAGCGCGGCAAGTGCGCCGGAGAGAACTCCAAGATATCGTGGACGCAGGTGGAGACCGGGTCGGCCATCACCTGGAAATATCCCGGCTGCATCCTGCAGGGCGACAACTCCGTGGGAGAGTTCTACTCTGTCGCGCTGACCACCAATCATCAGCAGGCCGACACGGGCACGAAGATGATCCACATCGGCCGCAACACCCGGAGCACCATCGTCTCCAAGGGCATCTCGGCGCGGTTCGGCCAGAACTCGTATCGCGGGCTGGTGAAGGTGCTCCCGCGCGCGGAGAACGCCCGCAACTATACCCAGTGCGACTCGATGCTCATCGGGGACCGGTGCGGCGCGCATACGTTCCCTTACATCGAGGTTCAGAATAACACGGCGCGGGTGGAGCATGAGGCGTCCACCTCCAAGATTAGCGAGGAGCAGCTGTTCTACTGCCGGCAGCGGGGGCTTTCGGCGGAAGACGCCGTCTCGATGGTCATCAACGGTTTCTGCAAGGAGGTCTTCCGGGAGCTTCCCATGGAGTTCGCGGTGGAGGCCACCAAACTGCTTCAGGTCAGTCTGGAAGGGAGTGTCGGTTGACGGTGTCGCAGCATCCTGAGGTGCTTCTGCAGATCAAGGGCCTCCGCGCGGAGGTCGAGGGAGTGGAGATCCTGCGCGGTCTCGACCTGACCATCAACCGCGGGGAAGTCCACGCAGTGATGGGCCCGAACGGGTCGGGAAAGAGCACGCTGGCTCACGTGCTGGCGGGCCACCCCGCCTTCACGGTGACGGCCGGGGAGGTCATCTACAAGGGGATGGACCTGCTGGAGCTGGAGCCCGAGGAGAGGGCGCGCGAGGGCATCTTCCTGGCGTTCCAGTATCCCATCGAGATTCCCGGCGTCACGAACGCCACGTTCCTGCGGGCGGGGGTCAACGAGATCCGCAAGCATCGCGGGCTGGAGCCGCTGGACTCCTTCGAGTTCCTGGACCTGGTCCGGGAGAAGAGCAGGCTTGTCCAGCTGGACCAGAGCCTTATCGACCGCGATGTCAACGAAGGGTTCTCCGGAGGGGAGAAGAAGCGCAACGAGATCTTCCAGATGGCGATGCTCGAGCCGGACCTGGGCATCCTGGACGAGACGGACTCCGGGCTGGACATCGATGCGCTGCGGATCGTGGCCGACGGCGTGAACAGCCTGCGCAGTCCCCAGCGTTCGATGCTGGTGGTGACGCATTACCAGCGTCTGCTGAACTACATCGTCCCGGACTACGTGCACGTCCTGTATCAGGGACGCATCGTGAAATCCGGCGACAAGGACCTCGCGCTTCAGCTCGAGGAGCGCGGGTACGACTGGATCAAGGAAGAAGCGGCCGCTTCGGAGATATCCGAGGCGTTTTCCGGGCGGGCCTGACGGCTCCCGGTCTGCGGAAGGACGAAAGGTGTCTTTGAGCGTTGGCAGGGACTGACTCGATCGTCAATCAGGACGTTTCCCGGCATCTGGAGTGGCTCGAAAGCTTCGCCCGTGCTTCGGCGCCCGTTGCCCCTGTGGTGGATGAGCTGAGGGAGCGGGGCAGGCGGGCGCTGGCGGAGAAGGGCTTCCCTTCGCGGCGCGATGAGGACTGGAAATACACCGACGTAACGCCGCTGGTGCGCCGGGTCTTTCTCCCGGTGGCCGCCGGACTGGGCCGGAAGGTCAGCGAGGAGGACATCTCGCCGTGGCTTTACGGCTCTCCGGAGTGGCCTCGGCTGGTGTTCGTGGACGGACGGTTCGAGCCCTCGCTCTCGGCGCTGCCGGGGGTGGTGCCCGGCCTGGTTGCTGCGAGCCTCGCGGAAGGCCTGTCAGGCGGTTGCGGCAGCTTCGAGTGCAGTGTGGGACAGCTGGCCCGGCCGGAGTTCAGCGGCTTTACGGCGCAGAACTGCGCCGCCGTCAGGGAGGGAGCGTTCGTGCGGGTGACAGCCGGGACGCGGCTGGAGCAGCCCGTCCACCTGCTGTTCCTCAGCACGCAGGCCGGCGCCGGAAGCTATCTGCGCAATCTCGTCATCGTGGAGGAGGGTGCGTCCGCCGCGTTCGTGGAGACCTATGCCTCGCTCGGGGATATCGAGTATTTCACGAATACGGTCTCCGAAGTGTTTCTGGAGAAGGATGCGGAGGTGGACTGCTGCCGTCTGCAGATGGAATCTCCCGCCGCCTTTCACGTGTCGCACGTCGAGGCGCGGCAGGAGCAGGGGAGCCGTCTGTTCTGCACCACGGTGAACAGCGGCGGGTTCCTGGTGCGCAACGACCTGAACGTCCTGCTGGCCGGGGAGCATTGCGAGGCCACCCTGAACGGGCTGACGCTGGTCGATGGGGAGCGGCACGTGGACAACCACACTGCCATCGACCACTCCAGCCCCGACTGCGAGAGTCACGAGCTCTACAAGGCGGTGCTGGACGGCCGTTCGCGCTCCGTCTTCAACGGCAAGATCTTCGTCCGGCCGGGAGCCCAGAAGACCGACGCCAAACAGACCAACAGGAGCCTGATGCTCTCGCCTCAGGCCACCGTGAACACCAAGCCGCAGCTGGAGATCTTCGCGGACGATGTCAAGTGCACCCACGGGGCGACTGTCGGACAGCTCCGCGACGAGGAGGTCTTCTACCTCCGCAGCCGCGGCATGAGCGAGCAGACCGCCCGCCAGCTTCTGACCTACGGGTTCGCGAACGACATCGTCGAGAAGATACGGCTGGACGCCGTCCGGGCTTTCCTGGACCGTCTGCAGATGGCGGCGCTGCGCACATCGTTCGATACGGAGGGCTGAGAGATGCCGCCGTCCACGGTCGAAAAGACCCTGCAGTTCCCGGCTACCGGGTTCGATGTCTACCGCACGCGTCAGGAGTTTCCCATCCTGAACCAGTTCGTGCGGGGCAAGCCGCTCATCTACCTGGACAATGCGGCCACCACCCAGAAGCCCAACACGGTGTTGTGCGGGCTGAACCAGTTCTACGGATGCTGCAACTCGAACATCCACCGCGGCGTCCATTTCCTCAGTGAGCTTGCGACCCGGCAGTACGAGGACGCGCGCCTCAATGCGCAGGCGTTCCTGAACGCGCGCTCCCACCGGGAGATCGTCTTCGTCCGGGGCGCGACGGAGGGCATCAACCTGGTGGCCTCAAGCTACGGGCGCGCCTTTCTCAGGGAAGGCGACGAGATCCTCATCTCGGCGATGGAGCATCACGCGAACATCGTCCCCTGGCAGGTGGTCTGTCAGCAGACCGGGGCCGTCCTGCGGGTGGTGCCCATCAACGATGACGGCGAGTTCCTGATGGAGGAGTACGAGAAGCTCCTCAGCGAGCGCACCAGGATCGTCAGCATCGTCCACATCTCGAACGCCCTCGGCACCATCAACCCGGTCAGGGAGATCGTCCGGAAGGCTCACGAGGCCGGGGCGGTGGCTCTGGTGGACGGCGCCCAGTCTGTGGCCCATATCCCGGTGGATGTGCAGGATCTGGATTGCGACTTCTTCGTGTTCTCCGGGCACAAGCTGTTCGGGCCGACCGGCATCGGCATCCTGTACGGCCGCGAATCGCTTCTGGAGCGGATGCCGCCCTACCAGACCGGCGGAGATATGATCCTCTCGGTGACCTTCGAGAAGACCGTCTACAACGAACTGCCCTACAAGTTCGAGGCCGGCACCCCAAACATCGGCGGCGCGATAGCGCTCTCCCCGGCTCTGGACTTCGTCCGCAGCGTGGATCTCAGGAAGGTCGCGCCGTACGAGGACGCTCTGCTCAAGTACGCCACCGAGAGGCTGCTGGACATTCCCGGACTGCGCATCATCGGCACTGCCCGGGAGAAGGCGGCGGTCATCTCGTTCGTGATGGAGTGCGCGCATCCGCACGACATCGGTACCATCCTGGACAGCGAAGGCATCGCCATCCGCACCGGCCATCACTGCGCCCAGCCTGTCATGCAGCGGTTCGGAGTCCCCGCAACGGCGAGGGCTTCGTTTGCGCTGTATAATACGCCGGAGGACGTGGACGCTCTGGTCAGGGGGCTGCAGAAGGTGGTCGAGGTGTTCGGGTGATGTCGGATCTTCGAGAGCTGTATCAGGAAGTCATTCTCGACCACAACAAGTCCCCGCGCAACTTTCGCAAGATCGAGAACCCCACGCACCACGCCGAGGGGTTCAACCCTCTCTGCGGAGACCACTACTGGGTGTATCTGGTAGTCGAGGACGGAAAGATCGCCGACATCTCCTTCGAGGGGTCCGGCTGCGCCATCTCGAAGGCAGCCGCGTCTCTGATGACCTCCATCCTGAAAGGCAAGCCGCTGGAGGAGGCGGAACAGCTCTTCGAACGCTACCGGGCCATGGTCACGGGGCAGGGCGGGGGGGAGCCGTCGGAGATGGGGCGTCTGATGGTCTTCTCCGAGGTGAAGAACTACCCCACGCGCATCAAATGCGCCGTTCTTCCCTGGCACACGCTCCACGCCGCAATGACGGGAGAGCAGACCGCGACTACGGAGTAGACTCGTCTTCCTGCTTGCCGGCGTCGCGGGACGGTGTTGCCTCTTCGGTGTAGACCCGCAGACCCAGCAGGCTCTGCTCCAGCACCCCGTTCTCGTCGTCCGAGACGAGCAGGAGGCTCACGCTTCCGTCCTCAAGGCGCGGCCCGAGAGCCATCCCCTCGAAGTTGTTCGGCGCCTCCAGCCCGAACGTCTTCTCCCAGAGAAGCGTTTTGCGCGCCGGTGTATACTCGCGGCCTTTCAGGCCGCCGTCAAGGGCGCTGAGGTCCGTCGCTCCAAGCGTATCCACCAGGAACAGGCGGCTCCTGAAGACGGGAGCGTCCGCGATGAGCAGGCGCTGCACGTCCAGAGCTCTCTCCAGAGCGAGCAGGCGCCCTCCGGGCAGCACGCTGAGAGCCACCAGCCCGCTTCGCTCCCTGGGATGACCCCGCGGGGGCCGCGTCCCGGCGGGTTCCGTCAGATACCCGAACTGCTCCCGCGGCCGTCCGTCCGGGCCGAAGCGCAGAAGCCGGACCACCGTTCCCGTCTCAGGACCGGACGGCTCGCCGTCCCCCGGGAGGGCCTCCTCGTTCGCAGTCCACAGTGAGTGGTCCTCCGGGTCCATCGCGAGCGCTTCGAACCCGAGATTGGGACGGCGGGAACGGAACACGGGCGGCGCCTCCAGCTCCCGCACCATCTTTCCGCGCGTCCTTCCCGCTTCCGTGATGAGACGGAACTGCCGCACGGAGGGCTCCGTCTCATCGGCGACGCACAGGGTCCCGTCGCGAGGGTCCAGGACCAGGTCTTCGCAGTCCGCTCCGCGGTCGAGCTCGATGCGCTCGAGCACGCGCGCCTCCCGGACAGCTCCGGTGCGGCCGTCAAGATGCACCAGCAGGCGGAAGACCGCCGGCCGGCTGTCCGAGACGGCATAGTAGATGTGCCCGCCGCTCGCCGCCGGGTCGGGACCCGCCCAGGCAAGGCCGCTGAGCTCCCGGGCCTGCGCGGCGCCGGCCTCCAGCAGCAGCCTTCCGGCAGCTTCCACTCTCACTGCCGGAGCGTGACGATGGGCGCCTTCCTGTCCGGAGGCCAGCGTCGCAGGGGAAACGGCAAGGAGGAAAGTCAGAATCCAGAAGAGGCGTCTCATCGCATATTGGACGGAGAAGCGGCCCGGTCCCGCTCGGCGGGCGACCGGGCCGCTGCACTGGAACAGATGCTGCGTCTCTAGACTACCCACGGCTTGCGCTGCGGGCGCGAAAGCATCGCGTTGGCTTCCGGGTCGTCCACGAACTCCTCCTTCACCGGGTCCCACCGCAGCTCGCGGCCGAACAGGCGCAGGCAGATGTTCGCCAGATGGCAGACGGTCACGGAGCGGTGACCTATCTCCGCGTCGCAGATCGGCTGGCGGCGGCTGCGGATGCAGTCGAGGAAGTTCTGACCGTGGTCGTCCGAGACATACAGTTTCTCCGCATTCGCCGGGAGCGGCTCATTCAGCAGTCGGTCATCGCTCGCCGTTATCCTCCCGCGCGCCACGAAGATGGAACCCTCCTCGCCGATGAAGTTCACCCCGTTCTCGCCCTGATTGGTGCATCGGAGCGTGACGCCGTTCGCGTACTTGAACTCCAGGTCGAACTCCGGGAACGTGTTGAAGCAGCTCGGCCCGAGCAGCGGGGGGTATTTGCCCGAGCCCTTGACCGAGACAGGCCCCGAGCGGTCCATCCCCAGAGCCCACTGGGCGATGTCGTTGTGATGCGCGCCCCAGTCGGTCAGCATCCCACCCGAGTATTCCTGCCACCAGCGGAAGTCGCGGTGGCATCGCTCGGGGATGTAGGGGGTCCAGCGGGCAGGCCCCAGCCACATGTTCCAGTCCAGGTCGCTCGGCGCGCGCTGCACCTCGAACGGCCCTCCGACCGGCCCGGTGGGAAGCCGGGTCTCCACCAGCTTCAGCCGTCCGAGCCGCCCGTTGCGGACCAGTTCGCAGGCCAGACGGAAGTTCGCGTCGGAGCGCTGCTGGCTGCCGGTCTGCAAGACGCGCCGGGTCTCCCTCCAGACCTTCACAAGCTTCTTGCCCTCGTCGATGGTCAGGGTGAGGGGCTTCTCGCAGTAGACGTCTTTTCCGGCCCTCATGGCCGCTATCGCGATATAGGCGTGCCAGTGGTCGGGTGTGCCGATGACCACCGCATCGACGCTGCGGTCGGCCAGCAGTTCCCGGAAGTCCCGGTAGCCCTTGCAGTCCGGCCCGAAGATGTCGCAGGCTTCCTTCAGGTGGGTGGCGTCCACGTCGCAGGCGGCGACCACCTTGACCCCCTCTTTGCTGGCCAGGTGACGGGTCACGCTGAGACCCATCTTGTAGCCTTTCTTGCTGCCGCCCGGCCCGATGACCCCGATCTGGATCGTGTCGTTCCTGGCTATCCTGCGCGGGCGCGAGGCTGCCGCCTCGGCGCTCGCCGCCTGCGCCTCGCGGGCGAACCAGGCGGGAAGCGACGCCAGCGTGAAGCCGGCTGCGGTCCGCGTCAGGAAGTCCCGCCGGGACATCCCGTCAGATGTGTGATTCAAGACAGACCTCCGTATCTCGGCGCCAAGTGGTCGCGTATGAGGGCGGACTGATGCAGGCCTCGCCCCTGCCGATGTCTTCTGTCGGCGCGGCGCCCCCTCCTGCTTTGACTGAAGACGCCGGCCGGGAGATACGGCCGTGGCGAGTCTTTTGAGCGCCTTAGGGGCGCCCGGAGTCTCCGGAGCGTCAGGACAGGCCCACCACCTTGCCGTCCACCAGCTGCATGTTCTCCGCCGCCGGGCGCGGGGGGAGTCCCGGCATGGTCATGATGGTGCCGGTGTAGATGACGACGAAGCCTGCTCCGGCGGATACCCGGGCGTCGCGGACCGTCACACGGAAGCCCGTGGGACGCCCCGGGAGCAGAGGGTCGTCCGAAAGCGAATTCTGAGTCTTGGCCATGCAGACGGGCAGCCCGGAGAATCCCAGCCGCGAGATGAGCGCCAGCTTCTTCTCCGCCTCCAGCGTGAACACCACACGGTCCGCGCCGTACACCTTCCTGGCG
>FWWL01006479.1_pt1 | contig 16971 bp, 13 predicted proteins | sample 2228331 | NCBI WGS metagenome assembly FWWL01 (sample SAMEA103939775, study PRJEB20133) | metagenome
TCCCCATTCCCTCGCAGGGAAGGGGGGCAGGGGGTTAGGTTCCTTCACCGGCTCGGCAGGGGTTCCTCGCCCTTCAGAATGTTGCTCTGCCTGTGTGGAGAGCCACTTGAAACCCCTCTCCCGACCTCTCCCCGATTCGGGGAGAGGCGTTCCCCACTCCCTCGCAGGGAAGGGGGTCAGGGGGTTAGGTTCCTTCACCGGCTCGGCAGGGGTTCCTCGCCCTCCAGAAGCGTGCCCTGTCCTCTCATACTGAGGCTTTAGCCAAAGCATCTCAGAGATTCTTCGCTTCGCCCAGAATGACAGAATTAAGTGGCAGAATGAACCGCATTATCGTCATGCTGAGGCTTTAGCCGAAGCATCTCAGAGATTCTTCGCTTCGCTCAGAATGACAGAAAGTGGAGAACACAATGACACAACATACTGTGTAAATGCTTCGCCTGCCCTCGGGCAGGCGAAGCAATCCCCTGCGCGTCCCGGTAATCAAAAGAGATTGCTTCGTCGCTGAGCTCCTCGCAATGACACAGCACGCGAAGAGGCGAAGTGGGCTTGAGACGTCCTTCCTTCCCCCCTCCTTGACCAAACCCGCCGAGTATGCCACAATTTAGAAACACAAAATAATCCGGTGGAGGGGAACCGATGATTGCGGGACAGAAACAGTATGCGCTCAGTGCCGAGCAGGTGGAGTTCTACCGGGAGAACGGCTATCTACTGCTCAAGTCGGTGTTCACGCGCGAAGAAGCCTCTTACCTCCGCGCCGAGGCGCACGCCCTGATTCGCCGACTGGCGGAGACCTATTCCGAAAACGGCATCAACGCTGCGTGGGGAAGCGCCAAGGAGATTACCGACGCGCCCATCCAGCTCCTGCACTGTCACAACGCCCAGTACCACAGCGCCGCCTTTGCCCGACTGATGCTGGACCCGCGCCTCACCGACCGCATCGCCGACCTCATCGGGGAGAATATTCAACTACACCACACGAAGCTTTTCATCAAGCCTCCAGAGAAGGGCGCGCCGTTCCCCATGCATCAGGACTACCCCTACTTCCCGCACGAAAAGCACACCATGCTCGCCGCTATCGTGCATTTCGACGACGCCCCCATCGAGAAGGGCTGTGTGTGCGTGGTGCCGGGAAGCCACAAACTGGGACCGCTGGAGCATAACCCGCAGGGCGGATGGCATCTGCCTATCGAGCAGTACCCGCTGGAATCCGCCACGCCGATACCTGCCGAGGCAGGGGATGTGGTGGTGTTCAGCTACCTGACGATACACGGTTCGGGCGTGAACACCACCGACGAGGCGCGCACCACCCTGCTGATCCAGATGCGCGACCCCACCGACCATCCCACGGTGTTGACACACCTCTCGCGAGGGCAGGGATTGATGCTGAGAGGGATCGACCCCGAAGCAGATGCGGGACCGCACACCGACTCGCCTTCGCGCTACGTTAGCAGTCGGCAGGCGGACAAGGTGTTACGCTGAGGGTGGGACGATCGCGCAGGCGAGATTTCGCTTGATGGGGTCGGCATGTTGTTCCGGTCTGGGGCGGGCGTCTGCTTCAGGCGTCCTCTCCCAGCCGGCTTGCCGTTTGCCAGCACAGGTCTTGCTTTTTTTTTCGAATGTGGTATAGTGTGACCAGTCACACCGAAACAGCATCTGCAACAGGAGGTGCGCGGTCATGCACAAACGCCTGCTCGGTGTAACCCTCCTGCTCGTGCTGGCGTCCAATGTATGCCTGGGGCAGTATCTCCTGACAGGCACGCTGTATCCGTTGCGCTGGGGGCAACAGGAGGGGAGCGCAGACCTGGTGACGCCGGCGAACACGTTGGGTCAGCCTCTGTGTGTGAAAGCGGGCAGCAGTTTCGGCTGTCGGCTTGGCAACACCAGCGGAATAATCGGCTGGAAGGTGAGTTATGCGCGTCTGCGCAGTCGGCTTGGTGACCAGCAGATACACTGGACGGTGAACGATCCGGGCGTAACCAACCTCATTGCGCCGGGTGCGACTTATTCCTTGCCCAACATTCCGTCTTTTGTGGACTATGCGCGTTTGGAGATGTCGCTTGTGATCCTGTATTGGGGCTTTTGGGGACCGACCTATTATCTCACTCCTGTTTACTCTTCGGAGGAGGTATTCATTGTGCTGGACGAGCCGAAGCCTCCGATGAGTCCGGCGTGGGTGAGTTTGCTGCGGTATAGTTGCGGGTGGGCGCATCGGAAAGACAACGCGGACGATGCGGCCCAAGCCATCACTTTCGGGGTATTCTTTCAAAGACCCGGCTTCGCTTATCCGGAAGATACCGCAAGCCGCTGGCTGGATGATACAACTTTCATGTTAAAAGCTTTGTTAGACAAGTGGAATGCTGGGACATGGGTAAAGGGTAATTGTGCGGATGTTTCCTGCTTCACAATGGTTGCTTTGTGCAGCATGGGTTTAGATTTTTCAGTAAGGCAACTTACAGGAAATCTTGCACCCCTAACCCCATCCCCTGATCCTCCGTTCTCCACTTGCACACCTCAAAAGTGTCCTGTCATATGGGTTAACAATACACCTCTCTACCTTCCGCACCTCCATACGAATCCAATCTGTCCTATTGGAAGTGACCCGACCGTGGATAGGACATACAATTGGTGGTCATGGGCATGGCATCAGGTTTGCGTCCTGACAGGTGCTCCCGATCCGCCAAGCAACGGTGCTGGCATCTGGGACCCGACAGCAGCGCAAAGGGAGGATCTGGAGGGTTATGGGTATCGCAACCCACCAGCACACCATCCTTCCCATCAATGGTTGCAGAAAGATTATTGGCAGAAAGCTCACACAGAAGTTCCAGGGGCATGGTTAGGGTTAGTAAGCCAACCGACGCAGGGGGCCAACAATCCGCAACTTTTAGTTACGTGGAAGTGCGAAGTGAGTAGTGACCCTTGGCAACCACTCCCATAAACTCGGAGGTGAGATGCGATGCGAACAAAGATAATGATAATATTGTTACTTGCAGTCATCAGCACAGCAATCCTCATTGGAGCTGGGCTAATGAAGGCACAACCCGAGGATGAAAAGGAGATGCTGATGGCGATGGAAGAGTCCGTTGCTTTGAAGCCTGGCGAGGTTCCGGGATTTGATGCTAAAACAATCGTCCACCGCGGGAACTTAAGGAAGTGGAATGCAACCGTGATAAACCTCTATCAAGGATTGTCCCGAAAAGGTACTGGTATTCCTGGGCGAGATCCAACGGAAATAGTGATACAGGCACACCTTCTACCTGATCGGGAAATTGCTCATCAAGTAGCGATCTCCAGAACGCAATCACAATTGGTATATCCTGACGGTGCAGGTATGCCGCAGGGGTCGTGGACGGGACTACCAATCGGGGAAAAATCGTGGGCGACTGCACCTCGGGCAAAAGAACCAGGTCCTGGTCTGGGTACTGCTAGTCTGGTTGTTTGGGATGAAAGACTGGCTCTACGGGTCATGGTGGACTATCAGCCCATAGATCCGAAAGCAAGGACAGCGGTATTCCTGCCCGTTGACGAGGAGGATTTAGAATTAGGAGAGTTGGCGGCTCGGCTGATCCTTGCGAAGGCGCACTTGGTTTTGATTGGCTGGCAGGAGTTGCCGAAACTCCGATTAGTCGCTAATGGTCTATCCCTTGAAGCCAAAAGAGCAAAGACAGGAACCATTTTAGTCCCAACAAGAGCCGTTATCGAAGCGTTGGGAGGAAAAGCGGAGAGGAAGTTAGGGGTTTTGTTCTGCTACTGGCAGGGACGAGAGGTAACCCTACCGATCGGCGCAAGAGAGATCTTGGTCGATTCATGGGAGAGGAGGGAAGTGGGCAGACAAGTGGTTGTGAGGGCAACAAAAGTTGCTCTTTCGTTGCCTGTTTTATTTGACGGTCGGGAAGTTTGGGTAGAAGGGGATGGGTTGGCAAAATCTCTGGGTTTACGTATAGAGCAGAGACGGAATACGCTGGTTCTGGTAGCGCAGTAGTGGGCTAATGGAGGGCGAACCTCCTGGTGAGCCACTTTGTGTGCTCACCAACGCTTTGCCTCCACCAAGTAATACTGGGATTTGGGATCCAACGGCGGCGCATAAGACCGACCTAAACGGTACAGGTTACCGTAATCCACCAGCCCATCACCCCAATCACTTGTGGCAAGAGTTTGATTATTGGCAGAAGCCAAGGGTGCGAGGAGCTTTGTTGGGACTAGTGAATACACCCCAACAAGTTCTTGCTGATCCTCAGTATCCAATCGCCCCGCCATTTTGGACATTAGGGACGTGGAAGTGTGGGGTCAGTACCGACGCTTGGTCACCATAACCTGGAGGTGAAAAAAGATGCGGGTAGCATCAGGGGTATTAGTCGTTGCCTGCATTATGGTAGGCATTCTGAGTTTTGGCTTGCTGAAAGGGCAAACAATGAGCGAAGAACGAGTGATGAAGCTGCTAAAAGACTTCGTCGCTCTGGAACCAAATGAGGTGACAGGGTTTGACACCGAAGGAGGAGTCGTTCGTAGTTGGGCAACGGGAAAAGGCATTTTCCTCCTTCAGGGGCTATCGCGAAAAGGAGACTATGTTCGCGGCAAGGACCCTACAGAAATCCGGATACGAGCCTCCCTTGCATCCGACCGCAACATCGCCTATCAAGCAGCGATTTCCGAGACGACCTCACATTTGCTCTACCCAGACGGTGCGGGGATGCCACAGGGGTCATGGACAGGGCTTCCGATTGGCGAAAGGTCTTGGGCAACGGCTCCAAAGACCGGGAGGGTTTCTCTTGCGTCTAACTTGGTCGTCTGGGACGATCGACTGGCGATGAAGGTGCGCGTGGACTATCCTCCCGTTGACCCCAAGGCACGCAACCTCGTCTTCTACCCCATCGAGCAGTCCGACCTGGAACTGGGCGAGATGGCAGCCCGGCTCATTCTGGCAAAGGCGCACTATCTCCTGCTGGACGGTAACAACCTGCCATCCTGCGCGGTCGAGGTGAACGGCAGTGCGGTGTCGGGGCGCCAGACGCACGAGGGAGTGGTGCTGGTTCCGGTGAAGCCGGTGCTGGAGCGTCTGGGCGGCAGGGTGGAGGATCGGCTGGGGATGTTGCGCTGTGCATGGCAGGGCAAGGAGGTGACGTTGCCATTGGGTGCGCGGGTGGCGCTGGTCGGTTCATGGAAGGTGCAAGAGGTCCAGAAGGGGGCAAGGAAGCTGTCGGAAGCGGAGCAGGTCTCGCTTTCGTTGCCGGTGGTGTATGACGGCAGGCAAGCGTGGGTAGATGCGCGAGGACTGGCAACGGCTTTGGGTTTGCGGGCAGAGCAGAGGGGGAACACACTGGTTCTGGCAAAGCAGTAGCGCGCTACCAGAGGGCGAACCTCCCGGTGAGCCAAAGGGATCAGCAGATCGTTATGTCCTGTTATAAGGAGAAGACATCTCATGCAGGGAGAACACAGGGTTGGGAGGTATCCCACGAGAAAGCTTATGGCGCTCGTTGTGGTCATGACCTGTACTGGGTTGTCCTGCGCCCAGCAGCTGCCGCCGCCGGAGGCGTGGGAGACGCGGCAGGCTGGCGATTCCACCTTCTGGAGACAGGCACTCTGGAACTTCATGAACTGGTCTGAACTCCAGCCCGTTCCCGACCGCGAGCCTGTTGCCCGCATCGGACTGGACCTGCTCTACGATGCCAGCGAGATTCCCGGAATGCCTGCCATTCCCCATGCGAACACTGGGGCGTACGGCGGCGTACGACTGGACAGGGTCTGCGTGTTCACCCGGCACTATGAGACGTTAACCGAGTATCCCGTAACTGCCGGTACGGTATCTGCCCTCAAGCCCGCGCAGATGCTGACACTGCAGGTAGAGTTCTTCCCCACGGCGCAGGAAGCCGTTCAAAGTTTTCGTCGATGTGTGCTGGGCGCCCCGTCGACAGCACCAGACATCCACTCACCGCGTCAGATGGACATCGGGTTGCCATCTGGTAGCCGTTTGGGCGAGACGTTCGCGGTGTGGCAACCTGTGCCCTCGGAAGCGCAGATACGGTTTGTGCTCGGCAGGGTGAAGGTCACGGTGTGGCTGGTGGGATACGTGCCGGTGTCGCTGGAGTTCGCAGAGGCGCTGGCATGGGGAACGCTTCACCGTGTCCTGCAGTACCCTGAGCTCCTGCCGTCAGGGGCTGGGTATGCGTTGGAGAAAGGAGAAGCCCTGCTCGACGGCATCAAGGTGGCACCGCTTGCACGGCTCAAGGAGGCAATGTGCGAACTGCAGGTGGAGCGACCTCGCCAGAGATGGTCGCGCGTGGTGAGAAACCTGTTAGCCAGGCAACCAGCAGAGCAACCGGTTTCCGGCGAGGTGTTGACCGACTGGCTCGTGAAAGTGACGTGGGGACAGCGCTGGGTGGAGCTGCGGGCTTTCAGCCGGGAGATGAAGACATGGGACGGTAGAGTGGTCAAGCTCTCGCGACCGACATTTCCTTACCGCGGCGACCTCGTCGCTCCGCTGGAGGAAGTAAAACAGGTGCTAGGCATACAGTAGAGTAGCCCGGTTCCCTGCCTACTCACTGAAAATCCATGTGCCGAAGTTCTCCGGCTCCAGAAAACCGCCCGCCACCTGCGACCAGCTGCTCCACTCGGTGTCGCCCACACGCCGCTGACGGCACAGGTTGGCGCATCGTTTCTCGCCAGGCTGGGGTTTGCCACCGATGGCGTTCCAGGGGATGGCGATTTCTGCCGTCCACTCGTTTTCTCCCACGAACACGACACTGCGCCAGCGGGCGTCGTACGCGACGTTATCTCCCCCGCTGTCGTCTGAGGCTCCATCCCACTGCACGCCTCGCGGATTCAGGATGAAGTGCCAGTACGGTATAGGGGCGTCGCTACGGCTGATGAATACCTCCACACAGTCGCCCTGCCAGACCTCATCATCTCGCCTGCTACCGGCAATCACCATCTGCTGGGGCGATGGTTCCTCGCACCGGAAGGCGATATACAGGTAGCGGTCATCCCAGGTCACCCATGCCTGCGTGCCGGCAACTGGCTTCATTTCGCCGCCAAAAGAGCGTACGAATGGCTCCAGCGGTTGCATCTGTTGCCACACGCGGTCGTCCAGCCTGCCATCGATGCGCGGTGATCGTTGTCCCCGCTTCAACCGGAAAACGGTCGCCTCGCGTCGGATCATTTTCTCACGCAGTTCGGATTGCTGGCGTTGCTGTGCCGATTCCAGCATCTCGCGGATGGAGAAGCCGAGCGGTTGACCGCGTTCCACTTTGGCTCGTGCTGACTGCAGTGCTTCCGCCGCGCCCGGAGGTACGAAGTTATGCCACTCGGCGCCTTGCTGGGTGCCCCACCAGTCCATGCGCTCGCTGTAGCACCAGACGTACTCGTCGGTGGTGCGCAATGCATGGTAGGCGTTATGTTCCAGCCAGCGGGCACGCTCTTCGGGCGTCAGGTAGTGTCCGATGCGTCCCCAGGCATACTGGGTGGGAACCAGACCGCAGTACAGGTCAGGATAAAGCGCAAAGCCCGCCTGCACCTGAAGAGCGTAGTTGCGTCGGTTCTCCGGAGCGATGAGCGCAAGGGCACGTTGCTTCATCAGGTGGTAGGCACCCGGATACTGCTCGGGCTGGCGATAGTAGTATGCGCTCTCGTTGCCGTCGATGAGCACAATCTGGTCGTTCATGGCGTCCAGCATCCCGTTGAGGAAGGCGGGGAGCAAGCCGTAGCCGTGCCTCGACAGGCGCTCCATACGTTGCTGGGGGTCCGGGATGTCCACGATGTCGCCAAACAGGCTTCCCCAGAAGAAGGTCAGGATGCGTGCGTTGGGGAACTCGCTCTGGATCGCCTTCATGAAGCCCGCACCGCACTGGCGTACCCGCGCCCAGTACTCCGCGAAGGAGCGGTTTTTGGCGTCGGGCTGGTCGGGATAGTGCCACGGGTTGCCTCCGTACGGCTCAGGATCGAAGCAGATACCCACACATCCACCTGCTTTGGCTACACGAGCCAGCAAGCGCGTGTTCTGCTCCACACTGTGCCAGTGTTGCTCGTTGAACCAATCCCAGCCCTCTTCACAGGTGCCCCACATCAGCAGGAAGTTCTCGCGGAAGCGGTTGAACGGTGTGGCGCGCAGGTCGGCGATGTCGGCGTCGTACTCGTTCTCCGGCACAGGCGTCTTGCGGAACACATGTGCAGGGTATGCGCTCCAGCCGCCCTTTGTTCGGATGACCAGACCGTCGAAGAAGGGAGTTTTCTCCTCCATCTGGCGGATATTCGCGCGGACGAAGTCGGGGTAAGGAACGCCCCAACCGTACTGGATGAGCTTCTTCTGGGGACGTTCGAACTGCGCAAACGCCGTACCTGCACACAGCGTCAGCAGAGCCAGAGCGTACCACGCACTGTTTGCCATCTCCCTACACCTCCCGTGTGGTACTTTGCTCCGGCGTGAAGGTCTCCTGCTATGGGGGACGCGGAGGGGCGAACCAGACGGTTCGCCCCTTCACTTTTCAGAAGGTCAGCGAGCGGGATACCTGCAGGGGGAACTTCTGGGCGATGGCGATGTTGATGCCGAGAATCTCCCCGCCGATTGCCCAGCCGTTCTTCGAGCCGTAGCCCGCGCGAACCGCCAGACCGCCAGCCAGTCGCTTTTCGGCACCGAAGCGGAGCTCCCGTTTGCCAGTGGCGTTGGTGATGTCCACCCAATCTGCCACATACACCACGCCCAGCGCGTCCTCCATCGCTATCCCGGCATGTATTGCCCGCTTCAGGGGTTTGATGGTGGTAATCGTTGCGCCTGCCCCCTGCGTGGTATTGGGAGCGGTGAAGGGAAACTCGATGTTCGGCTCGACGAAGTTCTCCACCACCAGAGCGTAGGTGATCGGGTTCTGGCGGTCGGGCTTCCAGATGAGTCCGATGTCCACGCTGGTGCCTCTTTTGTCCAGGTAGTCCGCGCTTCCCAGCTCCACCGCCCGGCTACCGGCGTTTCCGCCAGACAGGTCGTTCTGGTCGGCAAAGTAGTGGGTGTAGAACACGCGCAGGAACCGCAGGCGTGCCCCGATTGCCAGCTCGCTCTGTTCGTCGCCGATGGGCAGGCGTGCCCCGAAGGTCACGTCGGGCAGGCTGAAGGCAACGACGCCGTAGATGTCGCCCTGCGCGCCGGTCAGGTCGTTGCTCTGCCCGCGTGCCCAACGACGCAACTGGTCGTTCGGGTAGAGCCTGAAGTCGCCCACCGCGCCTGCACTCACCGCCAGTCCGTTGAACACCAGCCCCACATCGCCGTTGAACACCGCCTGCACTTTCTCTTTCTCGCCGAAGGTGCGCACGATGCGGGCGGCATCCGCCAGGTCCACCACGCCCTTTTGCCCCACCTTCACAGTATCGCTGATCTGGCGCAGGGTAGCCCCTTCGGTGTCCAGATTCAGGTTGCCTAACCCGAACTTGACCCCGCGCACATAGGCAACCGCTGCGGGATTGAGATACATATCCGCTGAAGGATTGGTAATTCGCGCGATGCCTGCGCCTGCCATGCCGCGGCTCGGTGAGCCGAACACGGAAATCTCGTCGGCGACGGCAGATGTCGCTGCCAGCGCCAGCAAGCAGAACAGAGTCCAGAGTCTCATCGTCACTCCATGTCCTCCTAAAGTTCCAGAGTACCGGTGCCCAGACCAGTGGTCAGGATGATCCGGGTGCCGTCCGGCAAACCGGGCGAGCTGGTGGCGTTCGCCGTCAGCGTAACTGAAACCGTGTTGTCGCCGCCCTGCGTCAGGATTTGCGCCAGCGTGCCCAGGTCACCCGATTCGATGGTGGCTACCAGGCATTGCTCCTCGCCCGAGTTCTGCACAGTGACCGCATAGTTGTTTCCTGTAGTGCGAGTGAGAACCAGCGAACCAGCCACGGCGACGTTGAAACTGGCTGAAGCGAGGTTATCGGAGAAGGTCACATTGAGGCGAAAGTTGTGCAGGGTGATGGTATCGGGCAGTGTTTCGTCACCGGGCACTTCCACCCGCGCCGACTCGATCCGCTGGCAGATGATGAACTGGCGCACGCTGGTCACGGCAACGTCCGTACTGATGTTGCCGAAGGTTCCGGTGTAGCTGGCAGAGGCTTGCTTCGTCACCTCGCCGTTGCGCGAGAGGGGCAGTGCACCGATCGTCATCTGTACAGCGTCGCCGGCGCCCCGTCCCAGCGGGTTCGCAACCGGCAGGCGTCCCTCTTCTTTCAGCCCGGCGCCGCATCCCGCCAGCAACGGCACCACCAGCAGTAACAACCACATGCGTCTTGACATCGCTTTCACAGTACCTCCCCGTAGGAATATGGTGTCTGTACACCTTCTTCATTATGGTCAAATCTCCTGTTTTACTTCAGGTTTGTGGGCAGGGCGTGTCGTGGTGGAAAATCACCCATTGAATGGTGGATTTCCCACCACCGGGTGGTGTATAATACACATGCTATGTTCGCCAGAGCACTGACTCAACGTCTGAAAGATTTGCTGACAGCCATGCCTGCGGTGTTTCTGCGCGGGGCACGACAGGTGGGGAAAACCACCCTCGCGAAGCAGATGGTGCGGGACGGCATGCTCGACCACTACTTCAGCTTCGATGAGCCGGGCGTGCTTGCTTCAGCCACGGAGGACCCCGCCGGCTTCGTCCGCGCGTTACCGAGTCGCGCGGTTCTGGACGAGGTTCAGCGGGTGCCTGCTGTGATGCCGCTGATCAAAATGCGGATCGATGAGAGACGCGAACCCGGCGACCTCCTGCTGACCGGCTCTGCGGACCCGCTGGTACTGCCCCACCTTGCCGAATCGCTGGTAGGACGTATAGCGCCCGTTACGCTGATGCCGCTGTCGCAGGCAGAGATCGAGGGTGTGAACACCAACTGGCTGGAGGAGGCTTTGCGCGGGGAGGCGCCTTCCCACGCCGTCGTTCCTGCGGATGACCTGCTGGCGCGAATCGTGCGCGGGGGCTATCCGGAAGCGGTGCTGAGGACAGACCCTGTTCAGAGAGCCGATTGGCTCAGCGCGTACGTAGACACGTTGCTGGCACGTGACGTACGCCAGATAGCGGAGGTGGAACGGCTGATGGAGATGCCCCGTCTCCTGCAGTTGCTATCTGCTCACACCTGCCACCTGTTGAACGTAGCAGGGATTTCCCGTGAGTCAGGTATACCCCAGACCACTCTGCAACGCTATCTTGCCCTGCTGGAGGCACTCTTCCTGCTGTGGCGCGTCCCTGCGTGGTATACCAACATCGGCAAGCGTCTGCTGAAGACGCCCAAAGTCATGCTCAACGATACCGGGCTGGCATGCCATTTGCTCGGTATCGACGCGGAGCGGCTCGCGCGTGACCCCATTCTGCTGGGACAGCTGGTTGAGAACTTCGTTGGGCTAGAAATCCTTACTCAGATCGGTTTGACCGCTCGCCGTCTGCGTCTATACCACTTCCGCACCGAGCGCGGGGAAGAGGTGGATTTTGTGATCGAGGACGCTGACGGCACGCTGGTTGGGGTGGAGGTCAAAGCCAGCGCAACGGTCACCGCCGAGCACTTCAAAGGTCTCCGCCTGCTTCAGAGCGTAGCGGGTGACCGATTCCGTGCCGGTTTCGTATTGTACTGGGGCGAGCGAACGCTTCCCTTCGGAGAGGGACTGTGGGCTCAGCCTGTGTCCGCTCTGTGGTCACCGCGCAATTGACAAACGCCAGCAGAGCGGGCTATCATTCACAGAGGTAAAAACCGAAGTCAGGGAGGGACCACTTGCAGGAAGAACAGCCGAGACAGGGACCGACTTTTCGCGAACGGCTCTGGGTGATAGGGATTGCGCTGGCGGTGCTGGCGGTGCTGGTGCCGGGCTATCTGGACCTGCGCCGTCGCTCGCTGAACGCCAGCTGCTTGAGCAATATGCGTGAGATGTCCAGTGCTCTGCGTGCCTATATGCTGGACTGGGATGAGACTCTACCCCTCGCCTATTACCGCGATAAGCAGAGAGGCGACAAACAGGTGTTCTGGACGATGCTCATCGGCGGTTACCTCGACCCCAAGCGGTTCTACTGTCCCGCCGACCCGAACAGGAACGCCCCGCCATACATCGACCCCGAATCCGACCAGAAGAGGCATGTGTCTTACGGCTTCTTTCTGGGCGCGTCGGGATTGCGACCGGGTCGCCTGCAGGCAAGCGGTTCGTTGCTGGCGGTGATTGCCGACAGCTCCGCAGATGGACTGAATACCCATCCCCTGCCGGAGATCTCTGCCGAGCAACAGCCGCTGTTTCTGGGGTTCGACACGCCGGACAATCGCGACGATAAGGATGCCCGCTTCGTTCAGCGGCTCGCCGTCTACTCGCGCGGAGGCAGGTGGGAAGACTACCGCAATCTGCGCACACGACACGGCAACACCATCAACATGCTCTTCGCGGATGGGCATGTGGGCGAAGTGCCTGCCAATGTCATCGTGGTGCAGAGGGACAGTGAGGGGAAGGTGCTATCTCCCTGGAGTTCACACCTGTCGCAGGCGGAGGTGTATTAGTTGCTGGTCGCGGGAATTGACGGCGGGGGCACCAAAACCGAAGGCGTAGTTCTGAACGAGGCGGGAGAGGTGGTCGCCCGCGCTCGCGGCGGCTCCACAAACCTGAACTTTGTCTCCGTGCAACAGTGTGAGCAGTCTGTGGCGCAGGTATGCCATCAGCTGGTTCAGCACATCGACGGGGCGGAGGTTGTGCTGTTGTATTCGACCTTTCTCCCCGACCTGGCGCCGGTTCGCGCCGAGATTAAGAGGACGTTTCCCCATGCGCAGTGGCTTGGCGTTGCCGAACACCGGGCGGTGCTGTCAGCGGGCGGGGTGATGGAGGCATACGGTATTGGCGTGGTGGCGGGAACGGGGTCGTCTACCGTCGGCTGGCGCGGGGAGGAGCGTCATGTGTCCGTTGGCGGATGGGGGATGTTGTTGGGCGATGAGGGCAGTGCGACCGACATCGCCATTCAGGCGCTGCGGGCGGTGATGCGCGCGCTGGACGGACGTGGCGAGCCGACCGCTCTGCGAGAGGAGATGATGGATTACTTCGGGCTCCAGCGTGTGGTCGACATCGTACGCAAGGTGTACCGCGAGGAGATGCCCCGGCATGTGCTGGCGGGTTTTGCAGTCCGCGTCAGCAGGGCGGCACACGCAGGCGACAGGGTGGCACAGCGTATCCTGCAGGAGGCAGGCGTCACGCTGGGGAGCGATGTGCTGGTGGTGGCGCGGCGGCTGTTTGCGCCCGACGAAGCCTTTCCCGTCGTGCTGGGCGGCGGAGTTTTTCAGGCTGGCGATTGGGTGATCCAGCCCTTGCGCGAGCGAGTGCTGGCGGAGTTTCCCAGAGCGCAGATTATCGTGCCCAGCGCATCGCCCGCGGAGGGTCTGGCACGGCTGGCGCTGAGAGACCTGAAGGGCGAGACCGCTACTCGTAGCGCAACGCCTCGATAGGGTTCAGCCTCGAAGCGCGCCACGCCGGGTAAATCCCGAAGAAGATGCCCACTGCTGCCGAGAAAAGGAAGCCTGCTGTCGCCGCCCACAGAGGCAGGTGCGTGGTCAGCCCCTCGCCCCCGAACAGCTTTGCCTGCTGAGTTGCCCAGCCGATCAGCACGCTGGCGCCCCAGCCCAGCAGGATGCCGATGATCCCGCCCACCCCGGAGAGGGTCATCGACTCGATCAGGAACTGCAGGAGGATGTCGCGGTTGCGGGCACCCACTGCCTTGCGGATGCCGATTTCGCGGGTGCGCTCGGCGACGGTGACCAGCATGATGTTCATGATGCCAATGCCGCCGACCAGCAACGATAAGCCCGCAATCGCCCCCACGACCAGGCCGAAGATGCTCAGCACGCGCCCGATGGACGAGAGGAGACGCTCCTGACTGTCCACACGAAAGTAGGGCTGGTTGTCGTGGCGGCGCATCAGCAGTTGCCAGATTTCGTCCATCGCTTCGGTGGTGCGTTCGGGGTCGCGCGGCTGGGCGAAGATGACCGAAACGATATCGATGCCTACGAACCGCTTCTGCAGGGTGGTGATAGGCACAAAGACGCGCTTATCCCAGTCCTGTCCGAAGGTCTTGCCCTTCTCTGCCATCACTCCCACAACGGTCGCCGACACTCCTGCGATTTCGATGCTCTCGCCGATGGGGTCACGCTCTCCGAAAAGGCGACGATGCACCTCCTTGCCTATGACCACCACCTTTGCCCAGTTGTCCAGGTCGTCCTGTGTGATGAACCGCCCCTGCTCCACCTGCAGGTTATGCAGATAGAGGTATTCCGGCTGACACCCGTCGATGACCACGTCCAGCTCCTCGCCGCCGTAGCGAGCCTTCTGGTTACCCGCTTCCAGTTCCGCGCTGACCATCCTGACGCTGGGGCACTCCTGCAGGATGGCACGAGCGTCGTCCATGCGCAAGCCTTCGATCGTGCCGGGTGTTTCGCCTCGCTTGCGCAGGGAGGGGTCGTATACCACGATAATCAGGCTGGAACCGAGGCGCCGGAACTCCTCCACCACCTTCGCCCGCGCCCCTTCCACCAGCGCCACCATCAGGATGACCGCCGCCACGCCGATAATGACGCCCAGCATGGTCAGCAGAGAGCGCAACTTGTGCCTGCGCAGGTTCGCCAGCGCGGTGAAGAAGGAGTCGAGCAGGCTCATTCTCTCTCCTCCCGTTGCTCTTCGCTGGATGCGGATATGTTCATCTCAAACTGCTGGCGTTTCGGTCCTTTGAACGGCTGAGGACGCACCTTTTCGCCTTCCTTGAGCCCTTCCACAACCTCCACAAAGGCATCTCCACGCAGACCGATTTTCACGGTGCGGGTTTCGTTGCGGTCTACCGGCTTGCCGTTCACCATCTCGCGATGCACCACTGCTACCCTTGCGGTGCTGGCGTCGACGAACTCCAGCGCCTCTCTGGGAAGCCTCAGCACGTTCTGACGCCGCTCCACGATAATCCGGCATTTCGCGCTCATGCCCGGCTTCATGCGGGGGTCGGGTCGGGCGATCTCCACCTCCACGGGGAATTTGATGACCGCGCCACCCGGCGCACCCTGCTGAGCCACCAGGGAGGCAGGAGCCACCCGGCGCACCCTGCCCTCGAACACCTCGTCGCGCAGGGAGTCCAGGCGTATCTCCACCTTCTGCCCCACCTTCACCTTGCCGATATCCACCTCGTTCACCTGCAGTTTGATGCGCATACGCGAGAGGTCGGCAATCTGCACCAGCGGCATTCCCGAAGAAAATGTAGCGACGCCCGACGTGACCAGTTCGCCCGACTCGATGTAGCGCTGGGTAACCACGCCGCTCATCGGGGCACGGATAGTGGTATCCGCCAGCCGGGTGCGCGCCTCTTTCAGCGCGCTCTGCAACTGTTCCACCGCCGCCTGTGCCTGCTGAACTTCCTTCTGGCGCACGGGCATCTGCACCCGGTTTGCCTCCGCCAGCTTCAGCCGCAGACGCGCATCCTCCAGCGCCGCGCGCGCCGCTTCCACTTCTCGCTGACGCAGTTCGTCCCGTTTCGCCTGCGCGCGAGCCTGATCGAGCGCGGCTTTCGCCTGTCTCACCCGCGCCTCTGCGTCTGCTCGCTGGAGCCGTTGCTGTTCCTCCAGAGTCTGCAGTCGCTGTTCCGCCTGCTGGAGGCGCGCTTCCGCCGCGGTCAACTGCGTGGCGGCGATGTCCACCTCGCGCTGAGAGACAAAGCCCTTTGCGAGCAGTTGCCTCTGTCGTTCCAGCTGGCGTCTGGCGTCATCACGCTGGGCGCGCGCTTCGTTGACGGCAGACTGGGCGTCGATGCGCTGCTGAGGATGGGTCACGTTGAGCAGGAGGCTCAGGCTATCCACCGCCGATTGATAGCTGCTCTCCGCCTGCTCCAGCGCCGCCTGCGTCAGTTCGGGCTGGGTCTGCGCTTCGCGAAGCGCCTGCTGATAGCGGATTTCAGCAGTACGGACGGCGTTGCGTGCCTGTTCGATCTGCGCCGCGACATCCTCCGTCTGGTAGCCGCTGAGCAGTTTCGCCTGCTCGAGCCGGGCGAGCGCCGCGCGTAACTGTGCCTCCTGCTGGCGGAGGCTGGCTTCTACCTCCACCGGGTCGATCTGCGCGATGAGCTGCCCCTCGCGCACCACGTCGCCCGCCTCCACGTTCAGGCTGAGGATGCGTCCGGCAATCTTGCTTTTGACCTCCACCTTGCGCAGGGGTTCGAGCACACCTGACTCCGCGACGATAATCTCCACATCGCCGCGAGAGACCTCCACCAGCCGGGGCGGCGCGGGCGGTTTTCGCATCCATCGGTAGCCCATCCAGCCGCCAGCCCCAAGCAGAATCAGCAAGGGCAAACACCCGAACAGAAGCAGTTTCGCTCGACGTCGTAAAAAGGCTCTCACGTTGTCCTCCCTACCGAACTCTCGATGCAACCCTCATTAGAAGACCGATTCCAGCGGGCGAAGTTTCACTCACTCCGTTCGCGACTGCGCCATGCCACCAGATACCATATCCAGACAGCCATCACGCACTGCGCCGTCACCTGCGCGAAGGCAGCACCCAGCAAACCATACGCCGGTAGCCACCACCACAGGCACAGCGTCAGGCACAGCAGTCCCCCCGCCGCGACCGTTGCCACCCACACCGTGCGATGGCGAACCAGCAGGACGGCGTTGCCCCATGCCACCACCGACGCTGGCAGAAACGCCCACGCCAGCACGCGCAGAACCTCCGCTGACGGGGCGTAAGCCGACCCGTAGAGCAGACCAACCCACTGCTTCGCCCCCACACTCAGCACTACTGCCATCAGCAAGGCTATGCTCAGCATCCACCGCAACACGCGGCTGTCCAGAGCCGGGGCACTCTTCTGTTGTTGCGCCAGCGCGGGCACCATCGCCAGCGCCATGGACCCCGGCACCAGCATCCCCGCCCACAACAGCATGCTGACGCTGGCATACCAGCCCACACTCTGAGCGCCATAGCGCATCCCGATAGCAATGATATCCAGACGCATGATCAGTCCATGGCAGATG